>SXGQ01745875.1_pt1 | contig 29825 bp, 32 predicted proteins | sample 3178371 | NCBI WGS metagenome assembly SXGQ01 (sample SAMN11356859, study PRJNA531348) | freshwater metagenome | isolation source: freshwater sample F1-20 | place: China: Fuxian Lake, Yuxi | collected 2017-12-25
CAAATCCTGTCAGCCCGACACATATGACGGCAGGCTCCGGTTCGGAGCCTGCCGTGTCATTTCTCCAATTGATTCATGTGCGGTTGCGGAGTGCATAAAGCCTGCTCGCCGTGGTTGTGGCAACTACCTTTAAGACATGGTTAGCTCTGCATCTCACTCGCGTACCCTGTCCGAATCGGCTTCGAAAGCGCTCCTGCGCGAGGCCGGAGTCCCGATGGCTGACGAGCGTGAAGTTGCCACAGCCGAACTTGCTGCTCAGGCCGCTTCGGAGATTGGTTTTCCGGTCGTGGCCAAATTGTGCGGAGATGCAATTGCTCATAAAACTGAACGCGGTTTGGTACGTCTGAAACTAGGTACGGTCCAAGCCGTTCACGAAGCCGCAACTGATTTGCTCGCAGCAGCTCGGCCAGACGACGGTCCAGTGACGGTATTGGTTGCGCCCATGGTCCAGGGAAATCGTGAGTTGATCGCTGGAGTTGTGCGTGACCCGCAATTTGGCGCAAGCGCCATGCTCGGTATCGGTGGAATCTTGGCTGAAGCGATCGCCGACGTGGTGTTTCGGCCAGCTCCTCTTGATCGAGTGACGGCCCATGAAATGATCGCCGATTTAGCAACACAAAAACTCTTAGGTGAGTTTCGAGGAGAGGCAGCTGTCAATCGGGAAAAACTAGTTGACGTGTTAGTTGGTCTCGGCAAGTTGGCGAGTGAGCGCTCCGACATCGCCAGTATTGACGTGAATCCTTTGATTGTTCGTGCTGACGGTATGCCGATCGCAGTTGATGCGCTCGTTGAAATTGGTCAACCCGATACATCGATTGCAACTGCACGCCCGCGACCGACTGACGCACAATTCAAGGCTCTCTTTGAACCTCGAGGCGTTGTTGTGACTGGGGCATCAACGCATCCAGGTAAGTTCGGCTTTGTATCGCTGCACAACATTTTGGCCGGAGGTTTCAAGGGCGGAATTTACGGGACGAATTTGCAGGGCGAAAATGTACTCGGCATACAGACTGTTGCCGATCTTGAGCAATTGCCCGACAACGCTATTGATTTGGTTTTCGTATGTACACCCGCTTCGGCCAATCCCGCACTTTTACGTGCGTGCGCGGCAAAGGGAGTCAAGGCGGCTTTCTTGACGTCGGCTGGATATGGAGAAGCCGGCGAGGAAGGAAAGAAGGCCGAGCAAGAATTGATTGCTCTCGCCGATGAGCTTGGCATCTTGTTAGCGGGACCGAACGGTCAAGGTGTGGTGAGTACGCCTGCCAACTTGTGTGCACAAATCGTTGCGCCGTATCCACCCGCAGGAAAAATTGGTGTTGCAAGCCAAAGCGGCAACTTCGTTTCAAGCTTCTTGAACTGGTCGCGTTCGTCTGGCGTCGGAATCAGTCGTGCCGTATCAGCAGGTAACGCAGCTGCCGTCACCGTTGCGGATTATTTGGATTACTACGCCGATGATGCAGCAACCGCAGTTGGATTGGCTTATGTCGAAGGTATTTCTGATGGACGTACGTTGATGACTCGATTGGCGTCGGTCGCTCAACGTAAGCCTCTTGTTCTCGTCAAGGGTGGAGCGACTGAAGGCGGAGCTCAAGCGGCCGCATCGCATACTGGTGCGCTGGCCGCGAATGACAAAGTCTTTGATGGCTTTTGTCGAGCTGCTGGTATCACCCGCACCGAAACGGTCGAAGAAGCTTTTGAAGCAGCCGCAACCTTCGCGACGCAACCTCTGCCCAAAGGTCCAAATGTTGTGATCATGACGACAGCAGGAGGCTGGGGGGTGGTGACGTCAGATGCCATTACTCGTGATGGACAATTGAATTTGATGGAACTGCCAGAAGACCTGAAAGCACAGATCGATACCAAGCTTCCGCCACGTTGGAGCAAAGGCAACCCAGTCGACTGCGCTGGTGGTGAAACACGAGACACCATTCCTGAAGTCTTAGAAATGATTGCCTTGCATCCAGATGTACACGCAGTGATTTATCTCGGTATTGGAATCCAATCGAATCAAGCGCGCCTGTTGCGCGAAGGTGGCTTTTATCCCGATCACGGAATTGATCGCATCGTTGCGTACCACGAACGACAGGACCAACGTTTTGCTGAAGCGGCCGATGAGTTATCGAAGCGAACGGGTAAGCCAATTTTGACCGCTACCGAATTGGCAGTTGCCGATCCTGATAATCCGGGGCCAGCAACAGTTCGCGCGACGGGGCGTTTGTGTTATCCGTCGGGAAATCGTGCAGTCGCTGCGCTGGGGCACCTGTATCGCGCTGCCGAGTTTCGTGCCCGTCGGGGAATGTGACTGAACGATGTCGCAGTCACGAGATCGCGTCACGAGACGACCTCGATCTTCAAATAATCCAATTGCCGGTTTGATATTTTTGGCGATTCTGCCTTCGATCGTTTTGGGTGGTCTATGGCAGTTCGCCAATTCTCATGACAACAGCGCCCCGCCCGCACCAGATTTAATCGCGACGTCGCCGGCAAATATTCCACAAACCCCGGTTCTGTCGGCGCGGCGCACGCCAGGAGTATTAGCTCGTGAGACTTCTTCGGTTGCTTTCGAGCAAGCGTTGCGCCCCTTGGGCGGTTCAGTACTCCCAGGTTCATGCGCGGCGGTCTCGGTTGATGGTGTTTTGATGTTGTCGGATGGCATTAATACGCCCGTGACACCAGCGAGCACTATGAAGTTCTTGGTCGCGGCGACGGCGCTCGAATCGATGGGAGCCGATTTCACTTATACGACAGAAGTCAGGGCAGAAATTAACGCGGGGGTTGTTGGCTCAATCTATTTGGTGGGTGGCGGAGACCCGTTGTTGGCTGCGTCTTGGTATCCCGATGACTTGACCTTGTCAAAGTATCCTCAACAACCGGCTACCTCGCTTGAAGCCTTAGCTGATTCGGTTGTTGCTGCAGGGGTTACACAGATCACGGGCAATGTTGTTGGTGATGCATCTCATTATGACGAAGAGTTGTATCCGCCGTCATGGCCGATCGGTTTCCGAGCAATTCAAGGGGGACCTATTTCGGGCTTGTTAGTCAATGACGGAGCGGTGCTCGGAGCGTCAATGAAATCAACTAATCCGGCTATGGGGGCCGCGCAAGAGTTCTATCGTTTGTTAAAAGAGCGGGGTGTGACGATTATCGGAGCGCCAGCTTCGGGTATGAGCCCAGTGGGTCTGCCTACGGTGGCGGCGATTCAATCTGCACCTCTGATTGACATCATTGGTGAGATGCTGCGAAACAGCGATAACAACACCGCCGAAATGATGTTGAAAGAAATTGGTTTTCGGGTGAGTGGTGTCGGTTCGCGCGCCGCCGGAGCATCAGCCGTCATGGCCAAACTGAGTTCATGGGGCATACCGCTTGAAGGAGTTGTGTTGAGCGATGGCTCGGGCTTGTCGGGCGAAAACAAAGTGACGTGCGCGGCTTTCTTGGCGGTGCTCGAAAGATATCAATCTAGTGATCCATTAATTTCTCAGTTGGCAGTTGCAGGAACGTCTGGAACACTTTCAAATTTTTTCGTTGACACATCTTTGCAAGGACGACTGTTTGGAAAGACGGGAAGTCTGAGCGGAGTGAAAGCACTCATTGGGTTTGTTCCAGTAGAGGGCGGAGCGACTCTACGTTTTGCATTGTTGCTCGAATCTCCTGGAGTCGATGATGAAAAAGTCTTTAGGCCTCTTTGGGAAGGCGTATTGACCGAGGCTCTTGGTTTGTATCCTCAGGGTCCATCTGCACAGGCAATCGCACCATTGCCTGCCGCTGCGTTAGTTCCGTAAAGAAGGTTTAGTAGTGGATCAATATCGTTTGCCGATGTTTCCCTTGGGGACTCCGTTAGTTCCAGGTTCGTTGTTGCCACTTCAAATTTTCGAGCCGCGATATCAACAGATGATTTCTGATGTTCTTGAGTCATCAGAGCCCGAATTTGGTGTTGTGCTGATTGAACGTGGACATGAAGTTGGTGGGGGAGATATTCGTTCGATGGCGGGCACCGTGGCGCGCATCGTTGAGGCTCAAACAGCAACCGATGGTCGTCGAATGGTGCTCGCGCTTGGAATTCGAAGAATGCGCATCGGGGAGTGGCTCCCAGATGACCCGTATCCCGTCGCCATGGTGAGTGACTGGCCCGATCAAGAATCTGGGTGGGTTGATCCAGCAGAGTTGGGTCGCATCTTTGGCAAGGTGGTTGAGGTCAGTTCTATGTTCGAGCAATTAGGAGGACCGGCGTCGCGACTCATGGATATCGAGATCTCGGCCGATCCAAGTTTTGCCACGTTCCAACTTGTCGCACTGGCACCGATTGGGCCAGCCGATCGGCAACGTCTCTTGGTATGTGAAGGTCCCGTTCAGCGGCTCGAACTCCTTGAATCGGCCTTGAGTGATGTTGAGGCAGCGTGCCGATTTCGTTTACTGAGCGAGTGACTAACCGAGAATTGGACTGTGAGAAACGGCCTTTAAGGTGGGGATTGCCAGTTCTGGTGCTAGAAACAAGGCATGACTGAGGAGACGTCACAGACACAACGATCGTCGACTCGTCGTGAATCGGCAGGGATCGGCGATGTCGTCGATTTGGTCAAAGAATACGCCAAACAAGAAACTCTCGGTCCGCTCAAAGGTGCCGGCCGTTGGCTGGCCCTCGGTTCAGCTGGTGCGACATGTCTTGGTCTTGGTTTGGTCTTAGTTTTGCTCGGCGTGCTGCGACTTTTGCAGACTGAACTTGACGCCTTCGATGGTGGTTTCTCGTGGGTCCCGTATGTGATCGTTCTCGCCTTGTGTCTTGGACTCACTTGGGTCGCTTTGTCGCGAGTGAAGAAGGCAACCCTTGGAAAGGAACCCAACTGATGGCTGATTCACAGAATCAATCGCGCATTTCCCGTGAGGACATCGAGTCAAAGTTGCGCGCACTTCAGGGCGATGTACAAGGCAAAGTAGACGATCGTCGTTCAACTTTGTTGGCCGTTGCTGGTGGCGTTGGAGTCGTACTCGTCGTGGCTTTCTATCTGATGGGTCGTCGCAGCGGAAAGCGCCGTTCAACAGTCGTTGAGATACGACGTGTCTGAAGTAACAACATGGCACTGATGTCGTACCTGCGAGCGCGCAGTGTTAAAGAAGGCCTTCTCGGTGGTCGGCGTTCGTGGTTTGTTGTCGGTGTCATCGTCTGGGGATTCCGACTCCTTCGAAAACTGAGTTCACGCTCCCCACAAGTTGTGAGCACCGAAGTTCTTCGTCCTGGTCAAACAGTTTCAGTTTCTGCACTAGAACCAAAATCACGACGTCGGAATCGTTGATCGTTGATGAAAGTGATCCTGCGAAACCCGCGGCGTGAAATTGAGATTGATGGTCGCCGCCGAGTTCATGCATTACTCGTTGAATTGGGTCTTCCGCGAGAATCGCACTTAGTGATTAGGAATGGAACTTTGGTTCCTGGTGACGAAGAACTTGATAAGGACGATGTTATTGAAATTCGTCCGGTCATATCCGGAGGTTTCTGAGATGAAATGTCGCACGTGTCGCGGTCCTGCGATCATTGAGTTACCGCGCCACAATGCCAATTTTTGCGCTGAGCATTTTCTACAAATGTGCCGCCGTCAAGTTGAAAAAGCAATTCATGATCATGACATGATCAAGAAAACCGATCGTGTACTCGTCGCGGTTTCGGGTGGCAAAGACTCTTTGGCAGTTTGGGACATGTTGGTTGAACTTGGCTATCAAGCTGACGGTCTGTACATCGCCCTAGGCATTGGCGAATACAGCGAAGAGTCACGCGAATACACTGAGCGATTCGCGGATGAAAGAAACTTAAAGCTCACGGTCGTTTCCTTACGTGATGACTATGGCTACGACATTCCGACCGCGACAAAGGTGACCGGTCGAGTTCCGTGTTCGGCTTGCGGAATGAGCAAACGACATTTGTTTGATAAGGCTGCAGTCGATGGGGGATATGACGTCGTTGTAACCGGACATAATCTCGACGATGAAGCGGCGGTGCTATTTGGTAACGCGTTGCGTTGGGATGTTGAATATTTGGCGCGACAACTCCCGGTGTTGCCGAGTCGTCATGGTTTTCCCAAAAAGGTCAAGCCATTGATTCGCTTGACCGAACGAGAGATGGCCGCCTGGTGTGTCATTCGTGGAATTGATTACATCGTCGAAGAGTGTCCAATGGCTGAGGGCAATCGCCACATTGGGTACAAAGAAGCTTTAAACCTGCTTGAAGAGAAGTCTCCCGGAACCAAGTCTTCGTATTACTTGGGCTTCCTTGACCGTATGGTTCCGGTCTTGGCGAACATTGCAGCGACGGGCGCCGACAGTGTGACTCCGTGCATTCAGTGTGGAGCCCCAACTGGTGGCGAAGAAGGTTCGGTGTGTGCCTTTTGTCGACTTGTCGAACGTTCGGCAGCCCACGAACCAGTTTCAGTTGAATTAATACGAAAGAAATCGCGTTCACAAAAGCGCGTACAGGCGGAGGCCTTCAAAAAATGAGTTCTTTAACATCTCCGACATTCGCTTACGGCGACAAAGTTCTTTTGATCGACGGTAAACAGCGTCGTTATCTGATCAACCTCACTGAAGGTTCTGAATTTCATAGCCATGCCGGGTATGTCTCGCACAGTGAAATCGCGGGACAACCTGAGGGATTCAGGGTCCAGTCAACTAAGGGCGCGCGGTATATCGCTTTGCGTCCAACGCTCGAAGATTTTGTGGTTGAGATGCCGCGAGGGGCGCAAGTGATCTATCCGAAGGATCTTGCTCCGATCTGCATGCTTGCTGACATTGGCCCTGGCGTCAAAGTATTAGAAAGCGGCGTTGGCTCTGGAGCTTTGTCGATGACCATGCTTCGCTATGGCGCCGAAATTGTTGGTTATGAGTTGCGTGAAGACTTTGCTAATCGAGCGGTCACCAATGTGCGTTCATTCTTGGGCGAGGAAGCCCTGAGTCGATATCACGTCGAAGTCCGCGATTGCTACGAAGGTATCGATGCCCCTGACATTGATCGAGTCATCCTTGATTTGCCGGAGCCCTGGCAGGTTGTCCCGCACGCTCAAAAGGTCATGCGGCCTGGCGGAATTTTGTTGGCGTACACGCCCTCAATTACTCAGGCTGTGCAGACCCGTGAAGCAATGGCCAACCCAATGTGGACAGGCACGCGTACTCTCGAAGTGTTACATCGTGGTTGGTATATCGAAGGTCAAGCAGTTCGACCAGACCACCGAATGGTGGCTCACACTGGTTTCTTGACGACCGGACGTCTCTTAAGCGCTGATGCGCCGAAGCAGATTTAGGGTTCGATGAAAATGCATTCGCCGGGGCATTCCTCGGCGGATTCGATGACGCCGTCAAGCTCTCCATCGGGAATATTGGCGAGACCTTCAGCGCCTTGGGCGTGGCCCTTGGCTGTTGCATAGACGGTGGCGCCTTCTCGGACATACGCCAAGCCATCATCTAACAGAGTGAAAACATTCGGCGAGATTTCTTCGCAAAGTCCGTCGCCTGTGCATAGATCCTGATCAATCCAGACCTTCATGTTCGCTCGCTTGCTCCTCGGGTAACTCCGCGGTACCTAACCGCCGGTGTCAATACTTTACATGGGGGATCGCCCGATCACCGCTTTCTCGGTCACTACCTCGTGAACTTTTGGGGGAAAATTTGGCTCATTGGCATGCTCACTTGTGAACAACGTGGCGGGAATTCGTCGAGTTCCTACCACGCCAAGACCAAAGTCCCAAACGGGGTGTAAGTTCGCTGGAGTAGGCAATGTTGGAAGGACGAGGATATGGACGATCCCCGCTCAGACGAAGGGTTACTTGATCACGATCGAGCCGCGTTAGAGGCTGAAATCGCAGCTTTGCGGCTGCGCTTGTCTGGGGTGCAATCAGAGGTACCCCGCAGGGTGCGGCAACTTGAAGAACGCCTCATGGAACTCAAGGGACAAATTGCCCAGGAGACTGCCAAGAACGAAAAACTGAGCTTTACATTGCGAGAGGCCCGCGAGAACATCGTGGCTCTGCGCGACGAGGTCGACAAATTGTCACAGCCTCCTTCTGCCTACGGTGTTGTTGTCGGTAAGAACGAGGATCAAACGATCGATGTTCTGACGAGTGGTCGCAAATTGCGAGTCAACGTACATCCCGACATCGATATTGAACTTCTGCATCGTGGGGCCGAAGTTGTGCTCAACGAGAGTTTCAATGTGGTGACTGCACGCGAGTCTGAAGGCTCAGGCGAAGTGGTCACCATCAAAGAAATCCTTGAAGACGGAATTCGGGCCATTGTGACTGGTCGTACCGACGATGAATTGGTGTGCGAATTGGCTGATTCATTGCGTGGAATGCATTTGCGAAGTGGAGACACTGTCCGTCGCGATAGCCGAACGAACTTGTTACTCGAGAAATTGCCTCGTCCCGAAGTTGAGGACTTGTTGCTTGAAGAAGTCCCCGACATTAGCTACACAGATATCGGTGGTCTCGATTCTCAGATTGAGCAAATTGCCGATGCAGTTGAGCTGCCGTTCTTGTATCACGATCTTTTCGCCGAGCATCAGCTTCCCGCTCCAAAAGGAATTTTGTTGTACGGTCCTCCGGGGTGTGGAAAGACACTGATTGCGAAAGCTGTAGCAAACAGTTTGGCCAAGAAGGTTGCGGCTCGAACCGGAGACGAAAAGGGTCGCAGCTATTTCATCAATATTAAGGGTCCCGAACTTTTGAACAAATACGTCGGCGAAACTGAAAGGCAAATCCGTTTAGTTTTCCAACGGGCTCGCGAAAAGAGTGAAGAGGGTTGGCCAGTCATCGTCTTTTTCGACGAAATGGATTCGATGTTTCGAACCCGCGGAACCGGAATTTCGTCCGACATGGAGTCAACGATTGTTCCTCAACTTTTGGCAGAAATTGATGGCGTCGAAGGTTTGCGCAATGTCATCGTGATTGGTGCGACTAACCGTGAAGACCTGATCGACCCGGCGATCTTGCGTCCGGGGCGACTGGACGTCAAGATAAAGATTGAGCGACCTACCGATGTAGCGGCCACACAGATTTTTGCTCGCTATTTAACATCTGAAATTCCCATTTCCGAATCTGAAGTTGAATGTTACGGAACGATTGAACTAGCGATCTCAAACATGATTTCGCAGGCAGTGAGCACCATGTATAGCTCGGAAGAAAACAATCGTTTCCTTGAAGTGACATACGCCAATGGTGACAAAGAAGTGATGTATTTCCGTGACTTTGCATCAGGTGCGATGATTGAGAACATCGTTCGGCGTTCTAAGAAATTGGCCATTAAGCGCGTGATTGCCGGGGGCAAACGCGGTGTGTGCGCTCAAGATCTGGTCGATTCGATTCGTCAAGAATTCCGAGAGCATGAAGACTTGCCGAATACGACCAACCCAGACGATTGGGCAAAGATTTCTGGCAAGAAGGGTGAACGTATTGTTTTCATCCGAACTTTGGTCAATGAAGGTGGCGAGCGTTCGGTTGCAGGTGGTCGAGCGATCGAACGCAGCGCAACCGGACAGTACTTGTAATGCTGTATTGGCCGAAAGTGTTGATGTAGATGGCGATCGTCAAGGTTTCTGGAATCGAAACTGAGTACGGAATTTTCGTTCGGGGAACCGAGTCAAATCCAGTGTTGGCTTCGTCAATGTTGATCAACTCGTACATTGAGTCACATTCACGTGATTTTGAGACAGATGTGCCGGCATGGAATTTTGATGACGAGCAGCCAGGTGCAGATGCTCGCGGTTTCACGCTCGAGTCAGCTATGCCACCAGAAGTCGAAATGCATCTTGTCAATGCGGTGCTCACCAATGGTGCGCGTTATTACGTTGATCACGCTCACCCAGAAATATCGACACCCGAATGTGCAAATGCCTTAGAGACGTTGCTCTATGACTGTGCCGGTGAGGAAATAATCAGACAGTCGATGGTGGCAGTAAACCGCACCCTGCCACCGGGTGTTGAGATGCTGCTGTATAAGAACAACAGCGACGGTAAAGGAAATAGTTACGGCTGTCACGAGAACTTCTTAGTTGCCCGCGAAGTTCCCTTTGGGCGAATCGTGTCGCAAATTACTCCGCATTTCGTCACCCGTCAGGTTTTTGCAGGGGCTGGAAAAGTTGGCTCGGAAATGCTTGGGGTTTCGGTTGAACAAGTTCCATTTCAATTAAGTCAACGTGCTGACTTTTTCGAAGAAGAAGTAGGGCTTGAAACGACTTTAAAACGACCCATTGTGAACACTCGCGATGAACCGCATTGCGATCCTCAGAAGTATCGGCGACTTCATGTGATTGTTGGCGATGCCAACATGTCGCAAGTTGCGACGTTCCTTAAGGTAGGAACGACTTCGTTGATTTTGTCCCTCATCGAAGATGATGTTCTGGGAAACGAATTGATGTTGGCACACCCAGTATCAGCGATTCGTCAAGTGAGCTACGACCCGACTCTGACTCAGACATTGCTCATGGCTAATGGTTCTCGGATGACCGCAATGGATATTCAATGGAGTTTGTTCAACAAGACCGTGGCCTATGTGCGATCGGTTGGTTTTGATTCAGTTGGTGGTGAAGTTGTTGGCCAGAAGATTATTGATCTATGGGAAGAAGTATTAACTGGGTTAGAAAGTGATCCCGAAAGTGTGGCCGACATTGTCGATTGGGTAGCGAAGAAACGCATTGTGGACGGATTGCAAAATCGGCATGGATTATCGAAAACTGACGCACGCTTAAAAGCCGTCGACCTTCAGTATCACGACATGCGAGCTGATAAGTGTTTAGCGACGCGAGCCGGATTGCGTTCGCTCGTCGATGCGCCCCAAGTTGAACGAGCGATGACGCATGCTCCAGATTCGACGCGTGCATTTTTTCGAGGACACTGTTTGGAGCGTTGGCCAGATCAGGTCGTCTCGGCTAACTGGGATTGTTTGGTTTTTGATGTCGGTCGTGGCCCGCTGCGAAGGGTCCCGATGATGGAGCCATTGCGGGGAACGCAGGAGTTGGTCGGGAAGATCTGTGCTGAAAGCGGGTCTTTGCTCGAGTTACTCGACCGTTTGGGGGCTGAAAAGTGACTTTGACAAAAATGGGTGGCAAGATCGAATCATCGGTAGATTTTGCAACAGATCAATTTCTAAACGATTCCGACAATTGAAAGGGAATGATGGCCGAGCGAGTGCAGAAACAAAAATCGAACTCTGAACAAGTCACTGAAGAAGTTGAAGCTTCAGAAGTATCGACGGCGCAAGGCGACAAGTTGAAGTCAGAGCTCGACGATTTGCTTGATGAGATTGACGATGTTTTAGAAAGCAATGCCGAAGATTTCGTGAAGTCGTATGTCCAAAAAGGCGGCGAATGAATCGTGGTTGTGCCGTTCTTTAATCTCGACAATGATCCGGGGAGTAATTTCACATCTTTGTTGCGCAAAGTTGGGCTCGATCCGTTTGCGTACGCACAGACCGGAGATGTGCAAACATTGCAGGCTCCGCATGGGACGACGGTCCTAGCTGTTCGATTCAATGATGGCGTTGTCATTGCGGGTGATCGTCGAGCCACGATGGGCTCACGTATTTCAAATCGTGAAATGGAAAAGGTTGTTCCAGCAGACCGCCATAGTGGCGTCGCTATTTCTGGCACAGCCGGCATCGCCATGGACATGATCAAGATTTTTCAGTTGCAACTCGAACATTTCGAAAAACTAGATGGTCGACCCATCAGCCTTGAAGGCAAAGCCAACCAATTGTCGCAGTTGGTTCGGGCCAATTTGTCGGGAGCCATGCAAGGGCTAGCGGTCGTGCCAATTTTTGCTGGGTACGACTTATTGCGTAGTACCGGTCGATTGTGGGACTTTGATGTCACTGGTGGACGCTATGAAGAACGAGAGTTTGTTGCGACTGGGTCGGGTGGCGGACCAGCTTCCACTGTGCTGAAAGTCGGATTTCGGCCGGGAATGAATGCTGATGAGGCCATCAACTTGGCTTGTCGTGCGCTGTGGGAGGCAGCCGATGTTGATTCGGCTACAGGCGGTCCCGATGTTTTGCGGAGTATTTACCCAGTTGTCGCGACGATTACCTCGAGTGGTTGGGAACGATGCGAAGACCGCGATTTGGCTGTTCGTTTTGAGACGCTGGTGCAACAACAACGTTCGCAACGTGAGGGAACGACGTCATGAATCAACCTTTTTATGTAGCACCCGAACAATTGATGAAAGATCGTGCTGATTATGCACGAAAGGGAATTGCACGTGGACGTGCTTTGGTTGCAGTTCAGTACGACGACGGCATCGTTGTCGTTGCCGAGAACACTTCAGACACCTTGCGTAAGGTGAGCGAAATTTACGACCGCATTGGTTTCGCGGGGGTGGGGAAGTACAACGAGTTTGATCAGTTGCGTCGCTTCGGTGTTCGTAATGCTGATGTTCGTGGCTATCAGTACTCGCGGGATGACGTCGAGGCTCGAAGTTTGGCGAATGAGTATGCGCAGATTTTGGGTCAAACGTTCACACATGATGTGAAGCCATACGAAGTTGAAATCTTGTTGGCTGAAGTGGGCGTCGATCAGGCAACTGACCAGTTATTCCACATCATGTATGACGGCACCCTGATGGACGAACGTGGATTGAGCGTGCTTGGAGGCGACGCCGAAGCAATTGCCGATCGCTTGCGCGGTTTGTGGAAAACCGATGATGATTTATCGGCAGCCGTCAAAAAGTGTGTTACTTCTTTGGCTGGCCCAGATCGAACGCTGCAAGCAGGCGATCTAGAGGTTGCGGTGTTGAGCCGAAGCGGTGCTCGGCGGTGTTTTCAACGATTTGATGATGCCGAAGTCGCCCAGTTATTGGCGTAAATTCTGTCTCGTATCGATGAACTCATGACTTTGGTCCTAGGACAAATCAACGAGTGGCGCTAAAGCCTGATCTTCTTTGATGTCAATGTGGGTCTATGAGAATTTTGCTTGTAGACGGAGACAAATCAGAAGGTGATGTACTCGCTGGACAACTTTCCGAACGTGGCCACGATGTTGCCAGATGTTTTCCGCTTGAAGGTCACGCGTTGTGTGTTGGTGCCAGTGACTCATCAAAATGTCCTGTTGAGTCACTCGGTTGCGACGTCGCACTAGTTGTTCGTGACGCTGAAGTAGAACCGGGATTGCGCGAGATGGGGGCGATCTGCGCGATTCGTCGTCATATTCCAATCATTGAAGCGCGTGCAGAATCAAAGAGTCCGTTTGCTGATTGGTCAACACCAGCAGGTACTGCCGTCATCGAAGCGGTTGAGGATTTCGATACGGGCGCTCGGCCAGGTCTTGTGACCGCCATTGAAGCTCGATTAGCAACATTGCCAGCGGTCATTCGCTTGGGTCAATTACCGACCATTGCGGTACGGCATGTTGGTGCACGACTATTGATGAATATCACACTTCCGCCAGGAGCGACCCCTGCTGAAGAGGAAAGCATCGTGACTTGGGCAGTCCGTTGCCTGCGCGAACAAGACCCGCATGCATTGACTGCTGACGTTTCGGTCGAAGGTCGGGGTTCTACGGTCTAGTTAGATGTCTGACGAATAAGCGACTACTTTGAGTTAGATGGATCGGCGTATCTACGGCCTCGAAAATGAGTACGGAGTGACTTGCACTCTGCGCGGTCAACGTCGTTTGAGCCCAGACGAAGTGAGTCGTTATCTCTTTCGTAAAGTGGTTTCTTGGGGTCGTAGTTCAAATGTGTTCCTCGAGAATGGTTCACGTTTGTATTTAGACGTGGGTTCGCACCCCGAGTATGCGACGGCCGAATGTGATTCAATTTACGATGTTGTTGTTCAAGACAAAGCAGGAGAAAGAATTCTCGAGACTCTCGTTGGGTCGGCGGAGGAACGCTTGCGTGAAGAGGGAATTCGCGGAACTATTTATCTCTTCAAGAACAACACGGATTCGGCAGGTAACAGTTATGGCTGCCACGAGAATTACCTGACTTCACGAGATGATGATGCATCGCTTCATAACTCGGTTTTGATTCCGTTTTTAGTCTCGCGGATGATCTTCACCGGGGCAGGCAAGATCGTGCAGACGGCACGAGGACCGATTTATTCGATCACCCAGCGCGCTGACCATATTTGGGAGACGATGTCATCGGCAACAACTCGTAGTCGCCCGATTATTAACACCAGGGACGAACCTCATGCCGATGCCGAACGCTATCGCAGGCTCCATGTGATCGTGGGTGACTCAAACATGAGTGAGTATTCCAACTTTTTGAAAGTCGGTTCAACGGCATGCATATTGCGCATGATGGAAGATTCGAAGTTTTCATTGCGCGATATGACGCTTGAAAATCCAATTAGGGCGATCCGTGATTTCAGTCATGACACGACGTGCCGTAAAACTGTCAATTTGGCAAATGGTCGTGAAGCTAGTGCCTTAGATATTCAACGTGAATACCTCAATGCTGCGTTGGAGTTCGCCGATACTCGGGGCTTTCACCCGAATGAGCAGAAGGCTCTTGAAATGTGGAAGTACTGCGTCGAAACAATTGAAGACGACCCCCTGAAACTGGACCGAGAAGTTGATTGGGTCATCAAGCACAAACTGATTGAGGCGTATTGCACAAAGAATGGTCTTGAGTTGAGTGATCCAAAGGCTCAACTCATCGATTTGCAGTATCACGATGTGGTTCGAAGCCGAGGTCTTTTTTACAAGATGCAAGAACGGGGGCTCGTCGAACGAATGTGTACCGACAAGGACATTCTTGAAGCGATGGATATTCCTCCCCAGACCACTCGCGCTCGTCTGCGAGGCGACTTCATTCGGGCTGCTAAGGAAAAGAAGCGTGACTATACGGTCGATTGGGTTCATCTCAAGCTGAACGACCAGGCTCAACGAACCGTTTTATGTAAAGACCCGCTCAAGAGTCGTGATGAGAGAGTTGAAAAACTCATTGCTTCACTCTGAAGCACCGTGTTTGGGCGGATCAAACACGGTACGGTTGAATGATCATGAGCGATGGAGTTCACATATCGGAAGAAGCCGTGTCGTCGTCTGACGATGCCGCGACCGGTGAGTCAATACGTACTGATTTAAATGAGAAGCAGCGCTCACAGATGCGCGCCGTTTGGGAATGGGTTTTTGTTGTCGTCGTAGCTATTGGTGCTGCCATGTTGATCCGGGTGTTCTTGTTTCAGCAGTACTACATCGATGGGCCAAGTATGCAAACAACTTTGATGCCCCAAGATCGGGTTCTTGTGAACAAGATGTCCTACAAATTGCATGACATTCATCGAGGAGACGTCATTGTCTTTGATCGTGTGACGAACGAGGTACAGCACGATGACCTAATCAAACGTGTTCTTGGATTGCCCGGGGAAACCCTGGAAATCCGCTCGTGCGTTGTTTACATCAACGGTGTTCAGGTTGAGGAGCCCTATCTCAATCCAGAACAAACGTCGCAAATCGAGCCCAGCGCGCGTTGCGGTAGTCATACTGATATGGCGCCTGTTGTGGTGCCCGACGAGCAAGTTTTTGTGATGGGCGACAATCGGGTGCAAAGTTTTGATAGTCGGGACTTCGGGCCAATCGATACCGACAAAGTCCGCGGGCGAGCATTCGTTGTGATTTGGCCAGCGAGTGCGTGGGCCTGGCTGTAGTTCTATACGTTGCGGGCAAATGCATCAATCATGCGGTCGGTGTAATCGCTGAAGACTCCGTCAAGTCCCATTCGGATTCCCTCGTTCAGGACATAGTCCTGTTGCATATCCCAACCGAGGGCATAGCGATTGAAGCGATGGAACAAAGTGACCAATCCGCCGTTCCAGTCAGTGTGGTGCATGTTGATGCAATCAATCCCAGCTTCATGCAATTGAGCAGCTCGACGTTCGGGACCGTCCTTTAAACGAATCAGTCGCGTCGAGTCAACGAGTTTGGCCTCGGTCAGAGAACGCCACTCGGCGACGATGTGCCAGTTGTGGTGGCAGAGCCATAATCGCGGTTCGAGATCGGGCTTGACCTCACGAATGGCATTGAGCGTGGGAAGCAACGATGCGGGGTCTTTGACATCGAGGGAAAAATCGAAGTCGCCGGGAACTGCCTCAAGCATTTCTGCGACGGTCGGAATGTGCTTCGGGAGTTCAACACGGGCAACTTCTGAAATAGGGATTTTGCGACCGCGGCGACGGACAATTCCATCATGATCAAGGACGGCGATGCCGTCAGACGTGACCCAAACATCGCTTTCAAGTCCGGTGGCACCGAGACGTAAAGCCAGTTGAAAGGCTTCAATCGTGTTTTCGGGGGCGTAGGCCTTCGCCCCTCGGTGAGCAAACGCAATGGGGGGATCTAGGAGAGAGGGGAGGCGTTGCTGCACCTGAAGATGATGTCACGGTTGGGATATCACGGCAAGTGCTGCCGTGTGGCTACGGCGCCGTCGGGCGCAGTCTCTAGACTCAGTGCGTGTTCAACATGTCGGGAAGCGAGATCGTCGTCATTTTGCTATTGGCGCTGATCGTTCTCGGGCCAGAAAAACTCCCTGAGGCAATTCGTAAATTTGGTCGGGTGTACAGCGAAATTCGCAAGATCAGTAACGGTTTTCAAAGTGAGTTTAAGAACGCCTTTGACGAGCCAATGAAGGAATTGCGCGAAACGGCTCAATTAACCCGCGATGCAGTTCTTAAGCCACTCAAAGATGAACCTGAAAAGCCGAAATCAGAAACACCTCAGTCCATTGTTCGTGACGCTGATGTCGTGAAAGATGATGTTGTAAAAGATGACGCGACTCCGCAGTCCGATTTAGATGAGGGTGACGTCTCATGAAGTTACCTTTTGGCAAAAATAAGAAAGGTTCACCGGATCCCGCATCTGATGAAGCGATGACCCTGACCCAGCATTTGGCGGAGTTGCGTTCGCGAATTATTCGGTCGGTGTTGGCAGTCACCATTGGCATGATGGGTGTGTTGGCGTTCTACGAACCTGTTTTGCGGTTCTTGCGTCAACCGTATGACAACGTGTGTCAACGTCGTCCTGATCTGGTGACTGATTGCGACTTCTTTTCGCTCGGACCTCTCGAGGGATTTAACGCTCGTTTGAAGATTTCGCTCTATGGAGGCTTGATCTTGGCTTTGCCAGTCGTGTTATGGCAGATTTGGCGATTCGTTGTTCCTGCTCTTCATTCAAAAGAAAAGCGTTATGCGATCCCGTTTGTTTTCTCGTCGGTGCTTCTCTTTATTCTTGGCGGTTTTTTCGCCTATTTCACCTTGGACAAAGGTCTTGAATGGTTGATCTCATGGTCTGGTAATGATGTCCAGCAAGCCTTCCAGATTTCTAAATATGTCAGTTTTGTTGGACTCATGGTTGCGGCATTCGGAATTGGGTTTGAATTTCCGGTGCTCTTGGTTTTCTTGCAACTCGTTGGGGTATTGAAGCCCCGACAGTTGATCGAAGGTTGGCGTGTTGCAATAGTGGTCATCGTGGTGATTGCCGCGGTCATTACACCGTCTGGCGACCCGATCACCCTGATGCTGCTTTCTGGTCCGTTGGTTTTGTTCTATTTCATTTCCATTCTGATTGGCCACCTCGGAACGAGAAATCGTCCGAGTGACGCCTGAGTCACTCATCGACGTGACAAACGAGGCAGACTGTGAACGTGCGGACTGACCGGCAGGCGCTGATCGCCCACTACAACTTCCCGCTCGATCGGTTTCAGATTGAAGCTATGGACGTTCTTGACGCTGGCGAATCTGTTTTGGTCGCGGCTCCGACCGGGAGCGGAAAAACTGTTGTCGCTGAATACGGAATTTCGTGTGCTTTAGCCGATGGAAAACGCGCTTTTTACACCGCTCCGATTAAGGCGCTGTCGAATCAGAAGTTCAACGATCTGATTGAGTTGTACGGTCGGGACAAGATTGGTCTTCTGACTGGTGACAACGCGGTCAATAGCGATGCGCCGATTGTTGTGATGACGACTGAAGTACTGCGCAACATGATTTATGCACGTTCGCGAGCATTAGATGACTTAGCAGTCGTTGTTCTTGATGAAGTGCACTTCATTCAAGATACGTATCGTGGCCCGGTTTGGGAAGAGGTGATTATTCATCTTCCGCGTCAAGTGAAATTGGTGTGTTTGTCGGCCACGGTGAGTAATGCCAACGAAGTTGCCGATTGGATCAGCACGGTTCGTGGCCCGACTAAATATGTCGTTGAAGAAAAGCGTCCTGTCGAACTTGAAAACTTGTACATGGTGGGTGACAAGACCGCGCAACGAGAGCATCTTTTCCCAACATTGATTTCTGGACGACCTAATCCGGAAGCCGCTCGGCTCGAAGATCTGACCAAAAAAATTGGTGGGCGCGGACCTGTGAAAGGTCGCCCCAGGCGAGCGTTGTACACGCCGAGCAGGGTTGAAGTTGTTGATCGTCTGAACGAAGAAGGTTTGTTGCCATCCATTTTCTTTATTTTCAGCCGTAATGGTTGCAATGAAGCTGCGCAGTCGTGTTTGAAACAAGGGCTACGTCTGACATCTCCTGATGAGCGAAAGCGAATTAAGGAAATCATCGATAGCCGATTGGATGATATTGACGACGACGATCTTGACGTCTTGGGTTACCCGCAGTTCGTTGCTCAACTTGAGGCCGGAATCGCAGCCCATCACGCTGGTTTGGTTCCGCCCTTCAAAGAGACTGTTGAAGCATGTTTTGTTGAAGGTCTCGTCAAAATTGTCTTCGCTACTGAAACATTGGCGGTCGGCATCAATATGCCGGCGCGGTCAGTCGTGATTGAGAAACTTTCAAAATTTACCGGAGAGCATCACGAGTTCTTAACAGCCGGTGAATTCACTCAATTGACAGGCCGTGCTGGTCGGCGCGGTCTAGATGACAAGGGCCACGCAGTGGTGCTCTGGAATCCGTTCGTTACTTTTGAACAAGTCGCAGGACTGGCCAGTTCGCGAACCTTTCGATTGACATCGTCATTTCGGCCGACGTACAACATGGCTGTCAACTTGGTTCGTTCGTACTCGAGCGAAGAAGCCCGCCATCTACTGAATCTTTCTTTTGCTCAGTATCAAGCAGACCGTGATGTCGTCAAAATTGAGACTCGTCTTGATCGTCGCTTAGAACAACTATCAGAACTTCGTCTCGCTGCCGAAAGTCCGTTTGGAGACATTCATGACTATCGAGCGCGACTTGAGGGAACGTTAGGAATTCGCAGTGAAAGTTCAATTGAATTCGCCATGGCTCGATTGAGACCCGGATCGGTCATTTATGTCGACAAGGGTAAGATGCCTGGTCGGGCAGTTGTTTTGTCAACTGCGAATCGTTCGGGAGGAGTCAAACTCACAGTACTCACCGCAAAGCGAGCGACTCTCAATCTTTCATCACGTGACTTTCACGAGCCGCCGCGAGCACTTGGTCAGATCGAACTTCCTGAGCCCTACGCTCCGACACAGCCAGAGTTTCAAAAGGTGGTCATCACTCGTTTGCATCAAGCACGAGAAGTGGCGAGTGAATGGAGTTCTCCTGAGCCCGGTCGACAGGCAGTTCATCCCGTTGAAGATGACCCCGATTTACGCGACCGTCTGAAAGCAGCAGCTCAAGCTGACCGAGTTTCGCGCGATGTTGATCAGTTACGTGAGCAAGTACGCGGCAAAGGAAATTCGGTCGCGCGCAAGTTTGAACGAGTTCTTCGCATTCTTCAAGACTGGGATTATGTCTCTGGCTGGTCGCTCACTGAAAAAGGTGAGGTATTAGCACGTACTTTCCATGAGAGTGACCTATTGGTCGCAGATTGTCTTGATCGTGGCTATCTCGATGATCTCGATCCCGCTGCTCTAGCCGCCTTGGTGTCAGTCTTTGTCTACGAGCATCGCTCAAGTGAAGCACCACCCGCTCCGTGGTTCCCATCAGCTGAAGTGCGCAAGAAGTGGCGGCGAATCGATTCGGTGAGTCGCGAGTTGCAAGCCACTGAAGAAGCGGCGTCATTGAATCAACACCGAGCTCCTGATCCGACTTACATCGCTATTGCTTATGCTTGGGCTGCTGGCGAAGGTTTCGCCGAAGTTGTTGAGGCTGAAGAATTGTCGGGCGGTGATTTTGTGCGAACGATGAAGCAACTGATTGACCTCTTGAGACAAATCGGGATGATGGCGCCAGTGCCTCAAACGCGTCGAAACGCAGAAGCTGCTGCTGATTTGTTAATGCGCGGAGTTGTGGCGGCCTCGACATCTGTTCCGGGAGAAATCTGACGGTGATTGAAGATGGTAATTAGAAACGGTCAAGAATGGGGGAGCGACAAATTAACCCCAAACGATCTTGTGATCGTCGCAGCAGATGCCGATTTGTCGCAGGCAATCTCTGAAGGTCGCCGAGACTTCACGTTGGTGGGCGGCGATATGTGGCGCACTATTGGGGCGAAGACGGAGCGTCCTATCCCTGGAGAACTAGCGAAGTGTTTGCCGATCGATGTCATCAATGTTCGATGCGAGTTGTCTGACGGAACGAAGTTGTCGAAATATGCCGCTGCCCATGTTGTGTTGCGTCGTGCGAGTATTCGCGGTGGTTGGTTGCGTGGGGCAGTGACGGTGATTGCCAATGCGCAGTTCCTAGGTCATTGGGATGTAGCGCCTCGAGGGCATCCAAATGATGGCCGAGTTGAGGTGACACAGGTTGACCCAACCATGAGTTTGCGTCAGAGATTGTCGGCACGATCAAGAATCAAGAACGGCACTCATGTTCCTCATCCGTGTCTTGCTGTGCGTTCGGTTAAAGAATTTGAGTTTGAGGTCAAGGGTGACTCGACGAAAGAATATGCGCTTCAGAATGTATGGATCGATGGACAACATTTCGGACGAGTAAAAAGCTTGAGTCTTGAAGTGCGTAGCGATCACGCATTTTTGTGGATGTAGGGTTCTTTTATGGGCTCGTTCAACCAGCAGATCATCGATGCAGTAGACAATCTTGCTGATCGTCTCATTGCGGTCAGCAGAGATATTCACGCACATCCTGAACTGAATTACGAAGAGCACTACGCCCATGATCTACTCACAGGTGTTCTTTCTGAATTCGGACTTGACGTCACCCCGCACGCGTACGGTGTCGACACCGCATTCGAGGCAGTTGTCGGTGACCCTGGTGCACCCGAAGTATTGGTGTTGTTGGAATATGACGCGCTGCCCGGAATCGGACACGGTTGTGGGCACAATGTCATCGCCGCTGCCGGTCTCGGTGCCGGTCTGGTGGCGGCTTCATTCGCGCGCGACCTGGGTGGGCGAGTACGAATTCTTGGCACCCCTGCCGAAGAAGGCGGCGGAGGAAAAATTGCGATGGCACGCAATGGTGCTTTTTCATCTGGCGTGGCAGCAATGATGATTCACCCAGCCGATGCCGATCTCATCAAAATGGATTCCATTGCGATTCATACCGTTGATGTGTTGTACGAAGGCAAAGCAGCTCACGCGGCAGCTGCGCCTTGGGAAGGTCGAAATGCGCTTGATGCGGCAGTTCTTGGGTACATGAACATTGCCGCTTTGCGGCAACACATCCGTCCTACCGAACGAATTCACGGGATCATCACCGAAGGTGGAGAGAAGCCCAATATTGTCCCGCGCCGCGCCGCGGCAACGTGGTACGTACGTTCAGACACGATTTCAACTTTGCAACCTTTAAAACAGCGAGTGATGAATTGCCTTGAAGGTGCGACGAGTGCTTGCGGTTGCACAATGTCGTCGGACTGGGACGATCACACCTATGCCGATGTTCGCGACAACATGGCAGTCGTGAATTCTTTTGTTCACAACATGGCGTCGCTTGGTCGTTTAGTTCGTGATCCACGAACTGACGGCCGTGCAGTCATGGGTTCAACAGATATGGGCAATGTTTCGTACCTTCTGCCGTCCATTCACCCGATGGTGAAGGTCGCCCCCGATGGGGTAGCCATACACACTGAGGATTTCGCTTATTACGCTGGCTCAGAATCGGGGGACGAGGGCGTACTTGTCGGTGCCAAGGCCATGGCGATGACGGTGGTTGATCTCTGGACCAATTCTGAGTTGCGGTCTGAGGCCCACGCCGAGTTTTCACTGATTTCTTCTGAGGTAGACGTTTTAGGTCAGTGAAAGTGCGACCATTCCACCCAAGTCACTGTCAGACCAACTACTGTAAAAAGCCGTGACGGTCTACGCCCCAGAGGAGTTCACCGCCGAGGAGTCGGAAGTTTTACGACGTTATTTCACCAATTTGGACGGTCCAGTATTCGCCCTGGTGAACTTGCCCGAGGTGGTCAAAGGTGCTTTATTTGCGCGGTACAGCCGTACCCATAAGAGTCTGCGCCGACTTTTTCTTGATGAGTTTGTTGGTGAGCTAGATATCGCGGGCGATCAAGGTGTTGACGCAACGATCGGCCTCGAACGAGCCGAAGAACTCTACGAAAAAGTCTTCTTCGAATACGGAGATGACTCAGTTGCTCAACTTGGTGGCGTGCACTTGGCTTGCGAACAATCGTCGAATGTTCTGACCAAAATTCTTGAATGGGGACGACTCGCGAGTTATCTCGAACAAAGCACGCGTTATATCGCTTATGACGCACGTCTTGCCGGTCGGTACCGCTTTTATCGCGATGCCGAAGTTTTGAACTCTCAGTTCGGAACTCGTTATGTAGGAGATATGGATCGCATGTTCGATTCGTATTCACACTTAATGGAAAAAGTCACTGAACATGTTCGGTCTTCAATTAAGCGTGATCCAGCCGATAGCGATTTTGTCTTTCGCATGGCGACTCGCGCCAAGGCACTCGATGCTATTCGTGGAGTTTTGCCGGCAGCTTCGTTATCAAACGTGGGTATCTACGGCAGTGGACAGTCATACGAAGCGATGTTGATTCGTATGCGTGCTCATCCGCTTCCTGAAGCTCGGCATTATGCCGATTTGATGCTGGAAGAACTACGAAAAGTCATTCCTAGCTTCTTAAAGCGAGTTGATCTTGCCGATCGTGGTGGGCGTTGGAGTGACTACTTGTCAGATACCCGGGAATCGACGAGTGAGTTGGTCTCGGGGCTTTTCGCTGAAACTCCTGTTGATCACAGTCCACCAGTTGTCTTGACTGATTTTGATCCAGAAGGTGAAGACAAACTGATTGGTGCAATCTGTTATTCGCATACAAGTTTGCCCGAGACGCAAATCATGCAGCGCGTACAGCGGATGAGCCACGCCGAGAAAGTTGCCATCTTGAAGGCGTACATCGGTGATCGTGAAAATCGTCGCCATCGTCCGGGCCGAGCTTTCGAACGTACCGACTACCGCTTTGATGTGTTGTCCGATTACGGCGCCTTCCGAGATATGCAACGGCACCGTATCTTGACGATTGAGTGGCAGCCTTTGACGCCTAATCACGGATATACCCGTCCCGATCTCGTTGACGAGGCTGGTCAGACTGCCGCTTTTGACGAGGTCATGAGCCGTTCAGCGAGCCTGTATGACGCCATGAAGCCCGACTTCCCCCAGCAAGCCTCCTACGCCGTTTCAATGGCCTATCGCGTGCGCTACGTCATGCAGTTCAACGCTCGAGAAGCGATGCACATGCTCGAACTGCGTTCGTCACCCCAAGGTCACCCGGCCTATCGTCGCGTCGCTCTTGAAATGCATCGACTGATTGCTGAACAAGCCGGACATAAGGCCATTGCCGAGGCAATGACACATCTGACGGTTGAGGCACCCGAACTTGAACGATTGGCCGCCGAGCGTCGGGCTGAATCCCGCCGTGGGGGCCAATAGATCGATCAGTTTGGTTCGTCGTGACTAGTGTCACCCACGTATTGAACAGTTGGGCACAAATGTGTGTCTATTATCCGCGCCCACACCTTGTTTTTCGGGTGGGCAAACTTCAGGAGTAACAGGAAATCCCATGGCAAAAGATGATGACAATTTGGATCCAGAACTTGACGAGGAGTTCCTTGAGGAAGAGGAAGTCATTGACGAGGCCGACCCTGAAGAGTTGCTCGATGATGATGAACTCGAAGATGAGGAAGACTTAGGTGTTGAAGACCTCGACACCGTCTTGGCAGAAGAGGACCCAGAGGCCGAAATAGTTCCTTTGATCCCCAAAAAGAAGGCTAAAAAGGCCAAAAAGGATGTCGCCGAGGATGATGAAGACGACGACGAAGACGAATTAGTCGGCGAGGACGACATTGAAGAAGACCTCGGTGTCATTTTGGCAGCGCGGGTCAAAGGTCGTAGCGAAGACGACGAAGAAGAGCCCGAAGAGGAAGAAGAAGACGTTCAGCTGTCGAATGATCCCGAGAGCGGAATTCAACCGAAGCGTCCTGACGAGCGGATGTGCACACAGTGCTTTTTGCTCGTCCGCAAAGGTGCGCCGATGTGTCCGGTTGGCGACGACACCTGTCCGCTGTTTTCGTAATTGCCCATGAGCATTGAGCCAGTGATTCGAAGTGCCACGCTCGAAGATCTGGCGTCGATGATCGAACTTGACGTCGCTGCTCGAGAGTCGTTAGTAACTCAGCGCGGTGGACTCAGTTGGTTGGTTGAGCATGCTCCCGCGAGCGAACTCAACCCTGATGACTTAGTCGGGAACAGTTGGGTTGGGACTGTCGACGAACATGTTGTCGGATTCTTGCATTGTGAGTATGACGATGTTCCGCACCATGGTTTGGTGTGTTCGGTCGAACGAGTATTCGTTGATGCACATGCTCGCGAACTCGGATTTGGTGATGCGTTACTTCAACAGGCGATCGATTACGCAACACAAATGGGATGTGTGGTCATTGAAGGCAATGCCTTACCAGGCGATCGAGAAACAAAAAATCTTTATGAAAGAGCCGGAATTGTGGCTCGCAAGATTATTGTTTCACGCCGTCTGAAGTCACCACCTCAGGGTTGATTACTTGCCAGTCCAATTGGGTGTGCGCTTTTCGATGAAAGCTGTGAGACCTTCTTTGGTGTCACTTGACGCCATGACTTGAGCAAACAAAGTATTCGTGAGTTTCTTTAACTCATCGTCGGGCTGATATGCAGCAGCAAGTACAACCTGACGGCTGGCGTACACAGCAAGTGGTGCACTCGTAGCAATTTGTGCCGCGAGTTTGCGCGCTTCGTTCATCGCTTCGCCAGGAGCGACCAAACGAGAAACTAATCCGAGGTGATAGGCGCGTTCGGCGGGGATCGGGTCACCAGTGAGGATGGCTTCCATCGCCGCTGCTTGTCCGATTGCTCGGGGAAGGCGGAAGAGTCCGCCGGCACCAGCGATGAGGTTGCGCTTCACTTCAGCTAAACCGAATGACGATCGGGTTGTCGCGATTACTAAGTCGGCCGCGAGGACAATTTCGCAACCACCAGCGGTCGCAAGTCCGTCGACTGCAACAATGATGGGCTTGCGACGTTCGCGATACACAAATCCGGCGAAGCCACCGCGCTTGGTATTGAGGTCGCCAGCTTGGCCTGAATTGATGGCTTTGAGGTCGGCCCCAGCGCAAAAGACTGGACGCTCTTGACCCTCGGTGTTTGCGGTCAGAATACCGACCCACACTTCGTCGTCGGCCTCGAGTTGATCGATGGCTGCTTCGACGCCACGAGCGACATCGCCGTTAATGGCGTTGCGTGCATCGGGACGATTCAGGGTGATGATTCCCACTCGACCTTCGGTGGAATACGTGACAATTTCGTTGTTGACTGTGTCGCTCATACCTTTGACCGTAGCGGCAGGTCGCCGCTCGCGACTAACCCTCGTCGTTGGCGGGTGATTCCGTGGCGATCGATTCGGTCACGACGGATTCGGGTACTTCAGTCACGACTTCGGCGGGTGCTTCGGCAACAGCAGGCGATGCTTCAGGAGCGACCGCTGCCTTGGGGGCAGTGGGTGGCTTCGGAGGCAACTTTTTCACTGGTGGTCGAACCGCACGCAATGGCTTGGGAGCATGGTTGGACGATGCAACCGTGATTCCGAGGGCAGTTGCGATTTGAGGAAGCAACGCTCCAAGACGTTCAACTGTCTTGGCCAAATCGGGCGAGATGGTCTCAGGCTTTGATGTGACCGTCACCTGAGCGCGAATTGGGGCAAAGGCCACTGCTTCGAGAACGGCAATCCAGCGATCGGCTAATGCATCGGCGACGAGACTCAGCGAGGTCGCTTCGGCCAGGCGACGACCCAGTTCATCGGGGAAGAGTGCTCCGGCTTTGGGCGGTTGACCCGATAATTTCAGGGCCCGAACAATTCGTCCAACACCAAGCGCGGCATCAATGTCTCCGAGCCAGTTCAGGTGTTCCTGTTCGGCGCGTGCGGTGAGACCAGCACGAAGTTCGGCGACGAGCTCGCGACAATTTTCGGCCCGCTCAATCACTGGATCGTTAGCTGCAGCTACGACACTGCGTAAATCGCGTAGGTCGAGATCGGCGAGATCTTTGCGTGCTGCTTCGGCGCGGTCGAGCCAATCGGCAACGCGCAAGCGGGGGAGAAGATTCTCGGCCATCTGTAAGACGCTCTGTTCAGGCATCGTTGGCTTACCTTCGGCAGCGAGAGCAGCATTGGCATCCTTGAGACGCTGACGAACTGTTTGCATTCCTTGCAACGCCAATTCAGCAATGGGACGCTGATCTTCAGGCAGTTCAGACAAAACTGCTTTGCGATTGGTTGAACCAGCCTTTAAACGCTTGGCTTTGGGACGCTGAGGCAATTCGGGCGGAGCTTCGAAATGGGGACGACGAGGTCCACGGGGCTTGTCGCCACCAGCAGCATTATCGCGACGGGGACGGCGATCGTTGTCGCGAGGTGCTCCATCGCCGCGTGCTGGACGGTCGCCGCGCGCTGGACGATCACGACGGTCACCGCGATCTCCGCGGTCACGTCGATCGCCGCGATCTTTCTTGGCGAGCTGTTGAGTCACCGCTTCAAAAGGCTTGTCGTTCCCGACAAGTACGATTTTTTCAACTTTGTCAACTTTGACGCGGCCTTGGGTGATGCTGACGATTGTGATGCCATCAATGTCGAACTCTGCTTCGGCTTTGACAACATCTCCGGGCTTTGATCCCTGCGATAAGAGGGTTCCGTCAAGAACTCCCTTGGGTTCGCGGGCACCTGCGGCGCGCCAGGTCCATGACCCATCGGGGCGTGAACTAGTTAACTCGATTTCAATCCTGCGGGACATGGTTGCCAACCCTATCGGGAACGCCCATCGGTGCGTTCATGTCCGCACGAACCATTGCAGTACTGGTAATTTCACCAAGTGCCGATTTATGCCCTGGGGGACCGCACCCCGACGATTCATCCTGATGCCTACATTCATCCCGAAGCCGTCATTATTGGCTCGGTCACGATTGGGGCCCATAGTTCAATTTGGCCAGGGGCGGTTTTGCGTGGCGATGATGGCGACATCATCATCGGCGATCGCACCTCAATCCAAGATGGTTCGGTGTTGCATACCACACATGTCTTTCCGACAGTCGTGGGAAACGATTGCGTGATCGGGCACATCGTTCACCTCGAAGGTTGCACCATCGAAGATGGTTCTCTCGTTGGTAATGGCGCCATTGTCTTACACCGCGTGATTGTTCGATCGGGAGCGGTTGTTGGCGCTAACTCGGTTGTGCTGAATGGTCTTGAAGTTCCTAGTGGCGCTTTGGCTGTGGGGGCACCGGCAGCGATCAAACTTGACAAGGCTCGTGCAGCCGACATTCAACTTGGAGCAGCTTCGTATGTTGCCAGAGCGAAGTTGTATCAAGAAAAACTTCGTCGGCTTGACTGAACGACCGACATCTTGTCATGACACTTTCAGTCGTTGTACATACGACTCCAATCGAAGTTGAATTTGTCAGTGACCTGTTGTGGTCGCTCGGCGTTGTAGCCATCGAAGAACATTGGGATCCTGACGGAAGTGTTCGCTTACAAACGTCGCTCGGCGATGACATCGAAGTTGTCACTGCTGCATTGACATCGTTGCCAGTTGAATTGAACTGGTCAACCGTGACAGTGAACGAAGAAGTGGCAAATACCTGGCGAGAATTTGCTCGACCCACGGTTATCGGGGAGCGAATTGTGATTGCGCCCGTGTGGTGTCATGAGCGCGATATCTCAGAATCTGTCGCGGGCTTGTCAAGTCCCCATCTAGCCGTAGTCATTCCGATTGAACCAGCAAGCACATTTGGGATGGGGGATCACCCAACAACAATGAGCAGTTTGCTCATGATCGAAAAGTATTTGCAAACGGACGATGTGCTGATCGACGTGGGCTGTGGAAGTGGCGTCCTAGGAATTGGTGCGTTACGACTAGGAGCCCTACGCGCTATCGGGATGGACATCAACCCGTCGTGCGTGGCGGTGTCTCGCGAGAATGCGCGATTAAATCAAGTGTCCGAGTACTGGACAGTAACGACCGATCCTCTGGCAACGATTGATGTACAAGGCGACATTGTGGTGGCCAATATTCTCGCTCCAGCGTTAATTGAATTGAGTGCTGAACTCAAGCGGCTCACAAAGGCAAACGGAATTTTGGTGATCAGTGGAGTGCTGGCTGAGCATTATGAACATGTGGCGCAGGCTCTTGAGCCGCTCTATGAATGTGACCGAATTGAATACGGCGAATGGGCGGCAGTGGCATTTCGCTCGAAATGAAATGATTCAGTTGACGAGTGCGTCAATGTCATGTTGAGTGGGCAACGAGGGAACTGCGCCCTTTTTTGTTGCGGCCAATGCTCCGGCTGCTGAAGCTCGGCGGGCAGCAGTTGTGATGTCAGATCCGTGAGCGAGAGCAGTTGCTAATGCGCCACAGGCAGCATCTCCCGCTCCGGTTGTGTCGATGGCCCTCACTGCGAATGGCGGTATTTGCAGTTCGCCTTCTAACGAGACGATCTTTATTCCGCGGGCACCGAGAGTGATAACAACAGTTGACACGCCCGCCTCGAGAAGAGAAGTGGCCCCGCCGAGTAATGCGACTTCGTGTTGGTTGGGCATGATGACGTCACAAAGTTGAAGCACCGACCGATTGAGTCGCGTTGCGGGTGCTGGGTTGAGGATCGTTCTTGCGCCACCAACTTTGGCGATAGCGAGTGCCGCTTCAACTGCATCGAGTCGAACTTCTAACTGGCAGAGCAGAACTCCGGCTCGGCTGATGACATCACGGTGTGCGTCGACAACACTGATTGACAGTTCTGCGTTTGCGCCTGGTATCACCACGATCGAATTTTCGCCCTGTTCGTCGACAGACATGAGGGCACGTCCAGTTGGGCCTTCATGGTCGGTGACGTACGCAGCAATTCCTTCTGAGGTCATCAGGCGGTGCAGAGTTTCACCAGCAGGATCTGTTCCGAGGCTGGTGATAAAAGCAGTGTCGGCACCAGCGCGGCGACAGGCCACTGCCTGATTGAGTCCTTTGCCTCCGGCGTGTTCGGCGTAATTGGTTCCGAGGACGGTCTCGCCAGGTGAGGGGAGTCGCTCGACTGATGCGACTAGGTCAAGGTTGCTGCTACCGAGGACCACGACTTCGTATGCATGGGAGCCATTTGCCATATCTCTAGTGAACCACGCAGTGTGAGCACATACACATCAGTGCACAGTGAGTTCGAGTGGACTTAGATCGAGAGCTCACGTTGCGATTGCTCTCAGAAGTGGAGTGAGATCTAGCTTTTCAATTGCCGGCAGATATGAACGCGCCGCATGTGAACGAAACTTTGTGCAGAGATCGGGTCGGAAGAATCGGGCGCCCTCGCGAACGACGTAATTCAAGATAAAGAAACGATAAGCCTCGGGGAGGAATCGAATGTCAGCCTCGGTGAGCGGAAACACTTCGTGATATGCCCGAATGAATTCAACGAACTCTGGTTCAACCAAGGTGTGGGGGGAGTAGGACCATTGAGTTCGG
>SXGQ01094501.1_pt1 | contig 29818 bp, 49 predicted proteins | sample 3178371 | NCBI WGS metagenome assembly SXGQ01 (sample SAMN11356859, study PRJNA531348) | freshwater metagenome | isolation source: freshwater sample F1-20 | place: China: Fuxian Lake, Yuxi | collected 2017-12-25
GAAATCGAAGGATTTGACGGTAAGAAAGTTACAGGATGGTCAGACGAAGACAAAGAAGCTTGTGGTTGTAAATCAGTGAAAGAATCAAGAACAAGAAAGTTGAAATTGACTGAAAATGAATTAATAGATCTTATTGAAAAAATTGTAGTTGAAGAGAAAGCAAAAGGATTACAGGTGTATGATAAAGTTCATAATGAAGACGGTAAAGAAAATAAAGAGGCTTTGAACGCAGTGGCGAAAAAAATGAAAGATTATACCAAAGAAGGATCAAACGGTAATTTTGAAACAAATCCCGTAACCTTCCCAAAAGGTAATTCACAACTGAAGAAAGGAGAGAAAATCAAAAAATACACCCCTTCAGACGCTGTGGATGAATATATTGAGGCTTTTGCTTACCCAGGACAAACAAACCTGACATTCGATGAAATCAAACCAAATGACAAATTAATTCAAAAATATTTGGAAGGAGATTCAACAACTGGTAATGCTCAGGTTGATGAGGATGGAAAGGCTTTGGGTAATGTAACCCCTGATGAAGTTGGAAAAAAGTTCAAGAAAAATTATGATGAAAATCTATATGGAATTGAACAAGCTGAGGGATCTTACAAGAGAGTTACACAACCTGTTGATGAGGCGGGAGATGGTACCACCAAAGGTAAAATGAAAAGGAAAAGTGATAAAATTTTGAACACACTTGAATCTGTCGATGAGAAAAAGGTGGCAAAATTGAATGAGGAACTTAGTAAAATACAGAAGATTACCAATTACAATCAAAGAACACAATAAGTTCAAATATATCTTTATAAGAATATTCCCGAGAAATCGGGAATATTTTTTATGTATAATTTTGATTAGTTTGTTAATATTTGCTTATGAGAGAACTCAGTAGTATTATAAATAACTTGGATGAAAGGGAAATCGAGTTATGGTATAAGGCAAATAATATAATTGACGAATACTGTGAATTATTCGAAGATTTCATTGTTGGTCTTTATTTCATCATCAACGAAACTTATTTGGGTTCTGACTCCGATAAAGGTGGTGTTACAAATATAAGTTTAAATAGCGAAGATATTAAAAACCACTTCAATTGGTGTTGGAAAAAAAATATAGACAATTTCAAAAAAGAAGGTATATTCTTTGAGGAAGACGGGGATCACAAATTATATTTTAAAGAATTTTTTTATGAAACCTATTATTATCAAGACATGTTAGAAATCAAAGAGAGTATCCCCGTCTTCTTCACTGAACTGTTTAGAGAAAAACAAATCGAATCACAAATAAACTTACAAATGTTGACAGAGATATATAAAAACCTTTATAAATCTTTACTTAAGTCAAATAAATCTAATCTTTAATAAAAAATAAACACAAACATTTTACAAAATGGAAACATTAGAGCAAATCAAAACTTTGGTTGAGAGTCTTAACAACGATGCAAGTAAATTCTTTACAAGCGGAAACAAAAGTGCCGGTACAAGAGCACGAAAGACCTCACAAGAGTTGAAAGCACTTCTTCAAACACTTCGCGGAGAGATTTTGGAAGGAAGAAAAAAAGACAATGAGTAATCTTCAATTTTTAATTGATATAGTTTTTTACTTTAGTTTGTTGTCAATCATCAAACTCACCTTCGAGTTTGTTACTGCGTTATTAGATAGTCCTCCAAGAAGGTTGAAACTATCAAATCAAAGTCTTATATTTTACGGTGTAACAGCCAGTGTAATACTTTCTTACTTAATATGAATTACTTTTATTTAAACCATATAGAATATTTTAGTAAGATCTCCAAGTTGGGAAATTATCTCTCTTTTGAGTTTAATTTCCCAACTTCTTGGGAGATCGATGGGACCATTTTATCTCAACACAAACATGAATTTAAAAAAGGTGAAAAGTTTCAAAGTTTATCTATATGGACAGAATTTAAGGATACTGACATATTTTTGATGGAGGAGACAGTAAGTAAAATAATTACATACAATAAAGAGATAGAGGAGAAGGAAAGACTTTTCAAAGAAAAAGTCAAAGAACTTAGGAGCTTATTTTTGGAGAGTGATCTTGATAGTTTAAAGAAAATCAAATTTGAAACTATTGAATCAATGAAGGAACAAGATGAAACCGTTGACTGATCTTGAAAAAGAAAGACAGGACTTTATCAATCTTATTAAAACAATAGACAAGTCCGAAATTAAGAACACAACTTTAGAAAAGAGATATTCATTATGGGAGAGGATAAGAAAGGTACTGGGGATTTAATTGAAAATCTTGCTGAAGCTTCAGAAAAAATTATTGAATCGTTTGAATCTGTCGGGAAGATAGAGGTCATTATTCGTTTACCCGAAAACGAATTAGATAAAATTAAATCATATTTTGGTGAGATCTACAGGGTTGGTGATAAGTATGAGTTTGATTTTGGGGATACTAGTTATATTTTCGTCTTGGATAATTAATAACCTGTCTGTATAGTAAATTTCTACTATACCCTTGTTCCTCTAACATCTTATAAAGTTCTTTTCTTTGAACTTTTGAATAATCAGGAACACATATTGAATGTTTTTTTGACGACATCAAATCATCCTGTAATACCCTGATCAACCTGTCAGCGTCCTCGATGGTTTTGAGTAGAAATAATTCCATATGATCATCGGCTTGAAAAAGCACTTTATTGTTGATCCCAACAAAACTCAAAACACCTTTGAATTTTTGAACATATTTCAATAATAAATCATAAGTAAAATTAACACCTCTATCATAACTTCGGATTACTTCTTCTTCATAGTAAGTTCTCTTTTCACAAATAGATAAGTAATCATCCACTAGACCAACCTCCACGTTTCTTCCATAATCATCAATATCGAAAATAATCTTTTCGTTTTTTGGACACAACAAAACGATCTCGTATTTATATTTTTGTCCATTTTCAAATTCCTTGGGGAATTTAATGTTGTTATTATCAATTAGTTTTTTAAATTTAGAAGACGCACCTTTGTATGTACGATAGGTTCGTATTATTTTTTTTAACTTCTTATTTCTAAACAAAGCGATTTTATACATCTTATGGAAGATTTTTATCAAATACTCGGTGTTGAAGAGAACGCAGATATTTCCACAATAAAGAGAAAATACCGAGAACTATCTAAAATATATCATCCTGACAAAAATCCTGAAGGGGAAGAGATGTTTAAAAAAATATCAAACGCATATGAAACCCTTTCAGATGATAATAAAAGGAAAGAATACGATTTTAGAAGAAAGAATCCTTTTGCAGGACAAGGTGGTGGTGGGGGATTTGATCCGTTTATGGAGTTCTTTAGACAACAAGCAAGACCCCAACAACAAGCAAGACCTCAACAAAGAATTACAATCAATGTCGGAGTATTGGATGCCTATCTTGGAAATGAAATTGAAATTAATTATCCAAGAAATGTAATGTGTGGAACTTGTAATGGATCGGGTGGTGACAAGAAACCTTGTGATCATTGTGGAGCTTCAGGTTTTATCATCAGGGAGATTGGAAGTATGTTCTTTAAACAAAGGGTTCAACAACCTTGTCCTGTCTGTAATGGAACGGGAAGTCAGTTAATTAACGCTTGTCATGACTGTGGAGGGTCTGCGACTAAACGAGATGTTGCAAACTTCAGAGTCAAACTTCCAAATAATGTTAATGAAGGACAACAAATCAGAATGAACAATGCGGGGGACTATATTCCAAATATGAGAATATATTCAGAGATTTTAGGTGTTATAACTCTTACACCACAAGACAACTTTAAATTGGAAGGGACAAACTTGATTTACACAAAAGAATTAAATCCATCTGAACTAAAGAGAGATCCTCACATTATCATACCACATCCTGATGGTGAAATGAAAATAAGAGTTCCAAATAATGGGTCAACAAAAACCCCCTTAAGAATAAGGGGGAAAGGTTACCAACCAAATCAAAGTGATTTACTGGTTAAGATGGAATTTTTTTACAATGAATTAGTTGATTAACCAAGAAATTATATCATAAGTTTCTTTAACTCCACAATATAAGAGATAAGAAGCAAAAAACAGTATTGCAATTTGTGAAGGTTGTTTAATGAATTCACTGACGGTTTGTTTTTTCTTGTTTTTACATTTATCGCAACCTTTTTTTTGATTTGGTTTTGTCATAGTATTTATTATTATGGAAGATATTATTAGAAGGGTTCTTCAGACATGGAAAGAAGAAACCAACGAAGAAAAATATAAGAAACCTCGTAAGTACAGTAAATCTTATTGTAAATCTACCCCTTGTTCTGAGATGGGATTTACACAAAAAGCATCTTGTCGTCCGTACAAAAATTGTTATAAATAATTTGCCTTTTACATTTTTTTTGTTTATGTTTGTGTAAATTAGAATTTTATGCTCAGTTATATTGGAGGTAAGAGTAAGATAGGTAAATGGATTGTTCCACATTACGATAAAAATATGGAGGTTTATCTCGAAACATTCGGTGGAATGTTTTGGTGTTTCTTTAATATGGATCTCAAAGAATACCCAAACCTTAAGAAGGTAATATATAATGACTTTAATCCTTTAAACTATAATCTATTTCGTTGTATTCAAAATCCTGAAGAACTATTGAAAGCAATCAGTTCGATTGATTGTCAAAAGTTGGGAGAAGAAAACACACCAATCATTTTCAAAGACCAATTTAATTCATTTCAATCTGAACTGTTCTCAAAAGATTTTGTAATCAACTATCCTGATTATGAAACCGCAGCGAAGTATGTTTATATACTCACACAAGTTTTTAGTGGATCAAAACCCGAAACCTCAAACTTCATTGATCTAAAGGGAAAATACAAATCCAAATACCTTACCTTTAAAGATAAACTCTCTAAACCTAATTGGATAGATCATTTCCTAAAAATTACTGATGTTGAGAATATGGATTTCGAAAAGGTCATTCAAAAGTATGATTCAGAATCGACTTATATTTACTTGGATCCCCCTTATTGGAAAACAGAAAACTATTATTCCAATCATGATTTTGATAGGAACGACCACGAAAGACTGGCAAATGTTCTAAAGAATGTAAAAGGAAAATTCTCCCTGTCTTATTATGATTTCCCTATTCTTTCAGAATGGTTCCCTAAAGATCAATATAGGTGGGAGTCTAAAGAATTTGCAAAGGCTGCTGCAGCAAAGAAGGGTGTAAAACAAAATGGAGCAACAGAACTATTGATTATGAACTATTGATATATTTATAATAAAAAAATATAAAATGAAGTTTGTAAATTTATTAAAACAACTTGTTCTTGAGGCGAAGAACGTAGAAAACCTCATTAACACATTTGCATTCGGCGAAAAGAAATCAGATAAGGGAAAGGTGAAGAAATCATTAATGACCCCTGAAGAACTAATGGTGATCATTTCAAATGATCCAACATCAAGGATCAAAGGTTTGAGACCTGATACAGTTGTTAATCAATTATACAATCCTTCAATCAAAGATTCAGAGGAATATATTCAGTTGGGTCTTGAATCTGTTGAAAAACCTGGTGATTATGTTGAATGGATAATTTCGCAACTTAGGAAATTACCAGTCGTCGTTGATCAAATTTCACCGTTCAAAGAAGATAAGAAAGAATTTGAACGTACTTATCGTGTCGCTAGAAACCTTTTCTTTGAGGACTTGTTCAAAACCAAACAAAATCTTATCAGGTTCCACGCAAACAAAAACACCGATAGAATCCCAAAAGAAATGAGGGATATTGGTCAATATACTAGCTTTGATGCTTTGGATAGAGTAGTGAGTGATTTACCTCTTGAAACTGCTACTACTACCAAATCTGAGAGAAAAGAAAGTAGAGTTCATCCAGGTGCTAAAATGGCTTATCAAAGCCCCAATTGGGATGTTATCGAGATCGAAAGATCCGACGAACTTGGTAAAGAAGCCGCCTGTTTCTATGGTGGAAACCAAATGAAGTCAGGAAAAGGTGAAACCAATTGGTGCACTTCAGCACCAGGTTTGAGTTATTTCAAAAATTATATATCAAAAGGTCCTCTTTTTGTTATCATTCCGAAAGGTGAAGAGGTGGAGTTTTTCAGAGGTGTAACCAAAGGAGAAGTTTCAGGTTTGCCAGCAAAAAGATATCAGTTCCATTTTGAAGACAGTCAATTTATGGATCCCGATGATAGACAAATCGACTTAGTTAAGTTTTTCGGACCAGGCGGTGAGATGGAAGAACTAAAAGAGTTCTTCAAACCCTACTTCGCAAAGAAATTCTTATCTAAGACTGAAGGTAAGAACGGAGTATTCAGACTTGTTTATCCTGATGACCTAAATAGTAAATATGCTATGATTTATGGTATGGATACTTTGATCGATCAATTACCAAATACAATCAATAAATTTGAGATTATGAATAAAAGTAGTTCTCCTGTTAATATTAAGATAGATGAGGATTTTGTAAAAAAGTTCCCTGATATTTTTTCACTTCATTTGGAGAATGTAGTTTCTGAATTACCGAAGAATATTGGTGACTTATCGAAAATGCAGTTCTTGGCGGTGACAAACTCAAAGAACCTCACAGAAATTCCAGAATCAATTGATAAATTAATCGATAAGAACACACTTACTTTAGTTAGTTTCGCAGGATCAAATCCAAATCTCAAAATACCACCCAAGTTGGCAGCAGCTATTGAAAATGGAGACATTCTTGGTTATCTTCCATAAAAAAGGAAGACATGAATGTTGATTGTGAAATCTATCTCAAGAATTTCGTAAGTTTTTTTAATAACAATCCACAAGACCTACAAAATCTAATTGGGTCAATCCAAAAAGATATTTTTTATCAAAGGGTCCGAGAGGAAGTTAATCGCAAATGTGAAGAAGGTGATGAATATATTTTGAATCAACAAGAACTTATTAAAATCTTGGTTGAAATTCATAATCAACATTCACAAAAAAGTGATCCTGAACCGTATATCAAAATGACCAACTTCGGTCCCCTTTTTCTCAATTAATAATGAAAAAGATTACTTCACATTACTTCAAATCTTTTGAGGAACAACGCGATTTGCATTTGATTACCGTTGAAGAATTCAAAACTCTTCTCAAGGAAAAGGTCGAATTGAATAAAATATCTTTAGTTACGGAACATATTGATGATGAACATCAAATCAAACTAAAGATGACAGCCTTTCTTTTAACAAAGAGAATTGATTCCACATTCTTCAAAAAAGAACTCAAATCAATTGTTCTTATATTCAAGAAAAAAAATGGAATATTTTATTATGGAAATTACACCAAACCTTATAAAAAGAAAAAGGTAATTGGTACAATCAGAACATTTCCAATTCATGTCAAACCGCAATTCTTTTTAACTCTCAGAGGAATGAACAAAATGATTCAAATCTCTGATTTTAAAAACTGTTTAATTTCCGAGGATTACTATGAATCAGCTCATAGACAAATTTCTGAATTTCAAAACAAAGTTTTGGATTATATTGGTTTTGAAGATAAAAATATTGATTTGACGCAATTCTCATATGTTCTGAGAATGAAATCCTCCAACATTAAAATTCCTAACAATTGGAAATCATTCACAATTTTTACTTTCACAAAGAAAGACGCCAAGAAAAACAACTCAAATTTGGTTGATATTTTTTTATATAGAAATGAAAAATTCAATTTATATTCAAAAAAATATAAGAAGTTTTTGAATACAACAAATCTCAAACCACATCAGTTGAATTATGTGAGATCTAACTTGGAGATGTTACGGGCTTTGGTTGGTGATAGACTATTCAAAGATTATGACTTGCAGGATTTGTCACAGGATAAACTACATCTACACAGTAGTTTTGATTTTTATACTTACAAAAAAAGATTTGTAAACGAAAGAGATCAACTCAACATACATAATTTTATAAAAGCGTGTCTTAAAGAAAACCCTACTCTTATCAATACATTAAATGATCATGGAAAGTATCTAACAGAATTACATGAAAAGTTGGGTAGAAGTCCGAGGTTTAATTTTACATCAATATCGAAGTATAATTCAGATCATTATGAAATGGCAAAAACCATAATGATTCTTAATACCGGTAATATAGTTCGAACCTATGACAAATACTTCACCAAACTAATTGAAAAAGATTTTAGGGATTATAAAATACACTTACTTAAAGAAACGGGTGACTATGTAGAGGAATCTGAGTTTCAAAGGAATTGTGTTAAAACATATACACAACATAAGGATAACTTCATTGTATCAATCAGGGATGGTAAAACAAGAGTCACCATTGAATATAGAAATTCAGATAACAAACCCTTGAGAACTCAAACTTTTGGATTTGCAAATTCAAGTGTTGATATGGAAAAATGGGGAGATGTGATCAATGAATTGGATAAAAGAGTTTTTGAGTATTTCAATTATGTTGATGATTTTGAATTTGATATGACAAAAAACACAATCGTCAATGAATTTCACAAGTATATCAGTAATGAAAAAATATCTTGGAAAAATTTGGAAATAAGGGAAAATATTTATAACTTTGGAGAAGAAATCTTTAACTATCAAATCATTTAAAAACCATGAAAAAAGCAGGTTCATCTCAAGGTGGTCAGTATGTCGGTCGTCCTAAAGTCAATCGACCCGGTGTCCATTCCAAAACGAAAACTTCCAATCATAAGCGGTCCAAAAATTACCGTAAGTCCTATCGTGGTCAAGGAAAATGATTGACATAAAAGATGTAATAGAAAAACTTAAAACAGAGTGGAATGAGATTCCCTCTGTTTTTTATTTCCGTGAAGTTTCAAAGGAATTCGTTCAAGAGTATATGGATAAATCTGAAAGGATTTTTGAAATATCTTGTTTCAATGGGTTAAATAAAGAGGTGGAACAAGTTTTACTTTCAGTAAAAGATACATATAATATATTCATAGATAAACCAAACTTGGAAGATAAATACAATATTTATTATTTAAGTCCGAAATCCAAAGTTGAAGAAACTCTATTTCATATAAATTATAAACTAAGAAAAAAGAAATGATACAAGTATTAACAAGACAAGAAGTCCAATCGAAATTGGACAATGGAGAAACATTTGTTTTAGATTTTTATGCCGACTGGTGTGGTCCATGTAAAATGTTAGGTCAAAATTTGATGGCATTAGTAAGTGAGGAGTCAGATTTTCCCATCTATAAATTTGACATCGAAGCAGACCGAGAGTTTGCTGTTCAACACGGTGTAAGGAGTATTCCCTTTATCAAGTTTTTTAAAGAAGGGAAAGATTTCAAACAAAAAGTAGGAGTTATTCCAAACCAACTCATAAAAGAAGAATATGAAAGTATGTTAAACTAATGAACGGAAATTTAATTTTTGTTTATTCTATGGAAGGATGTCCGTGGTGTAAACTTTTGAAAGAAAAATTAACAGAATCTAACATAGATTTTTTTGATCGTGATATTCAAAAATATCCCTACGAATATGAAAAATTCAAATCCGTAACAGGGAACGACTTGGTTCCATCGATGGTTATGATGAGACTTCCACAAGTTTTGAAGGAAGATAGTAAGGCTGATAAAATTGTTTATTTATGTCCTGATAAGGACTTCAAAGATTTGGACGAAGCTCTCACTAAAATTATAGAATTTGTTAATTATCACGAACACGATGTAATCTTGGATTCAAATCAAGATTAAATCTTTTATATATTTCTGATTGTTCATGTCTTGGGTCATTTGGAATGTTAATTCTGAATGACCCTTTTGTTTGTCAAAAGTTTTTTTGAATTCTGATAAATCAAAATCAAAATAATCTGTGATGATATTCATTACATAATTTCCATCATAAACCAAATCCTCTGAATTACAAATAATTAAATGATCTGTTGTGGTGTTGTATTGTAATTGTATTATGTCGTTAATATTGTATCTAATTAATTCAAGACAAATTTTATTCAAATAGTAAGAGCAAATTCTTCCGGCGTTATTTGATAATCCATGATAACCTGTTGAAGAACGGAAATTTGGTGTCAGTTTGATTCTTGGATTACTACTTAAAATATATGAACTGGCATCATAAAAAGTTGCATTCCCAATCGTGTAAAACGAATAGTTATTAATTCTATTATTATCCAACTCATGTTCAATTAAAGAATCATTTTTATTCTGACCACAATATCCACGATCACTCACACCAACATAGAAGTAATATATACTATCAACAGAATCTTTCTGATAGTTGATGTGATCCACAACATTCAAGGGTTGTTTAAGATCAAATGAAGAACCGAATCTTTCAAAAAACTTTTGAGATACTTCACCCAAGTTTAAAATAGTTTGACAATCGGTATTACCTAAAACCAAAATCATTTTTGAAAATGAAAGACATTGGATGTTTGCTAAAACTTCAGGGTCCACAGATTCCAATTCATCTACAATGAAGTCCACGAATGTATTGAGTAGATGAACATCAGAATATTTTGAATAAATTAAATTCATGTTTTTTTATTAAATTTATTTGATTTAAAATAAACTATAAATAGAAAACGGGGGAAAGATCCCCCGTTTCCATCCTCGCCCTCTTAAATTATTTAGACTCGTCTGGTTTGTTGTAATACTTTTCAACGGTCTTTTTAATTACATCTTGGTTCGTTGACTCAGTTGTAACATTTTGTGTTTGAACAGTCTGAGCTTGGTTTTGTTTGTTTTTACATCCGCAACCCATTTTAGTAGATTTTTGTTAATGTTTATATACCATAAATATTATTCAATTTATTTTAAAGTGTAAATTCTTCATATTTATTAATAAAAAAATATGAAGTTTTCAGATTTTATAATTTTAGAACAAGGTGAGAAAACACCAAGGGACCGCAAATATCTTTACATGATTTCATCTGCGGTGAAGGGATCACAGAATCCTGAGGAATTAGAAAAATTTTATAATAAAGTCCTTCCTGAAAAATTTACACAAGAGGACTTAAATCTTTTGAATTCCTTAGTTAGATCGTTCAATCAAAAAAAATCTTATTTAGAAAAAGGTGATCTATTACAATATAATTCAATTCAAGAATTGAGTGATGAAATCGAAAATTTAAATTTAAGTAGTGAAAATCCTATCAAAGGACAATACGATGTTGTTCTTGAGAATGAAAAATATTTAGCAGTAATACCAAAAACTTATTTGGCTAATAATTACTTTTCTAGTACAACATATTTAGAGGATTTTAATGAAAACGATTTTCTTTCTAAATCGATCGTAGGAAAATTTTTTATTATAATCGATAAAACTAAAAGTCCATTTGATCGAATGTATAAAATATTTGGGTATTTCCACTTTGATGGGGGTGAGTTTATAAAGATGGGAAGTCCCAACAAAAAATATGAAACTTTGGATTTTTCACCTGAATCTTTGGGTGATTTATATGGGGTTGTTAAATTGATACAGGAATTTATACAGAAAAAATATTCTAAAGAAATTAACTTGATGAAAGATCCTTACTTGCGTGAAAAATTCATAGAACTGAACAAATCTCGTAACTCGGAAATTGAAAAACAAAATAGGGAAATATTAAGACAACAAGATGCTTGGTTTGGAACTGAAATAGGAAATGAAGCATATGCTGTGTATCAATATTTGGATGATGATTTAAAAAATCAGTATAACATAAAAGATTTATATGATTTATACCCCGACTCATGGGGAGATTATTATTTGAATCCCCAAAGGGAAGGAGAAAATTTCCGTGTTCTTGATGAGAATAACATGGAAAAGGAGGTCCGAAATCATTATGAGGCATATACTCAAGATAATTTAGATAGTTTTGATACTAGTTTTTTGGAAAGTTACATAGACAAGTACCGAGTAAAAGATTTAATTGAAAGTATTTATCGTGAAATGATTGATGATAGTCCTTCAGATTGGTTGGATAAAGATGAATTTGTTTTCGATGATGATACATCAGGAAAAATTTATGATTTAAAAAACGAACTATCCAATCTTAAATATGAATTAGAAAATTCCGAAATTTCTGATGACGAGAGAGACAATATCGAAAGAGAAATAGAACGAGTAGAATCAGAAATCGAAGATATTGAAGAAAATGCTGAAAAATTCCCAACGGAACAACAAATAGACAATTTTATTTATGATAAATTAAGGGAAGTTGATGAAGATCCAATCGATGAATTGAAACACTTAGGTTTAGATCCGACAGATTTTGTTAATGTAGATGATCTAATTGATTATTTAGTCAGAACCGAAGATTGGGATGTTGTCGCATCCTACGATGGTTACGTTGATAACTTTTCAGTAAATAATAAAACCTACTATGTTTATAGATTGGAATGAAATTTAAAAAATACATATATGAAGGTAGAAGAGAGGATATTTTAGGTAAAGACCCAAACCAATTCAGAGTTCCAAATCAAGATGAGGTTGATTCTGATTTTCATAAGAGAACAAATTACAAATATCTTAAGTGGGTTTTTGACCAGTTTAATCAAAATCCAGATTATTCATTCGAGGAAATCTCTAATTTCACAGAGAGGTTCGATAAATTGAGTAAAAATCTTGTTAAGAAAGACATCTATCAATACAAAGATTTAAATGAACTTTTGGATATTTTTAAATTCTATGGATCAACAAAAGAAGAAAAAAAAGCGGGAAAAAAAGTAATATTTCAAGATGAAAACTTTTTGGTGGTCAGACCACTCACACAAGAGTCTTCATGTTATTATGGTGCAAATACTAAATGGTGCACTTCATCTACCAAAGAAGGAAAAAACAAATTCGATCAATATTCATCCACAGGAAAACTTTATTATATAATTTCGAAGAAACCCTTGGAAATGAGAAATTTAGATAAGGTTGCTGTTTATGTTGATGATTACTACGGTGGAGAAGTTTTTTACGACAATACCGATTTGACACTTAATAAAAATCAATCGGAACAATATCTTTCTCTTTTGAGTCCGAACCTTATGAACAGAATTCGGGACGATTATTCTCAAAATGGTAAGGAAACATGGTCAAATTTGAAGAGTGTTCTATACAACTACCAATACTTCAAATTTAAGATGCAAGACAAGGTGGTTGAGATGTGGGGAGAAGAAGACAAATTAAATTTTACAATTGATGGGCAACATTTCTATGGAACTGTTGAGGGTGGTAAAATTATTTTTTATTCTTTGGAAAAACCAATAGTAGAGGAGATACCTATCAAAGAATTTTTGAGATCTGAATCATTAGGACTTTCATTCAAACATTTAGTTTATTTATCTTTCACTGATTTTTTGGTATATTTTATAAAGAAATATTCATAACAAACTTTGAGGACCGAAATGTATCTACCATTTAATTGGATGTTTAAACCTCCAATTGATTTCGAACATAAAAAATATGTTCTACTTTCTTTATTCCAAAAATATGACAATGATTTCGATGAACTCAAAATATACCCAAGTTTTACTGAAATCAGTTTTCATCTAGCCGATTGTATGACCATTATGAAAGATGGTAAATTCTTAGCGTTTTCTAAACCTTTGGAAAGTTTAAGTCACCACATCCAAATAGAAGAACTCCAAGCTGGAGATGTTCCTAAAGAATTTTATAAAATGCCAGATTTCAATGAATATATGGAGTATTCCAAAATGAATCACATGAAATATTTTGGGCTCTTTGAATCTTTATGGAAAAAACTTAATTGGAGTACTCAAATATTAACTAAAGATAATTTTGATAATTTAGCATTAGGAATAGGGTATACAAATCTCAAATATAGACACGAGGATCTTTATTATGTCTATGAAAGAAAAATTAGATCCAAAGAATCTAGACAATATTTTGTTGATTTGAAACCAATCCAAAATTTTGAAAATATTGATCCGAACTTACCGATTTTGGAACTAAGAACTGACGACTTTTTCCCTTTAAATGAATCTGTATTACCCTGTATTAAATCAAGAATTAATCATATTATTGAAGAGACATTGAGGATTGATATATTCAGGAACGTAGTATGAGAGAATTAGATAAGGTTCCATTTGATCCTGAAACAGGTAAATTTTATAAACACCTGTTAAAATACGCATCAGAAATCGGATCAATTAAATTTGAGGTTCAAGATGTATCATTATGGAAACGAAATGAAGTTGAAAAGGTCAAGAATGTATTCCAACAAGATTTAGAAGAGATCAATCAGAGAATTCAAAAGTTGATGGATGAAATAGTATTAAATGATATGATTTATTCATCGAATATGAACTTTGAACCTATAGTTGGACACATTTATCATTTATATGAAAACAAAAAGGGTGAAAAATTTTTATCATTAATTGAACCGGAATTGTGGAAAATGCCGTATCTTGGCTCTTACAAACTAACATCTGATAAAAAATGGGTTTCAACAAACGAAGTTTAAGTGAATCATACATCAAGAATATGATTAAACAAGGTCATACTCTTGATAAAATTTTTAAAGCGGACTCCTTGATTTTTATGGATAGTTATTCGTATAATTTGTATGAAAATTTCAAACTAAAGAACTGATATGTTTCACAATAAAAAATTGATAAAGACCTTACAACGGCCAATTCATATTACATATATTAGTGAAGTTTTTTATAGTAAAGATATGGACTCAGCAATGAAAGACATTCAAGATTTAATTAATCAAGGAATTGTTGAAGAATCCAAGTACGGTAAAGGATATTATGTTTTAACTTCAAAATAATAACAAATTAATGAAACAATTTTTTGTGTTTTTTTTGACCATGATTGGTCTAAACGGGTTTGGTCAATACACTCTGACAGAAACCTCATTCAGTAAGACTTACACACAACTTCGTACTTGGGAGAAACCCGACAGCGTTTGGTTATACTCCAATGGCGCTAATACACAATGGACATTTCATTTTAATGTAGATTTCTTTCCTTTTTCAAAAAAATCAGGTATGTTTGGAGCAGTATTACAAAATGAAGAAGGAAACCCTGAATTCTTTTGTAATTACTTGGATGAACTTCAAAAAGGAGAAGATGAATTTGGGATCTATTATTCCAATAAAGTTGATATCCTTTACAAGGATCCTGAGAGTAGTGTTTGGGAGTATTGGAATACCGGTGAACTTCGGTATTATGGAGGATGGACTTATCTTTTCTTAGGTGATCCTTCTAAATTATATTTTAGTTATTTCAAAGAAAAGGAATGAAAGTGAGTTCCAATATAATTGTTAAAAATATTTGTAGTGTGTAGTAAAAACCATAGTGTGAAAATACTTATGTATAAAGAACACTATGAAAAAACTTGAACTACAAATTGGTGAAAAATACAATTATTGGACAATACTTTCTCTTTCTGATTTTGAAAGTAAAAAAGGGGAAAGATATTACAAATGCAGATGTGATTGTGGTACCATTAGAGATGTTAGAGCTCATCATTTAAGAAGTGGTAATTCAAAATCATGTGGATGTTTTGTCAAAGAAACAATGTCAAAACTAAAAAGAATTGATATTGAAGGTTTAAAATTTGGTAAATTGACTCCTATAAAAAGAGTCCATTATAATAATAGTAAACACTTAAATCATTGGTTATGTAAGTGCGACTGTGGAAACGAAACAATATCATCAACCGGAACCCTCAGAAGAGGTAAGACCCTATCTTGTGGATGTATAAGAAAAGGGGAAGAGAATCATAACTGGAAAGGTGGTAGAATCACTACAAAATTTGGATATGTTAAAAAGTATACACCCGAACACCCTAATAATATTATTGGATATGTTTTAGAACATAGATTAGTTATGGAAGAAATGATTGGTAGATACTTAGAACCCAATGAGGAAGTTCATCATAAAAATGGTATCAGAAATGATAATTCTAAAGAAAATCTTGAATTATGGGTTAAATCTCAACCATCAGGACAAAGAGTTGACGATATGATTGATTTTTGTTATAATTTCTTAAAAAAATACAAACCTGAAATCTTAAAATAATGGAACAAAAAGAAATGGTCAATCATCCAGTCCACTACCAATTTGGAGAAAATAATGAATACGAAGCAATCAAGGTCATCGATGCTTGGCAACTCGGATTCTCTTTGGGAAATACTGTAAAGTATATCTCGAGGGCAGGAAAGAAAAATCCCGAAAAAGAATTGGAAGATCTCAAGAAAGCTAAATGGTATTTAGAACATCATATAAAAAACCTCGAAAATAAATTGAACAATCAATAAAACCTATATAATTATTAGTTGAAATAAACCAAAAAAAAACAAGTAAAAAAAATGAAAAACCTTCTTTTGATGGCTGCTGTTCTTGGACTTGTTGCGTGTGGAACTGAAACAACTTGTGACTGCTCTCCCGAATGTGCTGCAAAATGCCACGGTGACTCTGTTACGGTTAAGACAACCACTCTCGATACCACAGGTATTGAGACCACAGAGCAACTCTTGGACACCTTGGAAACACTTCCAGCAGCACAACCCGAGTAATCCGATTTCAAGATTGGAAAATAATTGAGGAGACCTTTGGTTTCCTCATTTTTTTTGCATACCTTTGTCTTATCAAAAACACACCACTATGTCAATCGTTGAGAAAATTGCAATGGAAAACCCTATGAAGTGGTCGGCAATTGAAAATCCAATTGAAATTTCAATCTACTACATCCAAAACGCAGTAAGATGGATTAAAATGAATGAAGTACAACGATTGATCGATGTTGAAACACCTGAAGAATTTGAAAATATCTTCGAAAACATTGAAGATGAGGCAATTTTGGATACACTTGTGGATATTTGGTCTGTGTTGAATTAACCGAAGTGTTGTTTGATCTTTTCATGACTAAAATCCATAATGACCTTCCTAACTGTTGGGAGGTCATTTTCATTTAACTTCATGAGTTCATTGATGTAATTCACTAATAAGATTGTGTCTGAATCAACTATTGCGTATTCTTTCAAACCGATTGGTTTTGTGGAAAAAGAATTTTTCGCTTTTTCAAACCATACCATTGATAGGTTTGGTGAATTCAACTCTTCAAAAAAAACACAGAATTTTCCGTCTTGTTTTTCAACATAGGTTTTGAATCTTTCGTTCAGGATTCGATTGATTGTTTTCTTCATATGAATATAATAACTTTCTAATTATATTTATCAATAAATCATATTTGATGAAATTAATCAATTCTTTAAAAAAACTTATTTTAGAATATAAATCAAAAAATTTAAAATTCCCCATAATAAGGAATAATGGTAGACGCATCAAAGTTTTCTTCTCAAAACATCAGACCGTTCAGAGATTCGGAGATGCGGATGTTGAGGATATTTCTACTATCAAGATCATCAATACCATGTTAAACACACAGTGGAGAACAGGTGTTCCAAATATTTGGATATATGAATCGATCGTTAAGAATTTCGATATAGTTTTCGAAACAATTGATGAACTTTATGATCCGAACTTGACTGAAAATGTAGTTATTTTTTCCGCTCCTCACGACCAACTTGAAGAATTTGAATTTGTTTGTGGTATAGAAAGTTTTTCACCTGATAGTAAAGGTTTAACAGTCGTTACTTCAGGAGTACCAACAAAGAGACGCAGATATTTTCTAAACCTAAAAAAATCACCACAAATAAAACTGACCGAAGAAGAAAGTAAAAAAATTATGAAGGTTCGTTTGGAAAATTGAAAGACTTGCTGTATATTTGTATTGTCAATGAAGATTGACTGGTTCTCAGAAGCTTATCAACCATTCGTACTGAGACGAGATGAAAAAAAGATAAATGGTTGGGGATATTGAGTTAATCCTAAAGCTCATGGCCGGGAACTTGGTTTATCTAGTTCGGGTTAATGTACCTCAGTCCGATTGGCGGAAACACATTAAAGGACCTTCGGGTCCTTTTTTTATTCCTACCTGTTGAAAAAAGATCACAATTAATTATTTTTAGTATGTTGACGATTGTCGACTGGTCACCAGGAGTTTGCCACCGTTCGTTCTGGGACGAGTTTAGAAAGACATGGTGGTTATAGGATAGTGAGTACTCCTTTAATCTCATCACGAAGCACCCCGTGGAAACAGGGTCTAATGAAAGGACCTTCGGGTCCTTTTTTTTTGGAAATGAAGGAACTTTGTCCTATATTTGTAGAACAAACCTTTTCACTCATGACAAAGAAAGATGTAAAAATGATGATTGATATGTCGGATGCTGACCTTGTTTACACCATGTTGTTGGATATGGAACAAGATGATCTTGCTGAATGGGTTGCTGACAAATATTTTTAACATGAATTGGATAGAATACTTTCTTCAGATTGCAGAGACCGTTAAACTAAAATCTAAAGACCAACGAACACAAATCGGTGCGGTAATCGTTGGATCTGATAATGAAATCGTCTCTACAGGATATAACTCTTTTCCGAGGGGAATCAAGGATGATATTCAAGAAAGACAAGAACGACCCGAAAAATATTATTGGGTCGTTCATGCGGAGATGAATGCAATTTTAAATGCTGCTCGAATTGGAGTATCCACGAAAGATTGTACGATGTATCTAACCTGTGGTGTTCCCTGTAGTGATTGTTGTAGAGGTATCATCAACTCAGGTATCAAAAGAATCTATTGTAAGAAAGAAGACACCACTCGTAACCGTGAACATTGGGATGCCCATGCTGCTCGGTCACGAGTGATGTTTGAAGAAAGTGGAGTTCAGGTTTTATTTTACCAATGAATTATTGTATATTTACACTATGGCTGAAAGACAATCACATGGTTTCGAATACGAAAAAATTGTTTCTGAAAATAATGATTTGAGTCTAACTGAAAATTATACGGGGATTTGGGATGCTTACAACACTCAATCTGTACCTTATTTGATCAAGACTTTTAAAAAAGGATCAGAAATCCCTTTATCTGATATTTTTATCAATTGTCAAAGAAATCGAGATTTTTACTTAGCTATTGGTATTTGGGAATCGAATCCAAACAATATTGTTGAAGAATATTTATTGTTAGTTGAAGGGGAAAAGTTTACTAAGCTTTTTGAATTTAGTTACATGGAAGAGATGAAAAATTGGATAAAAACCGTATCAAATCATCATGAATACGATTCTCAATGGAAAAAAGATTGTAAAGAATGGAAATTAAAATGGGGTAAAGACAGGATAGTACAACCGAGGTTTAAAAGAGATCATAAAAAACAAAAAAGAATACAATCAGCTGTTAGTTATAAAAATATAAATAAATTTTTGGAAATCATAGCAAAATGAGTAAATATGGATTAGACCAATTTTATACAAAAAAAGATGTTGTGTTAAACTGTTTATCTTTTTTAGATTTGAATGAATATGATGTTATTTTAGAACCATCGGCGGGTGACGGTGCTTTTCACGACCAAACAGTTCATGACTTCAAATTGGCATACGATATTGAACCAAAAAAACCTTATATTTTAGAACAAAATTATCTTGACTTAGACACATCCTTTTTAAAAGACAAAAAAGTATTGGTCTATGGTAATCCACCTTTCGGTAGAAATTCATCATTAGCGTTAAAATTTATAAAAAAATCATCAGAGTTTGCACACACCATTGCTTTCATCTTACCAAAAGGATTTAAAAAAAAATCTATGTTAGATAAAATCCCATTGAATTTTGAGATTATAGATCTTATAGATTTGGATAACAATACCTTTATTTATCAAGGTAAAGATTTTAATGTTCCTTGTGTTTGGATTGTATTGAAAAAATCCAATAAGTTAAGAAAAAAAGAGGTAAAATTAAAACCACAGTTTTTTCAGTTTGTTAATAAGGAAATTGCGAATTTTGCAATAAGAAGGGTTGGTGTGAATGCTGGAACACCTTTCAAAACTAATCAAGTATCTGAACAATCACATTATTTCCTATATGTTGAAAATCCACACTTCTTATATAATAATGTTAATAAAAATCTTTTCAACTTCAATGATACTACAGGACCAAGAAGTATCTCAAAAAATGAAATAATAAAAATTGTTGATTTAATAATTAAATCATCAGATTAACAAAAATTCACAAATCTATTAATTTTTATGGAAAATAAATCAACTGAAGGTTACGTTTATATTGGAGAACATTATGATTCGGCAGGGAGACCTTTAGTGTTGTCTGATAAAAAAATTGGATTTACCATCGATCCACCTTCAAGAGAAAATTCTTGGTCAAAAACAAAATCACCTTACCTCTATCGACACATCAAGTCTTATTTGGTTGATGATATGTTCAGAGTTGAAAAACTTCTCCATGCAATTCTTAATAGTCGAAACACAAATGGTGAATGGTTCGAAGACGACAAAAATACTCTCGTAGATGATTTTACAAATTTTATGGAAATTTACGGAGGAGTTCTTTACCAACCGGAAGTTAACAGCGTAGAAAAATCTTCTGACGGTCCTTCTTCCTTCGGTAATATTGTTCTGATTGATCTTGGAGAACAAAAAACCTTCAAATATGATTATGAATATATTACTTACTTTGTTAAAAGATTGGTTGATAAGGTGGGAATTGACAGAGTTGTTCAGGAAAATATTTGGATTTGCAAAAGGATGGAAGATTTTCCTGAAGTTTATTTAAACAATTATAAATCGGCAATTAAAGAAGTTGATGGGTATTTTGTTTGCACTTGGGGTAACAAACGACAGAAATTTGAAATGATGAGAAAATCTTTGCAGTCCATGCCTGAACTTTGTGATGAACTTGTTTTGAAAATGGAATAATTTCCTTATATTTGAATTTAATGGAAAAAAAAAATCTAAATCAAAATGGTTGATAAAAATTCATGTGGGAGTCACACTTGGAATCACAGGGTGATGAGACGTACCACAAAACACGGCACATATTATGGGGTACATGAAGTTTATTATGATTCCGAAGGAAAGGTAGATGGATATACGATGCATCCTGTTAGTGTTGCAGGTGAGAGTGTCGAAGAAATTAAGGAATATTTGCAAATGATATTAAATTGTTTGGATAAAGATATTCTTGACTATGAGGAGGAAGAAAAAAATGAAATTTTGAGACAAAAAATTGAAGAAGGACTCAACTCCGATATTATAGATTTCAATCCTGAAGAATACTTACATGAAATAAAAAAACACAAATAAATTTGTGAAACAATTTTTTATTTATTACTTTTACTGAATCAAAAAAATAAAAAAATGGCAATCAACGTAACTAACAACATTCGTGTAATCGGGAATGAGAAAGTTCAAGAAAGGTTCAATCAGTATGTCGAATCATTGAAGGACTTGAACTATGGAGATATTGTAGGGTTTGCAAAGGTCTTTTACAAGAATCCCGACATCAGTGAAGATGGTGATATCGTTTATGAATGGACAGAAGAAAACTTGGGTTCAGAGTGGGCTCATTTCGAACATGTGATGGAAGAAAACGAAATTAAAGTTACTTCCGCTTGGAATAAAGCAACGAACTTTACAATTCATCTTTACAATCTTTTGGTTGAATTAGACCCTGAGGTTGCGGTTGAAAATAGATTTGAAGATGAGAGTTATGAAAGTGTTGGTGGTATGTTGGTACATAAAGGATCTACATATAGTGATGAAGAATATTTTGAATATCCTGACGAAGATGATGAAGATGGTGAAGAGGATGTTTTGATGAAATTCTACGACGAAATCGGAAACTTTCAAAACACATGTATCTCAGATGGATATGAATCAGTTGAATCTGAGTTTGCTGAACCTATTACATATACAGAAAATATTCAATAAAATGACCGAAAAAGATCTGATCGACTTGGGGTTTGAAAGAGAGGACTCACCAGACGAGTCCTCCCCCTTCTTTTATTACATTTACGAAATCGGGGATTTCACTCTGATCACCAACACCAATGATGAGGCGGGTGAAGATGGTTGGTATGTCGAAATTTTTAACTTTCTTGATTTCCAATATAAAGATATTCAAGATATTAAAAACCTTCTTGAAGTCCTTCAAGTCGGATTAAAAGACAATTAAGATGGGAGTCGGAACTGCCCTTTTTCTATTTTTTTTGTTCGGAATGATAATTATTTTCATTTCGGATTATTTACTGGCTCCTTTGGATATTTGGAGGAGCATTTGGTCAAAGAATGTTGTAACAAGAGGATTTGGTTTTGGTGCCGCATATAGACTTCTGAAACTTTTCTCTTGGTTTTTTGTGAATATATTTTTAATCTATTGTATTGTAGAAGTCATCCCCGACGGACATTGGATTGGGGTTTTTGCTCTCTTCTTCTTGTTTTTTTCTCTTTTCTTTCCTTCTCTTTACGAAAAACCCATCTTCAAATTTCTAAACAAATTCTATTCTTTGAATGAAATGGAGGAGGGTGTTTATCTAATGGGGATTGGAGGTTCCGACAAGAAAAAAGAACGAAGGACAAAGTTAATCAACAAGATGAGGTCGAAGGTTTGAGTTTTTATTAAACTTAACTTATTATTGAGAACATGACTGAATATCTAAATAAAATAATCTGCTCTGATTCGATTGAATTTATGAGAGATAAGATCAATGAAAATTCGATCGACTTGATTTTGACAAGTCCCCCTTATGGTGTTGGTATTGATTATGATAGTTGGGACGACGACAAACAATTTGAAGAATACAAAGACTTTTCAAGGGAATGGTTGGTTGAGGCTTTTCGTGTTTTGAAAGAAGACGGAAGAATCGCTCTTAACATCCCTTACGAAATCAACCGACAGAGTAAAGGTGGAAGGATCTTCTTTGTCTCTGAGATGTGGCAAATCATGAAAGAAATCGGATTTGGTTTCTTTGGTGTTGTGGATTTGGAAGAATCTTCACCCCACCGTTCGAAGACCACCGCATGGGGATCTTGGATGAGTCCTTCTTCACCTTATATCTATAACCCCAAAGAGTGTGTTATTCTTGCATATAAATCCAAACACAAAAAGATTATAAAGGGAACACCACAATGGGACTATCAGAATCAAATGGTGGATGACCCCAAGACGGGAACTCAAAGGGAAAAAAAGGTCTATGATGAAAAAGACAAAAGGGATTTTATCGAACTTGTCTATGGTCAATGGAATTATTTTGCAGATACCCGATCTATGACAAAAGCCACTTTCTCTTTGGACATTCCGTGGAAGGCCATTAAGATCTTAACCTACAGGGAAGACGTTGTATTTGATCCATTCAACGGATCGGGAACCTCTTGTTTGGCTGCGGAAAAACTCGGAAGAAAGTGGATCGGATGTGACATCAGTGAAAATTATTGTGGAGTTGCCAGACAACGAATCAAAGATTACCAAATCGAAAGAGAGATGAGTAATACTCTCTTTTGTGAAGAAATAAAATCAGGAAGATTTTTAGACATATGATTAAACGATATAATTGTTTTTCGGAAGACCTGTATCAACACGCTCTATCCGAAGGTGTAGAACAAACCAAAGACGGAATCCTTCATTTCCCAACAGGAAAATTTACGGGAAGATCCCCCAAAGACAGATATTTCTGTGAAGGTGAATATGTAAAAAGGGTGGTAGACACCTCAAGGGAAATTAATCAAATTGTCTCAAGGAAAACATATCAATCCTTGAGAACGATGGTTGAAGATCATCTACAAAACGCACCAGTATTTTATAGAACTTCAAGGGCTCTTTGTCATAACGAGAAGTATGTTTCTTTATTCGAACTCAATACTACTTACGCTTGGGCAAACTTGTTTTTCAATAACATGACAAATAATTCGGTTGAATATTCACGAAAACCGAATGAGTTCTATACAAATTGGAAAATACTTCACGCTCCTGACTTTGTTGCTCCACCCTATGAAGACATTAAAAATGGTAATTTTGTAATCATCGATTTCGAAGATAAAACCATTTTGATCGGGGGAACAAGTTATACGGGTGAGATTAAGAAAAGTATTTTTACAGTTCTTAATACGATTTTAATCGATGAAGGTGTTCTTCCGATGCATTGTTCTGCAAATGCAAATACAAAGAAAGGAAAAGGTGTGAATCTGTTTTTTGGATTGTCAGGAACTGGTAAGACAACCCTTTCTTCGGATCCTGATAAGTTCTTTATCGGAGATGATGAACATGGTTGGGTTGACGACGAGGTCTTCAATTTCGAAGGAGGATGTTATGCGAAATTAATCAATCTGAAAGAAGAAAACGAACCAATCATTTGGGAAGCCCTTCATTCTGAATCAAGATATACGAATGTTAATACCACCTTGATGGAAAACATTTTTGTGAATAAAGAAGGAACACCTGACTTCTCTGACGCTTCTATCACCGAAAATATCCGAGCATCATATCCTTTGGATCAAATCCCCGAAGAATATATGGTAGAGGATATTGGTAAAGGAAAAAAAGTTGAGAATATATTCTTTCTTTCTTTTGATGCTTTTGGTGTGTTACCTCCAATCTCGAAACTTGAAGTCGAGGATGCTGCCCGTTTCTTTAAGATGGGATATACTTCAAAAGTGGCGGGAACGGAAGTTGGAATTATTGAACCAACCGTTGTTTTCTCCACCTGTTTTGGATCTCCCTTCCTTCCACGAAAGGTGGATGATTATGTTGATCTATTTAAGAAAAAAGTTAAAGAGTCAGGTTGTAATGTATGGTTAGTTAATACTGGATTCAACGAGAATCTCAAGAGATATCCGATCGATATTACAAGAAAAGTAATTAACGGAGTCATCAATGGGAAATATTCGAAACAAACTTTTGACTTCAACGGACTCAAGATTCCAAACCGAATTGAAGACCTCGATCTTCTTACACTGAAACCAGATGTAGAACAAGAACGAGTTGATAAATTATTTGAACTCTTTCAAGAACAAAATTAACCCCTCTTAATGAGGGGTTTTTTTATTTTGATTGTATTTATCATTAAAATATAATCTTATGGTAAGAATTACTACAGATCCTGCAGAACAGGAAAGAATTTTGAAATTACATTTAGAAGCAACCAAAAGACATTACTTAAAAGAACAAGCACCTGACTTTGAAGAAAAGAAAGCAATTCAATGTTTTTTGAATAAAGTTGTTAAAGCGGGTTTAAAGGTAGATGGAATGCACGGAAAGGCAACCGAAGATGCAATTACGAAATATCAATCTAATAGAGGGGTATATCCTGCTGACGGGGTTTGGGGACCTGAAACACAAAAAGCGATGACAAAATCTGATAAATTGGTTATGGAGGAATGTGCGAGAGAACACGGAACCATCATCGATAAAATACTAAAGTTTATTGGAATCGGATGAAATTCAAATTAACAGAATCGGAGAGGGAAAGAATCAAGGATCTTTATGGGATCCACGAACAGCAATGGTTAACGCATTATTTTGATAAAATAAGTGACTATTTGGGATATGGTGATTCGGATAAAAAACCTACCACAACTTCATCACCATCTACCTCAACTTCTTACTCCGCCCCACTTCCAGAATCTTTAGTGAATCATATTAAATTCTACGAAAAATTTATTCCTCATGCTTATTACGACGGAACATTTCCTTCGGTACCTGCAGAACAGGATAAAAAAAAGAAAGGGACCCTTACAATCGGATATGGAACAACAGATCCTGAGTATGCTTATGTTGGTAACAGAATAACGGAAAGACAAGCAACTGATCTTTTGGAAAAACATTTGAACGAAGAATGTAAAGATTGTGTTGGAAGATGGAAAAAAGACAACAACATCAAAACATTAGATAAAAATATTGTATTGTCTTTGATGGATATGATTTATGTTAATGGATGTGCAGGTTTCAGAAGATCCGAAGTTGCTACTAAATTGGAGCAAGGAGATTATAAAGGTGCAAAGAATGCGATAAAAAGTGGGAGTTGGGGAGACCCCGATAGAAGGAATGATAATGTGGATAAATTTTTCTGTAAATCAGGATTGTGTAAATGAAAAAATTAATTAACGAAGGTGGTTTAAGAGATATTAAAGCTTTAGCTAAAAGATATCCAAAGGCTAAAATTTATTTTCACCAAGATTTGGACGGAGTTACAACAGCCTTAGCTATGAGAGATTACCTTCAAGCGAATGGAATCGAGGTCGTTGATACCGAAATAATTCAATACGGTGATAGAGAATTCGCAGTTAAGAAATTGGATGCTCAAGGTGACACAATGCCAGTACTTGTTGATTTTGCGCATGGAAAGCCGATGTTCACGATTCATACTGACCACCATGACAGACAAGCAGGTGCTGAAGACACAAAATCAAAATCATTTAGATCTGCCAGATCTAATGTTGAAACGATTTCACAAGTTGTATCACCAAAAGATATTTTCACATCTGAAGATATTAAATTAATTTCTACTGTCGATTCAGCCAACTTCAAGCCTTATGGTATCCAACCAAAGGATGTTATGAACTATATATTGAAGTTAGATAAAAAAGGTACTTTGGAAAAGAATAAAATGGCGTTGGGTCTTTTAACAAATAAACTTCTCTTAGCCTATAAAAACAAACCTGGGTTTATGGAAGAATTGGTGATGAAATCATCTCCTTCTCTTTTGAACATTTATCAGAATATCAAAAAGATTGCAAAAAACAAAAATTATGCAACTCCTGAAGAGATGATGAAAAATCAGGAAATCTATGTTCAACAACAAAAAGAATCTCCCAATGTTGTTTTTGAAGATGGAATTATAAAACAATATGGTGGTGGAGCTCTTTTTAAACCAGGTTCTTATGACAGATATACACCCTTTGAGAACTATCCTGATGCGAATTTCTTGATTATTGCTTGGCCGATGGGTTTGGTTCAAGCGAGTTGTAATCCATTTAAAGAAGACCGAGCATTGAAAGGTATTGATCTTGGCGCAATAAAGGATGAAATCTTGGCTGAAAATATGGATTGGATGAAAAAAGAAATGGTTCCCCTCTCTACACTCAAATGGATCTCTGAAACATCTGCAGGACCTTCGAGTGTTGGATTCACTTCTTCAGATTTGAAGGCGTTTTATATGGATAAAGTTCAAACAGGTAATGAAGAATATATTTCTCGTCTTGATGAAATCATGGATAAGAAATTCAAAGAATTGAGTGAAGAAGAACTTATGATTTTGGATTCATTTGCCATTCCATTCTATGATTTAGTAGTTGAAAACTCAGGAGGACATAAGTGTATTACAAATCTTTCAGGTCTTAATTATCTTAGAAGATCCAAAAGACCACCACAAGAATCATATAGGAGAGAACCAGGAACAGAGGCAAAATTTGTTCAGGGAGTTAAGTTTTTCCAAGAACAGTTCTTTGATAAACTCAAGGAAAGAGTTCAGAACTCAGACCAAACTTCGGAAGTTAATCCTGAATAATCTCAAAGGGATCCCCTTCCTTTATTTGGTGATCTTCACAGTAACCACCAGGTACTTCCAAAACTATATTTCCGATCCCTTTGTATGTTTCACAATCTTCTGAATAACAGGGAGCGCAATCGTAATGTATCTTATTTACCTTGTTTTGATTGATGAATATTATATCCAACGGAATTACACAATCTTTCATCCAAAAAGAGTGAGAAAGACCATTCATTAAGAAAACCATCGATTCAAAATCTTCGAAAGTTTTATTCATCATTCCATCCTCAATTTGTTGTTGTGTTGCACAAACCTTAGCTGACAGGACATTATCTTTTAATCTTACTTTAATAATCATATAGATAAATATATGTCTTTTCTGTTCGAAAATTTAGAAGTCTTGATTTAATGAGTATTTCGGGTTAGATTTATCCTTACATCAATCATTTAGTCATGAGAAGATCTGTAGGAATAATTGTAAAAACTGGTAATGAAGTCCTACTTTGTAAAAGAAGTAAGGAATGTAAAACCTTAGCAGGATATTGGTCAGTACCTGGTGGTGGGGTTGAAAAAAATGAATCAATTAAATCTGCAGCACTTCGAGAATTCTTGGAGGAAACGAATGTTTATATTGATGAACCGTTGATTTATGTTGGAACTTCAGAAGAAAAAACTTCATCATATGAAATGTATGTCTTTCTTGTTGAAAGTGAAAATAAAATTTCCGTATCTTTACAAAACGCAAAAGATGGATTCGAGCATACCGAATGTAGGTATTTCCCCTTAGATGACTTACCAACTCCTATGCCAGAAGGTCTAAAAAAAATAATCAATCAACTTTAAAAAACAAAAAAAAATGGCAGTAGTAAAAGGAGACAAGGTAAAAGTTCATTATCGTGGAACTTTGACAGAAAATGGACTTGAATTTGACAGTTCTTATGGTAGAAATGAAACTTTAGATTTTGAAGTAGGAAGTGGTCAAATGATCTCAGGTTTTGATAACGCACTTATTGGTATGGAAAAAGGTGAAGTAAAAGAAATTACTATTTCTGCAAATGAAGCGTATGGAGAGTCTCGTGAAGAAGCTATCCAAAGCGTCCCCAAAACCAATTTCCCACCCAACTTTGATGGTAAGGTAGGATCCATGGTTCAAGGGCAAAATCAGATGGGACAACCAATTCAGGCTTTGATTGTTGAAGAACAAGAAGATTCTTATGTTTTGGATTTCAATCACCCACTTGCAGGTAAAGAACTTAATTTCTCGATTGAACTCGTTGATGTTGAATGAATAAAATAAACTCAAAAAACCAAAAAAATGGAAGTAAAACGAAGACTTGTTGAAGCTCTAAGAATGAAATACAGGGCTGACATGGAATTAGCGGCAGCCACACTACAGGTTTATTTAGAAAGACCTGCAGGGATTGGAGAACATCCACAAGTATTGGATGAAATGGATAAACTTGTCGAAGATTATTCAAACGCCAAAGACAAATTGCATTCACTCGAAGATGGAACATTAGTAGATTAATCATGAATAAGGAAAACTTGAATAAACTGTGGGAAATCACAAAAAAAGTAATCAATTATGCATTTCTTTTGATTGTCTTGGGAACAGGATTTTATATCGGAAAAATGTATTCAGAATACTTTCCAGAAGAAGATGGAACTCAACCCACCTCTTCTACAGATGTCTCAATAGCGATTGACGATAAAAACCGTATATTTATTATAGATAAGGATTCAGGTGAATACCAGGTCTTGAGTGACTCGGTGGGGGTAACCATTTTCAAAATGTATGCCTCACGCATCTATAACACACAACCGAAGTAACCAAATGGAAAAAGTAAAATTCATAACCGTCTCAATTGTAATGTTAATTGCGGCGACCATATTTGATCATCAAAAGATCAAATCAATCGAAGAAAAAACAAATGTCGAGTCGGCATCGATTTTACTGAATCACGAACCCCCTTGTATTCAGATGTATTATTATATAGAAAAATATTCCAAACAATACAATATACCTAGAAAATACGCATATGGAATTGCATACAAAGAAACTGGATACAGGGGACCTTTCCATTGGCGTTACAATCACAAACTTACCAGTTCAGCAGGTGCCCTTGGTCCGATGCAAATTATGCCCTCTACAGCCACATATATAAACGGAAAAAGAGTGTCGGATGAACAACTCAAAACGGATATTGAATACAATGTAAAAACTTCGATGAAACTGTTAAAAGTTTTGAAAGAGAAGTATGGAAGTTGGGAAGTTGCTTTTGGAGCTTACAACACGGGACGACCAATGGTAAATCAATACGCACAGGATGTGTATCGGTTCGAACCAAACTGGTAATTAACAAACCCCTCATCAACGAGGGGTTTTTTTCTTTAATTAATTTGACATAAATAAAATTAAAACATATAATTAGTCATCTTTAAAACATCATGAAAGTAAAATTAGAATACATTTGGTTGGATGGTTATGAACCTGAGCCAAACCTCAGAAGTAAAGTAAAAGTAATTGA
>SXGQ01177277.1_pt1 | contig 29813 bp, 60 predicted proteins | sample 3178371 | NCBI WGS metagenome assembly SXGQ01 (sample SAMN11356859, study PRJNA531348) | freshwater metagenome | isolation source: freshwater sample F1-20 | place: China: Fuxian Lake, Yuxi | collected 2017-12-25
ACCTGGCCCACAAAAAAGTTAGCTATACTTATGGCAATTTTGCTAGTTGCTCTAACGACAACTTTTGTTATTAGCGAAGTAATTATCAGCAAGCCAACTAATAAAGTTTGCGTAAGGGGCGATAACTTTGAGTGCCGTTGAACAAGTAAAAAGAATTTGCACATCACAGACATGTAACAACACACCGTGTCGTCGCAGAGCTTTACGGTTTAGCGCTTTTTGTACTGTACATGCGCCATCGCACAAAAGAAAGCAAGTGCTATGAGAGTACTTAATGTAAAACTAGTTGCAGGCGAAGCGTGTCATATCCCTGTTTCTTTTGGGTATTTTACTTCAGTAGACGCGACAGCCTCATCTAAACGATTTTGCACTGGCACGGTAGAAGCTATATTTGTCGAGTATCTCGACAACGATAAAGCAAAAGTTATTTGCGATGGCAATGTGTTAATTGTAAGCACGTCCCAGCTCGTTTAATTAGCTTTAAGACAAAAACAAAAGCATTTTTTCTAGACACTGACGTATCAGCAATGTGTTGTTTCTGAAAGGAAACCTTTAAAAGCGTCACCGCAGCACATCGTTTCTTCGAGCATACACAGATAACCTCCGTAGGTTATGGTGGTCAATGCGGCTTCTAACAGTCGCGGAAACGAGTAATCATGAAGATCAGTGCAACACAGAAAGCAATGGTAATGTCCTACGTTCGTTCCTGCATCGCTGCAGGACTTGCCGTGTACATGACCGGTAATACAAATCCAGCCGACATCGGCAAAGCTGCAATGGCTGGACTCGTTCCAGTACTCTTGCGTTGGTTGAACCCAAACGACAAGTCATTCGGCCGCGGATCAAACTAGCAATTAACAACTAAACACAGACACGGAGTAAAGACACATGTCAAACGACAGCGCACCAAAAAAGAAAGCACCAGCAAAGAAAGCCCCAACTAAAAAAGCAGCTCCTAAAAAAGCAGCTCCAGTTTCGACTCCCTCTCCTGCTCCTGCTCCTGCAACATTACCTACGCCTAGAAAAAAGAAATCGATCATTCGTCGATTCCTTGGCCTCTAAGAAAAAGTAATTGCATCGCTGTAGTACGAAGTGGCTTAGCTCCGAATGCATCGGAGTTAAGTCACTCTCGTGCTTTATAGAGCGGAAAAATAAATATGGCAGACACATCTGATTTTGCACTTCCCGTTTTTTCAGAACCGGAAGTACTTCGCGCCGAGTATCAAATTGATGATGCAGTAAACCTACGTCCGATACTAAGCGACATCGGTATTGATGAAGTTGAACGCGGCGTTTGCTTAGACACATTTGAAAACCGCGCAATACTTCGTCGCGCAAAAATGGGCTGGGACACGGTCTACTCAACCAACGGCGTACCGACGGGCATGATTCAAGCTCGCAGCAATGAAATGGCAAAGGCTCGAAGAGTACTTTCACTCGGAGAAAAGAAACCAATACTTGTAGATCCTGATCGCATAAACTCAGACTACCTAACCGGACTTGATCTAATCGCGGAACCAGCAACGGACTACTTAGTTCCGCGCTGGGTTATTTCTTCAACACGCGCATACCTTAAAGAACTTGAAGCCGGCGGTCCTTCGTCGTCTAAGAAATTACCGGCGGGCTTACCATCACGCTGCCGGCAAGTCAAAGACGATGGCATTCGCTGTATGCTCTGGTCATCAGGCCGGCTGAAAGACGACGGTCTTTGCAGAGTACATCTCGGCGCAGTATCTCGTCGCCCAGGAGAAGACATCGAACGCGCAAGAGCAAAGCTTGTGCAGGCCGCGCCTTATGCAGTAGACATGCTCGAAGACCTTATGGAAAATGCAATTTCAGAACCGGTAAAGCTAAAAGCTTCAACTGAGATCTTAGACCGCGCCGGCGTTCGTGGTGGCATTGAATTCGACGTTGCTGCTACCGTAACCGACGCACGATCTCCGGCAAGTATTGTTGCTGACCGTTTACAACGTTTAGCAGATGCAGCAATGAATAGAGCCGCGAGCTTAGCAACCAATGGTGTTACTATAGTAGACGCAGAAGTAGTTGAAACAAAATCTCTCATTGAAGCTCCGGCAGAAAAGTTAGAGGCAGAAAATGAGTGAAGTACTAATTCAAGCAGAGGAACATCTGAAAGAGCTTTTGTTAGATGTAGATAAAGCAAAGACTCGAGAAGAGCATGTGCGCATAACCGCACGTGCAAACGAAGCATCGACTATAGTAGAAAGACTGCGAGCAATACTCATAGGAGAATAGTGTACGGATATAGAAGCAAGACGGCTGATGATTTTATAGCGACGGCAACCGCAGCGATCGGGTACAGGTCTTCACCGGGCGTGCCCAACGATTACGCAGTTCGTGCCGGGCACACGGCGCACGGCGCTCCGTGGTCGGGCGCATTTGTTGATGTAACGGCTCGCGAGTCTGAGATATACATACCGTCAGTGTTGAACACGACCGCCGGCCTGAGCGCCTTCACCGCGGCTAGACGGACACACTCTTCGCCGGCGCCCGGCGACATTGTATTTTTTGCATTTCCTACGTCGGGAAATTTTGGTATGGGTCACGTCGGAATTGTTGCGGCCTGTGCCGGCTGGAAGTTAGACGGATCATTTGAATCGATCGAAGGAAATGTTTCAGGCCTGGGAAAGTCGCGCGAAATAGACGGTGTCCATAAAATGGTTCGTTATAGCTACGACGTAGTTTGTTTTGCACGTCCAGCGTTTTCCAAAGCCAAATTTGAACGCAGGCCTGGGCTGGCAAAAATTCGAAAGACGGACAACAGTTTACAGGTACGCAGGCCTGGGCTGGACCCGCTAATTAAGACGGACATCAAGTTTAGCAACATTGTCAAAGGTTCGGCTGGAAAGCACTATTCGACGTCAATAGCCATAGTTCAACAGGCGTTAAACATAACGATAGGGCTCGAAAACGTCCCGATCGGTTACTGGACGCCACGATCTCGTTCCGCGTTCGCGCGATTCCAACGACAGGTTGGCTCGATCGGGTCACAGGCAAATGGGGATTTTTCAATGGAAACCCTTAGTCTTCTAGGGTTTCTAAGCGGAACTTTCACAATTTCGCCGTAAGTGCTTTTGGAGCGCCGGAACAACGAAGAAAAGTTCGTGCAATCACGCGGTACAAAACTAAAGAAGATATAATGTTTTCTAACAAAAAGCGACGCGGGTCGCAGAACAGGAAGACATAATGACAAACACCAACGTGCGTATCGACGCACAGCGAGAAGACACTGTATTGTCAGCATTGCGTAGATACGCAAGCAGCGAGCCAATCAGTGTGGCCGAAGTACTTCACGGCATCAAAGCAGTCCAAAAAGCTGGAACTGTTGATGACATGCGTAAGTATGACGAAAACACAGTGCGTGCAACACTTCGACATCTTGTTACCAAGGGTCGCATTTACTCACGTACTGAATCACTATCAGAACGCGCAGTGCGCTCAAATGGTCCTGCTCGTGGTTATGAAGCATCACTCTTTAGTGTACTTCATCCAGTACCACAGCGCGTAACTAAATCCTTAGTGCAAGGCATTGTACTTGGCGATGGTTCAACTGTTTACGAAAGTGCGCGCAAAGCGTCACGCAAGTACTACAAAAAGAACAAGACCAAAATAAATGCAAAGAACTACGCGCGCAACAAAGCAGACATCATCCGCAAGCGTGGTGGCGATGCATACACACCAAGTGGCCGACCACGCCGCTTGAACTCTGACCAGTTGATTCTTGACTTGTCAGCTCTCATTGAGAATCACGTGCAGCTCCGCAACGATGAATTGAATCGACGTGTGGCTGAACTTGAAATGCGCTTAGCTACAATTGCAAAACACTTGACAGCTAAGTAATAGCATTAATGATGACATATGAAGTCATCATCGTGCAGACCGTAGAGGACAGCAGACGGGCTGAACTCTACGGTCTGTATGATTTCAGAGCTGCAAATGCGCACGAGTGCGAAAACTGCTCGATGATTATTGGACCGACACCGGAAGAGTTTCTACCCTGTGTCATTGTCGCAGATTTAGATAACGAAGAAGCTTGGACAATATGTACCGACTGCGCCATGGCTACGATTGCGCCTGGCTTTTGGCGTCAGCACCGGGCGCGGCTCGAAGAAGGCGAAGAATAGAAACCAAAGAATATATAATGAACGTATCAACAAATGAACTGGGAGGTTCAAAATGGGAGATAGAGCAGTATTTGGGTTTAGAGACTCAGTCGATAGTCCAACTATTTATTTGTACTCGCACTGGGGTGGCGCGTCACAACGCGTCGATTTAATCCGTGCAGTAGGCAAAGCAAGACCACGATGGTCCGATGCGGCATATGCAACGCGCATATGCATCAGCGAATTAGTCGGCACTGACTGGAGTCAAGAGTTAGGCTTCGGTGTTTCGGTTGGCACATTCTGCGAGCCAGACTATGAGACAATGCAAGTTGTCACATGGGATGACCAGACAGTGTCACTGATGCTGACACGTTCGCCGCATGACGAAATTCAGAAGGTTTCGTTTGCAGAGTTTGAAAACACTGCGGATCGATTCGATGAGCCGGCACTCTTCTACGATGAAGAGGTCGAAGCATAAAGTTTGCATCGTAACTCCCGCGTGCGTGGCCAGAAGAATACTCCATGTCTTCTGGTCACGCTGCGGAAAGCTAAAGATGATAAAATGTACTTATGGGACTACTAACAACATACGCCATATATAAGGCAGGGCAAAGACGCCAGCGTAAGAAAGACGAGCGCCGCGATCGAATTGCCTTGGCTGAAACATGCGTCAACTGCGGGCGTCCTTTGGGCGAGCACCTAAATGACATACAGGCCAGCTGCCCATAGAAACCAAAGATGGTATAATGAACATATCAACAACAAGGGGGAATATGTTACCAAAGGTAAAAATGAATAAGCAGTCAACACGCGTGAAATTCGCAACTGTTATTGGCTGGGGTGGCTCTGATGAAAGTGAGACATTACTCGATGTGCTACAGCGCATTAGTAAGGTTGCACCTTCAGCACGCTACGCCGTGATAGCTGACGACACTGTTGGCGGTTGGCCAATGTTCATCATCGAAGTGGACGCGATGGAACTCGCATTCATTGCCGATGAGTTCGACAGCGAAGTCGAAGACCTAATGGCAGAACCATTAGAGCAATAAAACCAAAGAAGATATAATGAATAAGTCAACAACAAATGAACTGGGAGGTTCAATAAAATGAAGACAGCAACAGTAACAACGAGCACGACACTCACAACCGAAAAAGTTGTAGCAGTGCTCGACGAAGTCCGCGGCGAAGAACTCATCCGTGAGTTCAACGAAGCGAAGGCAGGAATCAAACTGCTCGAAGCAGCAAAAGCAAAAGCAGAGTTGGAAATCCGCGAAATGCTCGGCGAAGCACAAGCAGGATCGATCAATGGTGTCGAGCGCATAACAATCAGCACTCGCAACATGAGCAAGGTCGACCGTGAGTTGCTTAAGACAGCGTTTCCAGAAGCTTACACTGCGACCTTGGTTGAGACCAACTACACTGTAGTACTCGCGAAGTAAAGCTGGTGTTGTTTGGCCGGGTTAAACTCCGGCCAAGCAAACCAAAGAAGATATAATGTATTTACAACAACGTTCTTAAGGGGGACAAAATGACAGAAGACAGTAAAAAATACGAAGTAGTCGGGCGAGCCGTCTACCTCGAATTCATCAAGCCAGGGCAAGTGCAGCAATTCTTGCTTATGCCAGAAGGCATTGCAGCAGCAGCATCGCCTGGCCAATTACAATCACGCGTGCCAGTTACGCTGCTCAAGCGCAGACTTACAATATCTGCACCTAAGCGCACATGGCGTTCGTTTGCAATGGGTTCAGTAATGAATCCAAACAACGAGCCAAAAGCATTAATGTGTTCGACTGAGCAACTTGACAAAGCAAAGGCAGCACTTAAACACGCTGACCAATTCTTTAATGGCCTCATTGGCAATGCATGGGCAGTGCAGAACAACAAAATACTAGTTGTCGAAGTTACAGCAGAAGATCTGCTTGACGTGCGCCGCGGCAAGACTCCATACAAAGTTCTCGGCAGAATAATGAAGTGCCGCAGGGCCAATGGCTTTCCACAGTTGGTTAAACCATTACCAGTGCGGACTATATGAAAACTAAAGAAAGTATAATGAATACATCAACAATGTTCTTAAGGGGGACAAAATGACAGTAGAAATTGTTAACTACGATTCGCTAACGCCAGGACTAACTGATGTACTTGTGAGTGCAGTAGCACAAACATTTGCAACAGACGCAGGCGACACGCTTGCGGCTCAAGTAATCGAACAAGGCAAAGCGCGTCCAGCGCGTGCGCCACTCAAGAAGAAAATGCCTGTAATGGCAGTCCCGGGCTCACTGGCCGGTAGCGAGACATACAGTCGACCTAATGGCGAAGACTACCACACACGCAAGTGGGGTGACCACGATGACGTCATGGTGCTTCGCAAAGCACGCGAAGGTTCACAGTTTGTGCTCCTTTACGGCGCGCCTGGTTGCGGCAAGACTGCTCTTATCGAAGCAGCATTCTGGGAACAAACAGGCGGCATGCATACAGTGCTCGGCTCAGGCGACACAGAAGTGTCAGACTTAGTTGGCGGGTATGTGCAGACACCAAGCGGTGGCTTCATCTGGGAAGATGGTCCACTACTCAAAGCAGCACTCGATGGCGGCACCTTGTTAATCGACGAAATTGGTTTGATTGACCCAAAGGTTATGTCAATAGTGTATGGCTTTATGGATGGCCGTAAAGAATACACAGTCACAGCTAACCCAGAACGCGGCACAGTTAAAGCTGCACCTGGCTTCTATGTGATTGCAGCAACTAACCCTAATGCGCCAGGCGTGCGTCTTTCAGAAGCACTCTTGTCACGCTTTACAGTTCATGCAGAAATGACTACAGACTGGAACTTAGCTCGAAAACTAGGTGCACCAATCGCTTCAGTCACTGCGGCACAGAACTTAGCTAAAAAGCAGTCAGCTAACGAAACTTCATGGGCACCACAAATGCGCGAGCTGTTAGCATTCCGCGACTTAGACAAGACCTTCGGCACGCGGTTCGCAATTCAGAACCTGCTTGCCGCAGCACCTGAGCTCGATCGACCAGTGGTTGCGGACGTCTTCACCAGAGTCTTTGGCGAAGAATGCCGTCCAGCTAAAATCTAGCGGACCCCCTTCCGCAAGAGGGTAGCCGGGGTTCTTAACCAACAAGACCCTGGCTACTCGTAATTTAGGGGAAACCAAAGATAGTATAATGTAACTACAACAAATAAAGGACAAGGGACAATGGGACACATCAACTATAAAGGTAAGCAAAGGGCAGAGGCTACCAAGCCCGAGTGGCTAAAACTCGGAGTACAAATTGGCTATCTGACCAATGACTGGTCAGGCCGTAGCGACATCATAGCATACGTTGGCCCAGGCGCAGGTGGACCAGCTCCAGCCTGCTTCACGCCGTCAACTGCAGAAGTCGAAGTAAACATTGCGGCAGCATTCGGTCCAGGCGCAACGCCAACCATGATCGACGACATGACAAATCGCACTGTGCAATTCCAGTGGCCTAAGGCTACAGGTGCCGTGTACCACGAAGCAATGCACGCACGCTTCTCAACTTGGTCGCTCGAAGAGGTAGCAAAAGATTTGTCATACCAAGAAATGCAAGCACTTATCTATCTCGAAGAAGGCCGCATCGAATCTCACGGCGTCCAGCTCAATAAAAACATGGCGCAATTTCTTCGCGCATGTGCGCTCGAGTTAGTACTTGCAGACTTAAAGGAAGAAACAATTGCCGGCAGCAAGACAACAATTGGTGCCGCTATGGCAGCACTTACCTACGCGCGTGTCGACGCAGGTGTGCTTACATTAGATGACGTGGCTCGTGTTAGCGATGTAGTCGAAAAGGTTCTAGGGCTCGAGTTGTTCAACAAGCTTCGCGCACTCTGGATAGAAGCACAGGGACTTCACGCACACAGCATCGAACGACTTAAAGATATTGCTCGCGAGTGGGTCCGTCTCTGCAAAGAGGCAGCAGCCGACAAGGGTGAGGAAGATGGCGAAGGCGAAGGCATTAGCGGCTCAGGCGGCAGTGCAGGCGAGCTTATCGAAGAACTTATGGAAGCACTCGAAGGCGATGCTGAGATAACATCAATAAGCGTCAGCGGCGACCTTGCAGATCTAGAGCAGCAAGAAGAATGGTCTAGAGAAGTCAAGTCTCGCAGTGCAGCTGCCAAAGAAGAAGCGGCGCATGAGGCAGTAGCCAACGAAGTCTTTGGCACAGGCACCGGTCCTGCCGGCACATCTACAAAAAGTACATTGCGCGAGGAGCGTGCTCCGATAGGCGAAGAAAGACAAGCCGCAGTTCTTGTGGCCAGACAGCTCGAGAAAGCAAAGTACCGCGATCGCGATGCTACAGAAATCTCTTCAATTGTCCCGCCGGGTCGACTTCGCACTCGAGCAATAGTTCAAGGCGCCGCACTAAAAGCTAAAGGCTCGCTACTTCAAGTCGAACCTTGGCGCCGCACAGTGCGCAAGCATACAGACGACCCAACCTTAAACATTGGCATGATGGTCGACATCTCAGGTTCAATGAGCGAAGCAATGCAGCCAATGGCTGTCAGCGCTTGGGTAATGAGCGAAGCGGCGCGGCGAGTTCAAGCTCGAGCTGCAATGATCTACTATGGCGAAGGCGTCTTCCCAACTCTTAAGCCAGGGCAGCACCTCGACAATGTCAAAGTGTATACCGCGCCGGATGGCACGGAACGATTTGACAGAGCATTCAAAGCACTCAATGGCAGTCTGAACTTGCTGCATGGCAGCGGCGCAAGACTACTTGTTGTAGCAAGCGATGGCAACTACACACACTCAGAAACCAACGCGGCTCAAGCGTGGATGCAAGCGTGCGATCGCGCAGGTGTTGCAATACTCTGGCTTGTGTTCGACCGTGACGGTGCACCTGCTTTCATCACACGCGGCACGCAAGCCGAAATAGTATACGCAAGTGGCAGTGTATCGACTGCGGCACAGGCCATCGGCGCAGCAGCAGCAAAAGCATTAGCTAAACAAGGAGCAAGAGCATGACAAATAAATTAAGACTTCAGTGCGGGCCGAATGTCCCAACGTCCCGGCCTGCACTGTTGCCGGCTGAAGGGACGGTAACAAATGGATGAACATATAGCAGGCGCGCAGGTTGCGCTGTCAGTTGAGCAGTTGACGGCAGTCAAGATTGCACTCGCACTTCATTTAGTAAAGGTGGAGGGATCGCATCAGACGGACGCCGCAGAAGCATACCTAAGCACTCTAAAGATCTCTCACAATGCACTACTCGAGATTATGGATAGTACCTACGAATTATTTAGTGATGTGCTCAATGAAATAGAAGTGACGTCGACATTGCCTGATCTATTCGAAGAGGTGCGTAGACTTTTAAAAGATGCATCAAAATAATTTCAGGCCTGGCCCGAAGAATTTATTAGACGGACTGTGGCCTGCCCCGGGCTTCGACATTAGACGGACTGCTGTTACATCGATTCCAAAGATGATAGAATATCCACATGAGTTGTAAATTCTCAACAGGCGACACAGTGATTGTCGATCCACAATTTCAAGGAGGGACAAGCCCGTTACTTGCAGTCGACTGTGTTGTCACGATGATTGACGCAATTGGCGATATTTGGCAATGCACGATCGAAGCGCCCGATGGCTCGATTCATGTGCTCAATGAGTTCGAGCTAAAACTAAAGAATGTATAATGTAAACGTTGGTTAAGCTAACCAGTAGCCTTCGATTATGAAGGAGCCCCGGCCCGGGGTAAAAAGCTTAGGGCGCTCAATTCTAAAGAATGTATAATGTAATCGACTGGGAGGTCCAATGGTACAAGTGACAATTAAAGTCAAGGCATTAGTGCCTGGCAAAGAATGGGAAGTTCTTGGCATAACGCCAGGCGAAGATCCAATCTTCTTAGGCACTGTCGAATATGACAGCGGCGCCTATGACAAGGACGATCGATGGGTCCCGCGTGGTCCCGGCGGCACATACCCGCTTACATGGTGTGGCACTAAGACTCGAGCAGTACGCATGTGCGTCACTGAGCTGCTTAGGCACTTTGCCCAAGTCGAGGTCGTGTGGGGCAAAAGCTCGTGGAGACTCGAGCGATTGTTCGATGGGCCGCTGGTCTAAGAACCAAAGAAAGTATAATGTACATATCAATAATGTACTGGGAGGTACACAGATGAAGTCATACGAAGATACGACAATCACTTTCAAGGAATCGATTGCGTGGGGTGGCGCAGATGATAATGAGACTTTGGCCGACGTGCTTGCGCACATGGCTAAAAAAGTCCCATCGTCTCGCGTGCGCTGCGTCAATGCAAGGCCCGGGCACACTGGCAACTGGCCACAGTTTGAGATATCATTCGACATCTCTGAACTCGCGGCAATGGCCAAAGTGTTTGGCTGCAGCGTCAGCGACTTTAAAGAATCCATCGGAATCTAAAAACTAAAGAAAGTATAATGTACATATCAACAATGAACTGGGAGGTTCGAATATGGGTGATAGAATAGCGTTTGGCTTTAAAGCCAGCCGGCAAGAGCCAACAGTGTGGCTATACGCGCACTGGAGCGGCAGCAATCGATATGCACTTGTTAAGCAAGCGCTCGAAGTATCGAAGCCACGATGGAGTGATGGGTCGTACGCAACGCGCATGGCAATCTGCTCAATCATTGGTCTCGAGCAGTGGGGCGAAGAAACTGGCTTCGGCATCACTGCCGGCGAGTCAGCAGGCTTCGACCTTAACTATGACGACGTGCTCGTGATTCACTGGTACAACAAGACAGTGACGCACCAGAGCGCTCGCACGGGTCAGGTGTATGTCGACTACGGGTTCGAGGCATTCTTGAACTCGACACCGCTTAGTGAGCTCAAGGCTCAGCTACAGAACTAAATAGGTTGGGCCAGGGGGTAACACCTCCTGGCAAAACCAAAGAATGTATAATGTACATATCAACAAAGTACTGGGAGGTACGCAATGGAAAGACAAACACACACGTTAGAAATACCTGGCGCAACTGTCCGCATTAACGAGCGGCGATATCAGCGCGGCAGCGAGTACAACGCATCACCACGAATGTATGTCGACATAAACGACACGCTCTTCGAGAATCTGCTCAACAGAACTCGCCGGCCGTACAACGTCTACAAGACACTCATTCATGAGACTGACTTGCACAAGTACATCGACCTAGGCAAGTTGCAATGGTCGCAGCACGCAGGTTGTTCTTGCCCATGCTCACCGGGGTTCATCTTGCCTCATCAGCATCTTACTTTTGAAGGTAAGACCTTTGTAAAGTTCGATCTGTGGCTCGAGCTCGTCGACGCGCCAGCAGTGAATCCAGCCAAAGCACCGCGTGTTTTGGTCTAAACTAAAGAATGTATAATGAATACGCAACAACAAAATGAACTGGGAGGTTCAACAATGAAACAACTATACACATCAGCGACAACAACACATTTCGACGCCGGCCTTACAGTCGACATTGAGGTAGTTGTTTGGCGCAACGAATACATCTCTGTGAACATGAAGTCAGGTGGCCGCGAGTTCGCGACTCTCTTCTTTCATCCAGCAGAGGACGAAAGCGTTGATGCGTTGCTCGGCAGAGTCTGCAAAGGATTCGGCACGCCGACAATCGAATACATCAACACTGACACCCGGGTATAACCTTGGGCATGGACTTGTACGGGCTCGCCCCCGACCATGAAGATGGTTGGGGCGAGTACTTCCGCAATACAGTTTGGTACTGGTATCCGCTATGGGGATACATCAAATCAATTGCGCCACACTACGGCCTAGCCGACGCGCTCAGCCGCGTTGATGGCGCGACTAATAGTGGCTCGGTTGTCGATGCAACCAGTGCGATAAAGATTGCGTCAATGTTGCAAGAAGAGCTCGACAATGGCGACGCTCATTTATATCAAAGTAGCTTTGAAGCCAAGCGAGACGAAAATGATGGGCACTTCACACTCGAAAATGTAGAAGAGTTTATCAAATTTGCACGGCACTCAGGAGGTTTTAAGATATGCTAATATCACTGGTACAACGCGTCGAACTGACAGAGACTGACGCGGGCGATCAATTCGTGCTCGTGCACATGGCACATATGAATCCACTTGCAATTCATTGTAAGAATGTTGTAGAGGCACGTAGCGTGTTTGGCTATTGGCTTGCTATGGCAAACTATTCAGGCAAGGTAGATCTACAGGCATCTCAGGCCGAATTGACCTTTGAAGCATGAAACTAAAGATTGTACAATTAAACTAACAACAAGTACTGGGAGGTACCTATGGGCGGTATAGACATACTAAAAGAAAGCATGACAACACTCTCTGGTCATATTTACAAGCTAGGGCACGAAACAGTCGCAAAGGAAGCAAACTTGTCGACTCGAGTTGTCAAATCATTTTGCGCTAATCCGCAAGGTTCAAAAAATTCTGACATTGAGAAAATAAAGCAAGCAGTAAAAAGACTAATGCCAGAAGAAAAGAAAGAAGATAATGCAAACAGCTAAGAAAATAATAATGGACATCGGTTGGTTACCAACAGCATCGCGTCGAACAAAAGAAGCGTTGCGGAAAAATGGGATTGACTATGAGTTCATTGGCGACATAGGCTCTGGCATTGAACGCCAGTTGAATGTGAAGTCGATTGCTACCGGAGCCGAACTGTGGCTTGCGGATGGCGAAGTAATTGTTGCACTGAAAGACACATATCAATAACGACGCCGAGAGGCAGAGAGGACAAAGCAATGCGAATAATGATTGAACTAACGAATACAGCGTCAAGCGTCGCTTGGGCAGTAGTGACATTCCTTGTTATTGGAATGACATTAACAAACAAGTGGAAGAAGCAGAAATGACATACATTCTTATATTGGTACTTACTACGTCGACGCTGTCATTGGCACTAGGCCGATGGCTTGGCACTCGAGATCCAAAAAGAAAGAAATACTTAATAGTTAAACAATGGAAGGACGAATATGAAATATACGACAACGGTTAGAGCATCACTGCTTGCAATCGCAATCACCACTGCTTCACTCGCGGCATTTGCCGAAGGTGTAAGCGCCACAAGCGATGGAGACCCAAGACCTCCTGCGGAATGGAAGATGCCAGCTAAGGCAAGATACATCGGACTTAATTCGATGGGCAAGCCATGCTGGAAGTGGTGGCGCATAGTTCAATGCGTTAAATAGATCGCCTACTCCCAGTAGCGAGGCAGGTCGGCGATAACTGCGTGCAGAGATGCGCAGTCGCCGGCCTGCTGTTGGGAGAGTCGATTGACGGAAACTAAAGAATGTATAATGAATACGTAACAATGAACTGGGAGGTTCAATGATAGCAACACAAACAAAAACGTACTTCGCAAGTGACGGAAGCTACGGTGACGGTTCCGATATTGTAGTTATCGACACTACAGATTGGGGCTCAGAAGAGTGGGAGATTATTGACGAAGCACCTGATAGTGAACGTCGAGAAATCGCACTTCAGCTTTCATCACGCTGAACATGGTTACCTGGCCAGCGCCTGACCCGGCTGATGCAGTACGTGCTTCAGACAAAGTCAGGCCTGGCCTGGGCAAAAAAATTAGACGGACCAGGCCTAGCCCGGGTCGCGTAGCTAGACGGACTGTTCGCGCGATTAGACGCGACTCAATGCTGCTTCAATGGCATGACGCGATGCTCGAACGCGATGCTCGTATTCGATACAAACGACTGAGTCGACTCGAAAAGACGTTACTCAAGTACAGTGAACTTGAATCTGATTCGGAAATATCAGAATCAAAAACTAAAGATGGTAAAATATAAATGTCATGACAAAGTACTTTACACAACAGCCTTTAGCACAAACTAAAGAATGTATAATGTACTTAAGCTGGTAGGTCTAAGACAGGCCAGGGCACGAGTGCATACTGCGCTTTCAGGGGATATATATAACGCGCACCTGAAACTCAGTCCCTGCCGAGTATGCGAGCGCTCTGTCTTAGACTACTGGTGAACTAAAGAAAGTATAATGACTACATCAACCAAGTGAACTGGGAGGTTCAGATGACAGGATGGAATCTACCGCCGGGATGCAGCGAAAGCGACTTACCAGGCTGGCATGACGTAGAAGAAGATATTGAGTTTGAGTGCGAGCTTGGACACATTTGGATAGAAACAGACGTGACAGTCGACGACCGCGGCGGGCATGATGTTGAAGCTAAGTGTCCCGAGTGTGGCGAAGAAGTCACAAAGTACTTCAAGCGTGAAGAGCGTGATTAAATAACTTTGGTCTTGCTTGGGGCTCGCGGTTTGCGCCCCCAGGCAAACTAAAGATGATATAATGTATATATCAACTTAAGTACTGGGAGGTACCTAATGGTGTTATCAGAGAAATATCCAGAGCACAATCTGCTACTGGAGTTATGCACAGATGATGTAGAAACTTACATCATTGAAGTAGAGCCAGACAACATGATGTTCACAAAGTTCATCCTAATCTGGGGTGACTATGTGGCCAACACTTGGGAAGAGGAATATGATTGCTTAAGTACTGCACTTGCAAGAGCTGCAACACTTATCTATTGCACTGAGCAAGATGCGGCAAATGACCACACCGCAGTATTCTTCAAACTAACTAATGAAGACTTTCCAGGAGCTTGGAATACCTTCATTGACAAGTCAACAGAAGTAGTCAAATAAAGTCAATGGCTTGCCGGGGTAACCTGCCCCGGCAAACCAAAGATGATATAATGTATATATCAACACAAGTACTGGGAGGTACAAAATGGAGAAGCGAATCGTAATGCTCAAGGACAGTGCAAAAGGTCCAATGGGCCGCGGCCAGTCCGGCAAAAAGAAAGTCTACGAGATCCGTGTCGACTTCAATGTCGTCACATTCTCGTGGGGCATGGCCGAAAAGGTCCAACGTCAGACGAATCGAATTGTCTGCTCGAGTCAGCAAGCAGCCTTGGGTGTCGCCCGAGAAAAGCAGTGGCAAAAGCAAGACAGCGGTTATCGAATCGCTTACGAAGTCTAAAGCACTTCTAATAAGGCCGGCTGGGGCGGGCGCAAGCCTTCCCCGGCTCGCCTTGTAAACTAAAGAAAGTATAATGGATACATCAGCCAAAATAAAGGAGAAATAAATGAGTAAGACAATGACAAGGTTTGGAATGTTTACCACAGAAGGTGACGAGCAACTCAAAGAGTTGACTAACAAATATCTTGCGGAAATGCCAGTAACACCATTCGACATCACGCGAGTCGTGTATGACTTCTATGACTATGTCAAAGCAAATCACAAAGAGTTTCGTAAACAACATAGTGAGTATACCGACACTGATGTTCGTGAAATGCTCTATGTGTACTTTGAAGCAACCTTAAATGATGGTTTCTATAAATTCATTGGCAGCAAGTAATCTAAAGAAGATATAATGTACATATCAAGAACTGGGAGGTTCACATATGAATAAGCTCGAAGCACAGCTCGTCGACAATCAACGAGCACTCGAGATTGCACTTGCTGCAATTAAAGAAATCCACACTATACTTGTGGAAGGCTACAAGCAGACTGAACACGAGCACGCGTATGCACGCGGTCGAATCACGTCCATCTGTTGGTTTGCAGATCGTAATGCACGCAGCATGGCAGGACTCGAGCAGACTGGCCCGGGTGCTGGCAACATCATTCCAGACTACGAAGCGAGCAAATCATGAGCACTGAGTTTCCAGAGACAATAATCTGCACACAGACTGTGCACTACGATGTTGCATACATTCTTGACATTATTATGTCTGACAGAGAGGTTGACGTCGATCCGGACCCGACAATAGAAGATGTCATGGAAGTCGTTAATGACTTACTGTATGCGGACTTCATTCCGTATGTGCGTGAAGGCAACACTGCATCGACAACATTTACTGTGACTGACGAAAAAGGAAACGATTTATCTACGATTATCGCGTGAGGTAAAACTAAAGTTTGTATAATGTACATATCAACTTAATAAAGGGAGAAAACGTGGACGTAAGCGAAAAGTTAGCAGATCTAATGAATGGGGTCGAAGAAGCAATTGAAGACCATGCAGGCGGAGATCGTGAAGATCTTGCCTACAACGCAATCCAAGGATTGTGTGTCATCCTCGAATTGTTTGATATCAATGTCGATATTGAGTCGGAAGTTCAGGAGAATCACGAGTCTGAAGACTACGATCGCACATTTATTAAAGCCGTGAACGCTGATTATGCCGAGGCAAAAAAACAGTTTGAGGTAGCGGTTCGTGAGTTCTATGACACGCACGACTTTCTCAAGTTCAAGCGTTCGTTGAAGAGCATCAGATTCTTCTGATGCTATTCAACCCAAGCAAACTAAAGTTTGTATAATGTATATATCAACTCAACAAAGGGAGAAACTATGCAAGTAGAAACAATGGAAGAAGAATTCACACGCATGTGTGACACACTTGAGTCACTCATTGGCATCAAGTACTTGGGCGTTCGCACGTCGACTCAGCTCAAGCTCGGGTCAACAGGCGTGGCAATCATCATCGAAGCGCTGACTGGAGCGCGCCACTGCCAGGATGAAGGAGTGTAGTGGCTAGGTTTACGGTACACCTAACACTGGTCATGTCATATGCCGGCAGCGGCGAGCAGGTCCAAGACGAAGTCAGCGACTTAGTCATGGGCGCGGCGCTCGAGTTGCCTGACTGCGCAATCGAAATGATATCGATAACTGAAGAGCCTGAACTGCCGGATGCAGAGATACTGCCATTTAAGCTTAGACTCGTCGAAGACACCGACCAAGAATGATCTATGGCGGCTTACATCATACAGTTCGATGTGACGAATGTCTAAAGGAATGGCCGGCGTGGCAAAAGAAGTTACCAAACTTTGGCTGGTCAATTCCGTTGGCGTCGCTAGGATACTATGGCGGGTTTACAGACGACTGGGGCTCAAGCGAGCAACGATACATCTTGTGTCATGACTGCGTGGTTCGGCTGCTGACGCTCTTTCCGGGGATGGCTGCGCAAATCAATCCGGGTGGACATCCATACGATGGAGAAGTCCCGTGCTGTTCGTGGGGTTGGCCTGCGGATGCCGGCTGAAAACTAAAGAATGTATAATGTACTTGTAACAATAAATGAACTGGGAGGTTCAAATGACTATACTAGCAGATATTAGTTGTGGCACACACGACAAAGATTTGCTCGCTATGGAGACAGCTATTAAGGACAGACTTCTTGCGGTCCGTAAGTCTAGGACTCAAGCAGACTACTCAATAGGTGACAAAGTAGTGTTCAACCAATTTTGCGGCACAAAATACCTATGGGGCATGAGTGCGACAATTGTTGGCAAAAAGCAGAAGAAAGTACTTGTGAAACTTGATTCACCAATGGGCAGATTTGCTCGAGTGGTGGATGGTAAGATGGTTTCATCAAACATCACTGTGCCGGTAAGCATTATCGACAAAGTGTAACAAGCTTAGGAGTCAAAGCCAGTGACAACCATATTAGCCGTTCAAGGCTCAGGCTGGGCTGTAGTTGGCTTTGACTCCAAGATTACTACAGACACTGCGCCGCGCGCCACAACACTTGGCGCTGGCACCGGCAAGATAGCAAAGAATGGTCCTTACTTATTAGGCGCTGCGGGCGATCTCCGGGCCATCAACATTCTTGCATATGCATGGAAGCCGCCGGCACCTGGTGAAGATGTTGTCGGGATTAAGCTCGATCGGTTTATCACAAGCACGTTTGTGCCGAGCTTGCGGACGTGTTTTGAAGACCAAGGGTATGCGGTGTCGGCTAAAGATAAAGAAGAGTCGGCAGCTCACAACTCGACGGTGCTCGCAATCATCAACGGGACGATCTACGAAATCAACAACGACTATTCGTGGGCGCGCGATAGCAACGGTGTGTATGCAGCAGGAACCGGCGGTGACTATGCAATCGGCGCATTTAGCGTTGCAATAAAGCAACGGCACACCGGACCAGAGACAGACGGACCGTTCAATTCAAAGACATATCAAATAGAGTCAGTGCGCCAATCAGTGCGCCAAGCTTTGCACATTGCAGGAACGTATGACCCGAACTCCGGCGCGCCATACCACATCTTGTCTCAGATGGCATAATTTTAGAAACCAGGCCTGGCCCGAAACAAAAAATTAGACGGACCAGGCCTGGCCGGGGCCCGAAACTTTAGACGGACTGTGATTCTGAAGAGTGTATAATGTACGTACCAACGACGATAAATCGCGAGATTGACTCGAATTTTTGAGTAACGAGTCAAACGACGTTACTCGATTCGACGAGTACATCGATTCGTACTCGATTCGACGAGTACATCGACTCGTTAAACGAGAAAACTAAAGTTCGTATAATCGGATCGAGACAAAAAACAGATTTGCGACAAATGTCGCATATGACTATGTCGACAAATTGTCTTCATTAGTTTTAATAAACTAAAGTTTATATAATTGAATCATCAACCAAAAAGGACAAATAAAAAATGGAACGTGTACTTTACATCACGCACAATAACAACGACGTTACACTTCAAATATCCGAAGGCGTGTGTACTGCGTCGACAAACGATGGTGACATATTTTTTCACTTTGAATTTGACGATGAATCTGTGAATCCAAAGTCTGAAATTGTCGACGAGTTTGGTGAAGACGTGTACAACGAATTAATGAACTAATAACTAAAGTTCGTATAATTGAATCATCAACCAAAACAAAGGACTAATATGACAACGCAATCGCAACAAGAAGGTAGCAAGTTCGCAGAATACATCGTGTCTTTGGCAGAAGATTCGGTAACTTTGCGATACGAGTTCATTGAACTTATCAATCAAACACCGGACCTAAATGTCGACGAATTTATACAGTCAGCAGTGTCTGCATTCGAACGCGAACTGAAGTCAGTAGTCGCAGGATAACTGACTGCGCCGGTTCGCCCGGGTAAACTAAAGAAAGTATAATCTAATCATAACGTCTGCTCAAGCGATCTCCGCTTGGGCAGACTAAAGACGTAGAAGACGCAGTCGACTGGGACGTGACATAACGTGGGACCCGGGGACATTGTCGTGTGTACATGAAACCAAAGATTATATAATTGAATCATCAACCAAAAAAGGGGTATCATGAAAAACGATAAAAATCGTAATCGTAATAACGTTAAAAAATCGAATAAAAATTCAAACGAAACGTTCTGTAACGTTTGGTTTTTAATCGTCCCGAAAAACCGCGTCTGTATCTGCGGCGAAATCCATAAATAAATAATCCGTTAATCGAAAAAAGTCGGTCGATTCGTCGATCGATTTTTTTCGTTTTTCGAATCTTCGACTATGAACTAAAGTTCGTATAATGTACTTATAACAATGCGCCCGCCTGCGGCGGCTACGCGGCTATGCGCCGGCCATGCTATGCGCCGGCCATGCTATGCGCCGGCCATGGCCATGGGTCGATTAGCCTGAGAAGGCATAGGATGCCCCAGGCGTGATGCCGGCCGGAAGGCTGGAGGAATCCGATCGGTCGATTGCCGCGGTGTTCTTGTGCGGTCATAATGCCTGCCCAGGTAAACTAAAGAAGGTATAATAGTCTCGTAAGGAAATATCAACCACGAACCTGGGAGGGTCCGATGATTACACTAACAATTAAGAATGACGAAGTCCGCGAGATCAGTGCGGGCGAAGGCGATGGTTGGCACTACAAGATTGCCATCAAGGCCGGCACATACCAAGCCAAGGTAATCGACATTGGCGGCACGCGTGAACTCGAGCTGAACGACAAGAAAGCCTACTGGGTTGTAGTTACAATCCCTGGCACTTTGGTAGGCGGCTGGATTCCAGTGAGCGGCACAAATCGTGCAAACTCAATCCGCCCGGAGGAGCTCGGGCGAGAAATGAACTACAGCATCCAGGTATATACCTGGCAGGTCCGCAGGGACTATGAGACTGAGCCGGCCGGTGAGGACTGGGGCTGGTCAATAAGCTGAAGGGTAACCTTCACTGGCCGGCAGAAATGCCGGCCAGAATGCCGGCCGGATGGCCTAACCTGGTAAACTAAAGATGATATAATGTCTACATGAACAAATCATCAACCAAATGGAACGACGAATCGCGTCAAGCATTCGCCGACAGGAACATCCTTAGGGCTCAACAAATCCCTAATAAAAAGCGGAAGGCTCGCCGTGAGGCGTGCCGCCGGCGTGAAATCCACCACACACTATTAACCTACTAAAAGGACATCACATGACATCAGAAATGATTACAATCGAAACACCGCCGTGTGTACATTGCGGCGATGCGGGCGAGGTAACTGTCTTGCTTGCGGACTACGAACGTCGACGTGCGGGCGCGAAAATCCAAGAAGCATATCCAGGACTGGCTCCTGCACTGCGCGAGCAACTCATGACAGGCACGCATCCTGCGTGCTGGACAGAAATGTTTGGATAACCAAAGAAGATATAATAACTACTACAACGTTGAAAGGAAAAATATGAAGTATGCAACATGGTCTGATGACCTGCCTATGCCCGAGCGCCCGGGTTGGCACTCGCGTGCGGTGTGCAAAGGCAAAGGCGAGTTATTTTTTAATGACAAAAAACGAACAAATGTTCGTAAAGCAAAAGAACTATGCGGCACGTGCCCGGTACAACCTGACTGTCTGTCATACGCCATGCGGCGCGAAGACTTAGGCGTCTGGGGCGGAATGACGCAAAACGAGCGCCGAGTGATTCGACGCAAGTCACGCCTCAAGTTAGCGAAATGATATAGTAATGACGAACACAAGCACCGCCTTACTCGAACATGGAGCACCAATGGAAGACGAAACTACTGAGCAGACAGAAACGCGCGCGGAGCGAAAACCAAAACGCAACGATTTGTGGCGATGTCCGAAATGCAGCGGGACAATCCTTTTGCACATTGCGGTTAGCGAAGCACCGACATGTGCCGATCGCAGATACCACACCGGTTCATATCCGATGGAGCTCGACAAGAAAAAGAAGTCTAAGGCGACAGATGCCGAGTGAGCTCGACATCGTGAGCAGACTCCGCGAATGCGCCGACATGTTTGCCTCCGGGCCATCAGCGCCAGTGATGCGGGAAGCGGCTCACATCATAGAGTCGTTGCGCCGGTCAGTTGAAGAAGCGCGGGGCGATACACAAGTAGCGCGGCAGCAGGGAATGCCTAATCGATGAAACTGTACGCAATTGCTCACAACAGTATGGACGTAACAATCGTCGACTACGAAAAAACTGACGCGTCTGCACCGTGGGAGTACGCGCAAGCGATTGTGGATAGTGCATACACTAATCTTTTTAAGTTGAGCTCGCGCGGCAACATAGAGTTTTGCGTGCATACGCGTCTAAAAGCAATGATGACAATGAAGTATGGGCATCACGATGGTGCAATAAATCCGGTTGCGGCAGCGTTAATGCTAGGGTACGGTTATGACAACTTGAAAAATGCGTGGCACCCAACAGGGACGACACTCATCACCGGCCCGCCGACAGCGTTCGACTTAGCAGAAAAAACTAGCGACACGCCAGTGACTGAGTTGTATGAATCATTGACGCACGATCAAGTTGCGCGGATTATTGCAATCCGCGACCTTGCAAAAACTCTCGGAGGCGACACGCCTGAAGTTATGAATAAATATGCAACTTGGGTAAAGTTCAACCCGAGCGCAACATGGCGTCAAGTTGCAAATGCACACATGCAAGTGCAAGTCGATGCGGACAATCCGCTTGAAGTTTTTGAATAAAAAAATATGCCCGGGCGCGAACGCCCGGACATTTTTTTAGTTTTCTTAGACTTCGTAGGCGAGAACGTAACCGCGGTCACGTTTTGCGTAGATTTTCTCGAATGCCGCGCGGCGTGCGCCTTGCGGTGAGAAATGATTCACGCTGCTGGTTTGACGAGTTGTCTTTTCAGCCATGCCCCACGAGCAGATCAGAAAGTTGCCGACGATTTGAACTTCGTAAACTTTCTTTTTTCCTGCCTGACCTCGACCCATTGGGCCAATGTCTGAACCTTTGAGCAGTACCCATTTTGTTGATTCGTTCACTTGTACCTCCCAGTACTTTTGTTGATTATTCCTTACGTAGTCCATTATACCTTCTTTGGTTTGCCCGGGTAGGTAACCCGGGCGCGCCAAAGATTGGATTAAAGAGAAATCCAGTTGTTCGCTTTGATGCCGGTAGCATCAGTTGCGGAACGCATGTCGACTTCTGCAATCAACTTGAAATCATTTAAGTGATTAACAAGTTCTTGCACTTCTTCACGCTTCTGCTCGATTTCCCACATTACTTGCACGAGTCGTTTTGATACGGACTCTTGATTCTTAATGTGCTTTTTCTTTAACTTCACTTTGAACCTCCCAGTTCATTCTGTTGCTTATTTGCTTACCTCTACATTATATCTTCTTTAGTTTATACCCGGACGGGCTAAACCCTTGCGGGCATAGGGTTTCTCGAAATGCCGGCTGAAACCCTTGCGGGCATAGGGTTTCTCAAGATGCCGGCTGAAACTAAAGAATGTATAATGATACTATGAAATTAAGTAGATACGAAATCATTGCTCAGGAAATGATCGACGACTGCAAGGCAGACTTCGGGGACAACATTGGGTCCGAATATATCTGCGAGATGGTCCGAAATATCGTCTCGAGCGAAGGTTGGAATATACTGGAAGAAGCAGAGTTTTGGAAAGCAGTTACAGCTTTAGGATACTAAAGATGTTATAATGTAATCGCGAGGTAGTAAGGTGTCTTGAAGTGAGACCGCAGGGTCTTCGTACGAGGCACTCCTATAGAAGAAGGCGTAGCTAACCCTCAGGGGAGGCGTACGCAAGACGCTTTACTACTTTAAAGAGTACGGCGGTAGCGTGGAGTTGCGGGTGGTTGACCCGTGCCTGCTACGCTACCGCACGACTAAGTGAACTAAAGTTTGTATAATGGCACTATCAACTAAAGGAGAAATATGGAAACAGACATCATTGGACAAACCATTGTTGCGATTAGACCTATGTCTAAAAGCGAGATGGAAGCAGAAGGCTGGACAGAAAGCAAGATGGATGGGAAACCATTTGTACTTGTACTCAGTAGCGGTTTTCTGATTTATCCGTCACAAGACCCGGAAGGTAATGGCGCCGGTACATTGTTCGGAAACAATCCAAAAACTAAGGAATCATTCTACGTAGGAATGTAACTTAAAGCAATTCACGCTCTATGGCATATTAGTGATAATATGTCATAGAGCAATTTGCTCTACTAGCAGAAAGGACGATTGACATATGCAATATGTAATTGCATTTATTTTATTTTTAATTGTCATCGTGTACTTTCGCTGGGGAAAGCGCAAGAAAAGTAGCGCGGGTACGCTTACACCACTTTTAGGTGTGATGCATCCGCGTGCCGAAGAAAAACACAACTCCAACAAAGAAAAGAGATAATGATGAATATGATAAATGAAGAGTTAGGGACGTCATCGCGTCCTTTACCGACTCCGCAACAAGTTGCGGCGCTCTACCAAACAGGAAAAACACTCGGTGAAGTTGCAATTGAACTCGGTGTAACGTACAATCAAGTGCGTAAACTTATTAAAGCAAGTGACACGCCGGTTCGCAGTTCATCAGAACGCCTCAAGGGACGCAAGTACAAGAAGCGTGCGTAACTATAAGTGGCCAGCAGTTGTTGCGGCTATTGCCGGTTTTGCGGCAATAGTTGCAGCATACTGCAATGATTTTTCGTTTACGCTTGCATTTGGTTGTTGCGGAATCATTTCTGCATTACTGTTGCCGTCCGGTGGGCGGTAACTACAGAATGTATAATGTACTAACGCCTTACCGTTCGCGTCAATCACGCGAGCGGCGGCTGCACGTGTTATAATAGATATATGAATACAGAAAGGAATAAAAAATATGACAGAAAATGATTTTGACTATTACAAAGTCGAAACTACTGACTCTGAAGGCAACGTAATGATAGGTTACATTGCACCAGAAGGCGTAAAGTCATTTACAAAATGGCAGCGCGAAGAATACGGGTATGATGCGGTGGTTGTCACTGCAATTTATAAAAAAGACATCCCTGAAGGCATACTACTGCCTGAATAAGCAAACGCATTGACATGGTGTTAATGCAATAAACTACTACTACTGTTTTATGAAAGGGACATATGTGGATATTTACTCAAGAAGGATTTATAAGTGCGGTACGTTCGGATAAGAATCCAGCCGAACTAATGGTGCGCGCACGCGATGCGCAAAGTCTCGAAGGGCTCGCCGACCACGCGTCAGTTGAAATAATAAACACGCCGTACAACGATTATCCGTGGCGTGTTTTTGTAACAGATGCGGTGTTTAACGAGTACATGCGATTTGTCGTAGATCTCGTCGACTACACGAACTTTAAAAACCGCGCAACAGAAACGCGCGGATACGAGTTTCATCGACTTCTTTCCGAAGTCTGGTACACGATGACAGCATTCGAAGACGATGACGCTCGAGCGGCAGTGCGTAAAAAGACTCCGCTAATCGCGCCGAAATGAAAGCGCATTGGTACGCGCTCGGGTGCGGACTAATTATTGCGAGTGCGATTGCGGGCGAGTACTTTGTCCCGACACCGACACCGACAGTTCCAGCCAACGCAACACCGACTCCGCCAACGCCACCGACTCCGCCGGCTGACGCTAATCCGCTGACGCCTGCGGTGACAGTGGTTGCGTTGGCGCCGGTGATGCCGGCTGAAGTGCCGGCTGAAGTGCCGGCTGAAACAACGATTAGCGCGTTGTCATTTGACCCAGGCGACAAACGTTGTCCGGATTTTGAGAGTGCATTTGCGGATTACGGATTGCCGGTTATAACGTTTTCGTACATTGCTTGGAAAGAATCGCGATGTACACCGTCGGCCTTGAACTCGACATTGAATCGCGACAAGTCAAGTGACATCGGCCTGCTGCAAATTAACTCGACATGGAAAACTGTCACATCAAAAATATGCGGGACGACGTGGGGCGACATGAGCGTTTTGTACGCGGTTGATTGCAATCTGCGTGTTGCAAAATACTTGTACGAAAATGGCGGATTGCGTCACTGGCGATTGTAAGAAGTAGTTTGCCCTGGCCGAGGCAGTGTGCCTCGACCAGAGCGAACTTGCGCGGTCAGTAGTTGCCGAACGTTTCTTGACGAGCCTCGCAGCGCATGCGGACCTCTTTGACTGCTTGCTTCGGTGTCAAGGCTTTCTCGCCTATCCAACCGAACTCTGCCACGAGGTTGCTTTCTGAGTAACACTCTGCAATTTCGCTTTCAAAAAACGTTCGAGGCGATTTGTAACCTCTCCACGCTTTGATTGCTTCCACCACTTCGTTGTGCTTCGGATGTACTTGCATTTTTTGTCCTTTCAGTTGATTTTTCCTTGCGTACTCATTATACTTTCTTTGGTACTGTGCCGCATACTCTCCGTCGCGGATTTCAACTCGCGCTCGAACAATTACGCTTTCGCGTAAAACTTTTCCGCGTACTCTCTGTTGAGGATTTCGATTCGCGCTTTCGAATGACGTACGTATGCCAACGCCGAAACGATGATACCGCGATTCGGATTTTTCTTTGCCGCTTCACGCTCCGCCTGACGCGTATAATACTCAACGTATTCCATGTGACGATTTATTGATTCCATTTTTTATTTCTCCTTTTTCGGTTGATGATTCAATTATACTTTCTTTAGAAATGAAACCGGCGAGGTGTGTGCCCCGCCGGTTCTGACTTCAGTCTTCGCAAACTGTTGTGATTGCGGACACCGGAGCGAGTGATGTTACCATCTTCCACTCTGACCCGTCCAAGGCAAGTGCGTACACTTCGACGAACTCGCTTGTTGCGGGCGTGTCGCGAACGACTTGATATCGCTTGCCGGTTCTGACAGAAACCACTTGCTGATTTTTTGTAAACATTTTTGTTCTCCTTGTTGGTTGATAGTTCAATTCTATCTTCTTTAGATTTGTGAACCGGCGCGAACTTTCGCTCGCGCCGGCCCGGATTTTGACTTAAACTTCGAACGCTACGACGTAACCGCGATCGATTTTCGCGAACTTTTTCTCGCTCGCGACGCGAATCGCTGACTGCGAATCACGACACACGATTCGATTCGTTTGACGTTGTGTTTTTTCAGCCATACCCCACGAAAACGTTACGACATTAAAATCAATAACGATTTCGTATACTTTCTTTTTTCCTGACTGGCCACGATTCATCGGACCACAATCTGAATTTTTTAACATTACGATTCGCTTTTGCATTTTCTCTCCCTTGTTTTGGTTGATGTAGTCATTATACTTTCTTTGGTTTGCCAGGGCAGGCCAATTACGGCCAGGTTCTGACCTATATATACGACTCGACTCGAGCGGTCGATGGCCGGCTTGGGATAACCAAAGATGGTATAATGATTTCGTAACAAAAAACCTGGGAGGGTTAATGGACACAATAACAGAAATGGAAACAAAACTTGAAGTCCGTCGCCACATCGCGGCGTTCGTCGAGTTTGCAAACAAAAATACCCGTCACGGCGAGACGTACGAAATCGTCGGTGGCACGAAATACATCAAAATCGCAACCGGATATGCGGGTGCAGGTCGAAGCGTTCACTGCTTCGTAAATGCATCAACCGGCGATGTGTACAAAGCCGCAAGTTGGCACAAACCGGCACTGAACGGTTCACGCTACAACTTGATGACAGCTGAAGGAAGAAATGAACTCGAGCGCAATTTCGAGCATTCAACCGGATATTTGTACGCAAGTTACGTAAAAAAGTAATCACGAATCACGCCGCTCGTCCCGCAAGGGCGAGCGGCAGATTCTCGAGCGAAAAGGAAAATACATGGCGTCACCGACAAATCAAAAATGGGCAGACGAGCGAATACGGTTGAAAGAAAAAAACAAGCGCAGAAAATTGAGCAGAGCAGAAAAACGAAAACACTAAACTACTACAAAAGGAGAAAACTTATGATTAAAAAAGTACTTTTAGTTTTGTTTCTGGTTTTGGTAGCGTTCGGTTTCGGGTTAACAATTGACAGTGCGACGAATGCGGATTACGTATGCGACGAAGTGTCAATTGTTGTCGAAGCAGGCGACACAGTCTGGGACATAGTAAACGAACATTGTACCGGCGCGGTTTTAGACGCGGTCGATGATACAGTGGAAATGTACGGCGATAATCTGCAATTGTGGGACATCATCACGCTGCCGAAAAATAACTGACACGTTCGTCACACGACAATTAAATAAATATATAATTGGCGTATGGCAAAATCGTTGATGGAAAAATTGGCAGTGATGGGTGCGGACGAACGCGCTGCGATATTGTCAGGGATCGATCATAGCGTTTTAATGTGGGATTGGTCGGCATGGGCTCGCCCAGAACAAGTTCCTCCTGCCGGAGACGATTGGTCGGTGTGGTTGTATTTGGCTGGACGCGGAGCTGGAAAAACGCGCGCGGCGGCGGAGTGGGTAAGAGAAAAAGCGAAAGACACATCGCGTGGTCAACTTCGTTTCGCGCTCGTCGCGCGAACTGCGGCAGACGTTCGCGACGTTATCGTCGAAGGCGAGTCGGGGATTATTTCAGTGTCACCTCCGAGTGAGCGCCCGCTTTACGAACCTTCAAAACGTCGACTGACGTGGGCGAACGGGAATACCGCGACTTGCTTTACCGCCGATGAACCCGACGGGTTACGCGGTCCGCAGTTTCATTACGCGTGGGCAGACGAAATCGCGGCGTGGCGTCAGTCGCCAGACGCGGCGGGAATGACGAGTTGGGACAACTTGCGCGTTGCATGTCGACTTGGGATTTCGCCGCAAATCATTTGTACTACGACTCCGAAACGCGTACCGGTTTTATACAATTTAATAAACGAAGCAGAAAAAACTGGACGCGTGCGAGTGTCGCGGGGATCGACGCACGATAACTCCGGTAATCTTTCTGCGTCATATCTCGACGCGATTATGGGCGTTTATGCGGGTACGCGATTGGCGGCGCAAGAATTGGACGGGGAAATGTTGAGTGATGTTGAAGGCGCGTTGTGGACGTTAGAAATGATTGAGCGGTCGCGTGAAACGATGTTGCCGGTCGGTGCACCTTTACGGATCATTGGCGTCGACCCGTCCGTCGCCGAAAATCCCCGCGACGAATGCGGTATCGTTGTTTGTGCGTCGACCGGTGATAGAGATTTGTATCGTCGCCAGGCGTGGGTTATGGAGGATGCGACAGTCCATGGTTCGCCTGAAACGTGGGCGAGTACGGTCGTGTCGATGGCGAAAAAGTGGAGTTGTCCCGTCGTCGCAGAAGTGAATAACGGCGGAGCGCTGGTGCGGAATGCGATTAACACGATCGATCCGCACGTGAAAGTTTTAGAAGTCCATTCGAAGTTTGGTAAAGCGTTACGCGCGGAGCCGGTTACATTGGCATATGAACAAAACCGCGTACACCACGTAAACTTTTTACCACATCTTGAGTCGCAAATGTGTGCATGGATTCCCGGCGAAGGAAAAAGTCCGGACAGGGTCGATGCGCTCGTTCATGCGCTCACCGCACTTTTAATAAAACCACCCGAAGGGTTTATCGGCGGACGAATAACGGCGAAATCGTACGCACACCGAAAACTTCCGTCATTCCGCGTTTTTAATAGATAACAACAAAAATATATAGGAGAAATATAATGAACAACGAAATAAACGAAATGAATAACGAAGTTGCGGACGATGTTGCGGTTAACGTTGCGGAGTTAACGACGCCGGTCGACGACGAAAAAGTCGAAGTAGAAACGCCGGTTGTGGCGTCAAAAAAATCGTCGACTAAAAAAGTAGCGAAGGGTACACATACGGTGACGACAGGACTTCGCGATGAACTTATTCCGTCACACGTTGTCGTGAAAAATATATTTAGAAAAAAGTCGTTAACAGTTCACCATATCCAACGCATACTTATCGAACTTGGGTATACCGAGGCGGACATTGACCCTGATGGTTTTTATGGTGATGGGACGATTGAAGCGGTGAAAAAATGGCAGGCGCACACGAAAAACGAAATAACCGGTATTATTACCGAACCGCAATTGCGGACATTAATTGAATTTGACGATAGCACTTTCATAAAATAAAAAATAAAAATAAAAAATAATGAAGTGGATTGCGCGGACGTGATTCACGCCGCGCATACCGCACACTTCTATTTTTTCTATTCACTTCTATTTTTCTATTCACTTCTATTTTTTATAATAAAAAATAATTGTCAAGTGTAATGCGGATTAAAAATGTTGAAAGTTATTGCGGTAGTTGAAAGTAGTTGAAAGTAGTTGAAGGTAGTTGAAGGTAGTTGAAGGTAGTTGAAAGTGGTTGAGGATTATTGCGGTAGTTGAAAGTGATTGAAAAATGTTGAAAGTGGTTGAGGTGGTTGAGGTAGTTGAAAGTGGTTGAGGATTGTTGAAAAGGTTGAAAGTGATTGAGGATTGTTGAAAAGGTTGAAAGTGATTGAGGTTGTTGAAAGTAGTTGAGAACTGTTGAGGTAGTTGAAAGTAATTGAGGATTGTTGAAAATGTTGAGGATTGTTGAAAATGTTGAGGATTGTTGAAAATGTTGAGGAATGTTGAAGATTGTTGAAGATTGTTGAAGATTGTTGAAAAGGTTGAAAGTAGTTGAGGAATGTTGAGGAATGTTGAAGATTGTTGAAAAGGTTGATGATTGTTGAGGAATGCT
>SXGQ01600731.1_pt1 | contig 29813 bp, 19 predicted proteins | sample 3178371 | NCBI WGS metagenome assembly SXGQ01 (sample SAMN11356859, study PRJNA531348) | freshwater metagenome | isolation source: freshwater sample F1-20 | place: China: Fuxian Lake, Yuxi | collected 2017-12-25
ATGTTTCGTTTTGCGGCGACGATTTTTTTGAGTGCGTTTCTGCTGTTTCAGGTGCAGCCACTGACGGGGCGTTATATTTTGCCGTGGTTTGGCGGCGGGCCGTCGATCTGGACGGCTTGTATGCTGTTTTTTCAGATCCTGCTGCTGGGCGGGTATTTGTATTCGCATCTGCTGACGTCTCGATTGCCGCCGCGTCGTCAGGTGCAGGTGCATGGTCTGCTGGTGGTGCTGTCACTGCTGTGGCTGCCGATCGCACCGGACGTGTCGTGGAAGCCGACGGCTGGTGAGGCGCCGCTGTCTCGAATTCTGCTGTTGCTGGCGGCCACCGTGGGTGCTCCGTATTTCGTCCTTTCGACGACGGGACCGCTTATGCAGCGGTGGTTTACGTGGACGAGTCCGGGGGCGTCGCCGTGGCGGCTGTATGCACTGTCGAATGTGGGTTCGCTGCTGGCACTGCTGAGTTATCCGTTTGTGTTTGAGCCCTTGCTGACGCTGCGGAGTCAGGTGGTTTGGTGGAGCGTGCTGTATTTGAGTTACGGAGTTCTGGCGGGTCTGTGTGCGATTCCGGTGTGGCGGATGGGGCGAGTGCTGCTGGCGGGGGGAGCAGACGCTGGAGCGGTGTCGGGGGGTGCAGCGAGGATACCCGACGACGACAGGACTCCGCGACCATCCTGGACGACGATGGGTCTTTGGCTGCTGCTGTCGGCGGCCAGTTCTGTGATGTTTCTGGCGACAACGAATCAGTTGTGCATTGACGTGGCTACTGTGCCATTTCTGTGGATACTTCCGCTCAGTCTGTACCTGTTGTCCTTTATTCTGTGTTTTGACAGTCCGCACTGGTATAACCGGACGGTGTTTGCGGTGCTGCTGATGCTGGGCTGTCCGGTGGTGTGCGACGTGCTGCTGGACGGGGCGGATGCGGGGCTGGTACTGCAGATTGCGGTGTTTTGCACGGTGTTGTTTGCGGGCTGCATGTGCTGTCATGGCGAGTTGTATGGTCTGCGTCCTGCGTCACGCTGGCTGACGTTGTATTTTGTGGTGATTTCAGCCGGCGGTGCTTTGGGTGGTCTGTTTGTTGCTTTGGGGGCACCACGGCTGTTTACGGGATATTACGAGTATCATTCGGGACTGGGTTTGGTGGCGGTGGCGGTGTTTTTGGCGATGGTTTGGCAGCGTGTGTGGCTGCTGACACCGCGGCTGCATTTCTGGGTGTTTGCCGCTGCTGCGGCTGCTCAGCTGCTGGTTGTGTCGCGGTGGTTTTTGCAGCCGGTTGAGGCGAATTTGTCGGATTCGAACTGGACGATTTTGGTGTCGGTTTTTGGGGCTTTGCTGGCGGGCGGTCTGCTGGTTACGGGTTTGCAGCGGGAGAGTTTGTGGCGGCTGTGTGTGTTGTGGTTGGGTGTGGGTGTGCTGGAGGCCTGCTGGCTGTCGGGTTTTGTGTGGTGGAAGGCGCCGGCTGCCTTCCAGGAAAAGTTTGGGGCTGCGGTGTCTGCGGCTGAGGAGCAGTCGCTGAGTCTGCCCCCCGGTGTGCTCCGCTGGTTCCCGCTGATTTGCGTGCTGTTATCGGCGCAGGCGATTTTGGTGTACTGGGCATTTTCCCGCGGAACGGGGCGGATGCGATCGGTGTATGCGATGATGTGTGGAGGTGCGGCGGGGACGCTGCTGTTGCTGGGAGCAGCAGGAGTTGAGCTGGCGATTCGGCAGACAGTATCGGCGCTGCTGTATACGGCGGTGTCGGGGCTGCTGCTGGATGTGGCGGCGCGTGGTTTTCGGGGGCGTGGCAAGCCGGAGCTGGGTTTGTTTCTGGTGGTTCCTGGGGCGACGCTGTTGCTGGTGCTGGGGCTCAGGCTGTGGGAGATTTACGAGGCGGATGCGCGGCAGGGCAATGTGGTGGCGTTGTCACGGAATTTTTATGGAGTGCTGAGGGTCAGGAGGTATGAGGCTGAGGATGAGCAGGAGTTTGACGCTGAGGGAGACCTGCTGCCGTCGAAGGTTTCGCTGACGCATGGTCAGATCCGTCACGGGTTTCAGTTTGAGGACGAGTACTGGTGTCGGCAGCCGACGACGTACTATGGCTACGAGAGCGGGTTGGGTATGGCCATCCAGTGGGCTCGTGCGCAGGCGCAGGCGGGCGATGGTCACGGATTGAAGGTCGGTGTTGTGGGTTTGGGTACGGGTACGATTGCGGCTTATGGTCGGAAGGGTGATGTGTTCCGATTTTACGAGATCAATCCGGATGTGGTGGAGTTATCAACAAAGGGTGTGTTTACGTATCTGGCGGACAGTGAAGCGGAGAAGACGGTGGTTCTGGGTGATGCGCGAATCATGCTGGAGCATGAGCTGGGTGAGGAGGGTGGTTCGCAGCAGTTTGATGTGCTGGCGATTGATGCATTCAGCAGTGACGCGATTCCGGTGCATCTGCTGACAACGGAGTGTGCGGAGATTTATCAGAAGCATTTGCGGAACGGCGGAGTGCTGGCGGTGCATATTTCGAATCGTTTTCTGGATCTGGCCCCGGTGGCTCGAGGGATGGCTCGTCATCTGGGCTGGCAGGCAATTGAGGTGTCGAATGGGAATGATGATACGACGGGAGTCTTTGGTTCGACCTGGTTTCTGCTGACATCGAGCAGTGCTGTGACAGAGGATGCGACAATTGGGGGTGCCGGCACACTGTCAACGGAGAGTGATCGGGTGCTGCAGTGGACTGATGACTATTCGGGTTTGTGGCAGGTGCTGACGTTTTGACGGGGTGAGGTTCAGGGATGAAGACACTGGCAGGACGGACGGCATTTCTGACGGGGGCAGCGGCGGGGATTGGCCGCGCGCTGGCTCGGGCGCTGGCAGCGGCGGGCTGTCATTTGTTTCTGGTGGATCGGGATGCGGATGGGCTGCAGCGTTTGCAGGACGAGTTATCGGGTTCCGGTGTGACAGTGCGGTCTGTGGTCTGTGATCTGGCGGATGCGGTGTCGGTGGACCGGGTGGTAATGAGGGCTCTGGAGCAGACGGGGGGGATTGACCTGCTGATCAATAATGCGGGGGTTTGCTGTTATGGTCCCACGGACCAGATGACGCAGGCGCAGTGGGACTGGCTGATGAGTATTAATCTGCTGTCACCGATCAGGATTACTCAGGCCTTGCTGCCGCATTTGCTGCTGCGTGAGGATCCGCATATTGTGAACATGTGCAGCATTTCGGGTCTGGTGGCTGGAGGACGTCTGGCGGCGTATCACACGAGCAAGTTTGGACTGGTGGGTTATACGGAGGCATTGCGGGCGGAGTATGGTCGTCGGGGAGTTGGTGTGACGGCGATTTGTCCGGGTCCTGTGCGGACGAATCTGTATGATTCAGGTCAGTCACTGCGGGATGGGACGCGGGTTCCGTTGCCACCGGCGTGGCTGTGTGCGACGGCGGAGCAGGTGGCGGCGGCGACTGTGCGGGGAATTCTGGGGGATCGTGGCAGGGTGCTGGTGACACCGATGGCGCATGGGTTGTCAATGTTGAGTCGACTGGCGCCATGGCTGATTGATTTTGCGAACCGATTTAGTCGAAATGGGCGTCGACGGCGTCTGGAGCAGGTGCGAGCGGAGCAGCGGAGGCAGGCGGAACAGCAGGAAATTCGGAAGGCGGGATAACTGGTTCCCAGTCGCCTGTGGTGGCTGGGTTGAGTGCCTGTTGCAGGATGGTGCGTTCGAGCTGGACGAGAGTGACGGATTGTGAATCGTTTCCGCTGATGATGCAGCGGATGCCTGTCTGGAACAGTCGACTGGCAATCTGGAACTGGGGGAACTGAGATGTTTGCAGCATCACGGCCGCCGCGCAGTCGTGAAGTCTGTCGGGTGCGAAGCGGCCTTGTGCCAGTTTGGGCAGTGATCTGAGCAGTCCGACGGCGAGAGGCATGAGCCGGGCTGAGGTGAGTGGCTGGTGCATCTCCAGCATTTGGCGAATACCATTTTGCAGTGTGTCGAGTTGTTCGTGGAGCAGAAAGATGGCAGCGAATTTTTCTGCTGGATCGCCTTGTGTGTTATAGGGTGGGGCGTTTTCTTCGAGCAGCACAGGGAACTGTGCGGGCGTTTGCCGGAGCAGCCGTGCCTGATTCCAGTGGAGCAGGAAGGGTACGATTGCCGGAGTCTGGCCCGGTGTGCAGTGCTGGCAGGCGAGTCGCAGGAATGTGTCTTTGATCTCGTACCAGGTTTCGCGACCGCGCTGGCGAGAAATGAGAAGTCCGGATTCTGCGAGCAAGCGGATTTGTTTGCCGATGCTGCCCTGTTCTGTGAGCAGCCTGCGGGCGATTTCTTTGGGGTTGATGGCGGAGTGGTGTTCGCAGAGCAGTTGCACGATTTGTCTCTGCAGGGGTGACAGTTCCCTGAGTGGCTGCAGGCAGGCGGGTGTGAGGTCGTCGATGGTGCTGCAGATTGCTGCGAAGACCTGATTTGGCGTTGTGTCCGTGAGCTGTGTGGCGAATGTGATACAGGCGCGCGGGTTTCCATTGGTGAGTTGGTGGAGAGTGCTGGCGGCGCTGAGGAAGTTGGGTGACAGGATGGCATCTGCGAGAGCCGGTTTGTGGCTGGTGCGAGCAACGGCGGAGGTGAGCCGGCGAGTGTCCTGCAGTGAGAGTGGCGGAATTTCAATTGTCTGGAAGAATCCGAAGAAAGGCTGATTGCGGTCAGTGACGGAATGGAAGAGTTGGCGCGTGGTGGAGATGAGGCAGGCGAAGGGCTGTTCCTGCAGCAGTGCTCGGAGTTGTTTCTGGCCATGGCTGCCAAGTCCGGTGAACAGTCGGTCAAGGTTTTCGATAAACAGTACGAGTCGGCGGTTCGTGAATCGTGCGGCGAGTCGGCGGGTGAGGATTTCGGCAACATCGGAGGGGGACTGTTCGAGGAGCTGATTGAGCCAGTCCTGGGAGTAGTCGTGTGGGTAGTGGAGGCCGAGCGACTGGTAGACAGCGAGGAGCAGCTGGGGCAGCGAAGAGATGTTTTGCTGTTCGTGGAGCCATGCGATCTGCAGTTTGTCGGCGGTTTGCGGCGAGCAGTGCAGGTTGTGCCACAGCAGAGTCAGGGTGTGTGATTTGCCGCAGCCCTGGGGGCCATGAAGGAGGATATGATGGGTGCTGCCGGAGGGGAGGTTGGCAGTAATCTGTTCCTGCAGATTGGTCAGCAGGCGGTGCGTGTTTGTGGAAATGGAATTGAGAACCAGCGGGGGGGTCTGGTGTGGAGCGTAGCGGCTGATGAGGTGCTGGCCGGTGTGTGTATGGGCAGGTGTATTCATAGAGCTCGATCAAGTTTCCACCAGCGTCGGATGAGCTGGCTGCGGAAGTGGTAGTGTCCGAGGGTATCGCGAGTGATGTAGTGGTCTGCGTCGAGCAGTCTGAGCAGCTGCAGCAGGTGATCGTGGTCGGGCGGTGCTGAGGTGCCTGCGGCAAGGTGCTGTTTCAGCTGCTGGACTGCGAGTGCGGGCTGCTGGTCGGGAGTGGCGGCAAGTGTGTCGAGGATTGCAGCGGCATGGCGAGCATCGCTGCCGTTGGGGTAGTAGCTGTGCAGTCTGTTGCGGTAGTGAGCGAGCTGCCATGGGTCATTGGCGTCAACGAGCTGTTGTCGGACATGCTGGCGGATGGTGTCCGGGGTGACGGGGTCCTGTTTGAGTCTGAGTGCGGCGACGATGTGCTGGATGTAGAAAGGCTGGCAGTCGACTTCCTCTGCAATGCTGTGGGCAACATCATGCAGTTGACTGCAGGGAATGTTTTCGCCAGTGAGCAGATCCGTGGCTAGGTGCACTGCATCAGCGGGATTCAAAGGTGGAACGTGAGCCTGGTACAGATCATTGATTGCCGGAGTGGGGATTCCGGCGGCGGAGAGTTTGGCCAGAATGTGGTGGATACCGATGGATCCTGTGAGGATGACGCGGAAGCTGGTGTGTTCAATGCGGAGGCTGCGGATGGCATCGAGCACCTGTGCGGCGACAGCGAGTCCTTCGTGGCGGCAGATGCTGTCGAGCATCCAGGGGACTTCATCCCAGAAGAACACGAGTTTTTCTGTCTGACTGGATTTGTCGAGGTCAGCGACGGCAGAGTTCAGGAGTTGTTTCCATGTGCGACCTTTGAGGTTGATGTAATCGGTTTCGTTGTGTTCGAACCATCGCTGTATGAAGTTTTTAGCGCGAGTGGCGGTGCCGAGGAACTGTTGAATGTCGTCGTAGACGAGTTCAGCAAATTCGAGTGCCGAGTGGATTTTTTCAAGGTCGTGGAAGACGGGTTTCCAGCCGGGTTTTGGCTGCTGCAGCATTTTGCGAAGGATTTGAGTTTTGCCTGTTCGTCTTTCGCCGGACTGGAGGATGGACTGGGATTGGAGGGTTTGCCAGAGGAATTCGATGAAGTGGTCGCGTCCGTAGACGTGCTGTGGTTGGAGGTTTCCGCCGGCGTTGGCTTTCATGGGAGTGGTCTGTGGGATGTGGTGTTTTGTGTTGAAGCGGTTGGCGTTGCGGGTGTGTTGCTGTGGGAATTATGGGGTTCTGTTTGTAGTGTGTCAAATGTGAAATGTGTTTTTTGTGAAATTTGTTTTTTGAGGGAGGCCGCGGGGCTGGCTCCTGCCGGGGCGGTGGCGGTGGGCGGCGGGCGAATGGGTGCGGCTTCAGGATTTGGGGCTGAACGACTGGACTTTTTCCAGCTGGTGTCCGGGGGTCGCTCCGGCGTTCATTGCCATGTTGCCGCCGTCGAGTGGAATGATGGCACCGGTGATCCAGGCCGAGGCATCGGAAGCCAGCAGCAGAGCGATGCCGCGGATGTCATCGGGCTGTCCCAGTCGATTGGCGGGGATGCCTTTGAGGAAGCGGGCTTCGAGTTGTGGGTCGTCGGCCATGCGAGCCTGGAGGCTGGGGTTGACGACCTGAGCGGGTGTCACGCAGTTGACTCGGACACCCCGGTGGGCCCATTCGGTGCTGAGTTCGCGTGTCATCTGGATGACAGCGCCCATGGCCATGCTGTAGGCGATGTGTCCGCGACCGAGTGCGGTGCTGCTGGCGAGGGACCCGATATTCATGATGGATCCTGAGCCTTGTTTGAGCATGCGTCGTCCGGCCTGCTGGCACATGGCAAAGCGACCGACGACGAGGTTTTGGAGGACGCGGTGGAGGTCGTCGATGGAGAGTTCTTCGGGGCGGGCGAGGCAGCCGTCGCCGGCGATATTTCCGAGGAAATCGACGGTGGGGAACTGGCTGTCGATGGTGGTGAACAGTTCGGCGATGGCAGCGGGGTCTGAGACATTGCAGCCGGACACGAGAGTGCGTCGTCCGAGGGCCTGAATCTGCTGGCTGGTTTGTTCGGCAGCGGTGAGGTTGCGGTCGATCAGAACGAGATCAGCTCCGGCTTCAGCGAGAGCGAGAGCGGTGGCTTGTCCGAGTCCCTGGGCGGCTCCTGAGACGACAGCGACTTTTCCGTGCATGGACCACATCTGGGGGGGCTCCGATTTCAGCGGCTGGTTGGCGGCGGGCGGGACGATCAGGGTTCGGTTGCTGCTTCCCAGTCGGAAGCGGCGGGTTTGAGAGTGATTGAGGGAAACAGTGGGCTGATGCGTGCGGGGGCCTGGTCTGGCCAGCGAACGCAGTAGTCAGAGAAGGTGGCCACAGGTTCCGGGAAGTCTGTGCTGATGTACTGAGCGCCGCTGGCGAAGGCTTTTTCGCGGCGGGTGGAGTCATTGGCGCGGGCCTGGGTGGTGTCTGCATCGGCACGGGTGCGGATCAGAAAGCCCTGTTTGGCGAGGTTTTGGATTTCGTCGAACTGGGTTACCGGATCATTGCGTTTGAACCATGCAGCGAGTGGGTGGCTGGTGTCTGCGGAGACAAACAAAGGGGCCTGTTCGGGCTGTGGCTGGGCGTCGAGGTACCTTCGAACCCAGGTTCCTTCGTTATCGAGGCAGAAGAAGACTTTCCCCTGCAGGTCCTGCAGCGGCGGCCAGCCGCGTTTCCGCACGGCGTCACGGACGGAGGCATCTGCGGGCTGTCGGAGATCTGCGGGGATCAGTCGTGTGGCTGGCGGGAAGATTTCGAGGATGAGCTGGTCGAGTTCTTTGATTCGGGTGGCATCCCAGGGCACCAGCCGGACCCCGGGTGGATTCGGCACGGACTCCTTCAGTTCCAGGAGGATCATGACCGGGAGGTGGTGTGGTGCTGTCCGGGACCATTGGCGAATCTGCTGCAGGGCCAGCCGCAGGGTGGTGACATTGGTGGCGTAGTCGAAGCCGGCGGCGTGGAGGACTTTGATGCCGGGCGGACTGAGGCTGCCATCGGCATTGGGATCTGGTCCGGGATCCTGATGACCTGCTGTGAGGAGATTGCGAGCGAGGGGTTTGGCGAAGAGTCCGCCGTCGGGGTCTGCGAAGAGGTCGAGTTCAAGTTGTCGGATTTGCAGATGCTGCAGTTGATGCGGGAGTGGTTTGTGTGAGTATTCGATGGCCTGGAGGACGGATGGTCCTGCGAGGCGAATGAGTTCGCCAACGGATTTGTGGGGGGCGATGTGGTAGCTGTTGTGAGTGCCGATAAGTTGAATCTGGTGGAGTCGCAGGTCGTGGAGGCGTGCATTTTGAGCGACTGCCGGCGAGCTGCGGTGCAGCAGCGGCAACAGCACCAGCAGGAGCGGCAGCATACAGCGGCTGCCGCTCCGGCGGTTTCGGTTGTGACTGTGACGAGCGCAGATTGTGGTCAGGCGAACCATGTCACGGCGTTCCGGAAGATACGAATGCCGTCCCCTTCGCCGCGGAGACCTTTGCGGGTCCAGTGCGGGTGTTGTGTGGCGAACAGGAAGCGTTCGGGGTGTGGCATTAATCCGAGAACTTTGCCGGTTTCGTCGCAGAGTCCGGCGATATTGGCGAGCGAGCCATTGGGGTTTTCGGGTTCGGGGAGCAGTTCGATGCGAGTGGGGTCACCGGAGGCGGCTGCGAGTTGTGCTGCGCGGGGTGACCAGTAGCAGAGAGCGATCTGGTGCTGCTGTCGGAGTTGTTCGAGGAGTTGTGGCTGGCGGACGGCAATGCGACCTTCTGCGTGAGCGATGGGCACGTCGAATTCGTCGATATCGCGCAGAAACACGCTGTTGCGGGAGGCGACTTTGAGGCGGACCCAGCGATCGGTGTATCGGCCGTTGCTGTTCCATGTGAGTGTGACGTCGGATTCGAGGCCACTTTCGGCGGGGCTGGCGACTCCGCGGCGCATCAGCAGGCCGGCTTTGAGGATGGTCTGGAAGCCGTTGCAGATGCCGAGCACGAGTTTGTCGGCGGTGAGGAACTGCCGGATGGCATCGTTGAGTTGTCCGCGGAGCTGACGGGAGAAGATGATGCCGGCACCGAGGTCATCTCCGTAGCTGAAGCCGCCGGGGATGCAGAGGATCTGGAAATCCGCGAGTCGTGCGGGATTTTCGAGCAGTTTGTTGAGGTGCAGTCGTTCGGGCCGGGCACCGGCGAGTTCGAAGGCCCAGGCGGTTTCGATGTCGCAGTTGGTGCCTGGAGCGCGGAGAACGCAGACGTTGGGGGTGGCCATAGGGTATACCGTAGAGAGTCGGGGGCGGGCAACGCAGCGTGTGTTTAACAGGTTTTGGGGGGATTTGCACGCGGAACGGTGATTTTTCGCAGGTCCTGCGGGCGGTCTGTCCAGACAGTGGGAGAGCCTCAGCTGAGGCTCATTCGCGGCTTGAAAGGTTGACGGCGATATTCCACAATGTGGCATTCGGGAGCGACAGGAATTGCGCCGCTGCTGGATGGCGGTGTGCAGGGTGACCTGTGGCGGATCCCGGCCTGAGATCGTTGACTGACAGGAAACCGGCTGTGTCACTGATTGACCGTGCTGAACGACTGAAGACAGAACTGACGGACAAATGGGTCGTGGTTTCGGCCACTTCGCCTGAGCTCAAGCGATTTGCCTCGCTGACGGGCAAAGTGCGAACGGTGAACATGAATTGCCGGGCGCTTGTGGAATTCAACAACGGTGTGGACATCGCCTGGTATGACATTGACCCTGGCTTTCTGACCGTAGTGGAGGCTCCGGTCGCGAAACCGGCGGCGTCAGAGAAAGCCGAGAAGCCGGTCAAGTCCGCGGCACCGGCAGCCGCGGCGCCTGCGGCGGGTGGTGGTTCGGCGATGGATAAGATCCGTGCGGCTGCGGTCAAGCCAGCGGCTGCTGCGGCGCCTGCTGCCGCAGGATCGCCGCTGGACAAGATTCGGGCGGCTGCGAGCAAGCCGGCTGCTGCTGCCCCCGGCGGGTCTCCAATGGATAAGATCCGTGCTGCGGCTGCGAAGCCTGCCGCGGTGGCGGAACCAGTGGCGGAAGCTGCACCTGCCCCGGCGGCACCAGCGGCCCCGGCACCTGCTGCTCCGGCACCGACAGCGGTGCCACTCACGGGATCTCCGCTGGACCGCATTCGCGCTCAGGGTGCCGTGAAGAAGTGAGTTGTGGGAATTGGGCTGAGTAAAACTCGCAGACCCGGCCGACAGATGCAGGCCGGGTTTCTTTTTTGGGGGCTGGAACAGGAGCGGAGTGCAGATGCGGACAGCATGGCTGGAATGTGCTACCGGGATCAGTGGCGACATGACGCTGGCGGCACTGATTGACGCCGGTGCTGACGTGCAGGCGGTGCGAGCGGCGATTCAGTCGCTGGGGCTGCCGGATGTGCGACTGCGGCTGGAAACGGTAATCAAGGGTGGTTTTCGGTCTTTGCACGCTTTGGTAGATCATCCTGAGCAGCATGCGCATCGGCACCTTGCGGACATCCGCGCTCTGGTTGAGCGGTCTGTGCTCACGGCACGGCAGAAATCGCTGGCGCTGCAGATGTTTCAGGTGATTGCCGAAGCCGAGTCGCGGGTGCATGGTGTGTCGGTGGAGACGATTCACTTTCACGAGGTCGGTGCGATCGACTCGATTGTGGACATCATCGGGACGGCCGTTGCGTTTGACCTGCTGAAGATTGATCGCGTGGTCTGCAACGCCGTGCCGCCCGGGCGCGGATTTGTGCGGATTGATCATGGTATTTGTCCCGTGCCGACTCCGGGAACAGCAGAGATTCTGAAGGGCATGCCTCTGTCTGTGGTGCCGATTGATGCCGAGCTGACGACTCCTACCGGTGCAGCGATCGTGAAGGTGCTGGCCGACAGCTTTGGACCGTTGCCGGCAATGACGATCGAGTCGATTGGCTGTGGGTGCGGGACGATGACTTTTCCGGAGCGGGCGAATGTGCTGCGGATTTTCATTGGAACGGTTGCCGGGGGCGTGCAGACCGAATTGGTGACGCTGCTGGAAACGACGCTGGATGATGTTACGGGTGAGGCGGTGGGCTTTGTACGGGAGCGACTCACCGCGGCTGGCGCGCTGGATGTGTGGGTGATCCCGGTGCAGATGAAGAAAGGGCGGCCCGGGGTGATTGTGAGCTGTTTGTGTCGACCGGGGGCAGCGACGGGGCTGGAGCAGGTGTTGTTTGCAGAAACGGGGACTCTGGGAGTCAGGCGACTGCAACTGGAGCGTTCGGTGCGGCAGCGCGAGTCGGTGACGGTGCAGACGGTCTGGGGGCCGGTTCCGGGCAAGCGTGGCTGGGGGCAGGGGGTTGCGGAGACGTTTGCTCCGGAGTTTGCCGCGTGTGCGGCGGTGGCTGCAGCGGCCGGCGTTCCACTGCGGGATGTGTACCGCGCGGCGGAGGCAGCATGGCTGATGAGGGTCGGTACTGCAATGTCGCCCCCTGATCACTCGCACGATCACTCACACGATCATTCACACGATCACTCACACGACCACTCACACGACCACTCACACGACCACTCACACGACCATTCACACGACCACTCACACGATCATTCACACGATCATTCACACGATCATCCACACGACCACTCACACGATCACTCACAGGGTGGTGAGCGAGGTCGTGGTGCAGCAGGATCGGGCGGAACTTAGCCTGCTTCTGAGCTTGGTCAGCGCACTGTCGAACGTTATTCCTGCCTGGTGGGGGCGGTGCGAAGGGGCTTGACGGGGGGATACTGTGGTGGACTCAGCTGACGAGTGTGAGCGTGCTGTGGTTGTTTTATATTCAACGGACCTGATGCTTCTGAGCAGTGTCAGTGGTGCGGCAGAACAGCTGGGGCTGGGTTTTTGCAATTTGCGATCGTTGTCAGAGACAGTTGGTGTTGCGGATCAAGCCGGGGTGATTCTGTGTGTGGACCTCGCGTCCAACGTGGACGTCTGGCAGATTTCGGCGAATTGCGGTGCGGATGTATTACGGCGTGCGATTGCGTTTGGTCCGCACGTGCATGTGCAGCGTCTGGAGGCTGCTCGGGCGGTCGGTTTTGGGCTGGTGGTTTCGCGTGGGCAGTTTGTGATGCAGTTGCGGCAGTTATTGTTGGAGCGAGCCGGAAAAGATTCCGAGTGATGTGCACTTGTGTGCAGGTTTTTCAGGCGATTTTTGTTGATGCTGGTGTTTTAGGGGGTGTTTTGCAGCGTGGGTTCTCGGGGTCGGCAGGATTGGCCAGGCTGGTCCTGGCACGAGCAGTGGTTTGGTCTAGAATACGCAGCCGGGCACGGAGGTCTGTCTGCGCGGTTGCTTGCGGGCCGGAGGATTTCGGATTTGTTGGTCTTTTTTAGAGGGAGATTTTATGAGGGCGATCAGACTGACAGCATGTCTGGCACTGGGCCTTGCTTCGCTTGCGATGTCGGGGGTGCGGGCAGCTGAGAAGGTGGTACTTGGCAGCGATGCTTCTTTGACGGCGGGTATTCCGGGTACTGGTCCATTGACGGTGGAGCAGGTTCAGGGGTGGCTGTCGGATCCGAAGAACCATGAGGTGCTGGATGTGCAGTTGCCGCTGGGGCTGGCTCTGGGTCAGGCTCAGATGAAGGGTTTGGAGAAGAACCCGCTGACTCGTGCGAAGGTGGAGCTGGGTCGTCAGTTGTATTTTGATACCCGATTGTCGAAGGACAATACGGTCAGCTGTGCTTCGTGCCATCATCCGCAGGAGGGTTATTCCCGACACACTCCGACGGGCATTGGTATTGGTGGAGCGAAGGGCGGACGGAATTCGCCGATCAGTTACAATCGAATTCTGAGCGACGCGCAGTTTTGGGACGGCCGTGCCGGTTCATTGGAGGCTCAGGCTGTCGGTCCGATTCAGGCCGGGATTGAGATGGGGAATACTCACGAGAACGCCGTGAAGACCTTGAAGGGTATTCCTGCCTATGCGATGCAGTTCGACAAGGTGTTTCCTGGCGAGGGCGTGACGATTGACAACGTGGGTCGAGCGATTGCGGCATTTGAGCGAGTTCTGGTGACTGGTCCTTCGCCGTATGACTACCAGGAGGCGTGGTCGAAGTTTGCGGGACTGAGCGGTGACGATTTGCAGGACGTTCTGGATGACGAGACGACGAAGGCGGATTACGAAGCGGCCCGTGCCGGTGCTTCGGGGAATCCTATGTCTGACAGTGCACTGCGTGGGATGGCGTTGTTTTTCAGCAAGGAAGTGGGCTGCAGCAACTGTCACGTGGGTGCGAATCTGGCTGACGAGCAGTATCACAATCTGGGTATTGGTATGGAGAAGAAGGAGCCGGACTTTGGTCGCTATGTGGTGACGAAGGTGGAAAAGGACAAGGGAGCCTTTAAGACGCCGACGATTCGCAACGTGGCTCATTCTGCACCGTACATGCATGACGGCAGTCTGCTGACGCTGGAGGACGTAGTGGAGCACTACGCCAAGGGTGGTCACAAGAACAAGTGGCTGAGCGACAAGATGGTTCCGTTGAAGATGACGGCTGCTCAGAAGGTGGATTTGGTGGAATTCATGCGAGCCTGTTCGGGTGAATTTCCGGCGGTCTCATCGGCTCGTCTGCCGGAGTGATGCTGGGTTGGTAACTGGTGTTTGAGGATTGCAGCAATCATGAACCGCTCCGTTAATCACGGAGCGGTTTTTGTGTTTTGCGTGTCCGATTTCTGGGCGAGTGGTTCAGTGGCTGGTGGCGATGTGATGCACAGCATCTGCCAACCGATCAATGTCACTGGTAGTGTTGTAGATGGCGAGGGACGGTCTGACGGTGGCATCGAGACCGAAGCGTCGCAGTGAAGGCTGTGCGCAGTGATGACCGGCTCGAACGGCAATTCCTTCACGATCGAGGAGTCTGCCGATTTCTTCGGGGGTCCTGTTGGGCAGTACAAATGACAGGACTCCGACTTTGTTTCGCGCCTGCCCGATGAGTCTGAGGCGAGGAACTTCGAGCAGTCGTGCTGTTCCGTATTCAAGCAGTTCATGTTCATGGCGGAGGATGGCGGGCCAGCCGAGTGCGAGGAGGTATTCGATGGCTGCCTGCAGTCCGACGGCATCTGCGACACTGGGCGTACCGGCTTCAAATTTTGCGGGTGGTTCGCTCCAGGTGGTTTCTTCGAAGGTCACGGTGCGGATCATGTTACCTCCGCCCTGCCAGGGTGGCATCACCTGCTGCAGTTCGCGGCGTGCATAGAGAGCTCCGATGCCGGTTGGGGCGAAGATTTTGTGGCCTGAGAAAACAAAGAAGTCGCAGCCGATTGACTGCACGTTAACGGGCATGTGTGAGACGGTCTGGGCGCCGTCGATGAGGACCAGCGCGCCGTGTCGTTTGGCGGCGGCAGTCATCTGTTCCACGGGCAGAATTGTGCCGAGGCTGTTTGAGGCATGTGTCAGTGAGACGAGTTTTGTGCGGGGGCCGAGTAACGATTCGAAGGCGTCGAGCTGAATTTCGCCGCGCTCATCGACGGGCACGACACGAATGACTGCTCCGGTTTCCCGGGCAGCCATCTGCCATGGCACGATATTGGCGTGGTGTTCGAGGACTGTGAGGATGATTTCATCACCTGGGCGGAGAAAACAGCGTCCGACCGTTTGCGCGACGAGATTGATGGCTTCGGTGGTACCGCGGAGGAAGATGATTTCCGAGGGTGAGGCTGCCTGAGCAGTAACCGCTGACAGTGGCGGTATGCCGGACAGTGGTCGGGCCAGCGGCTGCGGTATATCTGGCATCGTCGGCTGTGCCGCGGCAGTCGCGTCCTGAAGCAATTTGGCTGCGATGCTGCGGATGTCGGCTTCGGCGAAGTCCGGTGTGACGGCTGAGAGATCGTGAGTCATTGCAGGTGTCCTTCACTACTTCACTTTGGGAGTGCGGTTGTCGTAATCGTGGTAGTAGCCGACTTCGACATTTTCGAGGATTGCGAGTGCGTCGTCGGTGAGTACTGCGCAGGAGAAGTAGAGAGTGAGCAGGTATGATGCGACTCCGAGGCTGTCGAGGCCCATGAGTCTGGCTGAGAGGCTGGGCATGATTTCACCGGGAATGCCTGCCTGATGCAGTCCGACGACGCCCTGATCTGACTCACCGGCTCTGAGGAGCAGGATGCTGGTGGTGCCGAGTGACTGGTTTGACTGGCTGCGGCTTTTCATTTCGAGTTTGTCGCAGGGAATGATGGGTACTCCGCGCCAGAGCAGGACGGGGCTGCCGAGCAGGGTTGTTGTCACGGGTGGCACACCGCGCCACGTGCATTCTCGTTCGAAGGCAGCGATGGCTTTGGGGTGAGCGAGGAAGAACGCGGGTTTTTTCCAGACGAGTGCGAGGAGTTCATCGAGGTCATCCGGCGTTGGTGCACCGTAGCGTGTGCTGATGCGCATGGCCGGATCGACCGAGTGAATGAGTCCGAATTTTTTGTTGTTGATGAGTTCCCATTCCTGTCGTTCGCGAATTCCTTCGATGGTGAGTCGGATTTGTTCTTCGAGCTGGTTCCATGGTCCGTTTTAGAGGTCAGAGACCCGGGTGTGCACTCGTACGACGGTCTGTACGGCGGAGAGTGAGTATTCTCCGGGGCTTGCGGAGTAGTCGACGAAGGTTTCCGGAATTTCGATGTTTTCGGCGAATGCGGAGACGAGATCGATGTTTCGTTCTCCGTACCGGTTGACGGTGGATCGCAGTTCGAGGTGTGTGCGGATAGCGAGTTCGAATTCGGATCTTTGGGAGGGGTTTTCGGCGAGCACGGCGTCGAGATCGCGACGCGAGAGAGTCAGGAGTGTGCAGGGTGTGATTGTGCGTACTGTGACGTCAGACAATTTGTCGGAGACGAGATCGGATTCACCGAAGAATTCCCCCTCAGTGAGGAGTGTGAGTCTGAGATTTGCTCCGTGAATGCCTTTGCTGAGGACTTCGACCTGTCCCTGAGCGATGATGAAGAACTTGTTTCCGTCTTCACCTTCGCCGATGAGTTTGTTTCCGAGGGAGACGGTTTCTGGTCGGAATCTGTTTGCCATTCTGGAGATGATGGCAGCGGGAGTGTTCGGAGTGTGCGGGCGACAGCGGATCCGTTATGGGTTCGGGTGTTGCTGATTGGTTCTGCGCTGACAGTGACAGTGGTGCTGATTCTTGTGCCGCTGGTGTATGTTTTTGTGCAGGCATTTTCTGCGGGTGTGGGTGAGTGGTGGTCGCAGCTGACGGCGGACCCGGATACTCGTCATTCGATATTTCTGACATTTTCGGTGGTGCCTGCGGCGGTGCTGGCGAACACAGTCTTTGGGATTGCGGCGGCCTGGACTCTGACACGTTTTCAGTTTCGTGGACGGTTGCTGCTGCTGACTTTGCTGGACCTGCCATTTGCGGTGTCTCCGGTGGTCGCTGGTCTTTGCATTCTGCTGATTTACGGAGCGCAGGGCTGGCTAAGTCCGCTGCTGAAGTCGGCGGGGATACAGGTGGTGTTTGCGTGGCCGGGTCTGGTTCTGGCGACTACGTTTGTGACGCTGCCGTTTGTCGCGCGGGAGCTGATACCGCTGATGGAGTCACTGGGTGCGGACGAGGAGCTGGCTGCGGTGAGTCTGGGTGCTGGTCCGTGGCAGTTGTTCTGGCGAGTGACTCTGCCGAACATTCGCTGGGGGCTGTTATTTGGTGTGATTCAGTGTCATGCGCGGGCAATTGGCGAATTTGGAGCGGTGAAGGTGGTGTCAGTGCTGACGCTGATGGCTTTGGCGACGCTGGCAGCGGCGTGGGGGCTGGAGCACTGGGCGTTACGGCGTGTGGAGCAGGTTGATCAGGTTGAGCAGGGGGGGTGAGTGATGTCGATCAGGATCTGCGGTGTGAGTCGTCGATTTGGTGCATTTCAGGCGTTGTCGGGTGTTGATTTGCAGGTGCCATCGGGCAGTCTGACGGCTTTGCTGGGACCATCCGGTTCCGGGAAGACGACATTGCTGCGGATCATTGCGGGTCTGGAGTCGGCGGATTCGGGGCGTGTGCTGTTTGATGATCGGGATGTAACGGACCTGGCGGCTCGCGAGCGGGGTGTGGGTTTTGTTTTTCAGCATTATGTATTGTTTCGCCACATGACGGTGGCGGAGAACATTGCCTTTGGGCTGCGTGTTCGCAAGGCTCCGGCATTTGAGGTGACCAGTCGGGTTCAGGAGCTGTTGCATTTGGTTCGTCTGGAGGGGCTTGGTCAGCGATTGCCTGCGGAGTTGTCGGGCGGGCAGCGTCAGCGTGTTGCATTGGCGAGGGCTTTGGCTGTGCGTCCGCAGATGCTGCTGCTGGACGAGCCTTTTGGGGCACTTGATGCGCGGGTGCGGCAGGAGCTGCGGGGCTGGCTGCGGCGACTGCATCAGGAGATGCATGTGACGACAGTCTTTGTGACGCACGATCAGGAAGAAGCGTTTGAGATGGCGGATCAGGTCGTTGTGATGAATCAGGGGAGGATCGAGCAGACGGGTTCACCGCAGGAGGTCTTTGATCATCCGGCGACCAGTTTTGTGATGGATTTTCTGGGGAATGTGAATGTGTTTCACGGTCGAGTGACGGCTGGTCGCCTGGAGGCCGGCCCGCTGAATATGGAGTACTCCGGGTATACTCGCGACGAACCGCGTAATGCGACGGCCTATGTGCGACCTCATGAACTGGAGCTGGATCGTCAGCCGGGGCAGGGGCTGCTGCAGGCGACGGTGCTGCAACTGACTCCGGCGGGTTCGCTGGTGCGGATTCGACTGCTGGCTGAAGGGTACGGAGTGGAGTTGAATGTTGACATGGTGCGTGAGCGTGCAGAGCAGCTGCAGTTGTGTTGTGGCGAGCGTGTGTCGGTCAGGCCGAAGACGGCTCGCATTTTCATGCCGGAGCCGGAATACGTGATCTGAGTCGGTCCGGCTGGCGGGAAAGCTGAAACACGGTTCATTTGTCTGAGACGATGTGGAACTCTCTCAGCAGGGCTCCGATTTGTGTTCTGTCCAATTGCTTCAGCAACAGATTCTGCAGGAAAGCGGGAATCGGGGGATTCAGTTCCACACCGTCGCGCAGGTGACTGGAGGCAGCGAGGAGCGTGCGTATGTCCCAGGCTGAGTTGAAGACCTCGGGAACTCCGCGGTCAACATTCAGCAGTGTGTACACGGCTTCCATGGCGGTGCGAACCGAATATTCGGTCGTGAAGACGCAGTCACGCTGGCGGGATTCGGCGAACTGGCCGATGAAGGCGAAGTTGGCGGCTGCCGGAGGCACGACAGCGGGGCGATCTCCGGCCTGTCGGGGCATGAAGAACGAGGTCACATAGGGCATCATGACGGGTACTGTGGCAGCACCTGTGGCTGCCAGTTCGCGAATCTCACCCGGAGGGACTCCGAGGTGATACAGCCATTCCCGGGTGATTTCTTCGCCCGTGCAGTCCTGCATGGGCTTATTCACATAATTGCCGGGTTCGTCGACGAACAGTCCGTAGAGCCAGGCGACGATCTGATGCGACGGTTGCTGTCGGAAGTGAGGCTGGCGATTGACGGTCCAGCTGAGCAGCCACGCGGAATCCCGAACCGTGACGATGCCACCTGTGACAACCTGCCCGCTGAAGGGATCGCGTCCTGCGATTTTGCGGATATAGGCGGGAATACGGGCGTCGAGTGTCGTGACCGTGGCTGATTCCCATTTTGTGCGGGGTATGCAGGACGCAAATACGTCCGGTCTGCCGAAGTCCGGGTCTCGAGCGGCAATGCGGCGCCAGAGATCCCACGCGGGTGCTGGTCCTTCATTCAGTCGGGCCGGGTTACAGTGGTTTCCGTGATCTGAGTTTTCCGTCAGGGATCCATTGGTGATGAACACGAGATCATCCGGGCCGAGTGCTGTGCCGCCGGCTTTGCCATTCTGCAGCCAGTGAATTCTGGTGGCCTGTCGGTGGTTTGGCTGCAGGTGAAAATCGATGTCGGTGACCGTGGTTCCGTACTGAAACACCACACCATGTCCCTGCAGCCATTTGACCAGCGGCAGGACAAGGGATTCGTACTGGTTGTACTTTGTGAATTTCAGCGTTGAGAGGTTGGGCATGCCTGCGATGTGGTGGATGAATCTGTGCAGGTACAGTTTCATTTCCAGAGCAGAGTGCCATTCCTGAAAGGCGAACATCGTCCTCCAGTACAGCCAGAAGTTGCTGCTGAAAAAATCTTCACCGAAGACGTCACGGATGGTTTTGTTTTCCACCGACTGTCGGGTGGCCAGAATCAGGCAGAAGATTTCGTATTGTGCCTGATCGGAGAGTGTCAGCAGGCCGTCTGTCCGAGCGGCGTCTCCCTGGTTGACGGTGGTGCGCTGCAGTGAGTAGTTGGGGTCCTGCTTGTTGAGCCAGTAAAATTCGTCGAGGACGCTGGCATCAGCAGTGTCCAGAGAGGGGATGGACCGGTACAGATCCCACAGGCATTCGAAGTGATCTTCCATCTCGCGACCGCCGCGGATGATGAATCCATCGTCCGGTTTTCTGATCCCGTCGAGTGCTCCGCCGGGCAGCAGTTGCTGTTCAAGTATGGTGATGCGGTTGCCCGGCATCTGAGCATCGCGGATCAGAAAGGCTGCGGCAGCGAGGGAGGCCAGTCCTGAGCCGATGCACCAGGCAGATTTATTCTGTACACCTGCGGGCCTGCGGGGCCTGGCAAAGGCCTCGTAATTGCCGCTGGAGTAGTACATTTTGAATTTTCCGGTGAAGTGTGCAGTCGTCCGGCAGAAGCAGGGCCTGCAGCCATAGTAACGCGGCGGGGGGCAAATCCCAGCGGTCTTTTGCGAATTGGTGTCCCCGTTTCCGTGCAGGGTGTGTCTGAGGCTACTTTGCGGCCTCCTTCAGTTTCTCGAGATCCTGTTCGTTACCGCCTGGATCGATTCCCAGCTCTGCTTCGCGGGCCAGCAGTGTCTGCAGCCTGGCCTGCAGTGCCTGTCGCAGCCCGGGACTGGCGGTGGCGACATAGATGCCGACAACATGCACTTCGTCCTGAATGTGCACCTGATCCCCAACTGCGCCGTGGGCATCGTGAGTTCCGCTGGCGTCGACCCGGAACAACTCAGCCCCGGATGGCAGCCACGCGGGGCGGGGACAATTCCACGCTCCCTGTCGCTTTTGGAAACGGAATGTATTCGTTTTTTCATCAATTCCATAACCGACGTCGTGCACCACAAAAATGGCGGCCTCCGGCGCTCCGAGCACGCAGATTTCCCAATCCGGCTGATCGCCGGCGGGCAGGGCCTGATGGTGCAGGGCGGTGGACCGCAGCAACAATTCGTCCAGCAGACGAATCTCGCGGTTCACCTCAGTGATGGGCTGAATCAGATCGGGAAACCTGAGCAGGGATTTCAGGCTGAGATTGAACCAGTAGAGCGAGGTGATGCGGGCGGACAGAGCGTGCCACGCCTGAGCGCGCAGTTCGTCCGCAGTGGGTGAGCCGCGTCGCGGGCTAAGGAAACCGCCCCATCCATCGTGTGCGCCCTGAGACCAGTACGCAATCGCGCGAGGGCGGTTCAGTTCCCGCAGGCTGCGAGTCATTTCACCGACCGTTTCCAGCGGGGCTCCCCAGCGGATCGATCTGCCATTCCAGCGATCATAACGGCTCCATGCATCCGCTGCCGGTGCAATCACCCGATAGGCGTCATAGTGCGGATGGTCAGAGAGCCCGGCATAGTACCGCCACGTGCGTTCCTCGCTGAGCGTGACTGAGGCGTGCAGGCGACTGTCTCGGTATGGAGCCAGCAGGCTGTGAACTTCCTGTGGCGGTACCGGTCGACCTCCCCCATACTGAGGTTCTCCAATGAACTCCACAGCATGAATTGTCGGCAGCAGTTCGTCACGATCATAGCGTGCCAGATCGCCCAGTCGATTGAATCGTTTGAAAGGAGTTGCCTGGTACACCTGAGCGTCGTCAGTGTAGCCGGCGACTTCTTCGATCTGACCGGCATTGATGTGCATGCGTGCCAGCGTTCGACGGTACTGGTCAATTGTCAGAGCACTGCGACCATTCACGTCGCCCTGAATCCAGCCGCCACTGATATCAAAACTCTCCGGGCGAATTTTGAGACTGCCCCACAGCGACTGCATTGCACCGTTGGTGGCCTGCAGCTGCACTTCCACGAGGCAGTTGCGTCGCGGCAGCGGCTGGACTGCGGCTGAAAAGCCCCCGGCTTGTCCGAGTTCTGCCGTGCCTCCAAACATTTTCAGCTGTGCAGACGGGAGGGACTGTGCCAGCGTGAAGATTCTTTGCGTGGCTGCGGCGGACGGCAGCCAGATATTCAGGGCCGTCACCTGCAGTGGCCCGCCGCTGGTGTCATCCCGTCGCAGGTGGACGATGATCTGGTTGGCGGTCAGGGCAGAATTCAGTAGTTCTCCGGAGTCATTCTCAGCGAGGAATGTCACATCCTGCAGCCACACCTGAGGTTTCGCGAGCTGAAAAGGTATGGGCTGGCCGTTCGGACCCGGCTGGAATGTGTGGTCGGTGCCCACGCCCCATTTGTCCGAGCGTCCATTGAAATGCAGTACGGTCAGAGCCTGTGGTGGCAGCTGCACAGATTCCTCGGCCCAGACTGCAGGGGTTTCGTGCCATGCCCAATCCTGTGATTCGAGCAACTGAGCGGGCGTGCTGCCATCGAACGTCCAGTTTTGATCACGTCGAATTGTGAGCGGCGCGTCCGAGGCGTTCCGCAGCACCAGTTCGACCCGCGCCCCCAGTTCGGGTGTGGGTGGTCGGCGCCAGCGCATCACGGGTGAAATGATGTGCGGCGTGACCGTCACCCCGGCAACTTCCTGAGCATGCAGTGGGGCGATGGCGGAACTGATCAGGACCGCTGTCATCAAGGCGGATAACACACGCCGCAGTCTGTCAGGGGAAAACTTCAAAGTGCCGATCACATGTGCCGCTGACATGAAAATCGCTTTCTGACTGACCTGTCAGGCCAGTACATCGTGGATCACATTGCCGTCGTCGATTTCCAGCCGCTTTCGCCCTGGGAAATGCAGACGACGATTGTCCAGTCCCAGCAGGTGCAGTGTGGTGGCGTGCAGGTCGGTCACGTAGTGGCCGTCCCCGAGGGCATGATAGCCAAGTTCATCGGTGGCACCATGTACAAAACCGCGTTTGAGACCGGCACCGGCCATCCAGATGGTGAAGCCGTTCGGATGGTGGTCCCTGCCGTCAACTCCGCCCGATCGCTGCTCCAGCCCGGGGGTTCTGCCGAATTCTGTGCAGAACACGACCAGCGTCCGATCGAGCAGTCCGCGATGCCGCAGGTCCTGAATCAGCCCGGCCACGGGCTGGTCCACCGTGGCACACAGTCGTGTGTGATTGTCCTTCAGCTTCTGGTGCGAGTCCCAGACACCGTAGGCTGAAGGGAACACCTGTATGAAACGCACTCCCTGTTCAACCAGCCGTCGAGCGGCCAGCAGGCGTTCACCGGCGACCTTTGTGCTGTCCTGGTCCAGCCCGTACAGCTGTCGGGTCTGCTGAGTTTCCTTTGAGAAATCAATGGCTGATGGCACGGCAGCCTGCATGCGAAACGCCAGTTCATAGGCGCGAATGCGAGCCAGCAGTTTTTGGTCGGACGGGTATTCGACTGCTGCGAGGCGATTCAGCCGCCCGATGAATTCGTATTCCCGCTGCTGCTGTGCAAACGTCTGGCCTGGCTGTCGCTGACCGAAGGGCAGGGGATTGGCCGGGTCGAGTGCGATGGGGACTCCGGCGTGCTGCGGTCCCAGATACAGTGAGTCGATCGACAGGCGAGTGTCAGATCGGGTGGGGCCACCCAGCACAACGAATTTGGGCAGGTTTTCGTTGAGTGTTCCGAGTCCGTAGTGAGCCCAGGCGCCGATGCTGGGCTGCTGTTCATCCAGTCGATGCCGGCCGGTGTGAATCTGATTCTCGGCTGCGTGATCATTGTCCGTGGTCCACATATTCCGCACAAAACAGAGTTCATCCACCTGCTGAGCGAGATGTGGCCACCAGTCCGTCATTTCGATGCCGCTGTCGCCACGGGGTTTCCAGCCCACCTGCATCGGATAAATGATCGGGTAGACGTCCCGCACGTTAATCTCTTCGGCGGCAACTGAACGAAACCGTTTTTTGTGCAACGGCGAATGGACCGGGTTTTCGAACGGTGTTTTGTCGAATGTCAGGCCGGCGTATTTGTTGAGGGCCGGTTTGGGGTCAAATGTTTCGACGTGACTGTAACCACCGGAGAGAAAGATCCAGATGACGCTGTCAGCGCGGGCGTGATGGTGCGGCTGAGCAGCGGGCGGCACCGCGGATTCTGCGATGGTGGGCGATGTTGCGCTGTCGGCAGCGATGCCGTCGTCCGCCAGCATCGCCCCGAGGGCCAGTCCGGTGAAACCCATGCCGAGGTCGGACAGCATGGTGCGGCGTGAGCAGCAGGCGTAGGTCTGAGTCCCAGCAGGCATGGTCAGCTTGTCCCTTTGTGGCAGGTCAGTGCACAGTGATGAAATCATGATGATTCAGCAGAGCTCTGACAAGACTGTGCCGGGCGACTTCCGGCGTATCCTGCTGCAAAAATTCCTGACAAACCTGCAGTTCCTGAGCGGTGGGTGTGCGGGACAGGATGATCAGGAAGGCCTGCCGAATGAAGGTGTCGGGCTCGGCCGGGGCGGAAGGTGTGGCGGACGCTGTGGTGCTGCAGGCGGCTGCGACCTGAGCCGTGACAGTGGCACTGACCGTGTGGACGAGATCACTGTTCGTGAGTGCGAGGGCCTGCTGGGGCACGATGCTGCTGGTGCGACGGTAGCAGTCGAGCGGATCAGGTGCGTCGAACAGTTCTCCGAGGGGGCTGCGGCCGCCCTGTTCCGGGTAGACCGCGTAGTACAGGCTGCGACGAAATGTGGTGAGCGATTCGGTATTTTCCAGTTCCTGACCTCCGATGGCGGGATCCAGTTTGCCGGCGACATAAAGCAGGCTGTCACGGACAACTTCGGCTTCCATGCGTCCGGGATTCATCCGCCACAGCAGTCGATTTTCGGGGTCGCTGCCGGCAGCGGCTGCAAGTTTCAGTGGATCGTTCACGGCACTGCGTCGCTGCCAGCTCTGGCTGTTCAGAATCAGTCGATGCAGATGCTTAAGGCTCCAGCCGGATTCCATGAGTTCCACGGCCAGCCAGTCGAGTAATTCGGGATGTGTTGGGCTGGCCCCGTTGCGGCCAAAGTCGGTGACGGTGGCCACGAGGGGTGTATGAAAGTGGTGCAGCCACACATAGTTCACGGCGACTCGGGCTGTCAGCGGGTGCTGGCGGTCTGTCATCCATTCTGCGAGGGCTTTCCGACGACCGGTGCTGGTTCGGGGATACTCGGGTCCCAGGGGTGGGAGTGTGGGTGTGTCGTTGGGGGCGGAACTGGCGACGATCTCGGCAGCGCGGGCTTTTTCGGCGGCGTTTCGAGCGGTGGCAACGGCGGCTGTGGCTGCGTCAATCTGTTTGGAGCGGTCGGCGTTGTCGGGGGGCAGGGCCTGAGCCGTGACCAGTCTCAATTCGGCGGCCAGCAGATCTGCGTCAGCTGAATGCCGGTCTGCCTGCAGTTTCAGATTGGCGGCAGCGGCGATCAGTTGCGGCAGGCTGGTGTCGCTGGCGGCTGGTGCAAGTCGTGCGCGGTCGGCGACCAGTCGAGCTTCCCATGCCGCGGAGCGAGCCTGAGCAGCGGCCAGTGAGGCTGCGGCGGAGCGGTGCGGCAGTCGCTGCAATTCGAGGCTGGCCTGAGCAGTGGTCAGCTGCTGCCATGCGGGCAGCAGAGCCGGGTTGGCAGCGGTGCTGGAGACGGTCGAGATTCCGCCAGCTTCGGAGAACGCCGAAGTCTCCCAGCCCGCAATGCCGGTCGCGTCGATACCGGCAGTGAAGACCGGTGCTTCAAAGTCGCAGGAAAACAGCGGGTTGCCGCCGGGGGCGAGGATTGTGAAATCATCGATCAGTGCTTCACCGCCCTTGCGGGCATCGAGGCTGACGGCCTGATTCGGCTGTGTGGCGGGGTTCCAGCCGCTGAGTGCGATGGGGAGCTGATCCACCAGTCTGGTGCGTGCCGGCAGCAGGTTGACAGTGAGCAGGCAGCGGTCCGCGGGGGGATCGAAGGTCAGCTGTACTTCGAAGCGGCGCTGTCCACTGTCGTAATCGAAGCGGGCGGCTTCGAAGTCGGTGACAGACCCGGGTGCCCACGTGATGATCCGATTGCTGTCGAAGGCGATGTAGCCTGCGGTGAGTCCCTGGACGGCATCCTTGACGAGCTGAAAATTGACGTGAGCGTTCTGCAGCAGCTGCAGTTGGAATTGGAGGGTGGTGCCCTGCGTGAGCACGGGAAGCTGTGTCAGTCGATGCTGCAGGATGCGACGGCCACTGCTGGCGGTCAGGTGCAGGGACTGCAGTCCTGAGAGGGCTCCGGGAACCCCGCTGTCTCTGGCAGCGGCTGCCGCCGCGCTGAAGGCGGCAGTGGCGGCTTCGAGGGCAGTGCGGGTGGCGGGACTGGTGGCAGCGTCGGGAGTATTCGTGAGGTGTTCGCGGGCGGATTGTTCAGCCTGCTGCAGTTCGCTGCGTCTGGCGGCGATCATTTCGGGTCGCAGGGCCGGGTAGAAGGCTGCGACGGGCAGCGGAATCGTCTGCGGTGCGAACTGGTTGCTGCGATTCAGGAAGGCGGGGAATCCTGGCGGAATGGGGCCGCGTTCGGTCTGACGATTGCGTTCGTCACCTCCGGTGTAGAACCATGTGGGGGCATCCGGGTGTTTGTCGAAGACTCGCACCATGCCCAGTCGCTGAATGGTGCGGAGTTTGCCGTAGTCGTAATCCTGGAACGGACCGGGGTCGGCCTGCCCGGGCAGCTGATCCTGGCGAATGTAGATGGGTTCAAAGAAGGCGCGCAGGCGAAAGTAATCTGTTTGAGCGATGGGATCGTACTTGTGGTCGTGGCAGTGGGCGCAGTTGAAGGTGAGTCCGAGAAAGGCTTTGCCGGTGTGTTCGACGATGTTCCGCATCCAGTCGTTGGGATTGAGCGCGTACCAGTTGCGAATGAGGTAACCGGTGGCGGCAGCCGCCTGGTCGTCACCCGGGCGAATTTCGTCTGCGGCCAGCATTTCCTGCAGCATGCGGTCGTAGCCGTGATCGGCGTTGAGCGAGTTGACGATCCAGTCGCGCCAGCGCCAGATTTGTGGAGCACTGTTCCAGACGTCGGGGACGTGGCGTCGTCCGTACCAGTCAGCGTAGCGCCAGACATCCATCCAGTGGCGGGCCCAGCGTTCACCGTAACGGGGATCAGCCAGCAGTCGATCGACAGCACTGGCGAAGGCGGCGGGGTCGGGATCATTCAGGAAGGCGGATAATTCTGCGGGCGTGGGTGGCAGGCCGATGAGGTCGAGGTAAGCGCGGCGCAGCAGCGTGGGTTTGTCGGCGGCTGGCAGCGGTGTGATGCCGGCCAAGCGCAGTTTGTCGCTGATGAAGGAGTCGATGGCGACGGAGCCGGGGTGTGCTGACGCCACGGTTACGGTGGGGGCGGCGGCCGGCAGTGGAGCTTTCAAGGGGGGCTGAAAGGCCCAGTGTGCCAGTGGATCGGCTTCGGGAAGATCCTGAGCGGAGGGCTGGGCACCGTGGTTGAGCCACTCTTCAAGGAGCTGCAGCTGTGCGGGTTCGAGCGGTCTTCCTTCGGGGGGCATGCGGGTAGCGGCATCGGTGCTGCTGACGCGCTGGAACAGGTGGCTGTTGGCTGCACTGCCGGGTGTGATGGCGGGTCCTGCGGAGCCGCCGGTCCGCATGGCCGTGACGGTGTCCAGACGCAGCTCGGATTCCTGCTTCAGGCTGCCATGGCAGGCGAAGCAGCGTTCTTTGAGCAGGGCTTTCACAGCCGGGTAGCTGACTGCTGCAGGAGTGCTGGCAGCTGCGACGGCGTCGTCCGGGGTCTGTGCGGCGACGGAGGCTGTGGTCAGCAGCAGAGTGAGGAACAGGCTGGCGAGGGCCGCTTTGAGGACCGGGGAGTTGCGACGCCGGCTTGAGGCAGGGAGCATGCGAGCGTTCCGGGGTGGGCGACGAGTGGGAGCGTGGAGGGATGGCCGGGGCCTGGTTGAGAGTAACTCGGCGCCTGTTTGGAGTGCAACTGAGGGCCGGTCTTTTTGACCGTCAGGAATGGGGATAAGTTTGAGAAAAGTCTTTGGGAAGTGATTGTGACGCGGTGGTGGACTGCGGCGAATCTGGCGAGCCGGCGGTGCTCAGTTGAGTGCCTGCCGCAAATATTCCGCTGCAGACAGTCCGCAGATGGAGATTTTCTCATCGACCTGAGCGCGGACGCCGCCTGGGCAGATGATCCAGAGGTGATCGAGCTGGAGGTCGTCTGTGGCGATGCGCATGGAGCGGGTGGTGCGGGGGGCTTCATTGTACTTGAATTCGAAGCCGAGTCGGCGACCGTTGTACTGCAGGAACAGGTCGAGCTCTGCGCCGGACTGGGTGGCATAGAACCATGCGTCGGACGGACGCAGGAGCTGCAGGATCTGTTCGAGTGCGAAGCCTTCCCACGAGGCACCGACAGCGGGATGTCCCTGCAGCTGCTGGTGAGTGGACAGGCCGAGCAGATGGTGCAGGAGGCCAGAGTCACGCAGATAGACTTTGGGTGATTTGACGAGTCTTTTACCAAGATTCTGGTACCAGGGCTGGAGCTGTCGAACCATGAAGGTGAGGCTGAGTTCATCGAGCCGGTTGCGGACGGTTTTATCGGACAGCGACATGGAGCGCGCGAGTTCTGAGGCGTTCCAGATTTGTCCGTGGCGATGTGCCAGCATGGTCCAGAAGCGGCGCATGGCGGAGGCATTGATTCGCAGGCCGAGCTGGGGCAGGTCGCGTTCGAGGAACGTGCGGACGAACGATTCACGCCAGGCGGTGCTGTCGGCATCATTGTCGGCAAGGAAGGAGCGTGGGAAGCCACCGCGAAGCCAGAGCGATTCAAGGGCTGCCGGTCCGGTTTCGGACAGGTTGAAGCCGTGCAGATCAACAAACTGAATGCGTCCGGCGAGGGATTCTGAGGCGTGCCTGATGAGTTGCGGGGCAGCGCTGCCGAGGATCAGGAACTGGGCATCTGCATGAGGTCGATCGGCGAGTACCCGGAGGATGGGAAACAGGTCGGGTCTGAGCTGAATTTCGTCGAGGATGATGAGTCCGGAGAGTCGGCCGAGGGTGAGTTCCGGGTTGGTGAGTCTGAGCAGATCGGAGGGTGATTCGAGATCGAAGATGTGTGCGGACGGGAAGAGGCGTGCCAGTTCGCGGGCGAGGGTGGATTTGCCGGTCTGGCGTGGTCCTAGGAGTCCGCTGACTGGTGATCTGCGGAGTGTTTGTCGGAGTTGTTCGAAATACCATGGGCGAAAAATCATGCATGTATTTTCGGAGTCAGAGTCCGAAAATACAAGGTAAAAAGAGTTCTGTTTGTTGCTTTTTTCTTTCAAAAACGTGAATCAGCTCCTGAGACAGTCGCCTTTTGCCGTAATTTCGAGCGTTAAGTTCGAAAATTCAAGGTTGTTTGGGCGATTTGGGCGGGGCGAGGTGAATTGGTGTGGCACTGCTGAAGCTGCAGCGGCAGCCGGGGCAGATTGGGGTGTACGGTTGCTTTGTCGTGGAATCTTTCTGAAGATCCTGCGGCACGAGTGCAGCGGCAGATCGAGATCTGCTGCTAAGTGCTTTGGCTGGGGTTAAGTCCGGTGCTGATCAGTTTGCTGAGTGCATGGTGCTGGCCGCGCAGGTGACGGGGTGTGTGGCATTGATCAGCAGCGGCCTGCTCGTGTGGTTGAATGCCCCGTTGCGGCGCTGAGGTTTTGGTCGCGGGCTGCTGTAGCTGTTGCTGTTTGTGATCAATGGTGGAGTACGATTGTTGTTCAGTTTTGTGTTGGGATGGTTTGCAGGAATCACTGGGGAGACGGGCACGGTGTGGGGTGAGCGGCCGAGCTGGGGAACGCGATTGAAGGTTGTCGTGGCAGCATTGCTGGCCGTTCTGGCAGTGACGGCTGTGCAGCCTTTCATTGTTCGTGAGGCGGCATTCAGGGCGATTGATCGTCGTGAGCTGAGTGCCGGGCGTCGTTTGCTTGAGCGGGTGCGTAATTCGTGGTTCCCGGTTGCCGGGGGGGCGGTGCTGGAGGTTCGGGCGGCGATGCTGGATGGAGATCGGGGGGCTGCTGAGAGACTGCTTGGGGAATTGTCAGGGCAGGATGGTGAGGCGCTGGAACTGGAGCGTGTTCTGGTGCAGTTTCGAGCCGGGGAAATGGGGCAGACGGCGGAATGGCTGGTGGCTGGTCAGGAGCGGCTGTCTGCGAGTGATTTTCGGCATGTGCTGGAGGCTTTGATTGACGGGGCGATTCGTGCGGGGGACGAACCCCTGGCGACTCAGGTGCTGGAGTTGTGGAAGGCTGACGCAGGGGTGGATGTGGGTGCGGCTGCGGGGGGGCCTGTGTGGCAGCAGGCGAAGCTGGAGTCGTGGCTGGGGGATCTGGCGTGGAGCCGCAGTCTGCCGGACGTGGCGATTGTGCATTTTCGGCGTGCGCTGGAACTGGAGTCGGGGAATGAGGTTGCGCGTCTGAAGCTGG
>SXGQ01008132.1_pt1 | contig 29811 bp, 31 predicted proteins | sample 3178371 | NCBI WGS metagenome assembly SXGQ01 (sample SAMN11356859, study PRJNA531348) | freshwater metagenome | isolation source: freshwater sample F1-20 | place: China: Fuxian Lake, Yuxi | collected 2017-12-25
CATGGTGTCGGTGCCCGAGGTCGTCGACGCAGTTGGGCCCGACATTCCCGTGCTCGCAGCGGGCGGCATTGCCACGGGCCGACAGATGGCCGCAGCGATCGCACTCGGCGCACAGGGGGCATGGACTGGATCGATGTGGCTCACCGTGTCCGAAGCCGACACCAATCCCGCTGCACTCGAAAACATGCTTGCGGCTACCTCACGAGACACCGTTCGCTCAAAAGCAATGACCGGTAAGCCGGCCCGACAGTTGCGCACGGCCTGGACCGATGCATGGGAAGCAGAAGATTCCCCTGGAACGTTGCCTATGCCATTGCAAGGCATCCTTCACCAAGAAGCCGGTCGTCGCACCCAGCGGGTCGGTACTCGCGAGTTGATCGGCTTCCCGGTTGGTCAGATCGTCGGTCGCCTCAACAAAGTCCGTCCGACAAAAGATGTTGTGCGTGAGATGGTTGAGGAATGGATCGATACCACCGAACGTATGGCTTCAATTCTGAGCGACTGACCAACGAATCTGAACGGCGGTCCTTGTCGGGTCGTGACTGACACAATGGCTGCAAGCGCCCTAAAGGAGTTCTTATGACTGACACATTCGTAGATGCACCGCTTCTTCATCTCGCTGCCACATACACACACGGCGTTCCATATGACTACTACCGGTGGCTTCGTGACAACGACCCTGTGGCCTGTCTTGACCACCCCTCCTATCCGGGCGAGAAATTGTGGGTGGTGACTCGATACGCAGACGTCCAGCAGGTGTCGCGCGATGCGTCGACCTATCGCAACGCTCCAGATCCGTTCATCGACGATGGCATCAATGAATCGGCCTCTGGTGGTAGCGATCAGCTGATGATCAGTCTTGATGCTCCTGATCACATGAAACTTCGCAAGATCATCAACAAGGGCTTTACCCCGAAGCGAGTTGCCGAGTTGGGCGATATGCTCCGCACGCGAACGAATGACATCATCGATGGTCTCGCTGGAAAAACAAGTGCTGACCTCGTCCACGACCTCGCGTTGTGGCTGCCACTGCACGTGATTGCCGACATGGTGGGTGTGCCAGAGGAAGATCGTGCCCAAGTTTTCGACTGGACCGAAAAAACCTTTGGTTTCGATGCATCAGTGACTCCGGAAGAGCGGGCACAGGCAGCAACGGACATGTTTATGTACGCCGATGCCATGTGCGCTGAGCGTGCCGAGAATCCCAGCGACGACCTGATGAGCGTTTTGCTTCATGCCGAGGTTGAGGGCGAGAAACTCACGGCCTTCCAGATCGAATTGTTTTTTATGCTTTTGCAGAACGCCGGCTCGGAGACAACCCGAAACTTGATCACAACCGGAACGCTTGCGTTGCTTCAAAACCGCGATCAGTACGACATTGTTCGTAATGACCTTTCCGTGATTCCAACGGCAATCGAGGAGTTACTTCGTTTCTCCACTCCGGTGATTCAGTTCACTCGCACTGCAACCGTCGATACCGAACTTGGCGGGAAGAAGATCAAGGCGGGCGAGCGCGTACTTATGGTGTACGCCTCCGCCAATCGTGACGAGCGAGCGTTTGAGAACCCTGACTTAATCAATGTTCGTCGCAACCCGAACGATCATGTTGCCTTCGGTGCGGGTGGTCCGCATTTCTGCTTAGGCGCAAATTTGGCCCGAATCGAGGGTCGAATCATGTTCGAGGAAATTCTCACTCGTTTCCAGGGACTGCGGTTCGTGGGTGATCCCGCCGACTATCCGCGAGTCCATTCGAATCTGATCGATGGCTTTGCTCATGTTCCGATCGAGTGGGATTCCATCGGAGCCCCGAGCTAGAAATCTTTCGCGTTCGACCTATTCGAATTTCGCACCGATCATACGCAACAGCCCAACAACGTCTTCCGGCTGATCAGGAGCCTTTGGTCCGGGAATCCATCGAACAGCTCCCTGCGGGCTGTTGTAATGGAACGAACCGTGGGTTTCGTAGCGTTCCCACCACACTGGCGAACGGGGGTCGCGGCCAACGCTGATTCCTTCAAACGGTGACATCGCATACAGCATCGGAACCTCGGGGTGTTCGTCGACCGTGACACCATCGATGGTGAGCGAAAGTTTCCAAGTGTTGCCGCCGATTGCGTCAAAGGAACACTCGATGAGATGTTCGCCAGCGCTCAGGGAGGAGCCTTCAAGCAACGTGATCGTGCCGCGTCCGTCATTGAAGACGAGCGTGGGTCGACGATCTTCGAGGAGATAGAGCGCGTAGCCGCCGCTTTGGTCGCCATGCGCTGCGATCGTGCCTAACGACTGTTCGGTGACCGTGATTGGTGCTTGGAACTGAAACGAAGACAGCCAGATGAGCTGCAATGAGCGCCAGCGCTCAAGGGTTGGGGTTCCTGGCCACACCGAAAGCGGTTGTTGGACGATTTCAGTTTCGGGGGGCCGGAGGACGTACTTCAGGCCGGTTCCTTCATCAAGCGGAAAGACCTGGCCATCCCACGCTGCGTCATTCCATGCAGCGGCGAGTTCAGCAAGTTTCTCCGGATGGCTTTCGGCGAGGTTGTGAAGTTCGGTGCGATCGTTCGTGAGGTCGTAGAGCTCCCATTCGCTATCGCTGAATGGTGTGAACGGTTGATGCAGCGTGACGATTTCCCAGCCATCGCGGTAAAAGCCGCGATGGCCGATCATTTCGTAGAGCGCCTCTGTTCGCTGTGGGGGAGCGCTTGCATCGCGCAATGTCGGAGCCATGCTTGAGCCCGTTCGAGGCTTTACGTCGATCCCATTACGAGATGTTGGAGCGCTAATCCCAATGAGCTCGAGAAGCGTTGGGAAGATGTCTGAGACATGCGAGTACTGGCGGCGCATTTCACCGCTGTTGAGTTGGCCGGCATTCCATGAAAAGAGGAATGGAACCGTATGGCCGCCGGCATGGGTGTTGATCTTGTAGAGACGGAACGGTGTGTTGCCTGCCATCGCCCATCCGCGCGGGTAATGCGGTGAGGTTTGGGGGCCGCCGATGAGATCAAAGCGTTCAAAATCAGTGTCGATGTCGTCGCCAGCAGTGAGGTGCACCATGTAAGCGCTTGTGCCCACCATCTCGCCCTCGCGCGAAGCACCGTTGTCGGAAGTGAAAATCACAATTGTGTTGTCAAGCTCACCCATGTCGTCGAGAGCATCGAGGAGACGTCCGGTGTTTTCGTCAACGTTCGTCACCATGGCAGCGAAGACTTCCATGTAGCGCGAATAGAGCGCCTTCTGGGTGTCGTTCAATTCGTCCCACGGATCGACGTCGTTGTTCAGTTCAGTGTTTCGCGGTGCAAGCACAATGCCATCGCCGACGACGTTGAGTTCCTTTTGGCGCGCGAAACGGCGTAGACGAAGTTCATCCCAACCTGCGTTGTAGTTCCCCGTTTGTGCAGCGATGTCGGCGGCCTTCGCATGCAGCGGAGCGTGGATGGCTCCGTGAGCGATGTACAGGAAGAAGGGTTGGTTCGGCGACGAAGCTTTGCCAGCGCGAACCATGGCGATTGCTTCATCGGTGATGTCGTCGGTGAAGTAATAGCCGTCGGGGTAGGTGTCGATTTCCACCGGAGTGTTGTCGCGAACCAGTCGGTGGGGCTGATGAAGATTCGTGAATCCGTCAAGGAATCCGTAGAACTGATCGAAGCCGCGCTGGCATGGCCACGAATGACGAGGACCGGCATCGGATTGATCGGAGTCTTTTGTGAGATGCCACTTACCAACCATGTAGGTGGCATAACCATTGGCCTGAAGAGTCTCAGGAAGTGTGATGACGTCTTCGGCAAGCTCCATGGCGTAGCCCGGGAACCCTGGATCAGAGTGGGCAACGGTGCCGACGCCTGCGGCATGGGGATTCATCCCAGTAAGAAGCGCTGCGCGTGTGGGCGAACACATTGGCGTTGAATGGAAATCGGTGTACTGCAGGCCGCCTTTTGCGAGGCGGTCGATGTTCGGTGTCTTAATCTCGCTGCCGTAGGGGGCGGTATCGGCGTAACCGAGGTCATCGCAAAGGATGACGACGATGTTGGGTGCACCTTCCGGAGCGCTGGGCCGATCTGGCCACCACGACTCTGAGGTCGCAAAGACTTTTCCGACTTTCCCGTGGAATCCCGGGTAGGTGCCGGCGTCTTCGTTGGTACCCATTTCTTCCCCCTAGAGCAAGCGTGGAGGAGAGCGTAGTTGCCTGCTTTGGCGGCCTGTTTCGTTAGTTACCGGCACTGCCGGCAACGAGCGTCGTCACACGAAACCCGCCGCAAGCGCTGTAGGCGCCCGCAATCATGAGTGATTCGGTGTTATCTGGTGGGTAGACGCGCAACTGTGTTGAGGTCGCATCACACTGAGCGCCCATTCCTGCTGCGCTTGTGTGAAGGGTGGCGCTGGCTGTTCCGCCGGGTTGAATCATTACCGTTGCGCCTTCAGTTCCTTCGCGAGACGCCGGCTGACCGATCTGCTTTCCGCTCGCGTCAACGAGTGAAACCCCAGGGAAGCCGCGCAGGTCACATTCCTTTGCTCCGGTGTTCGTGAGAACCAAAGCGGTGTAGCGCTGTCCCGCCCCTGCTTGCGTTTCCCCGAGAGAACCCTTGAGTTGCCCAGTGGCGCAGTGCGTGCTGGAAAGCGTCGTTGTTGTTTTGGGGGCGGTAGTCGTCGAGTTGGAACCCGCAGTCGTCGTCGTGGAGTCCTTCGAAGACGAGCCATTGTCTGAGCCGGAGCCGCACGCGGCGGCTCCGAGGATCAATAAGACAGCGAGCGAAAGTCCTGCAATGACGTTTTTCATGAACTGAGGCTATTGGCGGAGTTCTTCGGTCAGGGGGATGGACGTTTAACTTGGCATCGCGAAGTGGGCCAAGATGTGAACAGTTGTCCCGTGTCGGGGCAGATCTCTAAAGGGGGAGACCAATGGAGGCCGATGTTGTCTCGACGTTTCAGATGACCGGACAGGACGTGCCATGGCTTTTGGCGCGCTTGGCGGAGCGGCGTCCCGATCACCCTGTACTTATTTGGGAACCGCGCAATGGCGAGGTTCAGACATGGACGTACGCCAAGTTCTGGGACGAGGTACGCCGCTTAGCTGCAGGCCTCCAGCGCAACGGAATACAAAAGGGCGACAAGGTCATCATCCACTCCGATAACAGCCCCGAGATGGTGTTGGCCTGGTACGCATGCGCAACGGTCGGAGCCGCTGGGGTCACAACCAATACGCGTTCCGTTGCTGCGGAACTCACGTATTTCATTGATCACACGAAGGCAGTTGCAGCGATCACACAGCCGCAATACGCCGCTGTTGTTGCGGCGAGTGGTCCGAAGCTCAAGTGGATCGCTGTCACGGCCGACAATTCGGGTGAGGCCGCAACGGCTGAACAGTTAGTACCGGGACTTCTTTCGTTTGACGATCTCTTTGCTGACGTCGAGGAATTCATTCCCCGTCCTGCCGAGCCGATGCTTCCGGTGGGAATCATGTTCACCTCGGGCACGACGTCTCGCCCGAAGGCGGTCGTTCATACACATGCCAATACTCTTTGGGGAACCCGAGTTGGCCCCGACAACATCGGTGCCGATCCCGACTCGGTGTATTTGATCTTCCTTCCGTTCTTCCATGTCAACGCACAGTCGTGGTCGATGTGGTCGATTCTTGGCGTGGGTGGCACGGTCGTATTGCAGCCCAAGTTCTCCTCAAGTCGCTTCTGGGAAGTTGTCGTGAAGCACAGCGTCTCGCATATCTCTTTGATTCCGTTCGTCTACCTCGCCGTCCAAGGACAGCCGATTCCCGAGAACAAACTCAAGGCTGCAGTCTTCGGCGCTATTGCTCCTCCGCTTGAAAACCTCATTGGGTGTCGAGTGCTTGCCGCGTACGGCATGACCGAGACGGTGACTCACGCAACTCGTTCTGGTTTGCACGGCGATATCCCGCCCGGGTCTCTCGGTAAGGCGACGCCCGGCTACGAATCTCTCATCGTCGATCCCGAGACCGGAGAGGCTCTCGATGACGGCCGAGTGGGCGAGCTTTGGTTGCGCGGCACACGCGGGATTCAGTTGTTCCTCGAGTACTACGACAATGACGATGCGAACGAGAAGAGCTTCACCAAAGACGGCTGGTTTAAGACTGGCGACATGGTGCGTATGGGTGATGGGGGAGCGATCTTTTACACCGAGCGCGACAAAGACATGCTCAAGGTCGGCGGCGAGAACGTGTCCTCGAAAGAGGTCGAGGACCTCTGTCGAACGGTGCCGGGCGTTGGCGACGTTGCCGTCGTCGGCCGCTTGCATCCGATGCTCGATGTCGTTCCTGTTGCATTTGTGATTAAGGGGGCCAACGCTCCTGGCGACGCGGAACTCGAGGCTGCGATCCTCGAGCTTTGCCAGAAGAACCTTTCCGATTTCAAAGTTCCTCGCGCTGCGTACTTCGTCGACGATTTCCCCCGCGCAACATTGGAGAAGATCGCGAAGAACCAGTTACGAGACATCGCCGACGCGATGCCAGAACCGTTCTAAGGGAAGATGATGACTCTTACGCCATTTGATGAATTTCCGATTCACCAGGTTCCGAAGCCCATCTCGCTTTCGGGCACCACTGATCGCAACGCATACGGCCGCTATTGGTTTGGGGCAACGCACCGCGATGGCGAGTTCCAGATCGAAATCGCGTTCGGTCGCTACAACAACCTTCAGGTGCAAGACACGTCGGTCTCGATTTCACGCAACGGATCGCAGCATGCATTCCATGCGTCGCGCCGTGCATCGGATGATCCCACCGAACTCACGATTGGTCCGGCGACTCTCGAGATCATCGAACCGTTTCGTCAACTTCGTTATTCGGTCGCGCCGAATGAAACCGGAATCACTTGCGATATGCGCTGGCGTTCACGAGTTGGGGCATTGCTCGAAGATCACACGGTAATGACAGACGGTCCTCACACGATCCTCGATATGGCTCGCTACATGCAGTTCGGCACATGGGAAGGCTTTGTTGACGTCGATGGCGATCGGACGGAGTTCACCCACGATGAGGTCGTTGGTATCCGCGACCGATCTTGGGGGGTTCGTCCTGTTGGGGCGCCCGCTCCGGGAAAGCCTTCAGGCGGTCCGCCCAATGCATGGCTATGGTCGCCGATCCACTTCGAGGATGAATGTGTCGTGGCCGGCTGGTTCCAGAGCCCCGGAGGCGTCTTTTGGCGTCCCGATGGTCACCGCATCGATGTCATTGATCCAGTTCCAGCCAGCGTCACACTTGAGGACGCTTCGGTTCGTCGATTCGATCCAGTCGGCCAACGTTTGCAGTTTCATTTAGGCACGCGTTGGGTGTCGCATGCGGAAATCGATCTCTTGGGAGATGGGGGCGAGGAAATCGTTCTCGAGTTGGAACCGGTGTCGCGTTTCGATATGCGAGCCCTTGGGTACATGAATCCCGAATGGGGTCATGGCGTATGGCACGGAGAACTTGAACTCGGACGTGAAGACTGGAACTTCGACGACGTCAGTCCGCAGGATCCGACCCATCAGCATGTTCATCACATTGTGCGAGCCCGAATGGGTGACAAAGTCGGCATCGGAATCTTCGAGCAGATCATTTTCGGGCCACATACGCAGTTCGGGTTCAACGACATTCTCGATGGCGCGCGCTGAGTGAACGCTGGGAGTGTTTCCCTCATCGGTGTCTATGACGCTGATGGCTCGTTTGCTGGTGAGATTCGCTACTGGGTTGGGGCTCGTCTGGGCCGCACTCACTGTTCACTTTGTGAGATCACTCACGGATTGTTCCGAGAGAAATCGGAATGGCGCGACTGTCGCGATTCATTGAATGTTGAATTCTCGACGTTTCATCGAGATGACGCTCCTGGCGATGTGCTCGAGGCGTGTAAACACCAACTACCAGTTGTGGTGGCACGAACTGGCGATGATCTGTTGGTGGTCCTGGGCCCCGAGGAACTCGAGTCACTATGCGGAGACGTCGCAAGGTTCGAGGCGGAACTCAAGCAATCATGTGCGGCAAAGGGAATCATCCTGAACTGACAGGACTTTTCGCTAGGCATTCAGAAATGCCACAAGCATGAAGAGAGCGATTACCCCTCTTCCCGTCCACGCTGCAGTGCGAAACCAGTTTGTCGCGATAAGTCGATCGAGAAGTGAAGGATTGGCCCCGGCTTCAAGTCGACCGTGGGTTGGTGCGCTTACAAACGCGGTGACGCCAATTGCAATCGCCTCAAGAATCCCGCCAAGCAGTGTTGACCAGAACGGCACGCCGTCGGGTCGTGCAAAGAACACCGTAAGAACACAAAGACCTTCAACCGCCATGAGTGGACCAACAACAAAAGAGATCAGCCGAGTGTGTTGCTTTTCGTAGGCAACGAATGCGTCATCAGGAATCGACCGCATCAGTGGATAGTGCACGAGCTGAATGATCCAGATCACGCCAAACATTCCAACCGATCCGACCACCTGGGCGATGAGTACGGCTGTCGCAATGTTCCCGCTCATATCGTCACCTCAGCAAGCACTGCATAGTGGTCAGAGGGTTGAATATCGTCGATTGGCGTGAGACCTCCGAGTTCACAGGATTGGAAAGATCCACAATTTCGTCGGCGTGGAAATGTTGTCGTGATGTAGTCAAGGCGGCGGTTTGGGTGAACAGCGCGACGAGGCACGAGTGGGTTGGCCGATGACCAGGTGTCGCCACGACTTAGATTTCCGCACGCGTCCCAAGCGTCGACCAGAACAAAGCCGGGAATGAACGGAGTCGAGGCACCTGTGGCCCTGCGGATCTCATCGGACCACGGAACGGCGTTGAAGTCGCCGGCGACGAGGGCGGGCAGTTCGTCTCGCCATGCCCCTCTCGGGCTGACTGCATTCGAAACTTCGGCAAGAAGATGTGCCATTTGGGCAGACCTCGTAAGCGTTCGCTCGAGGCCATGCTCAAGATGCGTGCCAGCGGCAACAAAGGGACCGCCGTTTTCGTCAGGCCTAGTTACAGAGGCGATGAGTACGTGACGCCAGGTGGAAACGCCGTTCTCATCGTTGAGGGGGACGGCACGGAGAATCTGACTTGGCCAACGGGTCAAGATGGCGTTGACGACCCAGTAGGGCGCTTGTGGGTAGCGATCGAATCCAGCAAGTTCGAATGCGGTCACTGCGAACATCCCGAGATGCTCTGCAAGCACGTGCGCTTGGGCTTTTCCATCGGGTTCAACCCAAGATTCTTGAAGCATGACGACATCAGGTTGTGCATCATGCAAAACCTTCTCAATCGCGTGATGTCGCGCCTCCCACTGACCGACTCGACCTTGAAGGTTCCATGTCATCACGCGCACGTTCTCATCCTGCCCGAAGCGGCCACTCGGTGTGCTGTTGAAGCAGGAGTTGTCTGCTCATGGCAGGATTCGGCCATGACAGAGTTCAACTACCCGCAGCCCACGCCCATTGGGGACTGGAATCGACTGCTTGAAGGCCGGGTCGCCGTTGTTACTGGCGGCGGTACCGGTATTGGCGGTTCGATTTCTCGACTGTTCGCACAGCATGGAGCGATTGTCGAAATCATCGATATCGATAATTCGGTTGCGAGCGAAGCTGTGTCTGATATCGAGGCCGCTGGCGGGGTCGCAAGAGCGCATGTTGCCGATTGTCGCAACTGGGAACAGTTGCAAGGGGTGGCAGCGGCAATCCTGTCTGATCACCCTCATGTGCAAGTTCTCGTGAACAACGTTGGCGATTACCGACCGCTCGAACGGTTCCGTAAGTCATCGCCCGATTCATGGAAAGCGATGTACGACATCAACTTCTTCGCGATGGTTGCGTCAACGAAGTGTTTCATCGAGTCGATGATCGCTGGCGGCGGGGGATCAATCGTCAATGTGCATTCAGTGGAAGGAATGCGCGGATATCCCGGTGACCCCATCTACGGGGCAATGAAGGCCGCCAGTGCGAAGTTCAGTACCGACCTTGCGCTCTCGATGGGTCGCAATGGAATCCGCGTCAACGGGATTGGGCCAGATCTCACCCAAACGCCACAGGTCGATTACATCTCGACCTCGGTTGGCTCAGAGCATCTCTGGGAGGCCTGGGCGCCGGTCGGACGTTTGGGCTGGCCCGAGGACCAAGCCCGGGTCGCTCTGTTTCTCGCCTCGGACCTTTCGGCCTATGTGACAGGCCACAACATCCCGGTTGATGGCGGAACCAAGGCGGGGGCTGGCTGGTTCTATTCGCCGACCGAGGAGCGATACACCAATCGCCCCAAGGGTCTCTGAGGTTCTGGAAGGTCGGAAAATTGATGTGCCCCGATCTCACACGGGACCTCTTGTGTCACCTATGATTGAGTCAACACATCCCGCCCCTCGGGGTTCGTCATGCGCCCGCAAGGGGCCTATTCATCACAGGAGACACCATGCTCGGACCGGAAGATCACTACATCATCATTTCGGCCGACACCCATGCGGGTGGAAGCCACGTTCAGTACCGCGAGTTTCTCGACCCCAAGTACCGCGATGACTTTGACGCATGGCGCGAGAAGTACAAGAACCCATTCAAGGATCTCAAGGACACCGATCTTCGTATCCGCAACTGGGATGACGATCGCCGTGATGGCGACATGTTTGCCGACGGCGTTATTGCCGAGGTCATCTACCCAAACACGGTTCCTCCGTTCTTCCCGAACTTCGTGCTCTTTGCTCAGCCGCCAACTCCTGACGAGTACGAACACCGTCACGCAGGCGTGCAGGCTCACAATCGCTGGTTGGCCGACTACGTCAGCCGCGCTCCAGAGCGTCGCGCCGGCATTGGTCAGATCTTCCTGAACGACGTTGACGACGCGATCGCCGATGCCATTTGGTGTAAAGAGAACGGCCTTCGTGGTGGCGTGCTTATCGGTGCGGTTCCGCCGACTGCCGATTGGATCAAGCCGCTGTATCACCCGGACTACGACGAACTTTGGGCAGCTTGTGCCGAGAACAACATCCCGGTGAACGCTCACAGTGGAACTGGTGGACCCAAGTACTCCCCAGCACCGGCAATGCCGCTCGTTCACTTCATCGAGATTCCCTACTACTCACAGCGTCCGCTTGTACACATGGTTCTTGCTGGTGTGTTTGAGCGTCACCCGAAGCTCAAATTTGCACTTACCGAAACTGGTTGTGCCTGGATTCCGCCGTTGCTTGATTCGATGGACAGCCTCCTTGCCGGCATGCGCGGCAACAAGGTTGGCGAAATGCGTTTCGAAGGTGAAACCGTTCCTCCTCGTTCCGCAACGGAGTACTTCGCTCAGAGCTGCTTCGTTGGTATCAGCCAGCCGACCCCGGCTGATATCGCAGCCGGCATGGATGTCCTTGGTATCGAAAAGATGATGTGGGGTAACGACTACCCGCACGAAGAGGGCACGCATCCGTTCACGCGTGAACATCTCCGTCAGGTGCTTGGTCATCTTGAGCCCGCGCAGATCCAGCAGATCCTTGCTGGAAATGCTGCCGAGTTCTACAACTTCGACCTTGCTGCACTTCAGCCGTTTGCTGACAAGTACGGCCCCACGGTTGCTGAGATTGCCGAACCACTCACCTCGCTTCCCGATGGTGCGAACCAGGCGCTCGAGCGCTCGGCCGCACAGCTTTCGAAGGCTGGTTGATTCGGTTCGTTCAACTGAACGAAGTACGCGAGAAGGCCCCGGGGTTTCCTGGGGCCTTCTTCGTTCTCGGGATCGCTAGTGGGGTACGTGCATCAACCGCTGGGATTGATGTTGCAGAAAGTTCAGGCGAACAAGTTGGTGATGAGAGTGAGCGCACTCAAAATGAACATCGCTGCAGCCGGAAGTGTTTCTGCGCCCGAGTCGCCGAGTTTGGAGTGGGCGCGAACAGCGAAGACGAAATAGGCAACCAGTCCGAGTGCCGCCAAAACGCCGATGGCACCGAAGATCAATCCGATAAGAAGCCCGAAGCCGCCGAGAATCTTCAGGAGGCCCAAAGTACGGACGAAGTTGGGTCGGTGGCCGAGCCGGTCCATAAGGATGAGAACCTTCTGGGGCATGGTGAAGTCATAGGCGCCACTCGCAAGCATGACGAGTCCGGTGACGACTGAGAAGAAAACTGCTGCACTACCCATGATCTCCAACGCTATTCCTAGATATCGACTGCAATGGGGATCCTGTCATCGGCATCTTGGGGACTGAGCAGTAGCCTGAGCGCCATGACTGAGTACGAACCAAGCCCCTGGGAACCAATTGCAGACCACGTCGAGCGTTATATCGCTACCAATGGTGAAGACGGATTCATTTGGGAGGGTGGGGAAGTGATCATCCTCACCACGACCGGGGCAAAGTCCGGCAAAGAACGTCGTACGCCTTTGATCCGGGTGACCGACGGCGAACGCTATTTCTGTGTTGCATCTATGGGTGGCGCCCCGAATAACCCCCAGTGGTTCCACAACATGGTCGCGAATCCGTCGGTAACGGTGCAGGACCGAGCCGACGTTCACAACCTCGTCGCCCGAGTCGCGACGGCTGAGGAAAAGTCGAAGTACTGGTCGATCGCAACGGAAGCATGGCCGGCCTATGACGATTACCAAGCAGGGACCGAGCGCGACATTCCGCTGGTCATCTGTGAGAAGGCCTGAACCGGAACTGATGATGGCAGCAGAGCACCCACACTCTGCTGATCACGTGCATTCCTCGGACTGTGCGTCAAGGCGATCGCGTCTGGCTGCAACGATGGCGGTGCCTCTCGGACCATTGCGGTGGCTCGTTGTTGGATGCCTTGGGCTTGCGGCAGTTGGACTCGTTCTACCGTTTTCGCCGATTCCGCCGTGTCCGCTGTTAACGATCACGGGAGTTCCTTGTCCGTTATGCGGAATGACCCGATCTGCACGGTCTGTTCTGCGTTTCGACCTGTCGTCATCGTTGCAGTACCAGCCTTTCGGGCTTCTTGCGTTTCTGTGTGGATTGATCATCCTCGCTCTTTGGGCGATCCCGAAAACTCGAGCAGTTTCTGTCATTCGATTGCCCGTTGCGGCGGTTGTTGCAGTAGTTGCCGTTTCGTGGGTCTGGAACATTGCGTTCAATCCGACTTTCGCGTGAAGTCCTGATCTCACCGCAAAACGACGAACGCCCCGGCGAACCGGGGCGTTCGAACAACAGAGGTGGGTGTTTCAGGCAGCGACAGCGCCCTGTGACTCCCAAAGTTCGTTGGCTGCATTCTGCACAAGTACGACCCAGACGATCCATCCGACAAACGGAATCAGGATCAAGAGACCGTAAATCGCGTTAACGCGCTCGGCTAGTCCTGCACGCTTGCGGGTTTCGCCTACCTGCCACGGCAACAGGAAAGCTGCAATGATGCCGCAGACGAACGAGATCAACAGGCCAACAATGCCGTTAACACCTTCGTTGTCGTATTCATTCGTTTCCTTGAACATCGCGTAATGCCAGTAGAGGGCGTAGATGCCCAATGTGATGATGCTTAGCAAGATTACGACTAACGGGCTGCGGACTTTGCCGATCGGACGCATGATTCCCCCTTGGGATAGTTATGGCATCGGTGATGCCATGGCCGCGATTATACGGGTATAACGATCTTCGTCAGAGGATGATCGCAATTGTTCATCCGCCGGCCTTCATGGGTTCAACCCGTGAGCACTGGGATCGACGTTGAATTGACCCGTGAGGCCATCGGGCTAGTTTGCGGTGTGGGGGTAGTCATGGGTTTTGATCCGCTGTCTGCATCGTTTGATGATCCAGGTTTTGTTGACCTTCGAGAGAGCTGTCCCGTTTCCAAAACAGAAATGGGGGCGTGGTATTTCGCTCGCTACGAGGATTCGGTCGCAGGTTCCAAAGATGTCGAGCGCTATATCGCGAGTTTTCGCGAGCCCGGAGTAGTTGTACCTGATGAGGAGCAACTTGTTAGTGAGATTCCGGAACCTCGACACGGACAGATTCGGAAGATCATCAACTCAGCCATTGCGGCTCACCGGATCGGGCGGGTGGAACCGTTTTGTTTCGAACTGTGCAACCAACTGCTCGACGACTTGTTGCATCGTGACGAAGCAATTGACCTCGTCGCTGAGTATGTGATGCCTGTTCCGAATAACGTGATTGCACACCTTCTGGGGGCACCTCCAGAAGATTTCCGACGCTGGGCCCAGTGGTCCGACGAAGTCGTCAACGGTACCTATCCAACGAAGAATAGGAATGAGCGCGGAGAGGGTCTAGCGGGCGCTCACCCAGAGTTTGTTGCATACGTCGATGCACTGATTGCTGAACGACGTGTTCGTCCCACTGACGATTTCATTACTCGCCTCGTTTCGACCGAAGTTGATGGCCGGAGACTCACCGATATAGAAGCTCGTTCGCAACTCGTCTTTCTGTTCATCTCTGGCAACGAGACGACGCGTCATCTCATCGGCAATCTGTTGTGGCGCGTCACGAGAGACCCAGCAATGTTCGACGCGTTGCAGAAAAACCCTTCACTCATTCCGGCCGCTGTCGAGGAAAGCCTTCGACTTGATCCACCGGTGAAGTTCCTCATGCGTAATTGCATGATGGATGGGGAAGTATCTGGGATTGAGATTTCTGCTGGAGAGAAAGTTGCCTTTGGGCTTGGTTCTGCGAATCGAGATGCTGGCCATTTCGACGACGCTGATTCGTTTCGTCTCGATCGAACCGATGCGAGAAGCCATCTTTCATTTGGTGGGGGACCACATGTGTGCCCGGGGGCTGCATTAGCTCGCCTCGAGGCCCGAGTCGCTCTCGAGGTCTTTCTCGACAGGGTTGGTAGTGCTCAACTTTCAAATCCCGCCTACAACGCGGTTGAAGTTTTCTGGGCGCATGGGCCGGCGACGCTGCAAGCGGAGATTTCTGCGAAGTAGCGTTACCGGCACGCAATGAGTGGGGGGCAAGTGGCTGGTCGGCTTGAAGGCAAGGTTGTGATCATCACCGGAGCGGCACGGGGCCAGGGTTTTGCCGAGGCACAGCTCTTTGCTGCAGAAGGTGCCCACGTCATTGCCGGCGACGTACTTGACCATGATGGCGTCTACCTTGACGTGACTTCGCCCGAAAGCTGGGCGTCGGCGGTCGCTGGGGCGCTGAAGGAGCACGGCCGAATCGACGTCCTGTTGAATAACGCGGGTGTTCGCGCGGTCGCTCCGGTCCACGAGATGCCCATCGCTGAATTTCAACGTGTGTTGGACATCAACCTCATTGGACCGCTGCTTGGAATACAAGCGGTTGTGCCCCATATGCCCCGCGGGAGTTCAATCATCAATGTCTCATCGTTGAATGGACTTGCTGCAAATGTGAATACATCGGCGTACACCACATCAAAGTTTGCACTGCGTGGCCTCACAAAGTCTGCGGCATTGGACCTCGGTCTTCTCGGCATTCGCGTGAACGCAATTCTCCCGGGCGTTATTCGCACACCCATGGTTTCGTACATTGTCGACGAGTACGAAGAGCGATTAGCGGCTGGACTTCCACTCGGCCGTATTGGTGAGCCGATGGACGTCGCTAGTGCTGCGCTCTTCTTGGCGAGTGATGATTCCGCGTGGGTTAGTGGTCTCGATCTCACTATTGACGGCGGCCAAATGGCCAGTACCCCGAAACTCTGAGGACTACCTATGGATCGCCTCAATCTCGTTGATCCGGACCTCTATCTCGATGGAGTGCCTCGCAACTATTTCCGATGGCTTCGTGACAATGAGCCGGTTGCGTGGCATGACGAGCCCGATGGACCTGGGTACTGGGTGCTGACCCGATTCGACGATGTCGTTGCTGCGAACCGAGATTGGGATCTCTATTCAAACTCTCTCAAAGGGTCGTCCATTGAAGAAGCGCGTTCGGAAGAGGAACTCATCGCCCGTCGGCGAATGTTCGTGAATCAAGATCCGCCGCAGCACACTCGTTATCGGAAACTGGTGAGTGCCGCTTTTACGCCAGGGCAGATCCGTCGAATGGCGCCGCTCATTGAGCAAACATGCACGCGTCTTGTGGATGACCTCCTTGACGGCGAGGTTCACGACTTCGTGCCGGTTGCTGAGGAACTCTCATTTCAGATGGTGGCAACGCTCTTCGGGGTTCCTGAATCGGATTGGCCTGGCCTGATTGAAATCACGCGAGTTATGGCCGACTTCCAAGACCCCGAAGTGAACCCGGGCTTAGCGCCTCGGCCCGAGATGCAACGCGACATTGCCGACTACGCCCTTGGGCTTATCAGCGATGTGCGCTCAAACCCAGAGAGCCACCACGGAGTCGTTGCCAACCTTGCTCAGGCGGAGATCGTCGACGAGGAAGGAACGCACCGGCTGAGCGATGCTGAAATCGTCGGGTTCTTTCCAGCGGTGCTGGTCGGTGGACTAAGTACGACTGCCCACTCAATGACGGAGATGATCAATTCATGGGTTCAATCTCCGACAATTTTTGACGCGTGGCGAGGGCAAGAGTGCCCATCTGTTTTTGTTGAAGAATTCCTGCGATGGCGTGGTCCAGTCATGACTTTCCGCCGTACGGCAACGCGTGATCATGAATTCCGGGGCCAACAGATCGCAGCCGGCGACAAGGTTCTGCTTTCCTACGCTTCTGCCAATCATGACGAACGACATTTCCCCAACCCCGAAGAGTTTGATCCAAGTCGGGATGTGCTCGACCATGTGGCCTTCGGTGGGGGAGGGCCACACTTCTGCATCGGCGCGCAACTTGCTCGCATGGACCTCAAGTTGGTCTTCGGAGAACTTCTGAGACGGATCGGGACAGTCGAAGCCGCAGGTGAACCGCGCCGATTGCGGGCCAACCAATTTGCCGGGTGGTTGCACTATCCAGTTCGAGCGACACCGCGGTGAGCGCCGTTGTCGACGGACCCGATGAACAGTCGATCTGCATCGGGTGTGGGCTTTGTTGCGATGGAACCGTCGTTTCGCACCTTGCTGTCCGAGATGAAAGCGATCTAGGTGCTCCGCTGCGGGGTCTCGGAGTGGAGATTATTGCTTCAGCGGATCCTCTGGTATTTGAACTTCCATGTCCCGCCGTATGTGACGGTGTCTGCACAATTCACTCACTGCACAGGCCGTCAGCCTGCGCGCAGTTTGAGTGCACGCTGTCTCAGGGGGTTCTCGACGGGAAAGTGGCGCACGAAGAAGCTCGAATGGTGATTTCCGCAACACTGGCTCTTCGGGATGCGTTTCGACACGGAATGGTGAAGGGCGACGTGTTCCAAGAACACATCGACTCGGTTTTTCGTTGACGTCCTACTGAGCTGACTCGATGTCGGACGCTAACTGCGTTCGAGGATGCGCAGCGACAATTGACGAGGACCGCGAACCTGACCTTGCGAGAATGTGGTCGGCTCCGAAGCATTGAGTTCAAACTTCGTGTAGCGCTTCAGCCATTCTTCAAGAGCGACTGTCATCTCTAGGCGGGCAAGGTTTGAACCGAGGCAGCGGTGAATGCCGAGACCAAAAGCGCTGTGCCGATTGATCTCGCGATCAATCAGTACTTCGTCGGCATTGTCGAAGGCTTTCGGATCGCGATTTGCCGCCGGGAAGCTAAGGAAGATCCAGTCGTCCTTCTTCATGGGGCAACCCTGGAACTCGAAGTCGTCCTTGACGAGTCGAGCCATCGAGACAGGCGCGTAAGCCCGAAGAAATTCCTCTACCGCTGACGGCAGCAGCTCGGGATGGGCGACGAGACGTTCGAGATCATCGGGGTTATTGGCGAGATGCCAGATCGATGAACCGATGGCCGACCAAGTTGTGTCGATACCTGCAACGATCAACAAAAGGATGGAGCCAAAGACATGTTCGTCGGAAAGTTTTTCGCCCATGATCTCGGCATCGAGCAAATAACTGATAAGTCCGTCGTCGGGACTCTCACGTCGTTCGACAATTGCTGCTGAGATGTACTCCTCGATCGGTTGAAAGGCTTCAATTCGCTCCTCGGTGGGGAGGTCGACACCTTCGAGGACGATACGAACAAATTCGCGGAACTGCTCGCCGTCTTCAGCCGGCAGTCCGCAGAGTTTGGCAATAAGGCCAACCGGAATGTGTTCGGCATATTGATTACTAGCGTCTACAAATTCTGCGTCACCGATTTCATCAAGAAGGCGATTGCAAAGTTCGCGTGTGAAATCTTCGAGCGCAGCGATAGGCCGGGGTGCAAATGCCGGAAGAAGAAGTCGGCGAGCGATTTCGTGGAACGGAGGATCGGACGAGATCGGCGGGGCGACACCGATTGGAGCAGGAAGTGCATCGTCTCCGGGGCGACCGTTATGAATGACGACGGTGCGCGACGTGAAATGCTCGGTGTCGTTTGCGATCGCCGAAACGGCGTCGTAGGTCATCGGCGCCCAAAGGCCGCCGTAGCGATCGCTATGGGCAACAGGACAGCGTTCCCGAAGGTCTTCCATAATCGGGTAAGGATCGGCAACCCAGGCTTCGTCGGTGTGGTCGAAGTCAGTTGCGAAATCTTCTACGGGTGGGTTGATCATGTTCAGTCGCCAATCGTGATCGCGAACTCGGGGCAGTTGCCTGCCGCGAGCTTCGCCTTCGCCAGTTGTTCATCGTTCAGTTCTCCAGCAATAACGACGACGGCAGTACCAAGATCGTCGCAATCGAAAAGGTCAGGTGCCAGGCTGTAGCAGCGGCCGTGTCCCTGACACTTCTCGGTGTCGAGGTGGATCTTCATCGTGCCTCCATCATTCTCATTTTCTTATCCTTTCACGCCAGCGGCACTATTGGGCCGGCAGGAGCGCGAAGACGCCTGAGGTAAGCGAAAGAAGGAAGATTTCGCCGTTTGCGTCCTCCCCAAATCCCACGATCCTGCTGATTGGTAGGTCCACGAATGTGGTCTGTCTTGAGGTCGGATCGAAGAGGAAGATTCCCGATTCGGCGAAGTCGGCGAAGAGGTACTTGCCCTGCAGTTCCTTGATGGCAGAGCCTCGATACACGAATCCGCCGATAGCGGATGACCCGCCAAGGTTGTCCCACTCATGAACTGGGTCAGTAAGCGTGGCCACAGTCGATCCGCTGAAAGCTTCACTGCCCTCTTTGATGTTCCACCCGAAGTTCGCACCCAGTTCGCTCTTCGAAACTCTGTTGATTTCTTCCTTTGAGTCCTGACCAACATCGGCGATCCAGAAATCACTTGTAGGTGGGTCAACTGAGAATCTCCACGGGTTGCGCAGACCAAGGAATGCGATTTCCGGCGCAACGGAATCTGACTGGGCGAAAGGGTTGTCGGAGGGGATGAGATAGGGCGCAGTCGAACCTGGGGGAGTCGGAGTGATTCGAAGAATCTTTCCGAGGAGGCTTAACGGGTTCTGACCGTTCCCAAGTGGATCTCCACTTGCGCCGCCATCACCGAGACCAATCAGCAAATTGCCTGCGGCGTCGACGAGCAACTGTCCGCCATTGTGATTCGAGTAGGGCTGCTCAACAAACAGCAACGTTCGCGTTGTTGTGAGATCGGGGACACCGTCTTTAATTTCAACGGCGACGATGTTGGTGTTGCCATCAAGATCGGTGAAGTACGCGTAGAGCTCATTTCCATCTCGTGAAAATGCAATGCCGAGTAATCCACGTTCGCCTGTACCCGTCGTTTGGTCGCGAAAGGAAACAAACTCAGAAACAGTGTTGCTCGTAAGATCGACGCGACTGATCTCGCCCTTTTGTGAAGCGACGTAGATGATCGAGGAAGGTTCGCCGGGTCTGATGGCGAATGCTGTTGGGGTGTTGATGGTGGCGACGAATTCGGTTGTGACTGATCGTGAAATGACAGATTCCTGGGCGAGGTTTGAGGATTGAGTCGAGCCACAGGCAGCGGTAACGGCGAACGACATGCAAACGATGAGAATGAAGGCGTATCGACAGGACGACTTCATCGACGGTTTATTTCGCTTGACGGAGGTGCGTGAATGACCAGCGATTTCGTCATCGTGGTCTGGCCGTGTCTTTGTTGTGCTGATCAGCCGCCAACATGGCTGCGACCATAGCGGTCGATTGCCGATCGACAACCGCGCCACCGGTGAGTTTGTGAGCCAGAAGTTGGCCTTGAGAGAGGTCTGTGTCGTGGCTCATTGTTCGCTACCCATTGTGAGCGGTTGAGGCGCAGTGTGCGGAACGACAGTGGTTCGATGGAGAAACGAACTACTCAGCCAGTGAAGGCGGGTGGAACTGGATCGCGACTGTGGCGATCGAGGTAGTCAAACAGCGCGTCTTGTCGAACCCAACCGAGCCCACTGGCCATGTCGTAGCCGGGTGTTGCGTCATAGACCCCGGCACCGTGTGGATCGTTGTTGCCAAGGACAACGTCAACAAGGATTCCCGAGGCCGCAGGATCGGGGTTCGAGGCCATTGCGTAAAGCAACGGCGCAATGAAACCGAGGCGGGGCTCGCCGCGCTCGGCAAGTGCGGCGGACTGGAGCGCAAACGATGCGGCCAGCAACGGCGATGCCAAGGATGTGCCACCGACGAATGACCACCGGCCCTCGAAAAAGAGAAAACTGCCAGGTAACCCATCGGCAAAATGTGACACATCAGGCACAGTGCGGGCATCGACCGGTCCGATACCTGACTGCCAATTTGGCATTGGTTCCATCAGGCTGAACCCACCACCTCCGCCGTCAAATGGAGAATCGATCGGTTGAGGCGGCGAGAAAAAACGGGCGTCGTTCCACACTCCCGAAGAGACGATGTTGTTCTGCGCGTCGAGTGTCAGGTTGGTTCCGCCGACTGCAGTCACCCATCGACTCGAGGCAGGGAATGAAACAGACACGTAGTCGGTCGTGGGAAAACAGCCTGTCGAACCGTGATCGCCGGTGGGAACGAAGGTGCCGATTCCACTCGCCACTCCGGTCGCGATCATTTGATTGAACAGGGAGACCCCTACTTCCCACGATGGATCTCGACCAAGGATTTCTGGTTCGCAAACAGCGAAGCTTGCGGTGATGGCGTCAGGGGCAACACCGCCCGTCAACGACGCGTCAAAGGCGGGTGCAAGTAATTGGGTGAGTGAACCGACCATCGTTGGCGCGCTACTTGTGACGCCGAACCAGTCGATCCGCTCGGCCTCGGGGGCGATTGACACCACCGCCTGGAGGTCGAGAATTGTCTCGAGACGCTGTGAAGGGTCGGAGAGAAGCGGACCCATGACGTGATCGGTGATGGGAGTGCCCTCGAGTCCAAAACAGGATCGCCAGGTCGCGAGGTCCGACGGAAGGTAGGGCGCGTAGTTGACGACAGCGATACGCGCGCCACGACCCCGAAAACCTTGATCCCACAAATGGTCGACGCCATATGCGGTGCGTAACTGGGCCGGTGAGATCCCCATCGGGTGACCGAAATCGGTAACGGCGAGAGCTTCGATGGCTTCGGGGCAGGCATCAATTGGAGTCCCGGTGCGCCAAGGCGTTCCGCCATCGGCGGCGATCAGCGACCAAGCCGTTGTTGGGTTCGAGGTCGTGGTCAGGTCGGAGGCCGGTGAGGCGGATAAAGATCGGCGATCCAAAGACGACACATCTAGATCACTATCTTCGGGGTAAGCGATGAACGTCACTCCGGCAACGCGATCAATTGACGAGGCCATCTCCGGGGTGATGGTGGAGATGGCCGTGACCGGCGAGACCACAACGGCCGGTGATGGCGTTGGCAGATCAGCAGAGACAAACGCACCGAATACGGCGCCGGTGAGTTCCTCGAGTACTGCGATCGAAACCGTGGCCTGCACAAAAGATCTTGTGGCATCGGGCGCCACGGTGACGTCTCGGGTAGCAAACCAATCGACGACGGTCTGAACCTGCTCGTCGGTTGCGTTGTACCTCTCGGCGTTGACGGCAACGGGAAGGTGGTTGCCGTAGAACGGCGATGCCGGGTCGGAGACCGCTTCGGCTCGAGCCTCAAGATCGGCCCCGGTCGGGCGAAAGCCGAGGAAGATCATCGTCTCGGTCGAAGACGACACCATCGTGGTGGGCACAAGTTCTGTTTGCACCCATGTGGAGAGATCCTCCTGGCCGGTGACTCCGTACTCAACCGCGAGTGGAATTGCTGCCGCTTCTGGTCTCGGTGAAGCGACAACCGTGACCATTGCGACGATCAACATCACGAGGATGAATCGCGGGAGCGAATGGGTCAGCGAAGGCATTGGTCGGCTCACGCAAAGAGGGTAGCGAAGCCTTTGTGGTGGAGCTGGGGGGAATCGAACCCCCGTCCGTCTGGTGAGAACTGTCCGCGCTACGACCATCCCCGAGTCAGTGGCTTACGGCAACCACACCGCCGGGTCGGATGAGGCCGAAACCTCGCCGCCGGATCTTTCTCCGATGCCAACGGTCTTTCCCGTCGTCAGCCTTCTTTCAGGCTGTCACCCTCCGCTTCTGTTGCCGGGCTGCGGAGAGCAGGCCCCGTGCGCCATTACTGGTCACGATTTCTCTCTACCGTCTGAGTGATCAGGCGGCGAGAGTCAACTGCTCATCGGCGGTTGATTTTGTGCCCCCGTTTAAGGAGTCTGAGGCCACTCCGGTCGCACGATCCAGCCTTCGGTCCCGACGTCGAAACCGATCAGCCCCTGATCGTCACTGCTCAGTTGCGGACAACAGCGCTGCCCGCACCATCAACAGATGGCGCAAGACTACCGGCGAGGTGCGACACTGCACCATTAAGAAGTCGCGTCAGGCCAGATCGCAGGTGAATTTGGTGAGTTGTTGTGTCTTTCGTTGAGCAAATGAATTAGTTGGCGAGACGCTGAAAGAACGGAACCACATACGGGACCGATGCCTTTCCGGCCTTCATGTGATCAACGCCATCCATCACTTGTTCTGTGGCCTGGTTGTTTCCCATAGCGACATACATCGCAGTCAGTTCAGCGGTAGTTGAAGGCGTAATGATCTTGTCCGCAGTCCCCTGCGTAAGCAGTAGAGGTGTGGTGATCGGGGATTGAGCTGCAGTGTTGAGCGCAAACTGGTTTGACCAGGGCGCAGTAGTGGCTGGATCCGCGACCCACATCCGGCCCTTCAGGATGAGGTCGTTTATGCCCAACTCGATATCGCTCAGACGAGATCCGCCAACCACGCACTTCTCGCTGACTGCGTGTACCCGTCCGCTGAGGGCGGGTTTCACAACTGTTGCTTCGTCGTAGCCAAAGATGTCGGACCACGACACGACTGCATAGGAACCGAGAACCGCTCCCGCTGCGGTGTTCTTGTCAGCTTGAAAAAGTGGAACGAGCAAACCTGCGGGCGCGGCAGCAGCAACGCCAAGCAATTGCAACTCAGGTGCGTAAGTCGAGGCCATTTGGCCGGCGAAGAGCGCTGCCTGCCCACCTTGCGAATGGCCAAACACGAAATAGTTCGAAGATGCGCCGGTTTCGTTCAGATTGCGCGCTGCACGAACAATGTCGATTGTTCCCTGCGCCTCGCTCGCTCCAACGAGGTAGGGGTGCATGCCGTCGGTGCCAAGTCCCTGATAGTCGGTCGCAACAACGACCCAGCCAAGGTTGAGAAAGTCAGCGAGTCCCTGCACATCGTCGTAGGGCTTTGGTGAACGTGACGGCGCACACTGATCGTCGATGCCTGTGGTTGGATGCGCCCAACTCACAACAGGGCGTCCGCCCGGCGGTATCGGCCCGGTAGGTGCAAACACCATTCCGCTAACCGCAATGGTTTCGCCGTTGATTCCGGTTGAGGTGTAGAGCACGCGCCACGCCTGTGACTCAGGGAACGGCGCATTCATGGTTTCGAATCGCAGAATCGTGCCGGGCGCATTCGATGGGATCGACGAAGGTGTGTTGTAGAACGAAGGGTCGAAAGCGTTCGACGACGTTGTTCCGCAGGAAACAAGGACAAACGCAGTCAGGACTATCGCCGTCAAGAGTGCGAATTTGGAATGCATGGTCAACCTCACCGTTGAAGTGATGCGAGGCTAATAGTCATCGCTCCACTCCGGGGGTAAGGGGACATCACATGGGTAAGCATTCCTACGACATCGAGGCAGTTTCGACTGCACCGATCGAACTCGTTTTTGAGGTGATCGCCGATGCTCCGGGATGGTCGCGCTGGAATAAGTCAATTGGCCGCGCATCGTGGGAGGTTGAAGGCGATCCTGCTCCGTGGGGAATCGGCGCCGTGCGCGCACTTGGTGCGAAGAGTGGCCCCCTTTCAAAGGAGCGCATCGTCGAATTCAACGCTCCCATTCATCAGGCATACGTAATCGTGTCGGGTCCGATGCCAGTGAAGGGCTATCGGGCCGATGTGCGCCTCACATCAACGCCCGATGGAGGAACCCACATTTCCTGGAAAGGTTCGTGGACAACACGCGTTCCTGGCGTCTCCGGTTTCCTCACCAAAATGGTGAACGGCTTTGCAACCGGCGCCGCACGTGAAGCACAGCGGCTCCAAAAAGAATCGAATTAACGGATCGCTGTGATCTGTTCGATGGCGAGTCGGAAATTTCCGACTTGTTCATCAATGAGATAAATGCCGATCTGCTCAATGGTCGATGGATCAAGGGGGGAGTTCGGCGTTATCGGGCGAAGGAAGCGGCTCACCGGCGCAAACGAGTCGATGGGAATCGAAACGAGAGTTGCGTTGCTCGCTCCAGTAGTGGTCGGAGGCGTGAATCGAGCAATCCAGCGGTCCTGTCCGGACCGGCCCGCCCGAAGTTGCATCACATAGGTGCGACCATCGCCGATTGCGCTCACGCCCAGTGCCGTGGCTCCGGCTGCAATTTGGCCAAGGCGCTGGTCGGAAGGGCCAAGTGTGGAAGTGAATCCACCGTTCTGCTCTGTTGTCATCCTGCCGGAAAACAACAGAGCACCGGATCCATCGGTTTCCACCCATGTTGTTGTGCTTGCAGAGATGCCGCCCATTACCGAGTCATCGACACTCGACCATCCGTTGACCGACTGCGCAGTAGCGAACTCGAACAGCACACTGGTGTTCGGTGTTGGGGGGGCAAAGGGTGCAGTGGTCACGGGAGGCGCTAGTTCTGTAGTGACTGAACTTTCAGTCGACGGCGACGAACCAGTTTCAGAACTGCAGGAGCTGAGAAGGAATATGCACAAGAGCGAAAGTGCAGTGATCGAGATGTTTTTTCGCATGTCAGTCCTCGCCATGTTTTCGTGACCTGCCAAGTGCCTGGTCAGCCTCACGCTTTGCTTCGCGCTCGGCAATCGCTTGACGTCGGTCACCCTTCGTTCGGCCTCGAGCAAGTCCGAGTTCGATCTTTGCTCGACCGCCGGAGAAGTAGAGAGACAACGGGACGATTGAAAGTCGTTCGAGATCGACGCGCATTCGCCAGCGTTCGATCTGCTCGCGATGTAACAGCAGTTTGCGTTTTCGATCGGGTTCGGCGAGATCATGAACTCCGCTCGTTCCCCACGGAGCGATATGCATTCCGATGAGCCACGCTTCGCCTTGATCGAATCGGGCAAACGATTCTTTGATCTGAACCTGCGCATCACGCAATGACTTCACTTCGGAACCTCGCAAAACAAGGCCAGCCTCGACTGTGTCGAGAACCTCGTAGTCGTGACGAGCCGACCGATTGGTCGCCACAATCTTCTTTGCGTTCGGATCGTCGTTCGTCGCCATGGGAAGCGCTCAGGCTACCGGTCGAAACCGTTGCGAGATCAGCCGCCCGTGAGAGGTGCTTCGGGTGATGGGACTCGACACCCACCGTCGACATCGAGGATTTGATTAAGGCGGCCCTGCGATACCCACATGCCGACGCAGAGTCCGAGATCAACGATCTCTGAGTCGGTGAACGCGCTTCGCAGACGTACCCAGAACGGATCGTCCATCGAAAGGTGATCAAGCGCGAATCGTTCAGCAAATTCAGCAGCGAGGACTTCGCGTTCAGAAAACCCGTTCCAATTCGCGTTACCAACCTGCGCGTAGAACTCCTCGTCGATCAGATCGGCTTCGGAAGCGCGTGCAGGCGCATCGCGACCGGAGCGCCATCCGAGACACAACTGACAGTCGTTGATCTGCGCGATGCGAATTCGAGCAGCTTCGAATTCACGAAGGGGGAGTGCGGACTTCTCGTAAACCGCAGCCGAGAATTGTGCGGCGGGAATCGAGAGTTCTGGAGCTGCACCAGTCCAGACATGCATGAGTGGATCGGATCCTGCGGGAACTGAGATACGAGGCATGGCCACACGCTATGACGCTGCGACCGAATCCGCTCGTGGTTTCCGCAGGCCGGTAGCCTCTGCCCGTGCTGCAACTTCCGGTCACTGTTCTCAACGATGTCCTCGCACATCTCTCCGACGGCCTTCCCGATGAGGCCTGCGGATTGTTAGGCGGCAGACCGGGCGGCGATGGAGAACCGTGTGTCGTCGATGCTTGGTATCCGAGTCCCAACAGGGCATCATCGAGTCGGGTCTACACAATCGACCCAAAGGTGCACCTTCAGGCCGACCGCGACGCCGAAGATCGTGGTGCCGAACTCGTCGGCGTGGTCCATTCCCATACTCATTCCGAGCCGTACCCTTCGCCCACTGATGTCGCCCAGGCACCCGATCCGGCCTGGCACTACGTCATTGTGTCGTTCCGGTTAGGCCAACCGATGGTGCGGTCGTACCGGATCCTCGAGGGCGAGATCGCCGAAGAACCCGTTCTGGTGCTGGAGCAGTAGAATCCAGACCTCTTGGGTCGACATTTACCCCTCGGGTCGTCCACAATGGTGTCCCGGTTTGAATTCCCCCTTTACACCGCGTCTTCAGAGGTCCTCGATGGCTATTTACTCCTCGGTACTCGACATAATCGGCAACACACCGATTGTCGACGTCTCCGTTCTCAGCCCGAATCCGAATGTGCGCATCCTCGGGAAGATGGAAAGTCAGAATCCGGCGGGTTCGGTCAAGGACCGCATTGCATTAGCGATGGTGCAAGACGCCGAAGCCGACGGAACCCTTACGCCCGGTAAGACCATCATCGAACCTTCGTCAGGAAACACCGGCATTGCACTGGCGATGATCGCTCGCATTAAGGGCTATCCCATCAAGATCGTTCTTCCCGAAAATGTGTCGATAGAACGCCGTCAGTTGCTCGAGATTTTTGGCGCTGAAGTCATCCTGTCGCCTGGCTCTGAGGGGTCCAACGGTGCGGTGAAGCGTGCGATCGAATTGGCCGAGCAGCATCCGGAGTGGGCGTTTCTCTACCAGTATTCGAACGAAGCGAACCCGCAGGCGCATTACGACACGACCGGCCCAGAAATTTGGGCTGACGTTCCCGAGATCACACACTTTGTTGCTGGCCTCGGAACTTCCGGAACCCTCATGGGTGTCGGCACGTTCCTTAAGGAGATGAACCCAAGCATCAAGATTCTCGCGGTCGAACCTCCGCTTGGCGAGAGTGTTGAAGGATTACGCAACCTCGATGAGGGATACATTCCGCCCGTCTATGAAAAATGGGGCGGACCAGAGCTTCTCGATGGCAAGCGCATCGTTCGTCCTCGTGAGTCCATCGAGTACACGCGTCTGCTTGCAGAAAAGTGCGGTATTTTCTCCGGTATATCGGCGGGTGCTGCCCTTGCCGGCGCTGTTCGTGTCGCGTCGCAGATCGAGTCGGGCACGATTGTGTTCATCGTTTGCGATGGTGGGTGGAAGTACCTCTCAACTGGCGCATGGACTGACGACATCGACGACGTCACCGATCGCGCTTCAAAGATCATCTACTTCTAGGCACGCCCAATCGGGGTGGAGCCGGGGAGTACCCTCAGAGCGTGGATTCCCGGCCGATCGGCATGTTCGACAGCGGTTTCGGCGGCCTCACCGTGGCCCGTGCACTTATCGACCTCATGCCCGATGAGGATCTGGTCTACGTCGGAGATACCGGCCGTTATCCCTACGGTCCCCGAGATCTTGGCGAAGTGCGAGATTTCGCCCTTGAGATCACCGAGCACTTACTGAGAAATCACGACGTCAAGATTGTGGTCGTCGCCTGCAATACCGCCTCAGCTGCAGCGCTCGATGAATTAAAGAAGGTCACTCCGGTGCCGGTCATCGGCGTCATCGAACCGGGCTCAGCCGCACTTGTTGATGCAACACGGAATGGGCGCGTCGGAGTCATCGGCACAGTCGGAACGATTGGTTCAGGTGCCTATCAGCGCGCAGTCGCGCAGCAGACAGCTGCCGTCGAATTGTCGTGCGCGGCGTGTCCAGGGTTTGTTGAGTTTGTTGAACGTGGAGAAACCGATTCAGAGCAAGTGCATGTGCTGGCTGAGCGACTTTTGGCTCCACTCGTAGATGCCGATATCGATTCGCTGCTGCTTGGTTGCACGCACTACCCATTTCTTGCCCGAACAATTTCCGACGTGATGGGTCGCGATGTGGTCCTTGTCGATTCGGCCGATGCAACTGCGTTCTGTGTGAGTGACCTTCTCCGCGAGGCCGATGCGCTTCGGGGCGACACCGATCGTGGGGGAGTGCACCGCTTCGAATCATCTGGTGATGTCGAGGCGTTCCGGGCCCTAGGCCGTCAACTTCTGGGCCCCGAACTCGACGAGGTGGCGGCAATCACCTGGCCTGAATGCGGCGCTTAGTCGGGATGAATCGATGTTGATGTGCTGAGTTTGGCTGCTATTGTCTACCAATCCTGTCGAAATCGTTGTGAATGAGGTTCACGACCAAAAATTACTGAAAAGGTCGTCAAGTGAAAACGCTCACACATCTACAGCGCCTTGAGGCCGAGAGCATCCAGATCTTTCGGGAAGCCGTTTCCGAAAGCGAGCGGCCGGTCATGCTCTATTCGGTTGGCAAAGACAGTTCAGTGATGTTGCATCTGGCCCTGAAAGCGTTTGCGCCTTCGCCGCCGCCATTTCAACTGCTGCATGTGGACACCACGTGGAAGTTCCAGGAGATGTATGCCTTCCGTGATCAACTCGTAAAGGATCGGGGTCTTGATCTACTGGTCCATCGCAATCCTGAGTGCGTGGAACGCGGTATCAACCCTTTCGACCATGGGTCGGCAACACATACCGATATGTGGAAGACCGACGGTTTGAAACAAGCACTTGATCTTTATGGTTTCGATCTTGCCTTCGGCGGTGCTCGCCGCGACGAAGAGAAGTCGCGAGCAAAGGAACGAATCTTCTCGATTCGCTCAGCGCAGCACCGATGGGACCCAAAGCAGCAACGACCTGAACTTTGGAATCTTTACAACGCTCGTAAAGCTCCAGGCGAGAGTGTTCGTGTTTTTCCGATTTCGAACTGGACCGAACTAGACATTTGGCAGTACATCCATCGCGAACAGATTCCGATTGTTCCGTTGTATTACGCAGCTGAGCGCCCGGTAGTCGAGCGCGATGGCGCGCTCATCATGGTTGATGACGATCGCATGCCCCTTGCTCCAGGCGAACAACCAGAGATGCGCAGTGTCCGATTTCGCACCTTGGGCTGTTATCCGCTCACCGGTGCTGTCGAAAGCGAAGCCGACACACTCACTGGCATTATCCAAGAAATGTTGCTTACGACGAGTTCCGAGCGTCAGGGTCGTGTGATCGATCACGACTCAAGCGGTTCGATGGAAAAGAAAAAACAAGAGGGGTATTTCTAATGGCGCACGCAGCGGACGACCTCCTTGAAACAGACATCGATGCGTATCTCGATCGCCATGAACACAAGTCAATGCTCCGCTTCATCACCTGCGGAAGCGTGGATGACGGAAAAAGTACGCTCATCGGGCGTCTTCTCTATGACTCAAAGCTTGTTTTTGAAGATCACCTTGAAGCGCTTGAGGCCGATTCGAAAAAAGTGGGCACTCAAGGAGGTGAACTCGATTTCGCATTGCTTGTCGATGGACTCGCTGCGGAACGCGAACAAGGCATCACTATCGATGTTGCGTACCGGTTCTTCTCCACTGAACGACGAAA
>SXGQ01093661.1_pt1 | contig 29811 bp, 22 predicted proteins | sample 3178371 | NCBI WGS metagenome assembly SXGQ01 (sample SAMN11356859, study PRJNA531348) | freshwater metagenome | isolation source: freshwater sample F1-20 | place: China: Fuxian Lake, Yuxi | collected 2017-12-25
AAATCTTGAGATAAGATAGTGTACATCCTTTTGAATTGCGGATTGTTAAAATTCACGTTTGTACTGAATGGAAAAAATACCTGACTTGCAAATTCCTGAGGGGATTTTTCAGTCCAATAAGTCAAAAATCCTGAATATTGTGTTGGTCCCTCATCGAAAGTAGTTTGACTTTTTAAAGCATCAAAATAAGCATTCAATCCAATACCTATTTTTTCAGCATCAGCATCCAACTCTGTAGCTGAGCCATTGATTTCTGTCAAATCATAAATTACTAAATTACCATTTTTTTGTTGATATCCGTCTGTTCCATCATTAGCACCATTTACAAATAATATTGTGTTAATTCTAGAGAGATATTGGATATAATTTTGTTGAGAATAGGTGGTATCTTGAATAATCTTTGCAAGGGCGTTCATATAAGTATCCCTTTTGTTTTTCACATAATTTGTATAATTTGTTTTTATAATTCTTTGAGATTTGGCAGATAAATCAGGACCAGCACCACCAATAAATTCAATGAATGGGTCGCTATCGTTTTTTATATCACTCAACATATCTGTAAAAATATCATCGATAACTGTTTGATAGTTATCATTTTTCCCAAATAGAAGTATCTCAGTAAGCGCGTTTGGAAGAAGATTACCATTTTGATATATGTTTCCAAATGACCAAAGTTGAAGTATCGCGTTGTTATATTGTCTGAAAGCGCTTTTACTTTGGTTGAACATTGTCTGAAAATATGTTTGTGTTTGATTCAATACTTCGTCCATAAACTTTGTATAACTCATTACTCCTGTCTCACTTGTTGAAGTAATCACATTTGTAGTCCTATCTCCAATTGTTGTTGCATTACCAAGTCCACTCGTATTTTGTACCTGATTTGTTGTGGGTGCTGATGGTAATTGAACCATTTGTAAAAAGTCCTTGCTCAATACTTTCAGATTTGTTAAATCAGTTGGGTCCGCTCTTTCATCCCACATTTCTGTATTTGCGTAATAATTAAAAGAAAGTGCGTTCTGTAATCTATCCACAGCATTCGCAAGGCCCTGACCACCAACAAAATTGAAACCTAATGTCACATTTGCAATCATAGGTTGAATACCAATACCCTCAGGATTGATATCTAAACCTTCAAATTGTAATTGAAGATTAGTTGGGATAATCTTAGTGTGATAAAAATCACCTATTCTGAGTACCAACACTGGAGGAATCCCGAATGCCGTATTAACCGCGTTGTTAAAATCTAATTGATAGTTTCCATCTGGTTGTGGATTAACTGTTGGTATTGTATCTCCAGGTCTTAAACACTGTTGTAAAAATGTCAATCTTGAGTTCAATCCCTCTGGAGTTGTTGAGTGGAAACCTGGTTGAAAAAACTTTAATTTTTGTTTCAGGTTATCGTAAACCATTGGTGTTTCCTGTTTGATTGTTTCAAAATAATCACATTCGGATATTAGATTTCTAACAATTCTTTTAGTCACCCAATCAGCATTTCTATATTTCGGCTCGATGTCCGTTCTTGGAATTGGTCTCTCCTGATTTGTTGACTGAAGTCCTGAACCTGTTGGAATATTTGGTTGTGCAGGTTTTTGTACTTGTTGAGGACTACTTACTTGTATTTTACTTATTGATACTCTCCTACAAGCCATAGCTTTTGTGTTTGTAATATTCGGATTGCTATCGTTGGGATTGGCCTCATTATTACTTATTACATCCGAGCATTTATCTGTTTGGATGTTCGAAACAAATTGAGCCTCTTGATACTGTCTAACTTCACCACTTTCACCGAGTGCATTGACAGGTGGAAAAATTATTCTCCTATTAGCAACAAAATTTTTTAACTTGTTATTTTCAGTAAAAAATTTTATGACACTCTCCCCTCTTCTCTCAGATAATTTTTTATTATAATCATTTGAACCTGGTGCTGATGCTGAGGCCTCCAAAAAGATAGAAACATTTGAATTCGGATTTTCTTTAAGGAATTGTGCCAATTGGTCTACGAAACTTTCTTTGATTTGGTCGTAATTTTTCGCAACCACCTCGTTAAAAAAAGTTAAGGGATTACCCACGTAGGTTCCTTCCATTTGTTTATTGTAAACATCATAATAATAACTGTAATCCTGTATGGTACTATTTACAACAGGTTGAGCATTAGGAAAAAAGAACGCAAAATTTTCAAATTGTTTAAAAGTCTCGGATGGTGTTTGTTGTACAGGTTGGGTGGTATTTTGACTTTGTCCTCCTGTATTCAAAGCACCTGAGGCTTGATTATCTCTGATTGCACCTACAGCTTCTTTACTTGCATCTTTTGATGAGATAACTTGTTGAAGGACCGCTAACTCATTTGGGGCAATAGTATAATATTTTTTAGCTAGTTCATATAAGTCGTACTTTTTACATCCCGCAAAAAAAGAATCTAACAAACCATTAATCCTTTCCGAGTTTGTTGAATTTGCCAAGACCTTGTTCACTATGACATTCAAAACAGATGGATGGTCAACAACAATCTTCCAAGATATTGTACCATCTCTCGAAGAGTTAGTATACGTATATATTTTTTCTGTTCTTCCCAAGAAGTCTTGTTCTTTCCAAGTAGCTCTCGAATTTTCTGAAAAACTTAATCCATAGGGGGGGAACCACATGACTCTTCCTCCATTTGGACCTCTTTCACAAATTGGTAAGTCATTTACATTTACCCCTGGTGTGTGAGAAGTTCTCCAAGCCAAATTTTCCAAAGAGAACATGTATTTTTTGGCGTATGCTTGGTCTCCTGTTCCTATAAGGTTTGATGAATCTTGACCCCCCTCTTGTTTATTTGGATACATATTCAAATTATATGTCTTGTCAAACACAGAAAAAGAAAATCTTCTTCCTTCGTTCACAACTCCGTCTGTCTTTTGTAAATCAGAGTACTCGGCGTATGGTAAATCTTTTGCAAAAACTCTACAATACTCTGTTCCAACTTCTTGACCTAACGAACCAACGTAAGTTAAAACTCTTGAACCCTTGGTCATCTCCTTATATCCGTCATGGAAAACTTTACTGACTTGGTCAATTGCGTTTCCAACGTGTTGCAACCTTCTTCCACCATTGGGTTGACTATCTATCAACCTTTGAGTGTCATCCATAATTGAACCACCCTTGAAAGCGATATTCGTGGATTCAGTTGTCACAAATGATGATGGTCTGAAGTTTTCATCGGGGTTAGTTACCTCACCACCTATCCCAACTTTTTTACCAGCATTACCCTTGTACTTTGGCGATACCCACGTTAAACCACCTTCCAATCCACCTCCGTCGATGTAAGCAGGAGCGTTTGAACCCAATCTAATTTCTCTGTTTGGTCCTTCGTATAACTGTGCTATTTCTGAAGGTCCATAAACAGGGGCTTGAATCTCTCTACCAAACTCACTTACGGGTAAATCACCAGTGGGAGATAGTATTTGCGATGGGTCTGATGTGATAGAACCTATGTAAAAATTTGAATTGTTTTGTGTTGTTCCCACAATTGCACCACCCAATCTATCAAAAATATTTCTATCATATTCTGGTTTGTATCTGTTGAATTTGAGGTTTCCAAATAACCTCGACTTTTGACCTCCTCCTGTGTTATTCAAAAATATTTGTGAACCTGTTTGGTCTGTACCCAAAAGTCTGTTGAAAAACTTACCTACCCCACTGTTTGATTGCCTGAAAGCGTTTGTAAGTTGTTGAATAGTGGTTGGTTGACCTAAAACAATGCTCGTATCAAAATAAGAACCTGGAATTGGTGAAACAGGAATAATACTTCCAGCTAACCTTAAAGCGAAATCAGCAGCAGCTAACACTGGGTTTTGTGGTACTGTAATTGTGTAGTTTGGTTCAATCAGAGGTACTCTTGTAGTCACCAAGTTCAATATATCTGTTCCACTGTTTACATTGAAAAGATTGGCTCTTCCTACGGTGTTTTGATAAATGTTCAAGGCAATTCTGTCCTGAAATTCTTTTTTTAGTGTCTTTGCCCCCAACTGTGCTAAGAAAGAGTCCTGACTCATCAAACCATTACTTCCAACCGGGTCTGGACTCAGAAGAATTGAAACTGGCGCGTATGATGAAGGAACAAATGTTGTAGGATAAGGTTGATTATTGTAAAGGTTTGGTGTTCCGCTTCTTATAAAATCAGGTTGAGTAATATACTCACCACTATCCAAAACTTCTTGAGTACCATTGGAATAGGCGTTTTTTGGTTTCCAATTATATTGTTCAACCGAAGCTTGGTCCAAAATGTGAGCATCTTGTTGACCTGGACCATATTCTCCTTCGTTGGATTTTGAATTTAATAGAGCCCCTGGGTCAGGTACTTGTCGATATCCACCTTCTGCTCCCCATTGATTCAAAGGGTATAGTTGGTTTGCAAAACTTGGTTCGTCTATTAGTTGGTCAGGACTATCTTGTACTGATGAATCTGTTTGAATATAAGGAACATTGGTAGGTAAGGAAGGTCTGTTAGGAGCCTTAGCATAAGGTGTTAAGTTCCTTGTAATTAATTTTTTTCTGAACGCGTCTGAGTTGACTAAATCTAACGGACTACCAGCCATCAAAATTTATTTATTATAAATAGGTATAATTGAATTTTCTGAAACTCGATTACGGTGTTAGTTTCATCAAGTCCAACTTCTTTATGGAATCATAGAGAACCCTCGCCATCTGTTCTGTAAGTTGAATACCACCTCTATTTATAAGTTCCATAAGTTCTTGTGGTGAATTCACCCCTTGAAGTTGGGGACTAATTGTTGGCGAATAAGAAATGGATGGGTTGTTGATGTTTATTGTCGGGGACATTGCAAGTCCTCCCCCCGTAGCTCTAGCCATCAAATCTGTTAGTGCTGGATTATCGTAGCTTTTTGAAAGGATACTATATTTACTTGAACCTCCTACAGCAGAGGATGGCATTTGTCCACCTCCAATTTTTTCTGTTCCCTCAATATCTCTGAAAATTCCTTTTACGTATGGGGAAATAACTTCCATAAATTTTTGAACTTGCTCGTTTGTATTCGTTGCTGTTTTGTCTAGTAAAACGCTAGCATCTTTCATTATTTGTGGTGCTAATCCTTGAAGTTGTGTTTTATACTGATTGAAAAGGTCTGCCATTCTTCTCTTTTGTTCCTCTTCACTAAGACCAGCATTTCTGATGTACTCCGCCTGTTTTTCCATTTCATCGACCGCCTTTTTGAAACCTGAGTCCCTTAGTGCTCTGTCCATAACAGCGGTAGATTCTCTAAGATAGTTTGCAGCTCCCTCTGTTCCACTCATGACCCCTGGCATTCTGAAAAATGCAGAAACCATTGTTTCCTTCAATGCAGTGGTTTCAGCGAGTATTTTTTCTGCCGTCAAGAGTTGTGATGATTGAATTTCTTCAATTGTTTTTGGGGCTTTGGATTGTTGTGTAATTAATCTTTCAAAATCTCTTTCTTGTAGCTCCGTTAATTTTCTTTGGTATTCATAACCTCTTTCGTCTTTGATACTAACTTCATACTCTCCCCCTTTATCCATTCGAGCCACATTAGCAATCAACATTTTATTTTCTTCACTAACCTCCAAATTCAATCCTGTCGTGTTGATTTGGTTAAGTTTGGAATCCATTTCAGCTGCAGCTAATGCTGTTTTGCGGAGTTCAGCGGCACTGATTCCTGTCGTCTCTGCAAGTTCTCTCATTGTCAAAATACCCTGTGGACTTATCTTGAAACTTTTTGCTGTTTCATCAAAGTACGTAAATTGTTTTGTCATATTAATTAATGACTCCTGTAAGCCAGATGGGTCAGTTAATGATTGGTTTAACATCATAAGGGGGTCTCCCAAACTACCAACAGCAACTCCCAATCTTTGAAACCCTGAAGCCACCTCTATCGCTCTTTCTGGGTCTAAGACTCTTTCCGCAAACTCAAAAGTTTGTTTCATATCGAATCTAAGCATCGATGCTTGTGCAGCCATTCTAGTTAAACCCTGAACACCATTTTCAAAATTGAATCTTGAAAGCGCGTCGGTATTAGATACAACGTCCTTCATTACTGAACGGGCATTTAGTCCCACACTTTGAACGTAGGTTATAGACTCAGTTAACCTATCAGATATGGTATCATAAGAAATTCCTACTCTATCGAAAGAATCAACAATATCCAAGACAGAGATTCCTAAAATTTTACTTGCGGCATAAAGTTGCGAAACGTCCTCTGCTGTTGCTAATGCTTGTGTTCTTGTTCCTGCTGCTATCTCCGATAATGTTTTGTTGACATCCTTAACTTCACCACCTAATCTTGTGATACCAGGAATGGCTTCATTTATTGCCTTTCCTATTTCTTGCATCCTTACCCTTCCACCCACAAAAGTTCTATTAAGGTCATCAGAGTAAGTAACTAACCTATCAAACTTCTCTATGGCATCACCAGCTAAATTTTGGATTGCTTCATTAAGTCCTTTTGTTTGTTCTTCTAATTTTTTGGCGGCCTCTTTGAATACGTCTGTGAGGAATTTTAAATTTGCTATTTCTTCTTTTGCTGCATCTCTATCTGGGTCTGCTTGAAAAAACATAAACTTATTTTTCTAATAAATAGATTAAATTTAGTTTTGTGGGGGATGATTCTCTATCCATTTGTCCAAGAGATACTTTCTCATGAATATTGGTATGTCAAGAAAGTCTGAATAAGTTATATTCAATAATGTACTTAGATAATAAAATTCGTCTAATTGATTTTTTCTATACTCAGAAGAAAGGGCGAAAAAACTCAACCCCCAAACCAACATTGACTGTTAGTTTTTCTCCTGATGGGGCTATTACAACTCGTCTCAAATCGAGTCTTGGTTCGTTATTGTTCAAAAAATTTCTTATGAATTTTGAGTCGGCTATTGGTAATGTTTCTATAAACTTTGCTATTTCTCCTTTATCAGGATTTCCGTTTACTTCCATGATTTGTTTTTGGAGTGTCAAAGTCACTCTTGGTGGAATTCTTCCTTGGGGATAATTAGCAATCGTTTTTTGAACTTCGTTAATTTCTCCATATGTTAGTATTTTTACTTTAACTGTCGTCTCTGTCTTTGGAAGAACAATAGTAAAAGTTCCGTCTTCCGCAGGTTCTTTCTCTGGTTGTTTTATATCTAATTCGTCAAGTTTTACATTAGTCTCAAAACCTTTTTTCGATTGTGGGTCAATAAGATTTAAAGTAATTTCAGGACCGAAAGACGTGTTTCTTAAGAATATTAAAATAGCCTCAATGTCTCCTTCCAATAAATCATCTATTTTTACATCGGGCTCATAAATTTTGTTTCTCAGAAGAGCTCCTGTAATATCATCAGTGTTTCCCAAAAGAATGTTTTCATCAGATGCTGTCAAGTATCCAACTTTGATTGATTTCTTTTTGTTTTTGTAAAATCTACCACCTGATGGTAAAGGAACAACGTCATGAGGTAATGACATGAATTGTTGTCCGTATTCTCTTGCTTTATCTTCCATATAAAAAAATAACCGTAAAGTTTATGTCTTTACGGTTAAATATAGAAAGTATTGATTTTTTATAAAGAGTATTAGTAAACTAAAACACATCTATCCATTCTGAGCTGTACTGTAATATCAGCCAAATTGTCAGAATTGTAAGCCAAGGTTCCGAAGTTAACATCTGTTAAGAATGTTCCATATAGAATCCATTTTTCTACAACTACACCTGTTGGGTCCAACATTTCGAGGTCAACATCTTTTTTGTATCCCGCAGCATAACCCATTCTACCTGTCACAGATTCAGCGTGTAAACGAACCCATTCCATCAAAGCCTGAGCAGCTGAAGGACCAATTGGGTCTCTGAATTTCACAGAGATTGGGTCCCAATTGAATCTACCTGCAACATATGTAGATGTATTTAAAAATTCAATTTCTTTTGAGTTTATTTTGATTGAAGGTCTTGCTGCAGATTCAACAAACCATTCGTTAATACCTAATGACGAAGGAAATCTCAAAATAAATCGGTTTTGACGTTTCGGTTCGTAGGGTATCGGCATCTTCATCAGTAAATCAGCCATATTATTAAGTTTTTGTTTCTATTGTTTATATCCTATAAATATAGGGTGTTGTAAAATATTTCTCTTTACTTTCTTAACCAAAATCATAAATATTATTTTACTTCTTTTTTAGTTCCTCCAGCAGTAGAATAAGTTTTGATTTCTGGTGTATCCTTAAAAGCCTTCTTCATTATCTCTACATTTCTAATATCATCATCAGAAAAACCTATTTCAGGTTGACTCGGAATAAATTTGTTTCCTATATCTTTTTTCAGAAAAGCTTTTTTATTTAGTATTGCGGCCATTCCTTTTATGTAATCTATGAAATCTTGCATTGCGATGACCTTGGCTTCCTCAGGGTTTACAGCATTGTTTTCATCACCGAATGTGACAGGGTAGTACTTGTTAAGGGCAAGGTATGTTTTAATCAAATCGTCATCACCCATTTCTTCTTCACCCACAAAAGACCTATATTTTTTTAAATTTTTAATCAACTCCTCTTTCTCGATTCCCCCAAAACCTGTAGTTATGTAGTTATATATTGCTTCTTTTATTGTTTTGGGGTTGTGTCCTCTAGCTGTAATGATTGAAAATAATGAACCATTATTAATTGCTTCTCTGAAATCATCAAAAGCTGGACCCAATTTCGCTCTCATTGAGTCGGAAATAAATTTCTTGTCTCCCTCTGTTCTGAAAAATCTGAAAGCATTTGGAGCAAAACCTTTAATATTTTTACCTTTATACAACAAGGGTTTTTTTCCAATATTTGTTCTTTGTTCCGCGAAATCTTCTGTACTCATACCCACCTCATTACCTTTGTCATCAATCAACATTATTTCAGTAGGCATACGAACAATGTTGTCATCCCAATCAAAAGCATAATATTTTAGTTCGGGAGTTGTTTCGTCTTTGAATGCTTCTTTTAAAAAAAGTTCCATAAAGGGCTAGAAAAAAAGGGGGGATTTCTCCCCCCGTATTTTTAGATATTTTCAAACGAAGCTCCTGTCGGTGTAATGAAGAATTCAATGTCAATGAATTCGAGAGCTTTCGTTGGTTTAAGGTAAATTTTACCTGTTAGTGTATTTCTGTCCAAATCTTCAGGAGAAGAAGATACAGTCACACGGAAATCGTATAGACCTCTATCTCTTCTAATTCCATCGAGGATTGGGTTAACACTATCCAAGAATTGTTGTCTTACAACTTGGTCGTTTTGTTCGAATAGTAATCTTACAGCTACAGCTGAGATTAACTTACGAGCTTGTAATAACAATCTTCTGACGTTCAATCTATTAAGTGCCGTGTCAGCAACTTGGAGAGTTTTATTACCAAAAATTACAGTTCCTACATCAGAGAAACTTGCGATTGGGTTGATTCTACCTTGATAAAGTGTGTCTCTATCTTCTTGTGTCAATTTAACACGAGCTTTGATAGAGTTAACCAAACCTCTTGTGTAACCCGCCGTAGCGAACCATGGGAATGATATGTTATCTGTAAGAGCCAAGTTTCTACAAACCTCACCAGTTGCTGGTAGATAGATTTGTGTATTGTTCACTGTGTCTCTTGTCAAAATCCATGGATAATAAGTTGCTGTATAAGAAGAGTCGATACCTGTGTTATCAAGGTTTTCAACAGCCTCTGAAGGATAAATAATTTGTAAAGAATCAGTTGCATCAGGACTATACATGTCGTAGTCAGGAGTGGTCACAATGTAAACGCTATCCGCTCTAGCGAATTGAATCATATCAATTGCTTCCTCACACAAGTTTGAGTTATTAACATAGTCTATACTTGCTGTTGCGAAAACATTGATGTTTGTTGATTCAGGGTTTCTATATGTTAGAATACCCAATAGGTATGCATAATAGTCAGTATTTGCGAAGTCTTGAGTGTTGTTTTCAACCACGATTCTTTTGAAAATACCTTGACCCGTAGCGTTCGGGTATCTGATTGAAGGTTGTGCACCTGCAAGATATCCTGAAGCTCCGATTTGGAATCTATCTTCATTTGTTCTGTGTTCATTGTATATATCCCATCCATCGAATCCACCCGCGAAACATACTGTGTATTTTCTTGCGAAGATAAAATAGTAAGGGTTTTCTTGAGTATCAGGGTCAGATGTAAAAGAAGCTACACCACAGCTATAAGCCGGTTCACCACTTGTTGTATAAACGTTTCCAATTGTAACAACGGTAGCACCAGAGTCCATGTGGAATCCTTTTGTCAAACCATTCCAAGGAATTGACTCAGATGTATCAGCCCAATCGATTTGAGGATTTTGTTGACCTAAATATTGAAGGAAAGAATCGTCAATACCGAAATACGACGAAAAACCTAAGTAGCTTCTTCTAATAACATCACCAGGAGAATCTATTGTACCTGCAAACGGAGGGTTGAAAATAGGTTCTTGAGGATAAAAATACTTTGTCTTATAAATAATATATGGTGCATAATTAGATGATGAACCGTACTCTCGCTGAGTATATCCGTTGAAACCACAAGGAATCGCATCTATCGGAGCACTTTCAGCCATTTCAACCATAACATATCTTGAAATCAAAGCATATTCACCGTCAGAAGAACCAATTTTTTTAGCTACAAAGTTATTCGAAGATGGGTCCATAACACAATTTGTGAATTTTTCAATAACAATTGGATTAGAATCTGTATCGAAAAAATTTCTAACCAATATATCAAAAGTCATATTATTGAAAGAAAGGTTAGCAATTGATATCTTCACCTCAGTGTTAGCCAAATCACCATCAGAGATGGAAATGAATCTAAACAAATCATAAACTTTATTACCTCTCAATTCTGAAACCAAGAAAGGAGTTTTTGGTGATTGATATTTTTGTAACTTCCAAGCAATTGATGTTTGTGATGGAGTACCAGCAATAGGTCTTGCACCAGGAAGAGCAATCAAATCACAATTGATACCTCTTACATAACTTGAGTTGTATCCATAAGTTAAAGAACCAGGATAAACTTCCTCCACGAATAGGGGTACTTCATTTCTTGGTTTTCCAAAATTGTCTACACCCAATACTTTTGTAATGTATTCAGATGAAGCAGCTTGTAATGAAGTTTCAAATTGAAAAGTATCTCCATCTTTAGTAACACCCGAAATTCCGAACAAAGAGAATGGGTTTTGAGTGACACCAGTGTACTGACCACTACATACTAAGTTCACATCAGTAAGTCCAGTCACTTCATAAATAGGACCATGATTAACACTTGTTGAACTGTTTTGAAACAGAGCTATACCTCTTGACCTTAAAGTAGCAACAACCATGTTGTTCCAATCGTTAAAAGCCGTACCTGAGTAAGTGAATATACTACCTGAAACTGAACCAGAGAAAACACCTGAACTCGGATTTGTTAGCTCGTTGACTGTCCAAAACACTGAAGTTCCTGAATAGTCATCACCTGTTTGTAAATCAAAGTTAGCGTAGAACCAAGCATCGTTTTGACCTGCTGTCAACTCGTTGTTGTCCAAATTGACATTATCAACATCGAAACCATCAGTAAAGCCGGTGTACCCGCCGTTTAAAAGATTATTGTAGGTTGTCCCTGGAATAGAACCCCAAGAAAAAACTGTATTACCTGAAAGTGAAATAGATGAGAAAACTGATTCAAGTGCATCGTTCCAACTTTGATTGTAGGAAGATGTACTGCCATTATTAAGTGTATAAGTGTAATTGAACACTGAAGTAGCGAACGGTAAACTTGTCCAGTTAATTGTACCACCAGTATTTCCTGAAAAAACACTTGTAAAATTTACTTGAGCAACCCCACCATCAATACCAATAGTCGTTGGGTCAGGATTAGCAATGACGGAGATACTCCAAGAAGGACCCGCATCATAACCTGACAAGCCCAAAACTCTTGTTACAAAGAGTTGGTTAGATTGTTGTAAATATGATTTAGCAATATATGCCGCCTCGTATTTTGGGATTTGTGTATTTACAAATTTTGTTGGTTCAGTGCCACCGAAGAAGGCTTGGAACTCATCATAATTTGTTATGAAAACAGGTTCGAATGCAGGACCCTTAATAGTCTCTCCCACTAAACCCAATGTTGTCACACCAACGCTTTGTGCCACAAACGATAAGTCGGTCTCGGAAGTGTAGACGCCAGGTGAAACATAAACTTTTTGGTTTACAGTTGTTGTTGCCATTATTAAAAATTATTCTGTCTGATTTATTTTATTGATAAATATTCTAATAGGAATGAAAAAACTTTACTTTTACATATCTATTTATAAACGGTAGGAATAAATTCTGCCTTTTTTCTACTATGAGAATTAAGAAGGAAATCAAAAACATAAAAATTGACCCTGCAGTACACGAAATCTTAAAAAAATACTGCGACAAGCGTGGTATTAAGATTTATAAATTTTTAGAAAATCTAATTTTAGAAAAGTGTAAAGAAAAAAAAGATATCTACGGGGAGGACTAAACTAACTTGTTATCAAATTTGATTGTAGAGGGGTTTGCATTCTCCTCTTTTTCCACCTGAACATTCAATACGTCATTAAAAGTAATTTGAATCATATCGACATCTGTACCATAAAAATTACCATTGATGTAGACATCATAAGAAACGATGTTGTCGGTAGACAAAATTGACATATTAGCCGTGAAATCTATTTTCTCACTAAGTGATGTCACCCCTGAAACAAATAAGAACTCTGTGGGAAACTGACTTGGATTTTCAGGCCAAACTTTTCTTTTCTTTTTCAAAGTATGTGTGTCTACCTCAACCAATTGAGTCACTCTCTGTATTGCTGGCTTCACCTCGAATTCATCTTCATCAATCAAATAACCTAACATTGTGAAATCATAATTCTGAACATAATACTTTCTAGCATCCATATTCATTTGAGATTCATCACTAACATTATTAAGAATTATAGGAACATACTGACCCTTGATAAAAGTATAAGCTTGTCTTGAAGCAAATTTTTGCATTACGGTCTTATTGAGTTGATTTAACTCTCTCATCCTATTACAAATAATCTTCAAACTGTATCCAATATCTACAGGGACTGGCTGAGGAATTGTGTAAATGTCCATTCCTTGCATGTTTCCATCCCAAGTTGGCACTGACGCGTAATAAAATTGCTTTCTATTGGGAATATTATACAGAGTAGCAGGATTACTTCCATATTTCACGTCGGGAGACCTTACCAAAGTTGTAAATGGAGGATTCGGATTGTAATCCAAATCTACAAACTTCCAAGTTTCCAAATACTGAGTCCAGTTTTGAGTTGTAATTATTATATCCAAAAAAGGAACGGTCTTACCCCCCGTCACAACTTGAAGTTCATTTTTACAGAACTCCAACATACCCTTGTCCAAATCTGCGTGTAGAACAGACTTTGGTAAATAAGTACCATCTTTTTTTATGTACTCCAAAAGTTGTTCTCTTCTAGCACTCAAAGTCTTATTCGGTACTAATTGAAGAGTCGGTTTTACTTGTTTTGGTAATGGCATTTTGTTATACTTTTTTTGTCATAGAACCAACAGTTTTGATTGAGTTCAAATGTGATGATGATTGAGATGAACTTGCCCCACTTACAACACCCAGTCCTCTACCAACAGAATTACCAACAAAAACATTCGAAGCTGGAACCCCGTTGTTAACTGCACTTCTTACGTTGTCCTTGGTTTCACTACCAGCCGCGTAAGGTTCTATTATAAATAAATTATCTTTGAATTTACCCAAAGCGTTCGAAATGTCTTTAGACTTTCTACAACCAGCACTAAACAAATAAACAGGTATACCTGAATTATTATTTATGAAGTTGATAATTTCAGAGGTTGGAGTATTGAATCTAAAACCCTTGACATTTTTATCATTACCCAAACCTTGTTTCAACAAACTCACTTGTGAATCAATATTCAAATCACCTGACCTATTATCCAAACCACCAACCAATACCGCGTCATAACCCCCTGAAGATTTTTCAAAAGAAGAATCCTTTCTTTTTATTTTCAAGCCAAATTCTTGTTCTATGGCTTTTCGGGTTAGAGGTCCCAACTTACCATCAACGCCATCGGCGTTTGGACCATATTTACCTAAATCATAATTTCTTGAAACTAGTACCCTTTGAATTTTTTCGACATTAGGGTCATAAGGTATTGATTCAATCAGGAAAGAAAGTTGGGATTCTTTGATAATATATCTCATAGTTAAATTCCTTTAAATTCATTTTCGCTGACAAAAGTTGCAACAACCGTTCTGTAAAATGGTTTATACCCTCCATAAGTGTGTTTATTATCGGACCTTACATATCCATCATCAGCAACAACATAATATCTCACTCTATCTTCACTTTCATAATATCCCAAGTAATCACCCATGAATATTTCAACACCCAAGTCTTCTAAAGTTTTTTGATAAACACTAAATCTCATATTACCAGGTTCCTGTTGTTCAACCTTAGAATTCCCCAAATATTTGTTAGTAGGGGCTAATACCTGCACATACCCTTTCAACTCGACAGGAGCCAAGAACTGTATACCATCCTCCAAAACTTCACCATAAACATCATCAGTTTTTGTTTTGTATCTATCTATTCTATAGAGAACGACAGTAAAGTTCATATCACCAATCAACCACTCTTGCCCCATATCAATATCAAGGGCATAATCCTCGCTACCAAAAAATTTACCAAGTCGTGTTATCGGAACTAAATTCTCTGCCATATTGATAAATATTGATTGAATTATTATATTTCATCAAAAGTGTATGCCAGTATATCCGTCAACTAAAATTTACTTGGATGATAGTCCAATTCATGGTAAAGGGGTTTTTGCTTCGGAGAAAATATTGAAGGAAGAAGTATTCGAAGTTTGCCCATATCTTGATTTGGAGATACCAAAAAATACAGTAAGCTCAATACTGTTAAATTACAGATTCAATTGGCCTCAAGGAGCCACTTGGGATAAACAAGTAGTCGGACTTGGGTTTTCAAGTTTCTATAATCACAGTAACTCACCGAACGCAAATTGGAGGTCCAATATTGAACAAGATAATTTTGAATTTTACGCAACCCGAGAGATTGAAAAGGGAGAAGAAATTCTTGTATATTATGGAGGTCAAGACTATTGGAGTGACGGTAGAACAGACATAGAAGTCAAATGATGAGTTCAGAAACAAGTTTAGAATCAAAAGCCCTTACCCTACTTGAAGTTTACAATGGAGCTAATAATTACATTTTAGAACTCAAAAGAAAATCTCAAGTTAATAAGAAGTTTTATCCTACAAGAAGTCAATCAGAATACATTATAGAAAACAACGAGTTGTCTCCAAAGGTTGCAAGGAAATGGGTGATACTTGATGCTTACTTTGCACAGAAATTAGCTGATGACAAATTATATACTGAAATACCTACAAAAGTTTGGGTGGAAAAACTTTTAGCCGAAAGAGAAAAATCCTTCCACATATGGGGTAAGGTTTTTGAGTCTGAAGAGTTCCATGATTTTTGGTTACCGAAAGCTGCGGTGATAAAAGATAATACCGTTAAAGACGTTATAATTGATTTTACAAAGTATTCTGTAAGACCGCCACTGAATCACCAAAAAGATGCTATTCAAAAACTTGTTGAGAACAAAAAATTCATATTGGCGGATGACATGGGTCTTGGTAAAACAACCTCAACAATAATCGCCGCTCTTGAAACGGGAGCAAAAAAAATTTTAATAATTTGTCCCGCAACATTAAAAATCAATTGGAAAAGAGAAATTGAAAACTACACCGACAGAAATGTTTATATCGCAGAGGGAAAAAACTTTTCCAAAGAGCATGACTTTGTAATAATAAACTATGATATTATAAAAAATTTTCATGACACTAAAAGAAAAAGTGAATCGCAAATTACTGATGCCAATTTTGATTTGGTGGTCATTGATGAGGCACACTATATCAAAAATCCTCAAGCACAAAGAACAAAACTAATTAACGACCTTGTAAAAAGGGTTGACCGTCTTTGGCTTTTGACTGGTACTCCAATGACATCGAGACCAATTGACTACTACAATTTATTAAGCCTTGTTGATTCTCCCGTTGCAAAGAATTGGATGGCTTATGTAATTAGATATTGTTCGGGATATCAATTCAGGGTTGGACCTCGAAAAGTTTGGAATGTAATGGGGGCTTCTAATTTGGAAGAACTTAGAGACCGAACCGCAACTTTATTACTACGAAGATTGAAAGAAGATGTTCTCGACCTACCTGACAAAATAATCACACCTGTCTATCTCAGATTGAAATCAAAAGAATATGAAGAGTTGATGGGAGATTATTTTAACTGGTATGAGAAAAATCCTGAAGAATCAAAATCTCTTACAGTCCAATTCACTAAACTGACTAAGGTTAGACAAATCATTGCCGACGAAAAAATAAATCAAACAATCGAGATTGCCGAGAATATACTTGAACAAGGAAAAAAGGTCATCATATTTTGTAATTTTACAAACTCTCTTAATAAAATTTGTGAACATTTTGGAAAAGCCGCGGTGAAACTTGACGGGTCAATGACAAAACCCGAAAGACAATTTGCGGTTGACCAATTCCAAGAAAACGAAAAAATAACTGTGTTTGTCGGAAACATAAAAGCTGCGGGTGTGGGAATTACACTTACATCAGCCGAAGCGGTGATAATGAACGACCTATCTTTTTTACCATCTGACCATTCTCAAGCCGAAGACCGAGCCTACAGATACGGTCAAAAGAACAATGTATTGGTATATTACCCCATCTTTGAAAACACAATTGAGGGTATAATCTATGACATATTAAACCAAAAGAAAACCGTTATTGCGACCGTTATGGGGGACATACAAAACTCTGCAGATTTTGTGGAAGAAATAATGAACCGCATCAACGAGATGAGATAATATCAAAGACCGTGTTATTTATATAAAACGCCTTTCATTATTTATGAAAAAAATAGAAGAACAAATCCAAAACATCGAATACAAGATTTTGGAAAAAAAAGTGAACGAAGAAAAAAATTTACTCCTCACAGAAATGAAAAAAATAGGGATTGAAAAATTACCCTACTCCTACTCAGCATTGAAAACATTTATCGACCCCGAAACAATGGAGTTTCATTACAACAAACATTACAAGGGTTATGTAGATAAATTGAATGATGCCTTAGCCAAAAAGAACTACGGCGATTTAGAACTTGAGAAAATAATAAAGAACATCTCAAGGTACGACAAAGTCATCAGAAATAACGCTGGAGGAGCATTCAACCACGCTATGTTTTGGAATATGTTAACTCCGAAACCAAAAAAACTTACTGGAGAACTTTATAAAAAAATTACAAAAGAGTACGGAACATTTACAAATTTCAAAAAGAAATTTGAGTCTATAGCTAAAGATAGATTCGGTTCAGGTTGGGTTTGGTTAATTATTACAAAAGCGGGTAAATTTAAGATAATGTCCACTCCAAACCAAGACAACCCTCTAATGAATGTTGTTGAAGATGGAGGATTTCCACTTTTAGGTTTGGACCTTTGGGAACACGCATATTATCTCAAATATAGAAACAAAAGAGACGAATATATTACAAACTTTTGGAAAGTTGTGAATTGGGATTTTGTTTCTAAGTTATTTGAAATGAAAACAAAAACAAAATTGATTGAATCAAAAATCAATAAAGAATTATTGATTGAAGGAAGTTCTTATATTCAATCTTGTAGTAAAGAAGATGATTTGTTTTTTCAAACATTGTTGGAAAATAACGAAATAAGTAAAATTTACGGAGGTGGAATTTATAGAGCACTTAAAACAATTCCTTGGTTAGAATATAAAGAAAAGGATATTTCTCAAAACAGAATGCAAGGATTTTACAAAGAGGGTGAGAGGCACGACATAAGCTACCTTGCTGGTAATCACAGAGCATTTTGTATGATAACCAAAAGTATAAATGCACTTCTTACATCAATGGGAAAACCCAAAATAATCTTACAAAAAAAGACCCTACAAGAACAAGTTGAAGGAATCAAGAGATTAGTTAAAATTTTAGTGGCTGGTGCTAATAAAATTTTCACTCAAGACTCGGCCTTTTTCAAGGCTATTATGTCCAATTTAGGTGAAAGTAGAATTAAGGGAGCAAAAGTTGAGTCTTGGTCCAAAGATAGATTGGACAAAGAATTTGGAGAAGGTAATGTTGTAATAACAAGTAAATTCGGAGCTCAATCCGACTCTGAAGGATTAGATGGTGAAATTAAAATTGATGGTCAAAATTTCAAGGCACAAATAAAACCATTTTCAACTTATTTCATCGAGGACGAAAAATACGTTGTATTGACACCAAGTAGTATTAAAAAATATAATGTTGATTGGATGATTTTCAGTAATTCATTTGAAACTATAGTATTCAAAAACGAAAATATTGAAAAAGGGATTAACGCATACAAGTTTCCTATCGGTGATTTGATTTATACTCTAAGATGATATTTATAGTTAAATCATTTTCATGGCAGTCATTCCGGAACCAGAAAGAGGTAGGATTTATAATAGATTAAGAAACCAATTAGGTGCTCCTCTACGTAGTGTAGAACTTACAGATGAAATGTTAGATTCTTTAATGGAGTTATCCATCGGAGACTACGAGGAATACGTATTACAGTGGTTGATAGATTCTCAATGGGTTAACCTTGTTAACCTAAACATGAACGAAAAGTCTGTTGCGAGAGCCCTTGTCACAAGAACAATGGATTTCGAACAACAATTTTCTTACGCATATTCGAAAATTGTTGGACTTCAAACCATGGGTCCGTGGGTATTGAAAAAAGATTATTTCATTCTCAGTGCTAACACTCAGAATTATGAAATTCCTGCAGGTCGTGAGGTGAACGAATTATTATGGTTTTCAAACCAACCTTTTACCGCCTTCGGACTTGGCGGGGTGGGAGGTTTTGGATTTGGGGGTATTGGTTTGGGAGCTAGCGAAGCAGGATACGCTCAAATGGGTTATCAAGGTTCATATTTTATGATGTCAGGTTTTGATTACCTGATTAGAATGCAAGAAGCGAATATTTTGAACAGAATCTTAGGTGGTTCATTAACATATAGAATAACTGGTTTACCCGATGGAAAGAAAAATGTATTTCTTTATAACACACCAGGTGGAAGATTCAACTGGAGTAATTATAGTCTTTATGTTGGAAAAGCTGTTTGGTATTGGTATTATGATGTAGGTCCAGACGATAGAAAAGATTGCCTGAAGGCAAACCCTGATATTATTAAACTTCCAACTGATGTACCTATAGAGTCATTATCTTGGGAAGATTTAAACGTCCCAGGTCAACAATGGGTCAGAAGATGGTTCACAGCATACGCAAAAGAAACCTTAGCTAGGGTAAGAGGTAAGTACTCAGGAAATCTGAAAACACCAGACTCCGAAATCCAAATGGACTACCAAAGCTTAGCAACCGAATCCAAAGATGAAAAGTTAAAACTTTTAGAAGAAATCTTAGGACCCGAGGGTTGGTTGACAAGATTAAGACCTGAGAAAGTGATGGAGAGAGAGGCTCTAATCGCCGAAAACTTGAACAAACAAATGAAATACAGGGCAATGCCTCGTCAAATTTATGTAATCTAATGGCAATCGTTAAATCTATACCATCCGTAAGAATTATTAATGGGGTACGGATACAAACCTCGGAAGTTGCATTAGTATCAGAATCTTCATATACGGTTCAAGGAGAAGCATGTATTGTGGTTAGAGGGGTTTCTGATTCCATATTAACTTTAAACTCGAACACAAGTGACCACATTGTTGTCAAATCGATGACGAAACTTTTGGTAGTGCCCGACTTTGGACTAATAGACGAAGAATTCGATGAAGTCGAATTAGACAGATTTGCCTGTGTTGAGTTCAGATTTGTTAGAGGAAATTGGTATATTCTTTCTTCAGACGGGTTGAAGCAATCCTAACTTTTTTTCCCAACCCTCTTCTGCTAAATAATACATATAATCAGGTTCTAAACCTCTTTTCTTCCAATATTCAAGCTCCTGTTCAGTAATCTGAAGTACGTCCTCTTCCAACTTGTCTTGGTCTCCATCCTCGGTGGGCATACCATTAATCAGTTCACATTGTGATGTTGAGAATATGCCCCTTTCTGCTGGGTCATTGACAATCAATCCATTCCGAACTTCTTGTTGGAAAACAACTAACAATGGTTCAATCCTTTTGTTAAAAGTGACAATAGCCCTTGGAACATTATATTCCCCTGTCATATCAGGATTATTCTCAAGGATATTAGGGTCCAACATATAACAGTTAATTTGTACCCCTTCTCCCTTTTTTTGAACGTCCCCGTGAGAAGCTTTTACACCGTTGTTGACGTACATAATTACGTCTCCAAGATTTACACCTAAGTTATTTTGAAGAGCAAGTTCCATATGTGCCATTCGAGACATTTGATGACCCGACTTTGTTTTTTGTGTCAACCTTTTAACATAGTCATCCATCGTTAACTTAACCTTAGCTCTTTGTGCAATCTTTGATAGAGCGATTTTCTTGTCAAATATTTTCTGTAAGTATTCGTAGTAATATTCAATAAAATCTTTACCCCTTCCTTCCAAGAGTAGTTTTATTCCCTTGTCAAGAAATTCTTCAATATATAGTGGGAGTTTTTTTGATTTGATGGAGTTGCCAGTCAACTTTATCTTACCCTTGGCATCCATTACAGCATAATTTTTTCTGGCAAGATTTATACAGGATGGCCACACACCATCGGTATCAAGAGCCATTTCACCTCTCATAAAGATGTCATTGTATTCGGCTACATCTGCTTCAGGCCCTGTATACACTTTACCAACCATCACTTTCCAATTCAAACCTCTACCTATGTATCTGTGTGTATCCGCGTCCTCGGGACTTGAGAAGTTAACACCGTCCGTATCCATCACAAGAGGTACATAACCTTTACTCATAAAAAACTTAATCATCTGACGAAGATATTGTCTACCCGTACAAGTAATCTGTTCACCCATATACATGTCACCCCACGCAAACACCTGTGGAGCTGAAAGGGCGCCGAACATGGAGTTAATGAATATTTTGATTGGTAATTGTTTGTTAGAATATGACGCTGATTTCTCGGGGTCGGTAGTATAATATTCTTCAGCAAGTTGTTTGTATTTGATACGGGTATCACGGAAATACTTAAGCATTCCCTTCATTGCATTTGTGACATCACACTTAGGGAATACGTCGTGTACAAGCTGAATAGAGGGGTATAGAGACGAGAAGTCGAGCTTGAGTACATTCTTACTATAACCAACCTTAAGTAGTCGAGAAAGACCTCCTACGAAGTCCGTCTTTGATTGTTTCTCAGGTATGGCAAGTCCGTGTTTGTATGACCAAGCAAGCATCAACATTTTCCAAAGGGTGGCGGTCCCCATTGTGGATACTCTTTCATAAGTTGTTGGAATCATTGATGCAAGTAAAAATGAGGCTTGATTAAACTCCTTATCAACAGCAAGGGTTTCCTCCAAATCATCATCGAGATATCTTTCGACAAGATTGTCACCTGTTGTCTTTATGTAAACATCTTCTCTACGTTTACATACGGTATCCATTTTTTCATCTAATCCAACCTTTTTATAGTTTCCATTTTGGATGTTGAGCCAATATTCTTCTTTCGCTGCATACATCTTACCGATGTCTGTATGTTCAATATACACACGGTCAACAGCCTCTTTATTGATGAACTTTGTAATATATTTCAAACCCGCGGCTTTGATACTTGAATTAATCGCCTGAGCTCTACGAACTGCGTGAATTATATCAATTACATTATAACCCCAAATTGAAGTCTGAAGAAAATCCTCAACCTCATTGGCTAGTTTAAGAATTGTATCTTTTCTTGTATATGAATGTTGGGGGTGAAGAGATTTGATTGTTTTTCTCAAATCAATTCCAAGTCTTTGGGACCTTTCAAAAATCCAGTGCCAGTCGAAGTTCGCGGAGTTGTATCCACCAATAATTGATGGTTTTATTTGGTCAATTATATTGAAAAACTCAATAATTGCACCTTTTTCTTGAGACTCATCAAGACATTCAATAACCTTATGATATCCTTTATTTGTTTTAATTCCAATCATAAAGATACGACCGTCCTTTGGGTCCAAAGCATTTGTTTCCAAGTCGAATACAAGACGAGTCACTTGGTCGTAATCATAAAACCCTTTGAATAATCTCTTTTCTTTTGTAACAAGATATTGTTCTACAGGTGGAAGAATAAGAACTTTATCTTTAGTTTTTTCACCCCAAGGGTCCAATCCACCATCTCTAAAAAATTGAATTAATTCTCTATACCCTTTTAAAGACTTGACCATAAAAGTCAAACCTTTTTCCAACCTTTCATCCCCTTTGGTTTCGAGTTTATCGATTAAGATTCCATATTTTGACATAGCCTCTTTTTGAGCTATTTTGGAATCATTGTAAAACCCAAGACCTCTCAGGTCACCAACCCAAGCAAATGGGACAAATTGGTCTTTGCGAATGTCTTTTCCTTTACCAGGTATTTCTTTGATTTTGTAAATGGAGTTTGAAACGTAGTCAAACTCGATAGCAACTATAAATTCTTCGGGGTCATTCCCGTGGAGGAACTCCTCAATTTCTTGACTTGAAATCATATATTTTTACGAGTGGTTAATTGGCTTTCACACTATCGTGAAGTTTACCTTACTCATTCTACTATAAATATAAGAAAAAGTTCTACCCAATCAAATTAACAACAAGGTGATTCTGCGATGAAACTATCCTCGATGTTAATATAAAGTTGTTCCCTAAGTGGGAGAATCAAATTGCCCTCGTCATTTTTAATCAAGAATTGACCCTGATATCTACCAGTTGTATTAGTATCCATTAAGGTGAATTGGAAATAAATGTAATATTCTGTTTCTGCACCAGGCTCAGGAAGAATCAAAGACACAATATAGCAAGGGGCCGAAACAATTTTTGGAACACCTGTGTACACTTCAATCATTGTAAAAAAGATTGTTGAGTAAGGCAATGACTTCATTAGTTCCAAATAACTTGACCTACCATCTTGTACAACTTGCATTTTAAGCAATGGAAGGGTGGCATTCTTAGCGATATAAAATTCCATAACAATAAATATATTGTTATGACTCTTTCCTTAAACCTCTACTGTAATGTTCGAACCTATTGTGCTCAGTTGGAGTTAATAATAGAATACCAGGTTTTAATTCCCCTTTCTTTGTTAGTTGATACATATGACTCATCCAAGTTTGCTCAAAAGGGTGAGCCCAAGTCACATCCAAAAACATCTTTTTATTTCCAGTCCTCGAGACGATTTGAGGCCAATTACAATAGTATATTTCCCCTGTAGCATATGGCACACCTTTATGGGATAAAACAGAATCATATTTTAATTTTGGTGCATTGGGGTCCAATCCCATTTGTGGAAGTCTTGGTTTATTTGGCCAAAACTCCTCCCTGACATGTTGGGGTACATTATACCATGACCATTGAATACTATTATCTCCAAAAAATTCGGAGTAATTTAATTTTAAAAAATCAAAATTTTCCTTGTTAACTATTTCCAAAGATTTTGCGAACAGGTTGGGAACCATTCTATTGAACCCGTTTCTACAAACCTCACCTTGTTTACAAAAGAAAAACATATCGTCTTCAAAAAACAAATAATAATCCAAATCTGTTTCATTTTCGAAATGCTCTGCGATGAACTGACGCCCACCACATATACCCAAATTGTCTTTCTTAATCTCTTCAAAATTATGTTCATTACACATTTGACTGTACGTCAAATCAGTGCTTCTGTCTGTAGAATTATTTAACAAAAACTTTTTTGTTTTTAATAAAAAATCTTTGTCATACTCTATCATTGAATCAATAAGAGTTTGAAATTGTTTTGGACTGTTGAAACCAATAACATATAAACCTACTTTAGTTACATCCAATTTAGTTTGTTGGGTGATTGAAATCTCATTTTTTGGAACAATCTTGTCATTTTTTAAATCTTCAAAAAACTTACCTATCAGTCCGTTAGATTCTATCTCAAAATAATTTACAAGGTCTGCATGTTTATAGCAGATTATACTAAAAATTGATTCTTCAGTCCCCATAAAACCTTCTTCCAAAGTTGATTTCAATAACCCATAATATATTGAATTAAGGTTGGATATGGTCTCTTTTGGTCCACCGAAAAAACCACCCCTCGCAACTTTATTTACTTTATCACCGGCAATTTCATTTAGTTTGTTATATTCAAAACCATGAATTTCTTTTTCGGCTGCATAGGGAAAACAAATAAAAGAAAATTTAGAAATGTATTTTGATAATTTATCCAAAACTAAATCATGTGTAAAATAACCAGGATGAACAGTATTTGTTAGTCCTCCATCAATCCAAAACAGATACTCAGAATTAAATTTATCCATAATTTTTGCATCATGGAGCAAAAATACTTTGGACATAACCAAAGGATTGTAATTTTCCAAACGAGCTTGTGTAGAGTTCCCAAGCCAACCAGCCAAGTTTTTCCAAGTATCGTTGTTTCTTATTTTTTGAATCAAAGGAAAAAACTCGTTGTTTTGAAACCAAGAAAGAGGTCTCTCAATGAACTGTGTATTTGAAGAATCTCTTTTGGAAAAAACGAATTTTTCCAATTCTTTATCTCCATATATAATCATATTGGCGTCGACCTCCAATAGTTTCTCAAACTTATCTAAATAATGTTGATACGTCCTTGACCAACCTTCACTAAGTTCAGACCTTCCGATATCCCATATACCAGTGACTAATGTTATATTACTCATAAATTCTATTAAATTCTTCTAAAATTCTATAAAAACTTTTATTTTCTTCAAACAATTTTGGGTTAGTGTCGGCCGGACAATTATCAGGACACCACCAAATATCAAAGTGTTTTCTGACAAACAAATCTTTGTGATTTTGATACATTAAACTCATAATTACTTCTTCATGGTAAACTCTTTCTACAAGTGTAATTTTGTTTACATAGTCCTCGAAAATGTTCACCATGTTGTCCCACAAATCTCTATGACCACCAAACATACCACCTATAATGTGTATCTTATTATCGTAATTGTTATACCATTTTTCATTGACAGTGCCTGACCAATAATTCCTATGATTGTCTTTCCCGAGAATCAGAAATTTACCTTTAGTATCCTCAATCAAATTTTTCAAAAAACTATTACTGAACAGATTACTTTCATAGTATCTACCCTGAGGATGTTGACTACCTTTCAAATATTTGTTTGGTATCAATCCACAATGTGATAACCCTGCATCAATCCAGAAATAATAATCATATGATTTATCCTCATTCCACCACCAAGAAAATTTAGACCATTGAATTTCAATGCATCTATCTCCAGTCTTAGCATCTTCATAATTTTTATACTTAGAAAGTAGGTCTTGAAACTTTGTTTTTCTCAAATCAAAAACTAGAAACTTTAATTTTTCTTCACTGATATTATTTTCGGTATAAAAAAATCTTTTTAGTCTTTCAATCTCTCCCTCAGAAGTATAACAGACAAAATCGGCATCTGTCATTTTCAATAGTGATAATAAACTGTATTGATAGTGTCCTCCTCTTGAACTTCTACCTCCGAGCTCAGTTCCAGCCAAATCACTATATATACAAGTCATAAATTTAGTTCTCATATATAAATTGGGGATGTATGTTTTTTTCTTTTATTGATTTATTGGTCGTTAAATTTAAATATCCACTAGGAATTTTCACAGGAGAATATTGATTCCAATTGTAGGTCTGAGTATAGAAGTTATTATATTGTCCATGTGAAACATCTGACCAATCGGATATCTGTGGACCTATTGGAATTATGGGAACATAACTTTGGTAAACACTTGTTATGAATTGATAGATAAAATCATCAATAGCAAAATAATGTAAATTTGAAGGGTCCTCAATTTCTAATACTTTATCATAAATTGAACTATGATACATTATCATATTAGTTGCAAAAATACCTCTGTGATGCTCCTCTTTTGGAGGTAAATTTGTTGCATCTAAAAACCATGAAAATTTATCACTTCTATTTACAGGTCTGTTTAAAGTTGGAGCCAAATTTACTACCGCGAATTCAAAATTTTCTGTTTGAGCTTCACACTGTTCTATAAATGATTTTGCATAAGGCATAATAGTACAATCATCCTCAACTATTAAAACCTTTTCATAACCTCTTCCTTTAGCTATTTTGATAATTTCTAAATGGGATTTGGTGCAACCAACATGGCTGTTTGTATCCACAGCAGGAAAGTATTCATAATCCCAACCTACATAATCCATTTCTTTTTTTATGGACTCCAATCTATCGGTGCGTCTCTCCAAATTAACAACGAATTTAGGAGCGTCTGTAAAAATCATTAGCTTACGTGATTATGATTTAGTTGACCTGTTAATCTATCACACCAACCTTTAGATTCTGAGTGAGGCCATACCACCCAATACTTTGGTAATACGTCTGTCTGAAATTCTCTCCAAATCTTACAGTACTTGTCAGGGTCATTCATCATTCTATTAATTTCTCCTTTGTCAGCGTCTTTCCTATACAACGTTTCATCATTTGGTCCATGAAAAGCCACGACCCAAAAATTATAATCTTTTTCAGGAACACTTGAATAACCTACGTCAATACAATGTTTGTAAACAGAAGCAAAGTCTTTTTTCCAATCTTCCTCTGTTTCATAGTTATATGGATTTGGAGGATAATTTTTATCCAAGGTGTATTTTTGTACAGCACGTCTTTCAAATAGTAGTCCACTGTATTTTTCGTAGTCTCTCAGTGTTCTTACAGGACCGAATCCATAAAGACCATCGTGTCCCTCTTGTGTTTCACCATCCATACCTAACAATTTCCTATTTGTTAAATGAGAGTGTTTGTTTTTATCTCCCCAAGTCTTATCATCATCCCACTGTTTAGTTCTTCCTTTACGTGTGTATTCGTGATAGACTACAGGAATGTGGGGGTGGAACAAATCATATCCCCATGTATAAGCTCTAGCCGCAATTGAAATTTCTTCTCCGTGAAAATAATACTCAGGGTTGTGTTGTACCTCTTTTGAAAACTCTCCTAAGGTAAAACAAAAGTGTGCAGAATAAAATCTTGCTGTCACGGGTTTTGTCATTTCCCTCCAACTTGGTATTGTTTCGGGTAAAAAGAATACCGCACCCTCGGGTATAAATCTATCAAACACCATTCTCCAAGCATCTTGAGCTCGTCCTGCGGGGTCATTATCAGGGTCAAAGGAGGGTACATAACCCGTAAGTAGAGGTTTCTTATACCCATCCTTTTGTAGACCCTTTATCATTTTGATTAGGATTTCATCCCAATCTTTAACGAATCTCATATGAGAATCAATCTGCATGGTGTACTTTTCATTTTTATATAATTGTTGAACAAGATGTCTTGCCCAACAAACACCTTTAGCTTCCTGATAAGGAACATTCAAAATTCTGAATCTTTTATCATCTTTCCACTCATCTAAATTATCAAATCCGTCAGTGTCGGAATATTGTCTTGCGATACCTAATACCAAATTTTCCGGTTTTTTTGCATTGGCCAACATGTCTTTGATTGTTGGAACTAGTTGGGGGTCTCTATAAGAGGCAATCTGAATGAAAATTTTACTCATGAAATATATTTTGAATAAAAATAAAAAACCCTCTACGAAAGTAGAGGGTTTAGATTATATAATTTTATTTTTATTAACATCCCGATGGGTCAACACCTGTAATTTCTCCAGCTCCACCACTTACTTGGAATACAGCAGTTCCATTGGAATAGAATCCGTCAGGTACTGCAATAGAAAGACCTGTATCGAAGTACAAGAACTCACCAATATTCGGACCAGGTCCTCCTGATATTGTACCATAAATCGTGTTTGGTGCACCTGAGAAGTCAATACAAGCAAGGTTTGCTGTAGACCCCGTACCCAAAGTATACTCATAATATCCAATAGTTTGTGTTTGTGTTGGAGTATTAGTTGGAGTATTTGTAGGAGTTTGTGTTTGTGTTGCAGTATTCGTAGGAGTTTGTGTTGGTGTTGGGGTGTTTGTTGACGTTTGTGTTACGGTTTGTGTTGGTGTTACAGTATTTGTTGGAGTTTGTGTATTTGTAGGGGTTGGAGTTAAAGTCGGACAAATCGTAATGAACCCTTGAACAACCCCTGTGGTGTTCAACTGAGCAACAAAGTTATTGAACTGAATAAATCCTGTCATATCAATTGTTGCTGGTCCTGTACTCACATTAAAAAATTGGTCATTTAAATCAAATTGTGTGTTATTACCAAACACAGTAACTGGAGAACTTACTTCACCACAAGCATCCAAGCTTGTTGTTCCAGAGTAAACTGAGAATGAACTCCTAGATGTAGTTGGAGTTGGTGTGTTTGTTGGAGTAGCGGTGTTGGTTGGTGTTTGAGTATTTGTCGGAGTAGCGGTGTTGGTTGGTGTCTTAGTATTAGTTGGTGTCTGAGTATTAGTTGGTGTCTGAGTATTAGTTGGTGTATTTGTCGGTGTTGGTGTTGGTGTAGTTGTCGGAGATGCAGTAATACTAGGTGTCGGTGTTGCAGACGTGAATGGGAATGACCCAAGATTAGTTAAGACAATTGTGCTCGAAAATGCTGTTGAATAAGTGTTGTCAAGTAACCAAATGTTCTTGATTTCACTTGGTGTTAATTCAACTTGATATTGCCACAAAGCATCATCACATCTTTGATAATTGAAGGTAGCTATTGTGGTTCCCGTATTTGTTAAAATATATTTACTGCATGCCATTTTCTATCTTTTCATATAAATACTCTTTCGCAACAAAAAAAATAAATAAATTTTTATTAGAAACAGTCTGACAAATTATAACATGGTTCGGTACCACCAGTAACAATTACTCCAGGGTTAACTTCAGGAACTGTAGAAGAACAACGTGAAATAGTTCCACCTGCTGGAAGGTTGAACGAAATCAATATTTGGGTAACACAATCTGTATATGTAAAATATTCGGCCGAACCTGTTGTGTTATTTGCTGTATAACAAAAACAAGGAATTGTTTGTGTGGCCGTTGGAGTCTGAGTAGGTGTTTTGGTTAATGTAGGCGTGTTGGTTGGAGTTGGTGTTGGGTTTACAATCGAAGTTTGAGATGGTGTCATTGAAGGTGTTACGTTAGGTGTGTTCGTTGGAGTAGTGAAAGGAAAAGGACCATAATTATCAAGAACTATAAATTGTCCAAATGCTGTAGAATAAGTGTCATCTATTAACCAAATGTTTTTACTTTCATTTGGGTTAAGTTCATCTTGATATACCCACAAGGCATCATCACACCTTTGATAGTTGAAGGTTGTTATTGTAGAACCCGTGTTTGTTAAATTGAATTTACTACAAGACATTATATATAAATATAATTGAATTTTTTTAGGGACAAATTCCGGTGTTTATAATCAGACCATTGGATAAATCTATTTGTATCCAAGTGTTACCATCCGTTATGATTATTTCCGCGCCAATTGGTGGAATTGAACATTGAGGATTTCCATATACAGAATTTCCAGAGACCAATGAAGAGAACGGTACAAAAGAATAAACGGAAACATTCGACGGACCATATCCTGCCTCATCACAGGCATTGTTCCAAACCGTATCTGTCCAAAGATTTTCGAAGTACACAACCGCAGGTGTTGGAGTTGGTGTTGGATGTGGTGTCGGTGTTATTGTTGGTGTGATAGTT
>SXGQ01486018.1_pt1 | contig 29795 bp, 24 predicted proteins | sample 3178371 | NCBI WGS metagenome assembly SXGQ01 (sample SAMN11356859, study PRJNA531348) | freshwater metagenome | isolation source: freshwater sample F1-20 | place: China: Fuxian Lake, Yuxi | collected 2017-12-25
CGCCGATCAGGATGCCGCCGTTCTTGAGTTCGTCCGCGTAGATCTTGGCCTGGTGCTCTGGGATGCCCAGGCCGATCAGCGCGCCCACGGCCCCGCCGGCGGCCCCGCCCGCGGCCATTCCCGCCAGTGCCGCGACAACTGGGCCGGCCGCGAGAATGCCGACGCCCGGGATCGCCAACGCGCCGACCGCCGCCAGGCCCGCGACGATCGCGCCCAGTGCGCCGCCGCTCACGCCGCCAACCGCGGCGCCCTCGGACATCTTGGACTTGGTCTCGACGCTGAACTCGCGACCCTTGGTGGCGTCGGACATCAGCACGCTGATGTCACGCTCGGGGAAGCCCGAGGCCAAGAGACGGCTGACGGCCGCGTTGGCTTCGGGGCGTGACTTGAAGGTGCCGGTGATGATGTGCTTAGACATGTCGTGAACTCCTCTGTGAGTTGAGTGTGCTGTGGCCGGTGCGACACGGGTCGCATCCTGGAACAGTGCGCGGCGGCGATGAGAAGCGCATGAAGTCCGGGCGAATGCTGACTCAGGTCAGATCAGGTCAAGTCGAAGGAGCATGGACATGGCATGGACGAGCTCGTCCTGGCTGAACGGAGCATCCGGGTGACGCGGATCATCGTCGGGATCATCCACACGAACGCAGATCAGTGCTTCGCGTCCGCCCGAAGCAACGGCATTGAGCAGTGCATCGGCGGCGGAGCACAATCGGACCGGGTCAACTGCGTGAGCAGACATCGGTGTACCTCCGTACGGTCGCTCGGCATCAATGCCGCTGAAGCGAGCCTTGTTGACGACATGGTGCTCTGCGACAGTTGGGGTGTGGTGAGCGGGACATGAAGATCTGCTCATCCTGGCAGCCCACGCATGCCGCGCGCTCATTCGCTGAGCGTGAGGTGGTGCGGCGCTGACTGCCGCAAGCGTGTGATCGCGCGCTGGGCGATCGTTCGAACGGTTCCCACAGGCAAGTCCATGCGCTTCGCGATCGAACGCATGGACAGGCCCTGGACGATCGCCAGCCACAGCACCTGCCTGTGATCGTCCTTGAGCACTGTCAGCATGTCCGCAGCGCTCTGCGAGCTCTCGTCGAGCCAGTGTACGTCGTGCGTGTCCGTGTTGGCGGCCAGGGCGGCCTGCTTGATCTCGGCGATGGCTCGGAGCTCGCGTGACTGTTTGCGGCGATGATCGCTGAGCCAGCGGCGCGTCAGCAGGCCGATGAACGTCGCCTCGCTCCCCCGAGACGGGTCAAAGCGGCCAGCATGCCTCCACAGTTGAACAAAGATCTCTTGTGTGGCGTCCTCGGCATCGCTCTGCGAATGCGTGCCACGGAGAACAAGCCACCAGACAAGTCGCCCGTAGCGCTCGTACAAGTCGTCCACAGCGGACGGGTCGCCCGCCGCGATGCGCTCGAGAACACATGGTGCTGCTGACAGCGTTAGCGGTGCGGAGGCTGAGGGTGCCTGTGTCGTCGTCGGTTCAGGGATGGTTGTGGTCTTCATGCTTCCAAGGATGATGCCACGAACTGAGCGGGGTGTGATCCTTCAGTGAATCCACGTTCATGCGTCCGGTCGGGCACGGCCCCGGCGCACGAACAGATCCGGCCGGAGCCGGATCTGTTCGTTGAGAGATGCATCGAGTGGCGGCCCGACGAGCGGCCGGTATGAAGGAACTGTCAGGCAGCGGGCGGCCGCTTGATCGACCCGGTGATAAGGCTGATGATGAAGAGGATCAGGAAGACCACAAAGAGGACCTGGGCGATCCAGGCGGCGGTCCCGGCAAGGCCCGAGAATCCCAGCACCGCGGCGATGATCGCGATCACGAGGAAGGTGAGTGCCCAGCTAAGCATGGTGTCGTCTCCGTTGGGTTGTGTCGTGTGACCGTCGCACACGAGGGTGCTGAGTGAGCCGAGGCTGAGTGTGAATGCCGTGCGTTCAGTCCGCGGCGTCCTGCATGGCTTCTCCCGCCTTCTCGACGTCCTTGCCCGCGCCCTCCATCGTGGTGCACGCGGCCAAGAGCAACGCCAGTGGCAGTGCAAGGAGCAGTGCGATGATGCGTGCAAGTGGCTGGCGGTCTTTGATCGTCGGCGTCATGTTCGGGAGTCTCCTGTGGCTTGGTGGGTTGCTCCGACGGCACCGTGTCGGGGTACCGGTGGAATGATGCCTCTGCGCCCGTTGCCGGGGCTGAACCCAGCATGAAAATCCCTTCATTTGCAGGAGTTATGCTCTCTGTGTCGGCTCCAGATTGGGTTGAGCCGATACGCGAAACCGGCTGGTCACACGTCCAAGAAGAGGAGTGAGCACCGTGAAAGTACTACTTGTCGAGGACAATCCGAAGATGGCCGCGGGCATCACGAAGATGCTGAGCCACGAGTCTGCAACCGTGGACGCGAGCGCCACGGGGTACGAGGCCGAGGAGATGGGGGCCTCGAATGACTACGATGCGATCGTGCTCGACCTCATGCTCCCGGACCGAGACGGCATCGATGTCTGCAAGTCGTTGCGGCGTCGTGGCATCTCCACCCCGATCCTGATGCTCTCGGCGCTGGGCGCCACGTCGGACCGGGTCTTGGGACTGAACGCCGGCGCCGACGACTATCTCGCCAAGCCATTCGAGTGTGCCGAGCTGTGCGCACGGATCCGCGCCTTGGTCCGTCGCGGTCAGCAGGCGGAGCCGACCAGCCTTGAGTACAACGGCCTGACGCTCGACATGCTCAGGCGGTCGGCACGCCGCGATGGAAACGCTATCGCGCTCTCGGCACGCGAGTTCGCGCTGCTCGAGTTCCTCATGCGTCGTCCCGATGCCGTGCTGTCGCGGACGATGATCGGTGAGAAGGTGTGGGACATGAACTTCGAGCCGACCCGCAACGTTGTCGATGTGTACATCTCGGCTCTACGGAAGAAAGTCGACCGTGACTACGAGACCCCCCTGATCCACACCGTGGTGGGGGTTGGGTATCGCTTCGGGTCGGCCGTCTAGAGAGGTGCTGCAAGAGCGATGGCGCATCTGATTCAATCCGCCCTTGCCTGCCTCTGCTCGCCGTCCAGTGCGTTGCGGGGTGGTCGTGACGGATGGATGGGGTGGGTGGTGGCCGCCGTGCTCGCGGCGGCGGCGGTGGTGGTTCGGGTGCTCTTCCAGCCGGTGCTGGGGACTGACGTGTACTTCATGACGGCCTTCCCTGCCGTCATTGTCGCGACGCTCTACGCCGGCATCGGCCCCGGTGTCTTCTGTTGCCTGCTGTGCATCATCGGCCTCTACTCGACAGTGAAGCTGCCCGGCACCGATGGGCAATGGTACGACATCCATATCGCTGCGCCGGTCATGGCCGCCCTGGCTACGGCGCTGTTGATGGTGGTGATCTGCGCCCGGTATCGGCGATCTCGGGAGTCGTTGATGATCGCACGCCAGCGTGAGCGCGGCTTCGATTCACGGCTGCGAACCATGAAGTCGGACCTGAAGACGACCTCCGCGCAGGTTGAGGCCATGCTGAGCGTCGTTCCCGTCCCGATCCTGATCGCGATGGATGCGAACGCGAAGTTCGTGACCGGCAATCAGGCGATGTACGAGATGCTCGAACTCGACCAGGGCTGCAACCTGTCACCCGCAGCGGTGCCCGTGCAGCGAGCGGCGCTGCGCTTCCATCGCGACGGCGTCGAGATCCCTGCCGGCGCGCTGCCGCTGCAGCTAGCCCTGAGCGGGCAGAGCGTCCGCGGAGCGACGATGGACATCGTCTTTACCGATGGTCGCGTGAAGCGGCTTCGCGGCGATGCCCAGCCCTTGTGGAACGCCCAGGGGCGGGTGTGCGGCGCTGTGGCCGCGTTCGTCGACCTTGGCGACCGCGGGACTGAGGTAGTTGCCGCCCCGCCGATGGCTTGAGGTTAACCGAGTGATATTTAGAACAGTAGTGGCGGCCGCCGCGATCCGTCCTGGTTCGGACCGCGTTCGGGGTGTTGATGCGGTCGATTGGGCATGAAGAACAAACTAGGTCGTGGTACCATGACTCGCAGGTCGAGATCGCGCAGGGTCGAAGTACAGCGGCCCCTTTTGGTGGCGTCGTGAGTCCTGCAACACGTGGAGTTGGGTGCAATGACCGGGTTCTCCGCCAGGAGCTCGATCGTGGTTGTCGGTGAGGCGCCGCATCCCTCAGAGGCGATCGCTGCCGCGCTGATCGAAGCTCCCTGGCGCGGGCCGCTGTATCAGTTCGGAGATAGCGAGTCAGCGCTCGATTGCGTCCATCAGCGGGGACGATTCGCGGCGCAAAGGGGCGATGTGTCCGTGGGACTCGTAGTGGTCTCGCTCGGTGCCAATGCAGAGCCAGGTGTGAGGCTCACGCAATCTGTCCGGGGCAGCGCAGGGACCAGGCACATCCCGATTGTGGCGGTTGTGGGCGCCTCAGAGCCGTCGACGATCCAGTTGTGCTACTCGGCCGGCGTGAATGCCTGTGTCGAGTGGCCGCACCTGCCTGACGAGCAGTATGGGCTCGCAAGGAATGTCGTGAAGTGGTGGCTGCACGGGGTGCCCGTGGTTCCAGACGACAACCATACGTCTGGACGGCTGAACGCCATCAAAGCATGAGGCCGAGCGCCACGTGTGGCGCTCGGCTCTCACGCGGTCCGCTCGCACTACACCGCGGTTCGTCAGTGCCGGGCTCAGGCGAGTTCCTGGGGCCGGAGATCCCTATCGCCCACTCTTGCCCGCAACGCGGTCCCAGGCATCCTTGATCGCCAGCTTCGCGCGCTCCCACGCGAGCCCGCCCTTGTGCTCAACAAGCGCCCATTGGCGAGCGATGCTCGCTTCGATGTCATCGAACGACTTGCCTGTGCGTCCATGAGACTCGTAGCTCTCCCAGCCCATGCGGTAGGCATGGCGGTAGTCCTCGTACGGCTCGCCCGGCCGGTAGTACGGCCGTGAGGAGTAGCTCGCTCGCCAGTAGCTGTCCTCGATCGTGGGATCCAGTGTCTCGCCGATGGCGTGGCTGGCCGCGGCTCCGCCGATGCCCCCGACAACTGCGCCGGCGACGGCGCCGACGGGGCCTCCCAGCGACCCCACCGCGGCCCCGGCCGCAGCGCCGGCCGCGGTCCCTGCGCCGGTCTCCAGCGGATGTGAACCGGGTTCACCCGTGATGGGATCTCGGTTCAGGGGATCATGATCGTCATCGTGTGCCGTATCGCCGCGATTGCGGCTGGGATGTGCCATGCTGGACCTCGCTTTCTGACATGCTCGGACGATGGCCGACTCAGGCCGGCGTCCGGCTCTTCATACTTCCCATCGCACATGTGAACGGTGTGAAATCAGCACGAGGCGTTCGGGATGATCGACTGGCGGCGGTGCAGGGCCGGTGCTGCGCGGATGAGCGCCGTTTCACAGTCGTTTCACCCGAGCGTGCGTGTTCGCGGCGATCATCCCCATGTCGAGCAGAGTGACACTGCGTCGGCGCGGAGCGCCGGCCCACATCTCAACGTCTCGCAGCAAGGAGCATGACCATGCATCACGACGAGTACCGGACTCAGAACCCCGGACGCGGCCAGTACAGGCCTGATCAGGGCAACTCGCCCCGCTACGGCATTCAGCCCTTTGGAGACCAGCCGGGTCGCTATCCGCCGGATCGATTCGACACCGGAGGGGAGAGCCCCTACCGCCAGGACCGTTATCCCCGCGACGGCGGCTTCGGCAACGACTACGAGACGTCCGGTCGTCAGTGGCCGTACCAGCAGGGACGCGAGGAGCGTTACGGCGGGCAGCCGAACGATCAGTACAGCGCGGGCGATCGCCCGGGCCGCGCTTCCCGCGGCGGCCAGTACCCCACCTACGAGCATGACAACATTAGTCAGCAGGGCAGGTATCGTGACTATGACCGCCAGACTGCCCAGTACGGCGGTGGGCGGTCGCGCGACACCGAGTACCGTCCGGGCGGCGCCGGCTACGGCAACCAGAGGTACGTCTCTGAAGGCTCCGGCTACGGTGCTGGATACTCCGGCGGCGGCCAGTACGGCACCAGCGGTGGGCACGATTCCGCCTTCGCTGGTGAAGGATCTGGCCGCGCGAACGCGTGGGGCACGACCGGCGGGTACGGCGATCGAACGGCTGATGGCGGCTACGGCTCCCGCAGGTCGGGCGGTTCGTACGGGACGCAGGGCATGATGGAGCAGAAGTCACGCAAGGGACCCAAGGGCTACCAGCGGTCCGATGACCGACTCCGCGAGGAGGTCATCAACATCCTGATCAATCAGGCCAGCTTCGATCTGGACGACGTCGAAGTCGATGTGTCGCAGGGCGTGGTCAAGCTCACCGGGTCGGTGCCTGATCGCCAGGCCCGGTACGAAGCCGAGGAGTTGGCAGACGGCCTGTGGGGTGTCAAGGATGTGACGAACAACCTCAAAGTCGGATCCGAGCGATCGCGTCAGTACGGCAGCGATCGTGACTCGAGCGATGAGCAGTCCAATCGCAGTGGCTCTTCAGCAACATCCGGCGTGTCCGGCGGCACCGGCAAGCAGCAGCAGTCGTCGTCGCAGCCCTCGGAATCGACCTACACCGGCAGCTCGAAGTCCCGGTAACCCTTCAGCAGTTCAACGCCTCGCTACCTTCGCCAACCCAGACCTGCCCTCGCGGGCGGTCTGGTGTTTTTCAGTATGGGGAGAGGTGCCGCGCCGACGCGGAGTGCATACCCTTCTTTCAACGGGATCGGGGTCTGCAGACTTGACGCCGATGCCGGATCGTGGGAAACCAATGGTGTGAGGTGGTCCCATGCGTGTGCTGGTGATCGAAGACAACCCGAAGTTGGCGCGTGCGATCGCCGCTGGCCTGAAGGAGCGCGGATACGCCGCCGACGTCTGCTTGACCGGGAACGAGGGGTACAACGCCGCACTGGCGAACGTGTACGACGTGATTGTCCTTGATCTGATGCTGCCCGACCGAGACGGCATGGACATCTGCAGGTCGCTGAGGGAGCGGAAGGTCCGCAGCCCGATCCTGATCCTCAGCGCGATCTCGAGCACCACGGACAAAGTCGCGGGGCTCGACGCCGGTGCGGACGACTACCTGGCCAAGCCCTTCGAGTTCGAAGAGTTGATTTCTCGCGTCCGGGCGCTGCTTCGACGCGGCCAGGCGTCAGAATCGGCGGTGCTGAGGGTGGCGGACGTCGAGCTTGACCTGGTGAAACGTGTCGCGACGCGAGGGGGCACGGTCGTGTCTCTCACCAACAAGGAGTTCGCCCTGCTCGAGTTCCTCATGCGGAAGGCCGACCACGTACTCACGCGAACGCAGATCGGCGAGCACGTGTGGGACATGAACTTCGACAGCTACTCCAACGTGATTGATGTGTACATCTCAACGCTGCGGCGGAAGCTCGACAAGGGATTTGATCAGCCCTTGATCCACACCATGATCGGTGTCGGATACATGTTCAGCGTGGACAAGCCATGACCGAAGCCGCCCTGAGTCCTGCCGCAGGCGGCGCGATACCGACGTCCGGGCGGTCGGGGCGCCATTCGTTGCGAGCACGCATGGCTGCGTCATTCTTTCTGCTGACGATCGCCATCGTGCTGGTGCTGTCGGCCGCGATCGCGCTGTCACGAGAGCGCGCGGTTCACCGCTACTTCGATGCCCGACTGTACGACACGGCGCGATCGATCGCCCAGCGCGCGGAGACGAAGGGGGCCGTTTCACCGGGGGAGCTCCGTGACCTGTATCCGGGCGGGCTTCCATCGGTTCCGCGAGTGATTCAGTTTCGCGATGCTGATGGTCGGGTTCTCGAAGGCTCTCTGTCCGACACTCCGATCGCAGCACTCACGGTGATCTCCGAGGCCGGCGGACCGTGGCGCGGCACAGCTCCGGTTCCCTTGCACAGCCAGACTGTGACCGTGTCCGCCGCGTCGGGCATCGACCCGCTGGAGCGCGCGGGGAGCTACAGGATCAAGGCGGTCGCACTTCAGGTGCGCATGACCGACCCGCTGGTCGACCATGTCGTGATCGCGGTATCGATGGCGACATTTGATCGGCTCACGTGGTCGATCCTGCAGACGCTGCTGTGGTCTGCGGGTGCGGCCGCAATCGCTGCAGGTGTGGCGGGCTGGATCGCCGCCGGAGGGATCGCGCACCGCATCGAAGCCATCACGCAGCGGGTAGCCTCCATCACGCCGATGCAACTCGAGTCGGGCGTGCAGATTCCCGAGCAGCGCGATGAGCTCGGGCGGCTCGCGCAAGCACTCAACGCGACCTTTGAGGAGCTGAACCGCGCGTTTCGCAGCCAGGAGCGATTCATCTCCGACGTTTCGCATGAGCTGAAGACCCCGCTTGCCGCGATGCTGACCGAGGCGCAGGTCCTGCGATCCATCGATTCGACCCATGAGGACTACCTTGCGTTCGCACGAAGCGTGGAGGAAGAGGCTCGTTGGCTGGGAAAGAAAGTGGAGAGCTTTCTTGTCGTCGCGCGATTCGGGCACGGTCGACGGTACGTCGCCGAAGCGTACGTCTCGCTCAACGATGTCGCGATCGACACCATCAAACATGCCAGCATCCTGGCGCGTCAGCAGAACGTCGAGTTGACGTTGAGCGCGTATGACTCATCGGAGGATTGTCACGACGGGTTGGTTCGTGGCGATATCGATCTTCTGCGCGTCGCCCTGGACAACATCGTCCGGAACGCGATTCAGTTCTCGCCACCGGGGAGCTCCGTGCAGATTACTGTGGCATGCGTCGAAAAGCGCATGGAGATCCAGGTGAGGGATCACGGTCCGGGCATCGACCCGCAGTATGTCGACCGCATCTTCAACCGCTTCGAGCAGGCTCCCGTGCGAGGCTCCGGGCGGCGCGGGACAGGTCTTGGGCTCGCGATTGCCAAGGGCGTGGTCGAACTCCACGCGGGCATGATCCGTGTCGAGAATCACCCCGAGGGGGGGTGCGTCTTTCACATCGCGCTCCCGCTGTTCGATCAGACGTCCGAGCCTGATCGGTCAATGCCAATGACGCGCTAGTTCAGCGCCGGTGTCGATCCCGGCCATCCGCGGGCCATCTCCCGGGCACCCATCGTGGTCTGCACGGCACAAAGTTCAGCCCGACTTCATGCCGCTCTCATTCTGTAGACGCATGCTTCGACAGGCCTGAATAACAGCATCCGCCGTCGCCTTGGACGTGCGAGGGTGCCTCCATGCCCGTCACTGTATCCCATTCACGAACCAACGGCTCACGGAGCGCGAAGAGATGAAACTCGAAACACTGAAGGACCTCTACATCCACGAACTGCGCGATGTTCACAGCGCCGAGAAGCAGCTGACACGCGCCCTTCCCAAGCTCGCCAAGCGCGCCTCGCACGATGCGCTGCAGCAGGCCTTCACCGACCACCTGGCCGAAACCGAGGAGCACGTCGTCCGGGTCGAGAAGATCCTGAGCGAGCTCGAGGCCCGTGCTGCCGGGAAGATGTGCGAAGGAATGAAAGGGCTGATCACCGAGGGGGCGGAGCTGCTCGAGACTGATGGCAACGAGTCGGTGCTCGACAGCGGGATCATCGTGGCGGCACAGAAGTGCGAGCACTATGAGATCGCAGCATACGGCAGTCTCTGCGCCATCGCAGAGCTGCTGGGTCGGAAGCAGGACGTCAAGGTTCTTTCGCAGACCCTGGAGGAAGAGAAGGCGGCTGATGCATCGCTCAGCCAGATCGCGCAGGACGTGAACAACAGCTCGGCTCTCACGTCGGATCGGTGATGGCCGTGAGAGTCAGAGCAACACAATCGATTCAGCACGCACAAGGAGTATTCGCCATGAGTCACACAGTGAACGTACGGATCAGGTCGCTCGCGCTCGCCGCGGGCCTGGCAGTGTCGATGTCTGCGGCCGTGAGTGCCAATCCGGCTCAGGATCAGCGTCGCGCTCCCCGCGACGCGACAACCACAGATACCATGAGGCAGGTGCAGCCGACGCCGCAGAGCGCCGTCGGCCAGCAGGCGGTGCTGCTGATCCCGGCATCGAAGGCCATCGGCAAGAACGTCGAGACCGTGTCGGGCGAGAAGCTCGGGGACATCAGCGACCTGCTGATCGGGAACCGCAGCGGGCTCATCGAGTACGCCGTGCTGTCTCACGGCGGCGTTGCCGGGATCGGCGACACGAAGATCGCGGTCCCGTTCGAGGCCTTCGGGTGGAACAGCCAGAAGCAGGTGCTCACGCTGCCGATGACGAAGGCCGATATCGAGAAGGCGCCCAAGCTCGAGTCCGACAAGTACGATCGGCTCATGGACGATCGCACGCGTTCGGAGCTTCAGAGCCACTACCGAGTGCAACGCCAGCGAGCGGAGATCGACACCGCTGACCGCTGGAGCGGTCGCACCGCAAGTCAGTGGCCATTGCTCAAGGCGAAGGAGATCAAGGGTCAGGACATCAGGTCCAGCGCCGGCGAGGAGATCGGCACCGTCAAGGAGCTGATGTTCGACGTGATGACGGGCCGGGTCGCCTTCCTGGCGGTCGAGGTCGACGACATGAACGACGCCATCGTACCGGTGCCGTGGGCGATGTTTGACTTGAACAACGACGGCAAGATCTACGCCAGCAATCTCAACATCGAGCGCCTCAGGTCGGCTCCGCGATTCGAGAGCGATGAGTGGCGGGAGCTGGTCGACCGATCGTTCAACACGCGTGCTTACCAACACTACGGCCGCAACGCCGCGTGGCTCGAACGCACAGGGACCGAGAGCACTCGCGGTCCGAACGACAGCGTTCGCGGTCCGAACGACGGCGCCTACCAGGAGTACGACCGCATGTACTCCAGCGGCAAGGCGATGCAGGGCTCCGGCCTTGTGATGCTTGTCGAGCAGTCCAAGGCCACCAACACGGTGCCTCAGCTGACGTCCGTGGCAGTCCACACCGACGACGGCAAGGATGTCGTGATCCACCTGGCTCCGGAGGCCTACCTCCGAGAGAAGAGCGCCATGCCCAAGGCCGGTGACCGTATCCAGTTCAAGGGCAACTGGGCTGAGATCGATGGGACACAGTACCTCCTGGCGTCTGAGTTCACGCCGGCGAATGGCCAGCGGGTGATCATCCGCGGCACCGATGGTTCTCGTGTCTGGTCTCGACGCTGATCAGTCGGCATCGATGTGTGCCGAAGAGCTCTGTATGGTGGGTCATCCACCAGCACCACAGGGGTGCACGTGCTCGACGCATGTGCGCCCCTTTCACATGGCTACGAGCAGAAGCCCGCGACACGAGCGATGACGATGATGCCGCGTCAGCACGGCTCTCCGAACTGCCCCAGCAGCACGCTGAGATCGGCTCCGTTGACGGCTCCGTCCCCGTTGAAGTCGGCTCCGGTGTTTGGCGGCACAGATTGTCCAAACTGGCCAAGCAGCACGGACAGATCGGCGCCGTTGATCTGGCAGTCACCGTTCGCATCGCCCGAGCTGCGTGTGCAGGCGCACGGCGGCGCCCCTCCGTGGCTGAAGGCACGGACGGGCACGATCTGCTCCACGATCCCGGGAGCGCTGACGCGCAGCTTGATGACTGCGAAGTAGCCTTCATGATTGGTGAAGTCGACACGGATCGGATGGATACCTCGGCTGAGCGAAGCGGTCGCCACATGATGCACATTGGACTGGAATCCGGACCATGCCGGGTCGAGAACGAGTGTATCTCCGATCCAGACCTTGGCATCATCATCGACGTTCAGGATGAATGTGTACTCAGCATCGTCCGGCAGTGCCAGGTCGCCCTCGAAGCGCTGCATCCAGAAGCTGGGGTAGCCAACAGGAAACTGATCGAAGTTCAGATTCTGGACGAGAGACTGCTGCATCGCGCCGAAGTCGTCCAGATCCGGAGCATCCTGGCTGAAGGTGTACGCGACGACATCGAAGCACTCGGCCGTCAGCGTGCCGCCGACCATGTCTGTTGCCGCAATGGTTCGTGTGGAGATGCCGGGGCCCGACCATGTCGCGTCGAGCGCGAGCGACTCCGGTTCCCATGCGACGAAGTCAACAACCAGATCGTGCGGCCCGGCCTCGAGGTGCACTGTCGAGGGCACGCTTCCAAAGAACCGCCGCCCGCGGGACACCGGCACACCATCGATCTCGACCCTTGCGATTGTGTCATGACGTGGCAAGTTGAAGGTGTACTCGCCCGACTCGGGAACCAGAAGCTGGCCGGACAATCGCACTGCAAAGTTCTGGCTGCGGCCCGTCAGCGTGGTGAACTCGCTGCCCACGATCAGCGCATCGGGTACCGTCGTGGTCTGATAGGGTGTGAGTCGCGTGAGGTTCAGCATCTGACCGTCGAACGCGTTGGCGATCAACCCCGGCTCAGAGCCCGCCCGGCTGGGCGTCGATCGCACTGTGATGGTCACGGCATCCTCAAGGCCCGCAAAGCTGCCGCGCACGGTCGTCGTACCCGGGGCGACGCCTGTAACAACGCCGCTGGGGTCGACCGATGCGACCAGCGGATTGTCGCTTGTCCAGGTCACGCTCATAGTGACATCCGCGGGCGGGCTTGCCACATAGGAAGCCAGGGTGACCAGCGGCGCAGACACAAAGCCCTCCGCAACCGCGACGGCCGAGTCGACGATACTGAACCCCGTTACCCCATCCACAACCACACGAACGCGATCGCTCAGGTACTGCGGCACGAAAGACAGGCCCGAGCCGAGGTCCAGACCCGTGAAGCTCTCAAAGGCGCCAAATCGCTGATTGGGGGCCGTCGTCAGGATATCAAAGCTCTGCCCCAGAGAGGGCATGAAGCCATCGACAACCGAGAGCCTCAGCTCGCCGCCGAGTGATGCAGCGCCCGCCACCGCCAGGACATCGTGGCCGGTGCCCGGAACAGGCCCGCCGATATCGATCTCCAGCGCGGCCCTGCTCGATGCGGCTCCGGCGTTGAAGTTGATCTGGCTCACACTGAGTGTGCCCAGCGGCAGCCCCGGACGGATCACGCCGACCGTGCTGACGTTACCGGCGCTCACATCACCCGAGCCCTCCAGCACGCCGCCACGTTCGACAATGACCGTGTAGTTGCAGAGCACCGTTCCTTCGTCGAGTATCAGCGATCCTGCGGGCGGCGTCGGACCATCACTGCCACCGACAAAGATGTTCGCATCGACGTAGAGGTAGGCACCGGATTCAACCCGCACATGGGTGTCGGCTTCGGGTGCGACGGAAGCGCTGGACACACGCAGGTCACGCAGGAGTTCGATGCCGGCGCCGTTCGATGCGAGAACCTGTGCGCCACCACGCACGCCAGATCCATCAGAGACACACTGCACGAGGCTCCCAATGCCATCGACAAGCAACGTGGCGGAGCCTGACTCTCCGATGAGTTCGAACGACCCGAGCGATGCCGCGGCCCCGTTCCGGACCGTGACGGCCCCGTTGGATGCAGGCCCATTGAACCAGCCGACGTGCATGCGATACGGCGTCTCAAAGCTGGATCCCGCCCCGTCAATCGTCAGCGATCCATTCCCGCGGTGGCCGATGTAGGAGTTGTTCAGGACGGTCAGCCGCCCGCCGGCCTCGACGGACGCGCTGACAGACTGGTGCTCGTACCCGATGAAGAAGATCTCGCCGTTGTTCGGGTAGTCGCACGCCGTGAGCTCGGAGCCTGCCCCGTGAACCAGCAGCTGCTGTGAGGCGGCCGTGTAGCCCAAGCCCAGTCTGAAGTGATTTAGGCACCGTACTGATGCGCCGTTCGTCACAGAAAGGCTCACGGACCCATGGTTCGCCACAATCGTCCGCATCGTGGCCGTGGAGCCCGGCCCGTCGACTTCGAATGCGACATCAGATGTGACGTTGTTTGCCAGCTCCATAACCAGTGTCTGGCCGCCGTTCCACGACGCGCCATTCTCAACTCGGATTGTCACAAGGTCCGCATCTGAGACTCGAAACAAGTTGGCGAATGATGCAGAGCTGCCGGTTCCCGACACCAGCCAATGCTGCTCTGTTTCCGGGTCGGCCGCGTACATGTCGCCGGACAGTGTGAGCTTCCCTCCATCTGTGATGGAGATGTCCGCGGTTCCATTGCCGTTTGTGCTCAAGTAGCCCGTGCTGACCTCTGAGCCCGCACCCCGGATCGTCAGACTGGATTCACTCAGGGCGCTATAGCGTGAGAGATCGATCCCGGCAACGCACGTTACGCTGCCGCCGTTCTCGACGAGCATGGTGCCAACACCGCCGCCATCCCCAAGGTGCAGGTGCGGGCTGACGAACGTGGAGCCAGGATCACGGACGATGAAGTCGCCGCGCGAGCCCACACCCGAGCCGCCGTGCATGAACACTTCGTGACTGAACGAGCCGCCCTGCTCGACGATCAGCGTGCCGCGGCCTCCAGAGTCCAGCCCGTTGCGGGCATCAGAGTTGTCGCTCGTCCACATGGACCCGGCGCCGGTGATGGTGACCGTGCCTGTACCCGGCGAGCCGATCGCGGCGCGGCCGATGGCGGTCCCGCCATTCTCAATGAGCATGCTCGCGGTCGAACCGGCGGCATCACCGATCTCGATGGTGCGGTCCACAGCCTGGAGCAATGAACCGGCCCCGCTGATCGTGATGTTTCCCGTGCTGCCGGTCTGCCGCCCAGCAAGGATGTCCTGCTGCGGCATGTTGAACGCCTGGCCTCCATCGACGATCACGAGGTTCCCGGAACCGGACAGCCCGACGTACACCACACCCTGCACAACCGCGCCGCTGCCGACCGTCAGTGTTCCGGACTGGCCTGCCGAGTTGCCGATGATCGACGCATCGCCCGGACTGCCCAGGTGAAGCGTCCCGTTGACGACAGTCAGCGACGGCGAATTGGCTCCCGACACAATCGTCTGAATCGCCGCCTGGTACCCAAAGCCACCGAGGTCAAAGACCGGCCGCTGGTTCGCGATCGTGAGCCGGCCCGTCAGCACATTGCCGGGAAACGTCACGGTGTACGGCGTCGTGCTGGCCGTCAGGCCGAACTGGGCGGTGTCGTTGACGCCGGGAAGCGCGCTCGCCACCCAGTTCGCCGGATCGTTGAACACCCCGCTGACGGGGTTCCGCCATGTGCGTGTGACCTGCCCCTGGGCCTGCCCTGATGCGATCACCAGCACGCCCGCGCTGAGAATTGCGCTCCAGGCGTGGGCTCTGGGTCCAGTCGCTGCACCTCGACTACCCAAAATGCAGCCAGACAGCGTGTGTGACGATCGACCCAACGTTCGGCGGCACTCAACCATGGCGATCTCCCTAACTCTTTATGTGACAGGCGCATACGATCGCGCAGTATCGCTACGCAGCTCTCTGCGGCATCGCCGCGTCCGTCGCGCGCGGTCCCGCCAACGGTCATGGCGTAGTCCGGGCGCGTGCCAAGGGGCAAAGCTGCAACTTTCTGAAAACTCAGCGAGGCGTTGCCATGGTCGCTGCCAGCGGTGCGGCCGTTACGTCGTTCGAAGCCTCCCACCGTCGATGGCCTTTGCGCTGGTAGGTCGGGTAGGGTCTGGTATAGTTTCAAAGCGCTCGCCCACGCCGAGTCGGGCGCCGTCAGGAGTAGTTGTGTTGGAGCAGAGCGCTGGCGATGACCTCAGCTTTGCCGCTGGCGGTGACCTTGAGGCATTGGCTCGGGTTATGCCGTTGGTCTACGAGCGTGCCCGAGAGATCGCCGGTCGAATGCTCGCATCGGACCGAGCCGAGCGATGGGTGCAGGCGAGTTCGCTTGTCCAGCGGGCGATGGTCCGACTCATGGATCAGCGTCAGGTTGACTTCGGTGATGAAGCCAAGGTCACCGCGGTCTTGGCGACCATCATGCGCCGAATCGTCATCGACATTGCCCGCCGTGAGACGGCCGACAAGCGCGGAGGCGGTGTGCCGCACGTGTCACTTCACTCCGACCACGGCGTCGGGGCCGATGGCACGGAGTCCAGGATCGATGCGCTGGAGGTCGAGGACGCTCTGGTCGCGCTGTCGGCGGTCTCACCCGAAGCGGCACGGATCGCGGAGCTCCGGCTGTGGGGGGGGATGGAGTTCTCGAGAATCGCCATTGCGACTGGCCTGCCGGAGCACCGGGTACGGTCACAGTGGAATGCGGCCAAGGCATGGCTTGCACGCGACCTTGGACGGGGTGGGGCGCTGCGCGCATGAGCCCGGAAGTCGAGAAACAGGCGTTCGCCCTGTTCGAGCGTTTGCGTGGGCTGCCTATTGACCAGCGTGACAGCGCGCTGTGGTCGGACTCAGCGGCGAGTGATGAGGTGCGATCGGCGGTCCGTGCGCTCTTTGCGCACGATTCTCCGACGAATGAGTTCCTGGGCATGCCGGTGGAGTGTGCGGCCGGGGAGCTTGTGCAGCCGCTCGCTTCAGGTCCGTACGCCGAGGAACTCGAAGGCTACACGGTTGTCCGGCAGCTGGGCCGCGGCGGCTTTGGGGAGGTGCTGCTGGTCCGCCAGCACACCCCCGATCGGCTGGTCGCGATCAAGCTGATGCATGCCGGCGTGCGTCAGGACGAATCCCGGCGCCTGCTGTTTGAGGCCGAAGCACTCGCGCGGCTGGCCCACCCAAACATCGCCGCGGTGTATCACGTCGGGCGCACCACCGAGCAAGTCCCGCGCACTTTCATCGTGATGGAGTACGTCGAGGGAGTCACGCTCGATGCATTCATCCGTGAGCAGAACCCGGACCCGGACGTGGTGATGACCATCATGCGTGCTGTGTGCCTCGCCATCGAGCACGCACACCAGCGCGGCGTGCTGCACCGCGACCTCTCGCCGCGCAACATCCTGGTGACGCCGTCCGGCATCCCAAAGGTCATCGACTTCGGACTTGCGACGAGCCTGGAGCGTCGCGACTCGGCGGTGCAGCGGATGACCATGCCGGGCAGCATCCTCGGAACACTCCGCTACGCGAGCCCGGAGCAACTCAGCGGTGAGATGCGGGAGCTGGACACCCGCTCAGACACGTATGCCCTTGGAGTGATCGCGTACGAAGCTCTCACACGGCGCCACCCCTTTGTCGATGGTACTGCCACTATCGCCGAGGCCGTGCAGTGCCTCGCCAGTGCCCAGCCCGCCAGACCCTCCCAGGTGCGAGCATCCCTGACGCGCGAGCTTGATGCCGTGCTGCTCAAGGCCATCGAGCGAGAGCCCGCTCGGCGATACCAGACCGCTCGTGCCTTCGCAGACGACTTCGCCAACATTCTGACGGATCGTCCTGTCGAGGCACGTCGGCACAGCACGCTCTATATCGCCATGAAGTTCTGCCGACGGCATCGTCGCTCCATGGGCATTGCAGCGGTGATGTGTGTCGCCGTTGCCGCGCTTGCCGTCAACGCAGCCTGGAGCGCTCACGAGCAGCGCCGCTCCAGCGCTTCGGCCATCAACGCGCTGGATGCCGTGGTGACGCGTGTCCTCTCGCCAATGGCGCCGAGAATGGGCACGCTCCAGGAGCGGCGCCTGCTTCTTGACGAGATTGAGTCGGATGTGCAGCGCGTGTTCAGTCGATCCGCCAACGATCCCAGAGTCGCTCGCATCTTTGCAAGCACGCGAGTCGCCAAGGCGGACATCGAGCGCGAGCTTGGGCTGTGGGACCGGGCCGAGGCCTTGTACGCTGACGGCGTGCGTGCGTACGAGCATCTCCGCTCGCTGGTGCCGGACGATCTTGATGCCGGACACCAGCACTCGCTGGCGATCGTCAAGCTCGGCGACAGTCTGGCAGGCCGAGGCGATGTGAGCGGCGCACGGGCCAAATACAACGAGTCGCGAGCAATCGATGAGGCGCTCGTCGCGCGAGACCCGGATCAGATTCCGTTACTGAGCAACCTCTTTTGGAGCTACCGCCGGCTTGCCGGCTTGCCTGAGACAGGCCGGGACCAGGCTGCAGAACTCACGCGCCTCTCGATCCTCGTCGCCGCAGACATGATGCGCCGCGATCCGGACCAATGGCGGTCCCAGCAGGCCGATGTATTCGCTCGTGTCTCTCTGGTGCAGGCGTCCATGGACACGAGCGATCCCGAAGAGCACCTGGAACACGCGCTTGCCGCCGTTGCGGCCGCAGAGCGGCTGGTGGCGCTGGATCCGACTGTCACAACACACCAAGTCACGTTGCTTCAGACGATCTCACTTGCACGGTCGGCCGCGCGCGCTGCCGACAAGCTTGAGCTGGCGCGTGAGCTGGTCGCCAGAGCCGAAGTCATCGGCAAGGAGATTGAGCCGCACGCGGACTTCAGAACGCTGACATACCACCTGGCGCCGCTGGAGGACGCCAGGGCTCAACTCGCCATCGACCGGTCGGACTGGGAGTCTGCCGCCAAGCATCTGAGCAACCGCATCCAGCTGGTTGAGCTGCGCCGGCGCAACGAAGCGCTTGATCCAGAGACATACGTGGCGCTGTCGGCGGGGCTCTTCCGTCGATCCGCGGTGCTGCTGAGACTCGGTCGTACCGCCGAGAGCGAAGCGGATCGACGCGAGTGCGAAGCGGTGGTGCGGCAGATGACCGCCAGGTTTCCGAACGACGAAGGAATCGCGCAGGTCGCGTTGCTCATACGCATGGGGCTTGAGGGCGGCCCCGAGGGCATCGATGAGATCGCGATCAGGAAGAGCCTGGCCAGGTGAGCCGCGTGCCCATGTCACCAAGGCGGCGTAGTCCGGCGACGTGGTATTGAACTGGTGGATTCTCGAGCTGGTGTGGACGATCAAGGAGCAAGCCCGCTGAACACCTCCGTTGGCCAACCAGTGCTGGTGACCGGTGCAACTGGCTTCATCGGTGGGCGACTGGTGCGCCGGCTCACCGAGCTACAGTGCCCGGTCGCCTGTCTGGTACGAGTCGGCTCACGTGCCGATGAACTGCGGTCGATTGGGGCCCTGCTGGTCACAGGAGACGTGACGGATCAGGGAAGCGTCGAGCGAGCACTCGCCGAGTCCGGTGCCGCTACTGTGTTCCACGCTGCCGGACGCGTGAAGTCCAAGCGATGGGGGAAAGGATCGGCGGACCTCCAGCGCGTGAACGAGGGCGGTGTGGCAGCCGTTGCGGCAGCTTGCGCGCGTCGAGAGCGGCCTCCGGTTCTCGTCGTCGTATCATCGTTGGCTGCGGCAGGGCCATCCGGATCCGGAGGGTGCCCTCGGGTGGAGGACGATGTCCCCTCGCCGATCTCGAACTACGGCCGCAGCAAGCTTGCAGGAGAACAGGCCGCCGCAGAGTACTCCAGCAGTGTTCCGATCACCATTGTGCGTCCGCCGATCGTGTTCGGTCCGGGCGACCGGGCCGTGCTCGAGGTAATGCGTCCGATCGCCCGCTGGGGCCTTCACTGCGTGCCCGACAGCGTGCAAGGCGAGGACTGTTGCTACTCACTGGTCTATGTCGACGACTTGGTGGAGGGACTGCTGCTCGTGGCGGAGAGAGGCGAGCGGCTGGTTGAGCATGCGCCTTCCTCCTCCCCCGGCCGCGGCATGTACTTCATCGCGGGCGAAGAGTCTCCAACGTATGCGCAGCTCGGACAGATGATCGCAAAGGCGCTGGGACGGGCACCTCCGCTGGTCGCTCCCGTACCTCGACCGATGATGATGCTGGCCGGCCTTATGGGAGACGTCAAGGCCTTGGTGCTTGGGCGGTCCGGTTGGGTCAACAGCGACAAGGTGGCCGAGTCGCTGGCGGGCTCATGGACCTGCTCGTCGGCGAAGGCCCACAAGCATATGGGCTGGTCGCCTGCGGCTGATCTGTCCGTTCGATTGGGCGAGACAGTCCGGTGGTACCGCCAGGCGGGATGGTTGTGACGTCTTGTCTTGGAATCAAGATAGGGCAGTACTCCAGACGAGATGGCCCTACAACGCCCGATCATACAACCGGTAGGTGCTTGTGATCTTCATCCCGGCGCGCTCGAGGGTGCCGCGTGAGCGGGCATTGCTCTCCAGTACCCACGAGAACTCGTAGCGGTCGATGCCCCACTCGGCTGCTCCGCCCGGTGCCCATGCCAGATTGTCGAGGAGCACGACACTCAGGCCAGCGCTCTGATAGCCTGGCACCATCGTCATGGCCATCGCACGAAGTGCCGTGATACGCCTTCTGCGGGTCAAGAGGCGCACCAGACCGAACGGAAGAAGTCGGCCGTTCAGCCCGCGGATGATCTGGTTGTAGTCAAGAAGCGCGAGTAGTGCGCCGATGGGCTTGCCACCCATCTCCGCGAAGACGGCAAACCGCGGCACGATGATGTGCCGAAGCTCGCCAGCAATAAACTCCGCTTCGCCATCCTGGAGGGGTGTGAAGCCCCACGTTCCATCCAGTGAGCGGTTGTAGATGTCAAGGTACGTCTTGATCTCCTGTCGGAATCTCGACGGGTCAAGACGCCGTACGACAAGGTCGGTCCGCTCGAACGATGCAACGACCGCCGGCTTGTAGCGTTCGACGAGCGCAGCCAGCAGCGCCTTATCCATCTCGTACGCGAACAGGTCCTGCGACTTGGCAAACCCGCACGACTCGAGCAGCGCGGCGTAGTACGGCGGGTTGTAGGTCATGAGGAAGCACGGCGGGCGATCAAAGCCATCGATCAGCAACCCGCACGTGTAGTTGAGGGATGGGTTCACAGGGCCGCGCACGGTCGTCATCCCACGCTCGCGCAACCAGGCATCTCCGGTCCCGAACAAGGCGCGGGCAACGGCCGCATCGTCTATGCACTCGAAGAACCCGAAGAAGCCTCGTTGGTCGTTGTACTTGCGATTGTGAATGTGATTGACGAGCACTGCAATCCGACCCACCGCAACACCATCGCGCTCCGCCAGCAATGTCACGATCTCAGCATGGTCAAAGAACGGATGCTTGGCCCATCCCAGAAGCTGGCGTTCGTGGGAGAGGATTGGCGGAACCCAGAACGGGTCGCGATCGCCCTCGGGAGCGTAGATGGCCCAAGGTAGTCGTTGAAAGCGCCGCCGATCGCATCGACAAGCCACCGTCCTGACCTCGATCTGACCGCTCACTATTGGGAATCCTCAAGCAGCCCGCGGCAGACCGCGGCGATGTTGGAAGCCGCCGATCCGTTCTGAACCGGCATCAACCGGCGCAGATCATCTATATCGAAGTCAGAGTGCGTCTCCTTGCCCAGCGCCAGGCCGACGAAAGCAGTTGAGGAGTACCGAGTAACCAGTGCATCACAGTTCGCGATCATCTCCTCCGCGCTCCCGGATGTCAGCACCGTTGCCCCTGGTGCCAACCGCTTGATCTCGCGGAAAGCCCGTTTCGCATGCTCATTCGGGTGTAGCTTGAAAATGAGCGGACGGCCGCCAGCGATCTCAATCGCCTTCCGGATAAAGGCCTCCCGGTTCTCGCCACGGAACACCTCCCGCAGCGGAGAGGTGCAGACCAGCACGTAGTTCCGGTTCGGGAAGTTGTTGTCACGATAGCGAGCGCAGTCGTCGAAGTTGGGTATGCCCGTGACCAGGATCTTCTCTGGGCGGGCTCCCTTCTGGACAAAGAAGTCGCGGTAGCCCTCGCTGGCGACGCAGAAGCACCGATACGCATCGCTCAAGCCGGTCGCCGCGGTCCCCGCCAGCCAGAGGGGAAGCACTGGAAACCGCTTGACCAGATCGAACGCGCGCGACTCGGGGTCGGTGATGCCCTCCTGCACCAATACGACAGTGTTACCGAGGATGTTGCCCTGCACATAGACATCTGAGCAGGTCACCACAAGGTCGTATGGCCCGTTCCTTCCCTGGTAATCAATGGCCAGTTCGTGCTGCTTCAGGTACGCTCGACACCGGTTCGCGAGCTTGTGGCCGATGATCGTGAACTCCATCAGGCCGAGCTTGCGAAACAGCTCGCTGAATCCGTCGCAGTAGAAGGGTGTGAACGACTGCTCGTAGTCATTGAGGTGCTGGGAGATCTTGTGCATCTGCGTGGTCTGGTTCAACGATCCGCAGATGAAGAGTACACGCTTGCGGGCGTGCCGTTCGACATCGTGCGAGCCCGCAGCCGAGGACGGCCGGGTGTCCAGCGCCGACGGTCGGTGTTCAGCAATCTGCGCCTTTCGCGTGCTCAAGTGTCCCGGTCCCATCGCGTCACCACGGCGCCCGCTATGAAGACCACTGCCGCGACCCCGGCGGTGATCGCCGCGTATTTCGCTGCGGCAGGGCTATCCTGAAAGATCATCGAAGCCCGGAGCCCCTCGTTCACGTAGTACAGAGGAAGCCCCCTCGCGACTTTCTGAAGGAACCCCGGCATCATCTCGACGGGGAAGAACGTTCCCGAGAGGAACATCATCGGGAACAGGAAGGCGTTCGCGGCTGCGGCCGCACTCTCGGCCTCATGCGCGATGGGCGTGAGGAGCATGCCGATACCGACAAACGAGAACACCGTGAGAACGACAAACACTGCGAGCCAGGGGCTGATGTGGAGCCGCACATCGAATACGACATAGGCCACCAGGAGGATGGACACCGTGGAGACAACCGCGAGTATGAACTGGTAGAGGATGTTTGAGAGCAGCCAGTCAATGCGGGTGATCGGGGTGGTGGCCAGCTTGCGCAGGATGCCCTTCTGGCGGAGCTCCGCGTTCATGTTCAGCGCGCCCGATAAGCACGACGTCATCACTGCCATCGCGATGATGCCTGGAACAAAGAACTCGATAAAGCGATACTTCTTGCTGAGGATGGATCTTTCAGTCATCGTCATGAACACCGGCGTTCCCGACATCCGTTGATTGGCGGCCGCGACGATGGCGTTCAGATACTGCAGCTTGGTGGTCACAGAGGTCGAGCTTGGGTCGTAGATGTACGTCAGTTCGGCCGAAGCCCCCGCATCTCCCTGCCCGAGCCGTCGCGCTTGCATGTCCGCGTATCCTCGAGGAATGACCAGTACGAGGTTCAACTTGTTGTCCCGAGTGTACTGGCCGGCTTCGGCATCCGGTGGCAGAGGGATCGTCCTGAAGACGCCGTCTGCGCCCAAGCCCTTCACCAGCTCAGCGGAGGCTGGCGTCTGATCAAGGTCCTGCACGGGAAGCTCGAAGTGCGCACGCTCGGGCTTGGCGAAGATCGCGCCGAAGACAAGCACCAGGATCACAGGGAAGGCGATCGTGAAGAACATCGCGGACCTCTCGCGGCCGAGGCTCTTCAGACGAACCACCAGATTGGCGGCGACGATGCGTGGTGTCATGTGGGAACACCACCCGCCGGGTCGCCATCGTGTCTCGGGCCATTGGTGAGGCTGAGGTACGCCTCCTCAAGACTGGGCTTGCGGACATCCATGGCAGGCAGCGGTACGCCGACGTGCTTGATGGCGGCGAGCACGGCATGGACGTCGTCGGTCTGTGTCACACGGACGCGGATCGTGTCCCGTGCATCGTGGACCGGGGTGAAGCCCATGTGCTGGATCGCCTTCGTGACGGCCGCATCCGAAGATCTGAAGGTCAGGCAGATGTAGTTTGCATGCTGCTTGATGAGTGTGTCAGGAGAGCCGATCGCGACGAGGCGGCCCTTGGACATGACGGCCACGGTGTCGGCGAGCAGTTCCGCCTCTTCCATGTAGTGCGTGGTCAGGAACACCGTCTTGCCCTCGCGCTTGAGGTCCGACAGCACATCCCATACTGCGTGCCTGGCGTGCGGATCAAGCCCCGTAGTCGGCTCGTCCAGGAACACAATGTCCGGGTCGTTCACCAGAGCGATCGCGATGCCAAGCCGTTGCTTCAAGCCACCGGAGAGATGCCTGAACTGCACGTCGCGCTTATCCCTCAGGTTCGTCAGGTCCATCAGGCTGTCGATGTCGGCATGCGTGCGACCGAACAGCTTCGAGTAGTACCGGAGGCTCTCCCTGACCGTGATCCGATCAAACGAACTGAAGGCCTGCGGCAGGACACCGATTCGTGGAACAATGTCACGCTTGCGCTTCATGACATTCATTCCGAGGACGTGGACCGCTCCTGAAGTGGGCGTGCGAATGGTCTCGATGATCTCGACGGTAGTCGTCTTGCCCGCCTCGTTCGGGCCAAGGAATGCGAACACCTCACCCTTCCTGACGTTGAACGAGACATCGTTCACAGCCGCCAGAACTCCATAGCGCTTGGTGAGGGCCTCTACCACGATGGCGAAGGGTTCGCTGTCGCTCATGGGTTACAGCTTGGCCAGTTCGTCGGCAACAGTGCCGACCGTGTCTCGGACCTGCGCCGTTGTGTGATGTGTGGTGATGAAGAACCTCAACCGTGCAGAGTGTTCGGGCACCGCGGGGGGGAGGATGGGTTGGACATTGATGCCGCGATCGAACAGAGCACGGGCAAGACGGAGGGTCTTGACCGAGTTACCAATGATCACAGGAATCACGGGAGTGCCGGCCGAGTCTCCGGTGTTGAGCCGGCGTTCCCTGGCCAGGTTCAGGAACAGTGCCGAAAGGTCTCGAAGTGCTGACACACGCTGCGGCTGGGTCTGGAGCAGCGTCAGAGCTGCGAGCGCCGCCGCGGCGTTGGGAGGGGAGACGCCCACGCTGTACACGAATCCCGGGGCGGTGTACGCGAGGTACTCAATCAGTTCGGCCGAGCCGGCGATGAATCCGCCGCAACTGCCCAGCGACTTGGAGAGGGTGCCCATCCACAGATCGACGTCGGTTCTGGCCGTTCCAAAGTGCTCGCCGAGGCCGCGGCCGGTGGGTCCCATGGTCCCCAGCGAGTGCGCCTCATCCACCAGCAGGAGGGCCTTGTGCTTGTGCTTGAGTTCCACGAATCGAGGAAGGTCTGGGAAGTCCCCGTCCATGCTGTAGACGCCCTCGATCGCCATCAGCACGCGGCGATAGCGATGGCGGACCTCTGACAGCAGTGTGTCCAGCGCCCGCCAGTCGTTGTGGGCGAAAGCGCGGCGGGTCGCCCCGGAGAGCTGAGCTCCCTGGATGATCGAGTTGTGCGCGAGAGCGTCATAGACAATCAGGTCGTCCGGTCCGAGCAGGTGGCCGATGGTGGTCACGTTGGTGGCATGGCCGGATACGAACACAAGCGCGGCCGCGGTACCCAGGAACGAGGCCAAGGCCTGCTCCAGGTCACGATGCACCTGCTTCTCCCCCGAAACCAGCCGACTCGCGCCGGCGCTGACCCCGTAGCGGTCAATCGCGGCCTTGGCGGCGTTGGCGACTGCCTTCTCGTGGGCCATGCCGATGTAGTCGTACGCGGAGAAGTTGAGCACATCTGGTGCTGATCCTTGCATGACGGCCACGGATGTCGCACGGCCCGGATCGACTCTGAAGTAGGGGTTCTCACCGGCCACGGCCTTCAGCATGCGCTCATAGCGCTTCAGTTCGGCATACTCGGGAAAGTGAGCAAAGTCGTAGTGCTCGGGCGGGGGTTGGCCCGTGAGGGCGTCGGCTCGAGAGTGGGCGTTGAGCCGCTCATGCACCGCGCGGGCCAGTGCGCCCAGCGTCTGCGCCGGGCTGAACTCGGCGTCGGGGAGGCGGCACGCGAAGGACTTCTCCAGCGCCGCGGCCAGCTCGACGCGCTGCATCGAGTCGAGGCCGAGGGTCGCAAGTGGCGTGTCCGGCGTCACATCGGAGAGTGCAGCTCCGCCAAGTGCCAGGGCGTGTTGGCACACCATGGCAAGCACAGCGGTGTGCGACACGGTTGGGTGAGACTCCATCACGGAGGCTGGCTCGGTGGTGGTCATTGATTCCGCGGGTGAGTCCTCCGCCGCTGAAGCATTGAGAACGGCGGTCGTGAGGATGGCGTGGTGCTCAGCGAGAACCGTGAGTTCTGCAGCGAGGTACGCATTGCGGCAGGCGCGGCGCTGCACTTTGCCGCTCGATGTCCTGGGAACAGATCCGCTCCGCACGAGCACAATGGAACTCAGCGCCACTCCCTGCTCAATGAGCACCGCCTCCCGAACCGCCGCCAGAACCTGGTTGAGCTTCGCGTCGGTACGACGTGTGACCTCGTGCACCAGAACAACTCTCTGGCCGGTCACATCATCTACTGCGAAGGCCGCCCCGAAGCCGGCTTCCAGCAGCGGATGGCTCTTGCGTGCCGTGGCTTCTAGGTCCTGCGGATGATGATTGCGCCCGCGGATGATGATCAGATCATCCTGACGGCCGATGATGTACAGATCATCCTCGAACAGGAAGCCGACGTCCCCCGATCGCAGGAATGGCCCTTCACCCGAGTCGCGGAGATGGGCGCCGAAGGACCGTCGCGAGAGCTCGGGCTTGCGCCAGTACCCCTGGCCGACAGACTGCCCTGCAACCCAGATCTCACCGACAACGCCGGGTGCGGCCCGAGCGCACGTCAGCGGATCGGCGATCACCACGTGCTGGTCCCCGACCGGCGTCCCGCACGACACAAGCCTGCGCGTGCCGCCGGCATCACGATCCACGGCCTCGACACGGTTCATGGTCAAGGCACTGTCGTTGAAGGGGCGGATCGTCGCACCCTGCGCCCGCTTGGCGCCGCTGACCATCAGCGTCGCCTCTGAGAGCCCGTAGCAGGGATAGAACGCAGCGGCATTGAAGCCGCAGGGCGCGAAGGCAGCCGCGAATCGTTCGAGAGTGTCAGGCCGTGTCGGTTCGGCGCCGATGAAGGCGAGATTCCAGCGGGAGAGATCGAGCGTAGCACGCTCGGCATCGGTGATCTTGTGCACACACAGGTCATAGGCGAAGCTCGGCCCGCCAGAGATGGACGCACCAAACCTGCTGATGGCGGCGAGCCAGCGCAATGGCTGCTGGAGAAACGCAGCCGGCGGCATCAGCACACTCGGGGTGCCGGAGAGCATGGGCGCCAGCACGCCGCCCACAAGCCCCATGTCATGGTACAGCGGCAACCAGAACACCCCCGTGTCGGACTTCAGCTCAAATGCCGCTTGGATGATGCTGGTGTTATGAAACAGGTTGCCATGGCTGAGCATCACGCCCTTGGGACGACTGGTCGAACCAGACGTGTACTGCAGCAGAGCCACTGTGTCGGGGTGGATGGGTGGCATGGTCCAACCATCGGCGTACGATTGCGGGACCTCGTCGGTGGCGAGCCACGGGATCGGCGGGGCAGTGGTTCTCGCTCCACTGGCGAACCCGGCGACGGAATGGTGCTGAGCAACAGTGGCAGAGGTGCTCAACACGAGCCGAGCACGCGAGTCGGCGATCATGGCGTGAAAGCGATCGAGCGTCCTGCGCTGCGGGAGGTGCGCGGGCACGGCCACTGAACCCGCCATCAGGCATCCGAAGAACCCGGTGATGAAGTCAAGACCCGGTGGGTACGCAAGCACCACCCGTTGGCCGGAGAGGCCCCGGTCGTGCAGGCAGCGTGCGATCGCGCGAGCTCCTCGAGCAAGCTGGGCATAGGTCAGCACGGATTCGGATCGGTCACCGTGCAGAAAAGTGAAGGCCGTCCGATCAGGACGCTCTGTGGCGTGGTGAAGCAGGACGCTGATCAGATGACTGTGAACATGAGGCGAGCGGGTATGCACTTCCGCGAGAGCGGACATTGAGACCTTCCCTTGAGCCTGTCCGCGCTCGAAACGAAGCCGACGCAACGTTGCAGACTCAGTGAGTCTGCCGGATCAGCTCTCTCGTCGACGTCTTTCCGACGGGGACAGCAAGAGCATTGTATGCCATTAGCTGTACACGCGTACGAAGAATCTCGCGGCACCGTGAAAGCCCGTCGCGAATGCCGCCATTGGTGATCGATGGTTTCGCCACCGGGTTTCAGGGACGAGCGCGCGTTCGTGTGTGCGGTCTCGCTCTGTACCAATCCAGGGCCACGCGCCCCGACAGTTGTCGCGCGAAGTGCCATCTGTCTACTTGGCTCTACCAACGGCCTCACGGCGTGCTCCGTTGCGAGTCACCACCGTGGCCTTGGCCGATTTGCTCTTTGGGATCGAGCCGTGCGGGTCAATGACGTACTTCATCGGGGACCCTTCGTCAAAGATGCGGTAAGCATCGACGGCCTCGTCGAGCGAGATGACTTCGGTCGCGACCACATCGCCCAGGTAGTCCATACGTCCCCACAGGATCGCCTGCATGAGCTGCCGGTTGTATCGCATGACCGGCGCCTGCCCGCCGACGATGGAAGGTGACTTGATCCAGGTCTTTCCGAAGTCCAGCAGCATTTTGCCCTGCTTGGCCTCCTTGGTCTTGGCCTTGGGGTCTCCCTCGACGTACACGCCCGGAACTCCCATCCCGCCGCCGGCACGGACCACCTCCATCAGGGCGTTCAGCACGGCCTCAGGCTTCTCCTCGTCAGACTCCGCGCCGTGCCCGTGCGCCTCATACCCCACTGCATCCACGCCGCAGTCGACCTCCCGTTCCCCCAGGATCGCCTCAATCTGATCAGGGAGCGGCACCTTCTTGGCCAGGTCCGCTACTTCATAGCCGGCTGACTTGACCAGGTGCAGTCGATCGGCGTTCATGTCCCCCACGATGATGCACGATGCCCCCAGCAGTCTCGCCCCGGCGGCCGCTGCTCGTCCGACCGGCCCTGCCCCGGCGATGTAGACCGTGGATCCCGGCTTGACACCCGCTGAGACGCAACCGTGGAAGCCAGTCGGGAGGATGTCCGACAGGAGCGCGAGTGCCTCGATCCGCTCCATCGCCTGATCCTTGTCAGGGAACTTCAGGAGATTGAAGTCGGCGTAGGGAACCATGTGATACTCGGCCTGTCCGCCCTTCCAGCCGCCGAGATTGAACCCATAGGCGCCGCAGTCTTTGTCCGGATTGACGTTCTTGCAGATGTCCGTGTGCTGCTCTTTGCAGTTGCTGCACCGCCCGCACGCGACGTTGAAAGGCACCGAAACAAGATCACCCTTCTTCAGGAACAGCACATCACGTCCAGCCTCGATAACCTCGCCGGTGACTTCGTGGCCCAGCTGCTCGCCGATGGGCATCGGGAAGCGGCCGCGATAGATGTGCTGATCACTGCCGCAGATGTTCGTGGCAACGACCTTCAGGATGACCCCGTGCTCGATCTTCTTGCCGGTTGAGGCATCGACCAGCTTCGGGAACTCCAGGTCCTGCACTTCAAGCTTCTTCGGGCCGAGATAGACGACGCCACGATTGGATGACATGGGATGGGTTCCTTTGAGGCGCGATGCCGAGACTGGGGCTCGATCGGTGATGCCGAAGGGCGCCGCACGTCGAGAATGGCCGGCCCAAGCACCACGTGCTTGGGCCGGGCCTCTCCGGTGGGGTCAGTCACCGGGTATCCGCTGTTCAGGGCCTATGGACAGAGCCAGCCCTTGAGTGATTCGGGTAACGGGCGCAGTTCAGGGGTTGCGTCCACTCTGAGCCGGGGTGTTCCCGCTGCGCTGGTCGCGCTTCGAGTCCTGCCCGATAGAGTGGTTGCTGTGCTTGATGCGTGTAGGCGACTTGGATGCGGAGTCCCGGTCCGCGTTGGATCGGTCCTCTCTCGTGCCGGCGGGCTGATCGGAGGTCTCGTCATGAAGGTCGATGTCAGCGTCGGACTCGTTGTCCGTGCTGTCTTCGTCCTCGTCGGTAGTCTCATTGTCGAAGTCGATGTCGCCGTCGTCCTTGGACGCGGTTGCGCCAGAACGGTCAGCGGCAGCGCCAGCCGCGCCCGCGGGAAAGCCCATACTGGTGCCGGAGGATCGATCATGCTGACGGTCGTCACCGGTGCGTTGAGCATCTGATCCCTTCGAGATTGGGAGCTGGTTATCCGCGCCTGACCGACCTCCCTGGTGATTCGACCCATCACGACCGTACGCGCTCTCGTTCTCGCCCTGTTTGTGGGCGTGGTCCTGCTTAGAGCTCACGTCCGGGTGATTGCTGGCGTTGGTGCGTTCAGGTCCTTGCTCATTGTTCTGGAACTGCGTGTTGGCTTCATCGGTCATGGAATAAGTCTCCTGTGCGGTGCGAGGGATTCAGAAGAGGTCGGACACGAGCGGTGGCTGAGGCCGCCCGTGCCCAACCTCGTTACCTGTGTGTGA
>SXGQ01081958.1_pt1 | contig 29770 bp, 24 predicted proteins | sample 3178371 | NCBI WGS metagenome assembly SXGQ01 (sample SAMN11356859, study PRJNA531348) | freshwater metagenome | isolation source: freshwater sample F1-20 | place: China: Fuxian Lake, Yuxi | collected 2017-12-25
CCTGAACTTACACCCACTATGCTACGGGATTTGCCCGATGCTAGCAATTGGTTTACCAAAAAATCCCCTCATGAGGTGGCCATCTGTAGTGCTTATGCGGCTGGTTTGGGTGAGATGCTGGAATCATGGCAAGAAAAGAGCAAGCTATGGAATACCTACACCTCTCTTCATAAGAACCTCAATGCCTTCGGGGTATTCCGAAATCTACTTTTCGAATTACGCGACTTGAAAGATGAGGAGGGCATATTGCTGATTTCAGACGTCAATGACTTTTTGGCCGAGATCACTCGTGAAAATGAAGCTCCGTTCTTGTATGAAAAAATTGGAAACCAGTACCAGCATTTTTTGATTGATGAGTTTCAGGATACCTCCGAATTTCAATGGTCGAGTTTTAAGCCCTTGCTGGAAAATTCCTTGGCCTCTGGGCATACTAATCTCCTGGTTGGCGATGTAAAGCAGTCGATTTACCGCTGGCGTGGTGGCAAGTTGGAATTGCTCCTTACGGAAGTTCAAAATCAGATCCACCCAGATTTTGTAGAAGTTAAAAACCTGACCGTCAATTACCGCAGTTTGCCGGGTATCATCACCTTCAATAATTCAGTTTTCCAGCAATTGCCTGGATTGATGGAATTAGGAATGGAGCGCCACTATGCCTTGGATCCTAAAAATAAGCTTTCTGAAGCTTTTGATCGGGTAGCACAGCAGGTGCCCGATTTTAAGAAAGACGAACCATTTAAAGGAAAAATCCACCTAGAATTTTCCGAGAAGAGTAGTTTGGAAAAACCCCTAGAGGAGGAGATTGAAGAAGAGGAGGGGGTAGCATTGGAAGAATTAGACAGGCTACCCGCCCTAGTGATGCAGCTACAGGATCAAGGGTATGCCCTGCGGGACATTGCATTTTTGGTGCGGACTAATGGGCAGGGGGCTATTTTAGCAGATGCATTTATGGAAGTGCAGCGCACACAAGTAGGTTCCGCATACCGTTTTGATGTGCTTTCAGAGGAATCCTTGTTTATCGATAAATCCATTGCAGTCAAGTGTTTGCTAGGTTTTTTAACTTATTTAAGTGCGCCTTCCGACCGCGTTGCCTTGAAAACCCTATGGCAATACTATGCCTTGGTACATGACATACCGCTGAGTCACGAATTATTTTTTGTAAGGGGCCTTCCGGCGGAGCTGCAGGAAAAAGAAAGTGAATTGTTGCGGATGCAAGCAAGCTTCCAACAAATGTCCTTGATTGAATTGGTGGAGCAGGGACTTACTTTTCTTGGCCTTACTCAAAAACAACAAGATTTGAGCCACGTATCTGGATTTAAGGAGGCGGTTTTTGACTATGTGAAAAAGAATCGCGCGGATCTACTTGGCTTTTTGGATTGGTGGGAGCTAAACAAAAAGAAGCGGACTGTAAAAATCCCTGAGGATCACGATGCGATGCGTATTCTAACCATTCACAAGGCCAAGGGACTTCAATTTAAGGTGGTGGTGATGCCCTTTATGGACTGGGGAATTGTGTCTTCAGGTCTTCAGGCTCCGGTGCTATGGGCTCCATTTGAAACGGAGAGCGGTTTGCAAACTGTTGTTCCCTTGACGCATCAGACCCTCATGAAAAACAGTCATTTTTCTGGAGCATACGATGAGGAGGTTCGCTTATCCTATTTGGACTCACTCAACATGCTGTATGTAGCATTTACAAGAGCTGAGGAGGCCTTTTACGGCTTTAGTACCTATTCGATCTCTAAATCTAAAAATGAACCTTCGCCGACACGAACAGGAAATCTGTTGTACAGCCTTTTTTCTGGAGGATTTAGGTTTGGGGAGGAGGAGGGCTCTTCCTGGAATTCCGATACAATGACTTTTGATTGGGGGCAATGGCCTAAAGCCGTCACCAGAGAAGGCGAAGTATCCAAGCAAGTTCCAGTATTACGCTGGGATTGTATGGATTGGAAGTCCAAGCTGCATACCAAGAGGTATCCTTGGGATTTCTCTTCGGAGGGGATTCGTGCGCGTGAGCAGCGAGACTTTGGAGTCATTATTCACGATATATTGGCTACATCACAAGGCTTGGAGGATGCAATCCAGCTTTTGAAGGAATATACTTTTGATGGGCGATGGGAAGAAGATACTGCTGCACAAATCAAACTGAAGTTGGAACAGCTTTTTGCACTCTCACAGGTGAGGTCTTGGTTTGATCCCAGCTTTCCTACGCTGACCGAGCAGGGGATTCTAATACCAGGAGGCACGCAAAAGCGTCCAGATCGAATACTTATTGCCAAAGATGAAGCCTTGGTAATTGATTTTAAGACTGGGGTGAAGCGGGATTCCCATGAATTCCAGGTAAGGGAATACATGGCATTGGTTGCAACCTTGACCAAGCTCCCTGTAAAAGGCTTTCTCTGTTACCTTGAACCTACTGAAATTGTTGCGCTATGACCCCTTTTTTGAAAGAAACAGCCAAAGCAATCTTGGATTCCGGAAGGGATTTGAAAGCCATTCGTTTGGTGCTTCCCAATCGCCGGGCAGGTTTGTTCTTTACCAAATACTTGGGGGAACTAATCGATCAGCCTGTTTGGATGCCGGAGGTGATTACCATCGAACAACTGGTGTATCAGCTGGCACGTAATACGCCTACGGATGAGCTCACTTTAGTGTTTGAACTCTATGAGCAGTACTGCCAATTACAAAAGGATCCAGAACCTTTTGATCGGTTTTTTCATTGGGGAGAGTTGATCCTAAAGGATTTTAATGACTTGGATCAATTTCTAGCACCGGTGAATCAGGTGTATGCCTACTTGGCAGAAATCAAGGAATTTGAAACGGATCTAAGTTTCCTGACCGAGGAGCAAAGAGCGCTGATTTCTCAGTTTTGGAAAGCTTTTGCTCGTCAAAATGAAACTGAGCAGGAGCACTTCCTTAAGTTTTGGCAGATTTTGGGATTGCTTTATCAAGGATTTAAGGAAAGGCTCCATTCGAGTGGGATGGCCTATGCAGGGCAATTGTATCGGCAAGTAGCTGAAAACACTTTGTCCATTGCTCCACCAGAAAAGCAGCTCGTATTTATTGGATTTAATGCCTTTACGCTAGCGGAAGAAAGGATAATTACCCATTTTATCAAGGCTCATGGCGCTGAGATTTTTTGGGATGTGGATGCCTATTACTTAGAGGATCCATTACAGGAAGCAGGGCTATTTTTCAGAGACTACATCAAGGATCCAATTCTTGGAAAAACCTTCCCTGAAAAGATTCCAGCGGAGATCAAAAAGAAGGGTTCTCATATTCATACCCACGCGATTCCCTTAAAAACCAACCAGGCCAACTTGGTAGGAAAACTATTGGAGCAGGTTGGGGCAGCAGAACCCTTGGAGGAGACGGTGATTATTCTCCCCGACGAGCAAATGCTTTTTCCGGTGCTCCATCAGCTTCCGGAAGTGATTGCCAAGCTCAATGTGACCATGGGCTATCCCATGCGAAATGCGCCTATTTATGCATTTTTGGATGCAGTTTTAGATTTGCAGCGTCATGCTAAAAGTACAGACGGAGTGGAGACTTTTTACCATAAACCAGTTTTGGATCTTCTGGCCTATGCCTATCTACAGTCTGCCGATGCAGGTTGGGCTGCCGAGACAGCTCAGAAAATCCAAAATGAAAACTGGGTGGATGTGCCCCAAAATCTTGTAAGTAAAGAAAATACGCTCTTTGCCTTGGTTTTTCAAAAGGTCGGTTCGGACTCACTTTTAGATTACTTGCTTGAGATTATTCAGTTTTTGGCCAAAGAGCTACAGGAAGACCCGACGCAGAAAAGTTATTTGTTTCAGGCCTTCAAGCAATTGAATCGGGTAAAGGAAATTTTTCATTCATCGGGCACAAAGAAATTAAAAGTAGAGTTTTTACTCAGTTTGTTCCGAAAGCTCTTCCGGGATCTCAAGTTGCCATTTGAGGGGGAGCCGCTCCAGGGCTTGCAGATCATGGGGGTGTTGGAGTCACGAAATTTGGATTTCCGACGCGTGATTATTTGCGATGTGAATGAGGGTAGTTTTCCTCCAGGTGGGGGTATTCAATCCATGATCCCATTCAATCTACGGAAAGCTTTTGGTTTGCCCGTTCAGGAGCAAAATGATGCCATCTATGCCTATACCTTTTACCGCTTGCTACACCGTGCAGAAGAGGTGCATTTGATCTATACCACCGCAGGGGAGCAGGGTAAATCGAACGAAATGAGCCGCTTTATTCAGCAGATGCGGGTAGAACTTGCCATTGTAAAGCCTCAATCCATAATGGTGCCTGTGAATCTGACACCAAATCAGTCCATCACCTTGGAAAAAACTCCCGCCATGCGCACAAGCTTGGCACGTTATTTCAAGCCTGTGGGAGATGGAGTAGCAGAAAAGCGATTTTCAGCATCTGCGCTAAATATGTACTTGGATTGTCGCCTGCGGTTTTACCTGCGCTACGTGGCGGAGTTGAAGGAACAGGAGGAAGTGGTGACTACGATTGACCCCATGACATTTGGGACGCTGCTGCACCGAGGGATAGAGCTTTTGTATGCAATTCCTGAACAGGAGGCATTTCGAGATATTGATGGACATTCCATTGACCGGCTCCTACCTCAAGTGCCTGTGGCAGTGAATGCGGCATTTCGAGAGCTGTATAAAAAGCAAGAGGGAGAGGAGCTGCTGTTGACTGGGCAACTTCAAATTGCACGAGAGATGCTGACGAAGTACATCCAAGCGATTCTGGATTACGATAAAAAGAATGGGGATTTCCGTGTGATCGGTTTGGAGAAAGAACACTTGGCCCACCTTGAAATCGAAACTCAGGAAGGAACCAAAGAGGTTGCTCTTGGGGGAGTGATCGACCGAATGGATATCAAAGATTCGGTGGTTAGGCTCTTGGATTACAAAACTGGTAAGGATACCAAAAAAATTCCTTCCTTGGTTTCTCTTTTTGATCGAGATGATAAGAAAAGAAATAAGGCAGGTATGCAAACTTTTCTGTATGCCTTTTTCTACAAGTACCAACATCCAGACAACCTTCTTCCACTGAAGCCGGGGATTATTAATATCAAAGAAATCTATTCCGAAGATTTCAATCCCTTCCTCCAATTGGAGGATGCTGAGGTTGTTGATTACCGAGATTTTGCAGCTGGCTTTGAGCAAGGACTTCGAGGGCTTCTGGAAGAAATTATGGACCCCATGGTGCCTTTTGACCAAACCGACGATAAGAAAAAATGTAGCTTTTGTGCCTACAAAGAACTTTGTGGGAGGTAGAAATCGAGGCTTCAAAAGCCGGTTTTTTACATCCTTTTTCGGAACTGAAATAGGGTGGGAGAGGAGGGTATTTGGGGTTGTTGCTGTTTTGGGATTTTGAAATCAACACCTAGTTTTTGGCTCAATTGTTGTTCAGCTTGAAACCCAAAAGGGAGTATTTGGAAGGAAGATGAAGACTGTTTAGCACCTATTTTCTGTTACTAACTAGTCCGATTCGATAAAATGTGAGTAAAGGAGCAGCTCCAATACGATCTCGTAATTTATTTATTTTTTAATTAAATTAGATATTGAAAAATTTAGTTTAAAGTATTGATTTATAAGTTATTATGAATTATTTAATCAAGTCTAAATTAGGTTAATCTAAAAAATATAGGTTAAACTAAAAATAAATCTTACGCATAATTTTGAGATTTTCAACTTCTTTTTTATGCCCCTATGGCTGCAGGTTTATTTAGGAGTGGTAATGGAAAGTATTTTTGAGTTGACTGCTTCCAACCTAGTTCTTGACTGTCTTTATCCGCTACTTTTAGAACCCATGATTTGATCCAATTTTTTTTAATCTGATTATCTGCTTTTCCACCGGTACCGATAGAAAATAAGGTTTGTAGTTCAATTGGGTTAGGTGTGGTCCCTGGTCTGTCGTCTGTGGTCGATTATCCGCTGGGGTTAGTACTCCTATGGAGTTACTGACATAATTGCGAGTAATCATATTTTTTAAAATGGTTTAGAACGAATTTCTTTTGGTTTGAAAATGTGATGATTTTTTACTTCCAATTCTTGCGTTAGATTCGATTTATTTAGATAGAATTCTCGATAACTTTCGGAAGGGTTTACTTGTAAAGAGATGGATTGAGATAGGTTGATTTACTGGTCCCCTAGGAGGTTCTGGATCTTAATTTTTAATTCTTTTTTTAGGGGTATCAAAAGCCGATTTTTGGAACATCCTTTGAATTTTATTCCTTATTTTTGAAACTCTAAACACGACTATGGCAGGACAGACCGGTACGCGAAAGCATGTCTTTTCAAAAAAAATTGATGCCTTTTTTAAGGATTTAGCGGATGCGTGGAACTTTGTGAAGCGATTTTTTCAAGAGGTGTTTGTTCCGCCCTACGAGTTTAAAGAAGTCATCCACCAGTGTTACCGTATTGGGGTAGAGTCCTTGCCCTTGATTTCTTTGACTGGGTTTATAGTAGGGATAGTTTTTACAAACCAGTCTCGCCCTTCTTTGTCTGAGTTTGGGGCAACCTCTTGGCTGCCTTCCTTAATTGCAATTGCAATTGTTCGTGCTATGGGTCCTTTGGTCACAGCTTTGATTGCCGCAGGTAAGGTTGGTTCTGGCATTGGAGCTGAAATAGGATCCATGAAAGTGACTGAGCAAATTGATGCAATGGAGGTTTCGGCGACCAATCCTTACAAATTCTTAGTAGTGACGCGGGTATTGGCCACTACCTTGATGATCCCTGTTTTGGTGATGTATACTGATTTTGTGGCTTTGATGGGTGCCTTCATCAATGTCAATGCAAATGAATTAGTGAGTATGTCTACTTTTTTTGCCCAGGTATTTAGTTCAGTTACCTTTCTAGACATTTTTTCTTCCATCATTAAATCCTTGTTTTTTGGATTCACGATTGGAATGGTAGGGTGCTACAAAGGATACACTTCTTCCAAAGGAACGGAAGGTGTGGGTAGAGCTGCAAATGCAGCAGTAGTAGTTTCCATGTTTCTTATTTTTATTGAGGAGCTACTTTCGCTACAGATCATAAACCTTTTCCGAATCAAATAGCCATGGATAATCGAGAAAAAGTGGTTGTTGTCCGTGACTTGTACAAAGCTTTTGGTGAGCTTGAAGTACTGAAAGGAGTGGATTTGGATTTGTACCGAGAAGAAAACCTGGTGGTTTTGGGTCGTTCAGGAACAGGTAAATCGGTACTAATCAAAATCATGGTTGGACTGCTTCGGCAGGACAGTGGTAGCATGGAGGTCTTGGGAAAGGAAATTTCTCGTCTAGGTGTTCGTCAATTGAATGAAATGAGATTAAAAATTGGTTTTTCATTTCAAAACTCAGCGCTATATGATTCCATGACTGTTCGAGAAAACATGGAATTTCCATTGGTTAGGAACATCAAAAATCTCACAAAAAAGGAGATCTCTTTACGAATTGAAGAATTGTTGGATGCGGTCGGTCTTCCACAAACAATTAATCAAATGCCATCTGAGTTGTCAGGTGGTCAGAAAAAACGGATCGGTGTAGCTCGTACCTTGGTGCTCAACCCGGAGATCATGCTTTACGATGAACCTACAGCTGGGTTGGATCCCATTACTTGTGTGGATATCAATAACTTGATCAATGAAGTTCGCGAACGATACAAGACCAGTTCGATTGTGATTACCCATGACTTGTCTTGCGCCAAGCAAACAGGAGATCGTATGGCTGTACTTTTGGAGGGGCAATTTGGTGCTTTGGGTACCTTTGAGGAGGTTTTTCCTCATGCTGAAGATCAGCGGATTAAATCATTCTACGATTATAATTTTATCAACTTATGAATCAAGAAAATAAGCGATCTGTACTTGTAGGTCTATTTGTATTGATTGGAATTGTCATCCTTGTAGCTGGCATCATGACCTTAGGTGGGCAGCAGAAAAAATTTGTGAAAGCCATTCATGTCAAGGCAGTGTTTGATGATATTGGAGGACTTCAGCCTGGAAATAATATTTGGTTTTCGGGTGTAAAAATTGGTACAGTAAGAAAAATCAACTTTTTTGGGGACTCCCAAGTGGAAGTTGAATTGAGTGTTGAGGAAAAAGTGGCCGAGTTTATTCGTAAAAATTCCAAAGCTACCATCAGTTCAGATGGTTTGATTGGGAATAAAATCATTGTCATTTATGGAGGTACAACCGATTATCCTCCTGTGCAGGAGGGAGATCGTTTGGAGGCGATCATGCCTTTGGATACGGACAAAATGATGGAAACCTTACAGGAAAACAATAAGAACCTGGTTGACATTACGAATGATTTAAAAGTGCTTACGGGTAAAATAGCTGCAGGAGAAGGGATTGTAGGAGCGGTAATGACTGATTCTACCTTGGGTATAAACTTTCGAACGATTTTGAGTAATCTGGAAAAAGCCTCCACAAATAGCAACAAGATGATTGCAGATTTGAATGTTTTCTCTGCCAAGCTCAATAAAAAAGGAACATTGATGAATGACTTGGTAACCGATACTTCGATTGTTCCAGATCTCAAAGCTACCATGGAGAGCCTTCGATTAACCAGCGCGAATACCCAAGCCTTAACCAAAGAATTTGCAGTCATCACCGATAAGCTCAATAAAAAAGACAATTCTTTGGGCATGCTCCTAAATGATCCAGACTTTGCCAAATCCTTAAAAAAAACAATGGAGAATGCTGATTCTGCCTCTTACAATTTGAATAAAGGAATGGAAGCTTTGGAATACACCTGGCCTTTCAACAAGGGGTTTAAAAGAAAAGTAAAGGTTGAAGGAGGAAATTAAATTCCACTACCCTTCCTCTTTTGAGGTTGCAGCACGCCATGATTTTCTAGGACAGCCCTTTCACTTACTTTATTTTAATCTTAGTTATTTAAAAATGCTTTCAAAGCTATGCAAGCTATAAATCCAACCACTACTTCTGCATGGAGTAAGCTAATAGAACTTTCAAAAAAACACCAAACGAGCACCATTACTGCACTTTTTGATCAAAAGAATAGATTTGAGCGGTACAGTCGAAGCCTTGAAGATATTTTGGTTGACTTTTCTAAAAATAGAATTTCAGACAAAGTTTTCGAGGAACTGCTGAACCTAGCTCATGAGATTGCTTTGCAAGAGGCTATTTCGAGCATGTTTGAGGGTCAAGCGATCAACCAAACTGAGAACCGTCCAGTTCTTCATACTGCCTTACGTAACCGCTCCAATACTCCAGTCCTTGTCAATGGCCAGGATGTCATGCCCGATGTCAATGCGGTATTGGCTCAGATGAAGGCTTTTGCTACTCAAATTCACCAAGGAAAATGGTTGGGCTATACAGGAAAGCCAATTACAAAGCTGGTAAATATTGGTATTGGAGGGTCTGACCTTGGGCCTGTGATGGTGACTGAAGCATTAAAGGCCTACCAGCATCCTAATTTGAAACTATTTTTCGTGTCCAATGTGGACGGGACGCATATTGCTGAAACGCTAAAGGAAGTTGATCCAGAAACCACGCTTTTCTTTATCGCCTCCAAAACATTCTCTACGCAAGAGACCATGACCAATGCACATACAGCAAGATCTTGGTTTTTGTCCAATGCAAAAGATGAAAAGGCAATTGCTAAGCATTTTGTGGCGCTATCAACCAATGCCGATGCGGTGAGTGCTTTTGGGATTGACCCTCAAAATATGTTCGTATTTTGGGATTGGGTAGGGGGTAGGTATTCGCTATGGTCTGCAATCGGACTTCCTATCGCTTGTGCCATTGGATTCGATCGTTTTGAGGAATTACTTTCTGGCGCGCATTCCATGGACCTGCACTTCAAAAATGCGCCCCTAGATCAAAATATCCCAGTGATTTTGGCCTTAGTAGGGATTTGGAATACCAATTTTTTAGGTGCAAGCTCGGAGGCAATCCTCCCCTATGACCAGTATTTACATCGTTTTGCTGCCTACTTCCAGCAAGGGAATATGGAGAGCAACGGAAAATACGTGGGTCGAGATGGAAAAAAGGTAAATTACAGTACTGGCCCAATCATTTGGGGGGAACCGGGTACCAATGGGCAACATGCATTTTACCAATTGATTCATCAAGGTACTCACCTAATTCCTTGTGATTTCATAGCCCCTGCAAAGTCACATAATCCAATTGGAGACCATCATGTAAAGCTACTCTCCAACTTTTTTGCACAGACTGAAGCACTAATGAAGGGGAAATCCCTGGCTGAGGTGGAAGCTGAGATGAGAAAAGGGGGTAAATCAATCGATGAAATTCAACGCCTTGCTCCCCATCGAGTATTTGAGGGAAATAGACCCACCAACTCCATTTTGGTAAAGCAGATCACTCCCTATACGCTAGGGCAGTTGATAGCGATGTATGAACATAAAATTGCCACACAAGGAATGATTTGGAATATTTTTAGTTTTGATCAGTGGGGAGTCGAATTGGGGAAAGTCCTTGCCAATGGCATTCTTCCCGAATTAGTAGGAGATGCTACTGTCACTACTCATGATGGCTCTACCAATGGGCTCATCAATGCCTTCAAAGCGATGCGGTAAATCCTTTTGGTATCCCACTTAGTTAAACTCAAGTAAGAACTTTAACTCCTTGGAACTTTGCCAGTTTTAAGGTTTTTTTTGGATAAACTTGAGTGTGGCAGGTGTTTATTTGGTAAAATCTTTATTCTTATTTTTTTTCAAACAATAGTCTCTTTCAGGGAGTTACCCTAGAAATACACTTGACTATGAAAGAACTACTCGAAGTACGAAAGACCAACGGGAACGGAAGTGGGGAGAAGAAATTATTTTTCCAAGACACCAAACTACTCGTTAAAGACGCGGTATTCGTACGCCACGAGGGTAGCTTAGTTAAGGTCAAATTTGACGATATCCTTTGGTTAAAGGGAGACGGCAATTACACCACCTTGATCACTAAGAATGCCATTTTTTCTGTTAGAAATATTTTAAAAGAGTTTGAATCAGTTCTTCCACTGAGTCAGTTTATTCGTATTCACAAAAGCTATATTGTCCAAGCCTCAGAGATTCTTTCAATCAACACCAAGGAGGTGAAAATAGGCAACGACTTAGTTCCAGTAGGACGTACATTTTACCACCAACTCCTAGGAGGTATCCGAAAGATTGGAAGTTTGGGGGATTAAACCCAAAGCAAGCTACTGTCCCCGTAGCTCAGAAATCTATAGTCGTTGGTGAGGGCTTCTTGGTATACTTTTTTCCAATCCTTCCCCAAAATCGCAGCAATCAAGAGCACAAGCGTAGAGCCAGGCTGATGGAAGTTGGTGATTAATCCATCTACCATCTGAAATCGGTATCCTGGAAATAGAAAAATTTCGGTAGTTCCCAAAAGATTATCCACTGACTTGGAATTCATTTCTTTGACAATCGCTTCCAAGGCCTCTTTGCCAGTGGGTAAAGATTCACGTCGAGAATAGGGAGCAAGTTTTTCAATTTGAAAAAGTCTGCCCCTATTTTCAATCAATTGAACACCAAACCAGTACATGCTTTCGAGAGTCCTTACTGATGTGGTGCCAACAGCAATAATTTTTCCTTCATGTTTGAGCAGTTTTTCGATGGTCTCTAGCTTGATTTCCATTTGCTCACTGTGCATGGGATGCTCTTCTACAGTTTGTACTTTGATCGGCTGAAATGTCCCAGCACTCACATGAAGGGTAAGAACAGCTTCTTGAACTCCCTTTTTTCGTAATTCACAAAAAATCTCCTCTGTAAAATGAAGTCCAGCGGTAGGTGCAGCGACAGCACCTTCTTTTTCTGAATAAACGGTTTGGTAACGCGATTTATCTTCTTCTTGCGCCTTTCGATTGAGGTAGGGTGGAAGGGGTGTTTCTCCACATGCCTCCACTAAATCTACAAATGCAATTTCTTCAGCGGACCAGGAAAATTCGACCTGATTTGGTGCTCTATTCAACAGTCGGGCAGTAAGAACCACTTGTTGATTCGTTACCCAAACTGTACCTTGAAGTTCTTCTCCTTCTTTCCACTTTTTTAAATTACCAATTAGGGTTTCCCAAACCACTGGCTTTTTGGAAGACATTATTTCTGACATAACCCTTGAGGGGGCGACTGGATGCAGCAAAAACACCTCAATCCGAGCACCTGTTTGTCGTTGAAAAACAAGTCGAGCAGGAATTACTTTGGTGTTGTTGTAAACCAATAAGCTATCGGAATCCAAAAGGTCTGGAAGATCAAAAAAATGGCGGTGTTGGATGATTCCCTTTTTGTATTCCAAAAGTTTGGAATTATCCCGTTTTTCTAAAGGATGTTTTGCGATTCGTTCTTCGGGTAAAGTATATTCGTACTCTTTAAGATCAATCCTCTGGATTTCCATAAATAGGGCAATTGGTCCGCAAATATAATTAACCCTTATCAACTCCTTTTGGTTACAGCTGCATGACTTTACCACTGCGCCTTGAATTTTCTTATATCAAAAGAACGCTCCGATTTCGATTTGAAGCAGGTACTTCTCGTGGAGTGATGCATACTCGGGAGGTATTTTGGATCAAGGTGCATCGAAAGGGAGACATGGATCGACTAGGCTGGGGAGAGGCTGCACCTTTAGCTGGACTTAGCCCGGATTTTGGTTCTGATTTTGAAGCCAAATTAAGTGTTGTTTTGAAGCAGGCAATTGCACGAGCTTGGGATTTGGAGGAGGAGAGCTTGCTCCAACAAGTTAAGGCTCTAGTGCCATTTTCACTTCCTTGTATACGTTTTAGCTTGGAAACAGCCCTTTTGGATTTTCTGAATGGCGGACGAAAGCGTATCCTTCCCTGCGCATTTTTTGACCAGAGAACGCCCATTCCCATCAATGGATTGATTTGGATGGGAACTAAAGAGTTTATGCTTCAGCAGATCGATCAAAAATTAGGGGAGGGTTTTACCTGCTTGAAATTGAAAATTGGGGCGATTGACTTTACTCAGGAGCTTGAAATACTTCGCTATATCCGGGAGCAGAAGGCAGCAAAAGATCTGGTGCTGCGGGTGGATGCAAATGGTGCCTTTTCTATCCCAGAAGCAATGGGCAAATTGGAGCTATTACAAGATTTTGGAATGCATAGCATCGAGCAACCCATTCGAGTAGGGCAGTGGGAAGCCATGAGAGAGCTAGCAAAGCAAAGCCCTATCCCCATTGCCTTAGATGAGGAACTAATTGGCCGAACTAATAAAGAGGAGGTATTGAATTCAATTAAACCTCAATACATCATATTGAAGCCCAGTCTATTGGGGGGAATTTTAGAAACCCAGGAATGGATTCAGATAGCAGAAAAAATGGGTATTGGCTGGTGGATGACTTCAGCCTTGGAGAGTGCGATTGGCCTCAATGCCATCTCGCAACTCACTTCTACCTATCAACCAAGTCTCCCACAAGGCTTGGGAACAGGGGAATTGTATCACAACAATTTGGAATCCCCGCTACTCGTAAGCAATGGACAAATTCAGTATCAAGCGGAAGGGATCTGGGAAACACCTAGTTAGCAGCTTTTGGAGTCCCCTTAATCTTAGTAGAAGTAAATTATTCCAGTACTTTTTTGATAATTTTTTGCTTAAGAATCACCACGAGGGCCCATGATAAGTAAGCGGATAACACGCCAACCAAAGCTCCAAAAAGCACATCTAAAGGATAATGTACCCCTAAATAAACTCGGGAATAACTGACTATCAAGGCATAAAGAAATAGCCAATAGATTCCTTTTTGATTTTTGCGTAGGATAAGTGTTAGAAATGTGGCCATCCCAAAGGTGTTGGCAGCATGTGAGGAAACAAACCCATAAAGACCTCCACACCTGCCATAGAGGTGAACGAGCCCTTGCAATTCTGGATTATGGCAGGGACGGAGTCGTTCGAAATAGGGTTTCATCAATCCTGAACTTACCTGATCTGCCAGTAGTATGGTCAGCATGATTCCACCAATCACCCAGGCCGTATTTTTAGGATCCTTTCGGTAGATTAAATAGAGTAGTAAAAGGTACAGGGGAACCCAGGTGATTGTTTGAGTTAGCTGCAAGACTATGGGATCAAATCCATCCGAGTGAAAGGAATTGAGCCATATAAATACCTTTTCGTCCCAATGGATAATGGATTCTATCATGAGGTATAGGAAAGCCAGTCAATTCCTTTTTTTAGATGAGTGAGGGTAAATTCCTCTGCAGTACCCAGCTTGGGTTCATGCTGATAGGTCCATTCTGCTTGAGGGGGCATACTCATCAAAATACTTTCAGTTCGTCCATTGGTATCCAAGCCAAATTTAGTTCCTGCATCCCATACCAAATTAAACTCCACATAGCGGCCACGACGAATTCCCTGCCAAGTTTTTTCCTCTTTACCGAATGGCAGCTTGGCATTTTTATGCATAAAATAGGTGTATACTTCAGGGAAAAGTCTTCCCAAAGCAAGGCTAAAATCCAAAATTTCCTCGAAATGGCTGTCTGAGGTAGCGCTAAGTCGATCGTAGAAAATACCTCCAATGCCACGGGTCTCTTGACGATGTTTGATGAAAAAGTAGTCATCAGCCCAATTTTTGAACTTGGGATAGTAGCCAGTATCAAAAGCATCGCAGGTTTCTTTTAATTTTTGGTGAAAGTAAGCTGCATCTTCTGGAACAATATAGTGGGGCGTCAAATCTATTCCTCCACCAAACCAATGGGTACCATCTTCCATCTCGAAGTATCGAATATTCATGTGAATGATGGGAACCAAAGGATTGTAGGGATGCAAAACGATAGACACTCCTGTTGCAAAAAAAATACCTGACTCCAAGCCAAGTTTATCAGAAATCTTTTTTGGAGTGGGTCCATGTACAGCTGAAAAGGCTACTCCACCTTTTTCAAGGATGGCTCCATCTTGAAAAATTCGAGTTTGACCTCCACCACCTTCTTCTCTTACCCAATTATCTGCTTTGAAGGATCCTGCCCCATCTCCCACCTCAAGGGCTTCACAAATGTATTCCTGCATTTGCTTGTAAATGGCTGCAATTTCTTCTTTTGATTTCCTACTCATAGGTTTTTTGATTTTAGAATGGATATCCAATTCCAAAATTAAACACGGTTTGTCCTTTTTCTCCCAAGGGTTTATTGAATCGAATGTTGTCAAGAATCCATCGCTGGCCTTCTTCGCGTGCTGGATCTAGGGCTTTGGTAGCCAAGTCTAGACGGATGACCAAAAAGTCAAAATCCATTCGCAATCCAACTCCAGTTCCTACCGCAATCTCCTTGTAAAATCGATCGTATCTAAAATCTGCTCCAGGGCGAGCATCGTCTCTGCCAATCATCCAAGAGTTACCTGCATCAATGAAAACGGCCATATCGAAGTAGCTGAATAACTTTCTTCGGTACTCAAACATGCTCTCCAGAATCATTTCTGCAGGTTGCTCATTCCTGTAATCGTAATTTCCACCTGATTCAGTGATAGGGTTAAAACTTCCAGGCCCAAGTCTTCGTGCCTGCCAGGCACGAATACTGGTACCACCTCCTGCAAAGAAATATTTCTCATAAGGCAAAATCCCAGCACTGACCCCATAGGGACGTGCCAGCCCAAAGTTAAGTCGGTAGGCAAGAGTTTGCTTTTTGCTAATTGGATAATAACGTCTGTAATCAACTTGGCCCTTAAGCCATTGAAAATTGGCATAGTCAATCTCAGGAGAATCGTTTCTCTGAACATTGGTCAAATTCAAGGTTGTCCCGCCACTTTCCCCAAAAACTCGGAGTAGGGAAGCTTTTTGCACTGAAAAATCACCATAACGATTGAAGTTGATCAAGGTTTGACCTGAAAAACTACTAATTAGGGAGGGTAGAAATGACCAGATCAGGTTGTTGCCATCCTTCTGTAAATTTTCCAGAATCCCTAGGAATTCGTCCTGAATATAGGGCGTACGGATGTAGCTGACATCCGCGGCATTGATCGTAAAGGATTGACGATTGTTTCGTGTAGCCCAGGTATATCCCAATTGCCCATTGATTGCATTTCGGTTGTATTCTGGCCTATTGGTACTTAGGTATCCAAATTGAACTCGTGTATTCGGGTTATATTTTCCAAATTGCTGAAGTGTCTTTGGGGAAAATGGGATTAAAAATCTAGGAAAAATAACAGAAAGCGACGTATTGATTTCACTGCTTTGGTAAACACCTTGGCCTGTAGCTGAAGCGACACCTTCCAAGCCAGCTCTGAAATTGAGTTCAAGCAATTCCCCTGCCCTGAAGAAATTACGATTTCTCAGCGCCATACTAAAAAAAGGTCCTGGAAGCTGCTCCGTGATGGTCATTCCCAGCTGGTTGGTAAGCTGGTATTTTTGATTGGGTTGCGTGAAAATTGACGCCGATAAGGAAGTTCCTAACGTATCAAAAGTAATATTAACAAACCGAAATAGATCGAGACTATTGATCAATCGCTGGGTTTCAAGTGCATCAACCCTGTTGTAGGGCTTTCCTTTTTGCAATTGTATCCTTGAGGCTAGGATTTTGGCTGAATAGCGATCGCGGTAAAAGGAAAAATCAATTTCTTGGTATTGGGTTTGAACTTGTCTGTTGGCAAACTCATCGGAAGGGGGGTTGATTCGTAGACTGATCGAATCGAGGGTGTATACTTGATGACTTTCGGCGAAGGTGGGCTTTTGGATGACTTGCTCTAGCCGTATGGATTTTGCCGCCGTGTCTTGGTACGCGATGTAGTTGATATAGGACTTCGAAAACATGTAGTAGCCCTTATTCTTTAAGAGTTCCTCTAATCTATTTCGTTCTTCGGTGATGTTGTCCTGATTGTAAATCTGACCTTTTTTGATAAAGGAATTGGAGGAAAAGCTTGACAGCAGGCCTTTAATCTCAGGATTGTCGGTTGAAGTGTAGACCGAGTCAAGGATGTAAGGTTTATTTTCTTTGATTTGGTAAGAAATAGAGGCTTTTTGGTTTTTAGATGAAATACTATAATCAACAGCTGCATCAAAAAAACCATGATTGACTAAATAGCCTTTCATGTTTTTACTAGATTTTTCAACCAAACTACTGTCCAATAGGACTACAGGATTTCCCGTTCGCATCAGCGCATTCCCATATTCTATTTTCTTATCTAAGCCTTCTAACTTAATTTTTAAATTTTCTACTTTTCGTTTGAAGGATAATTCACCTTGTTGAGCCTCGTTATTGGATTGAAGAGTTTCCAATTCTTCCACCACTTTTTTTCGCTTGCCAGCAACTTTGTTGCTATCGTAAAATTGATCTCCTATTCTATAGAGCATGACTCCAATAGAACCTCCTAAAATCCGGGTATTGGGTTCTTGTTCGATTAGTTGTTGAAGTGCTTCGGCATCCGCAATAGTTAAGCCTACCAATTCATTGTCGTAGACCACATAGTCATCCTCTCCCAAATTTCTAGTTAAAGAGCAGCCAAGGCAAAACCAGAGTAGACTGAGAAAAAGTATATATTTGGAAGATTTCAAGTTCGAATTGGAGGACGAATGCTAGGCAAAAATACGGTTAAGTTTATAAAATCCTTACATCAAAAAAAATACCGACTTGAGTCGGGGAAATTCTTTGTAGAAGGAGATAAAAGTGTGGTTGAAGTTCTTCAATCTAGTTTTAAGGTAGATTTATTGCTGGTCACCCAGGAATTTGCTACCAAACATGCTGCATTATTGAGCGGTCAAGCGGTCGAGTTACTTTTTGTGACCCCCAATCAACTCGAGCAGCTGGGGCAGTACCAAAGCAATGACGCTGCCTTGGCCGTGGTTCAAATGAAACCCAATCGAGCATTTTTGCCAGAAAAAGGCGAGCTTATCCTTGCATTGGATGAGGTTCGGGATCCAGGTAATCTAGGAACAATCATTCGAATTGCTGATTGGTATGGCATCAAAAAATTGATTTTTTCCACTCATACCGCTGAATTTTACAATCCGAAAGTAATTCAATCTTCCATGGGTTCGTTTACTCGGGTTCAGTTTTACTATGGTAATCTTGCCCAAGCGTTTCAAGAGTGGAATTTACCTGTGTATGGCGCTTTTTTGGAGGGAAAATCCATCCATGAACTTACAAATCCTAGTCCAGGAGTGCTTCTGCTTGGTAATGAGTCCCAGGGGATTTCTAAAGAGTTGGAAAAATGGGTGAGTAGCAAGATTACCATTCCAAGCTTTGGAAAGGCAGAATCCCTCAATGTTGCCATAGCAACTGCTATTTTCTGTGATAATTTCAAAAGACTTGTCCAACGATGAAGACCAAGTTACTTGAATCATTAGCTCGTGTAGGCCTAAATGGATTTTTGTTAGGTATTTTATGTGCCATCGGATTGGCTGGAATCCTACCTGAATTGGGTTCAACAGAGTCTAACCTTCCCTGGAAGCCCTTTATCCAAGTGGGCATTGCTTTACTTTTCTTTTTTTATGGGCTAAAGCTTGATCCTGCACAACTTCGTACAGGTCTGAGCAACTGGAGACTTCATATTTTAATTCAGGTGACTACATTTTTGGGCTTTCCATTGTTGGTGTTCACTTTGCTCAATTTCGTTCCAGGCCTAGACCCAAGTTTTGTGTTGGGCATCAGCTACCTAGGGGCTTTGCCTTCCACGGTTAGTGCTTCGGTAGTATTGGTGTCAATTTCTAAGGGTAATGTAGCTGCAGCAATCTTTAATGCAAGTATTTCCAGCCTTTTAGGAGTGATTATTACTCCTTTTTGGATACGGATTTTAGGAGGGGAGATCGCAGGAGAACTCGATCTTTGGTCTTCGATTATTGATCTGTTTTTCAAAATAGTGCTCCCGGTACTGTTGGGATTGGTATTGCACGGGTATTTATTTTCAAAGATTAAACCCTTTTTGAATCGCTTGAAATATTTGGATCAAGCAGTCATTCTTTCCATTGTTTTCACCACATTTTCGGAGTCATTTTCGCAACAACTTTTTGCTTCTTTCTCCTGGTTAAGCCTGGGAGAATTAGCCTTGTTTATGCTTTTTATTTTGGTGCTGGTCGCGGGGATACTCTTTCTCTTGACAAAAATTGGATCTTTTTCAAAGGAGGATCGGATCGCCGCTCTTTTTTGTGGTTCTACCAAATCCTTGGTACATGGAGTGGCAATCGGAAAAATATTGTTTCCTAGCGCTGCAATCTTTGGCTTGATGTTACTTCCTGTAATGCTGTATCATCTGCAGCAATTGATTCTTGGAAGTTTTCTAGCGAAGTATTATGAAAAAAATTAGCCCTGAAGATATTTCAGGGCTAAAGGGTTTAGATGTATTTTCCGGATAATTCAGTGACCAACTCAATGTAAGCTGTGCTTGCATCCTCTTTTGACTTTCCTTTGAGCATGAGCCAGGCATTGTATTTGGCAGCAGCCTTAAAATCAAATCCTCCAGGTCGTTCTTCTTCATTGTCACCTTCGGTAGCTTGTTTGTATAAACCATACAAGCGAAGGAGTTCTTCATTTGAAGGTCGAGAAGTGAATTTTTGGGTGAGCGCTGCCGCTTCTTCTAGGGATGTTGGATTCATGTTTTTATAAAGTCTTTAGTTAGGGACATATTCAGTAAGGTAAAAAAACAAGGCCTTTAATTTCTTATATGATTAGCCGCAATCATGCAAGTAGCTCAGCTCGCCTATTTAAATCTGTGGATCACTGTCAACGATCCACAGCTCACCGAATTGAACCTCAAACTATTTTCTCTGGTTGGTGGTGAAAAAGCAGATAATCAGAATTTCTTATCAATCAACTTGAAGAAAAAAATAAAAGGTGCTGTCTTTAGTTGCAATGAGGAGGCTTATCGCTTAGGCATCGCAACATAATCTCTTTCTGTTGCTCCTGTATATACTTGTCTTGGTCTACTGATAGGCTCTCCTTTTTCTGTCATTTCTTTCCACTGAGCAATCCATCCAGGTAGACGGCCCAAGGCAAACATCACAGTAAACATATCCGTTGGGATTCCTAGTGCTCGGTAGATGATGCCTGAATAAAAATCAACATTTGGGTACAACTTTTTCTCAACGAAGTAAGGATCATTTAAGGCTGAAATTTCTAGCTGTTTTGCGATTTCTAGAATCGGATCTGTGATTCCCAATTTTTCCAATACGTCATCTGCTGCCTTCTTGATAATTTTAGCTCGAGGATCGAAATTTTTATATACCCGGTGACCAAACCCCATCAATCGGAAAGGATCGTTCTTGTCTTTTGCTTTGTCCAAATACTTTTTGGTATTGCCTCCATCGGCTTTAATCGCTTCAAGCATTTCAATCACCGACTGGTTGGCTCCGCCATGAAGTGGTCCCCAAAGTGCATTTATACCGGCAGAAATAGACGCATAAATAGGTCCTTGAGAAGAACCTACCATGCGAACAGTAGAAGTAGAGCAGTTTTGCTCGTGATCTGCATGGAGAATCAAGAGTATGTCTAATGCTTTGGCAACCACTGGATCTGCTTGATAACGCTCTGCAGGGAGTGCAAACATCATTTTCATGAAGTTGGAACAGTAATCCAGCGAGTTGTCTGGATAGTTCACCGGATGTCCCACCTTATTTTTATAAGCCCATGCCGCAAAGGTGGGCATCTTTGCTAACAGGCGAACCATACTTAGATTAACTTCTTCTGGCGTACTATTTGGATTAAGCGAATCCGGGTAAAAAGCAGATAAAGAGCAGATTAAAGAGGAGAGAACTCCCATCGGGTGTGCATTGGAAGGAAAGCCGTCCAAAATCTTTTTTATGTCTTCGTGAACTAGAGTGTGGTAGGTGATCTGTTTTGTGAAATCTTCAAATTGAGCTTGCGTGGGCAATTCACTATGGATTAGGAGGTAAGCCACTTCCATAAAGCTGGATTTTTCTGCAAGATCTTCGATTCGGTACCCTCTGTATCGAAGGATGCCTTCTTCGCCATCTAGAAATGTGATCGAACTAGTTGTAGAACCTGTGTTTTTGAAACCAGAGTCAATGGTAATCAGACCGGTATCACTTCTTAGTTTTGCAATGTCAATTGCAGGTTCGTTTTCAGTACCTATGATAACTGGAAATTCAAACTCTTGTCCTTTGTAGAACAGCTTGGCAGAATCAGACATGATGGATTGTTTGTAGCTTATTTTGGATATATAACTCTAAGATCGGCCTCAAGTTACTAAAATCGGCCATTTTTCAAATATATTATTGTATAGGTAATCTCTAAAGAAGTTGATTGGATTGAATTTCGGAAATTTTCTATTTAATCAGTTGATTATCAATGCCTAAATCAATAAATCTTATTTATATATTAGATAATCTATTTTTGTTAATCAACAAAAAAGTCCCGAAGGACTTTTTTTAATCACAAAAATGTTCAAATACTTCGACTAAATGCTCACCAATCATTTTGGCATTTCTTCCTTCAATATGGTGTCTCTCCACAAAGTGTACAAGTTCACCATCTTTAAACAAGGCCATAGCAGGTGAGGAGGGAGGATAAGGCAATACCAATTCTCGAACTTTAGCAACGGCATCGCGGTCGTTCCCAGCAAATACTGTGGCTAGTGTCGTTGGCTTTTTACTAGTTTGTTCTAGAGCCATTTTTACTCCGGGTCTAGCAGCGCCAGCAGCACATCCGCATACTGAGTTGACGACTAGGAATGTAGTTCCTTTGTGGTTAGGGCCTAGGTGGGCAGCTACTTGATCTGCTGTTCGAAACTCTTCGAATCCAACGAGAGATAATTCAGCGCGCATGGGGGCAATTAATTCTTCAGGATACATAATTTTTCGTGTTTATTTTTCGTGTTAAAGAAATCCTAATTCTAACTTGGCTACCTCAGACATCATGTCTTGGGTATAGGGAGGTTCAAAAGTTACCTCGACTTCTACATGGTTAATTCCTTCAATTTGTTGAATTTTTTCCTTCACTTCTGATGGAATAAACTCAGCCGAAGGGCAATTTGGAGAAGTTAGCGTCATTAATACAAAAACATTGTTTACTGGGTAAACACTAATTTCGTAGATTAATCCCAATTCATAGACATCAACGGGTATTTCAGGGTCATAGACCAATTTAATGGCTGTGACTACCTTATCCCGAAGGTTGTCAATTTGTATTTTATTTTCAGATGATTCGTCGACCTTCATATTAGGCGTTTTGCTTGTTTTGAAAAGCTAGGGCATAGCGCTTCATTTGATTTATCATCGCTACCAATCCATTTGATCGTTGACTGCCTAGGATATTTCCCATTCCAATTCGAGGGATAAAATCAAGATCGGCATTCAGAATTTCCTTCGGGCTTCGATGGTTTAATACCCGAATAAGAAGTGAAATCAACCCTTTGGTAATATCAGTATTGCTATCGGCTTTGTAAATTACTTTTCCTCCTTGCTCCTCAGCAACTAACCATACCTTCGATTGACATCCTTGAATAGTGTATTCTTCTTTACGGAAGGATTCTGGGTAGGGTTCTAAAGTTTCTCCCAACTCCATAATGTAAAAAATTGTCGATTCTCGGTCTTCACCCAAAATCTCGAATTCGGCTACGATTTCATTCTGTATGTCTGCAATTGTGCTCATTTATTCTTGAGGCTAGCAATTTTGGCTACCGCTTGGGCAAATACTTCTACTTCAGCTCGGGTATTGTATACTGCAAAGGAGGCACGTACAGTACCTTCTAATCCCAATCGCTGCATCAAAGGCTGGGTGCAATGGTGGCCAGTGCGTACGGCAATGCCTTTGGCATCAAGCAACTGTCCCACATCGAAGGGGTGCATGGATTGAATGTTGAAGGAGAAGACAGCTATCTTTTCGGCTGCAGTTCCAACAGGGATTACTCCTTTGACATCGTGAAGTAATTCTACTGCATACTGCAGTAAGTCATTCTCATGACGATGAATGTTTGCCTTACCTGTCGATGTAATGAAATCTAGCGCAGGCTTAAATGCTATCACTTCAGCAATACTTGGGGTGCCTGCTTCAAATTTAAAAGGAATGGTATTGTAGGTTGTTTTCTCAAAAGTCACCTCACGAATCATCTCCCCACCTCCAAGGAATGGAGGCATTGCTTCCAAAAGTTCTCTTTTACCATACAAAACTCCTAATCCTGTAGGACCATAGAGTTTGTGTGCAGAAAAAACCAGAAAATCACAATCGAGTGCCTGTACATCTACATCCAAATGAGAAGTAGACTGAGCACCGTCCAGTAACACTTTTGCACCTACGGCATGGGCTGCTTCGATGATTTTTTTTACAGGATTGATGGTACCGAGTGCATTGGATGCATGGACGATACTGACCAACTTGGTTTTTGGGTTCAAGAGTCTTTCAAACTCTTCCCATACTAATTCCCCCGTATCCGAAATAGGAATAATCTTGAGGATGGCACCACTCTGATCACAAAGCATCTGCCAAGGCACAATGTTGCTGTGATGTTCAAGCGTGGAAATGAGGATTTCATCTCCTTTTTGAAGGTATTTGGCACCATAGGTTTTGGCTACCAGGTTAATGCTTTCGGTAGTGCCTCGGGTAAAAATGATTTCAGCTGATTCTCGAGCCCCAATAAAGGAACGGATGCTTTCTCGGGTCTCCTCAAACTGTCGTGTAGCTCGATCTGCCAAGGTATGCGCTCCGCGGTGAATATTGGAATTGTCTTTTTCATAGTAGTATGTAAGAGTATCCAGTACTGCCTGTGGTTTTTGAGTGGTAGCAGCATTGTCAAAATAAATCAAGGGATTCCCGTTTACCTCCTGGTGAAGTATTGGAAAAAGTCTCCTGATTGAATTGACCTGGATGAACATGGCTTAGAAATTACTTCCTAGTCGCTTTAGGATTTGATTTACAATGTAATTGCGGAGGCTATCTTCCTCGATTTTGTCGAGCACCTCAGCTGCAAAAGCGTACAGCAATAGTCCTCTAGCTGTGATTTTGTCGATTCCTCTTGCCTGGAGATAGAATTGGGCTTCTTCATCAAGCTGTCCTACAGTACATCCGTGAGAGCACTTTACGTCATCTGCCCAAATCTCAAGTTGAGGTTTGGTATTGATGATTGCATCATCTGAAAGCAAGATGTTATTGTTTTGCTGAAAGGCATTCGTCTTTTGTGCTATTTGGCGTACAAAAATTTTCCCGTTAAATACTCCTCGACTTTGGTCTGCCAAAATGCCTTTGTAAAGTTCATTTGATTCCGCACGGGGAATCGTATGGTCTACATTGGTATGGTTATCTACATGGGATTTACCATGAAGCAGATAGAGGCCATACATGTTACCCACAGAATTGCTCCCCAATAAGTTTAGGCTCAGATTGTTACGCACCATGTCCCCAGAAAGGGTGATTTGGGTAGATGTAAACTGTGAATCCTGTAGGATATCCGTCACGACGTTACTAACCTCAATCACTTGATTACTTTCTTCTTGTAAGCTGTGGAAGGTAATATCCGCATGAACTCCACCTTTGATTTCTACTACCTTATTTACAAAATAAGGGGCATCATCCAAGGAGACCTGGTAATCGATAAAGGTGGCTTTTGAAAAATCTCCTGCTTCGATCCAAATCCGTGGAGATACAACTTGCCCTCCCTGTGCTTGGTGAAACTGGAGTAGTAAAATCGGAGACTCAATTACCTTCTTATTGTCAATGGAAAGATGTAGTCCATCCGCGAAAATCGCCTGATTTAAGGCAATGAACGGATCCTTAGCTACTTTGGCTATGCTACCCAGAGGGGTATTTTCAATCTTAGAAAGGAGATTTACAGTAAGACCTTCCGTTGAATTGGATAGTTCAGGCAAATAATGGCCATTGGAAAAAACCAATACTATTCCTTCAAAACCGGAAAAAATAGCTGATTTAACTTGATTGGCGCTAATTTTTACCGGTTTTGCTGGAGAAAAATCAGTCAAGCCGCTCTCCAATTTCTTAGCTATTGGCGTGAATTTATATTCTTCGGATTTGAGAGCTGGCAACCCCTGTGCATAAAAACTTTCCTTACCTAGTTTGCGCAAAGAAAGAAAAGTAGCCGGTGCTGCTTCAAAAAGACCAAGAACTAATTCCTGTTGTGTCGAGGTACTCATGTGTGTGGCAGTTGGGATCAGACAGTGGCAGTAGAATCAACTTCTTCTTTAATCCAATCGTAGCCTTTTTCTTCTAGTTCTAGGGCAAGCTCCTTCGTGCCTGACTTGACAATTCGTCCTTTGTATAGGACGTGTACGAAATCGGGAACGATGTAGTCGAGAAGGCGTTGGTAGTGGGTGACCACAATGGTTGCATTCTTATCAGATTTCAACTTATTTACGCCATTGGATACGATTCGAAGCGCATCAATGTCCAAACCGGAATCAGTTTCGTCCAAAATGGAAAGTATCGGATTGAGCATCGCCATTTGGAAAATCTCATTTCGCTTTTTCTCTCCACCAGAAAAGCCTTCATTTAAAGAGCGGCTCAATAATTTTTGATCTATTTCCACCAAGGCCATTTTTTCTTTCATCAACGAAAGAAATTTTACAGCATCTAATGGTTCTTGGCCTCTGTATTCTCGAACCTGGTTGAGCGCTGTTCGCAAGAAGTTGGTTGTAGAGACTCCAGGAATTTCAATTGGATACTGGAAAGCTAAAAATACACCTTTACGTGCACGATCTTCTGGGGAGAGGGGTAGGAGTTCTTTTCCCTGAAATAAGACTTCGCCTTCAGTGACTTCGTATTCTTCTCTTCCCGCAAGTACAGAGGCTAGTGTTGATTTACCAGAGCCATTGGGACCCATGATGGCATGTACTTCACCTGCTTTTACTTCAAGGTTGATTCCTCTAAGGATAGGAGTGCCTTCAATGGAGGCATGTAGATTTTTTATAGAAAGCATGAGCTAGTTATTCTAAGGTACGCATTTGATTTTCGGATGGATTTACCTACCGCGGCAGGTTAACCTACTGAACCCTCAAGTGTAAGTGCTAATAATTTCTGAGCTTCCACGGCAAACTCCATTGGGAGCTGGTTCAATACTTCTTTTGCATAGCCATTCACAATCAAGGCAACCGCATCTTCAGTGGCAATACCTCGTTGATTGCAATAGAAGATTTGATCCTCACCGATTTTTGAAGTTGTGGCCTCGTGTTCCACCTTGGCAGAAGGATTGGCAATATCTATGTAAGGAAAGGTATGGGCTCCACATTGATTGCCCATCAAAAGGGAGTCACATTGGGAGAAGTTGCGTGCATTGTGTGCCCGCTTCATGACCTGAACCTGTCCTCGGTAGGAGTTTTGAGATTTACCTGCAGAAATCCCTTTGGATACAATTCTTGACTTGGTGTTTTTACCAATATGGATCATTTTAGTACCTGTATCTGCTTGCTGGAAGTTGTTGGTAACTGCTACGGAATAAAATTCACCAATCGAATAATCTCCCTTGAGAATGCAGGAAGGATATTTCCAAGTTACAGCCGAACCAGTTTCCACTTGTGTCCAAGAAATCTTGGAGTGGTCCCCAGCACAAATTCCGCGTTTGGTAACAAAATTATAAATCCCGCCTTTTCCATCTTTGTCACCTGGAAACCAGTTCTGAACGGTGGAGTATTTGACTTCTGCATGAGCACCGGCATAGATTTCTACCACGGCAGCATGTAATTGATTTTCGTCACGTTGAGGAGCAGTACAACCCTCCAGGTAAGATACATAAGAAGAGTCATCTGCCACGATCAGTGTTCGCTCAAATTGGCCCGTATTTGCGGCATTAATCCGGAAATAGGTGGATAATTCCATGGGACAACGCACCCCTTTGGGGATATAGCAAAATGAGCCATCCGAAAATACAGCAGCATTTAAGGCAGCATAGTAGTTGTCCGTCATGGGCACAACCAACCCCAAATATTTTTGGATCAACTCTGGATGCTCTTTTACCGCCTCACTAAAGGAGCAAAAAATGATTCCAAGCTTACCTAGGGTTTCTTTAAACGTAGTGGCCACAGATACAGAATCTAGTACTACATCTATCGCAATTCCTTGAAGCCTTTTTTGTTCATTGAGTGAAATTCCTAACCTTTCATAGATTGCAATTAATTCAGGATCTACCTCATTTATGTTTTTTGGCTTCTTACTTTGCTTTGGAGCAGAGTAAAACCGCAAAGCCTGTAAATCCATCTTAAGGTAATTGACATTGGACCAATTGGGCTCAGTCATGCCTTGCCAGATTTTAAAAGCCTTTAATCTCCAATCCAACAACCAACTTGGCTCTTCTTTTTTGGTAGAGATCCAACGAATTATATCTTCATTTAGGCCAATTGGAGCTTCATCTGTCTCGAAATTAACAGACCATCCATGCTCGTATTCTTTGGAGTTGAGGTCTTCTAAGATCTGGTTGTCTTTGCTCATGAACTGAGTTGTTTAGACTAATTATAGTTTGATCGTAAAAGTACAACATTCAAACAAAAAAATATGTTCGTGCGCCCATTAAAAATCATTTAGGACTTCTAGTATTTTAGTGAAATATGGCGTCAAACCACTAAAAATCAGTTGGCTAGGTGAGAAAAAAAAATGTGAAGTTTTTGCTTCACATTTTTCTATAAAAATAAAGACTTTCGATTTCTTATTTATCTAGATTTAATCTAAATAGAATTATTTCTCCTTGTCAAAAAATGAGATTGGTCTATTGATACTTTCTTCCAGTACAATTAGGGTTTCTGTTCGGTCGATCCCATCCACTTTTTGAATTTTGTCCAGCACAAGGCGTAGGTGATTGGTGTCTCTACAGATGATTTTAGCAAAGATGGAGTAATTTCCAGTAGTGTAATAAGCGCTGACTACCTCAGCGATTCCTTTCAACTTTTCGATTACTGTATCATATAGTGAGCTTTTCTCAAGGTAAATTCCTAAGAATGCAGATATATCGTAACCTAGCTTGGAGAAATCAATATTTAGCGTAGCGCTTTTTACTACGCCCATGTCCTCCAATTTCTTCATCCGCACATGGACTGTACCGGAAGAAACGAATACTTTTTTAGCAATTTCAGTGTATGGAGTCTTTGCATCTTCATTGAGCAAGGAGATAATCTTTAGGTCAACATTATCGATATCTAAAATTTTGTCCATTTTTCGGTGTGTGATTTAGATGATTTTTAATAAAGGATGCATGAAATTATAAATTGTTTAAAATATTCCAAAATTATTTTTTCAATTTGCAATTTTGTCTAAAATCTATTTCCTTTGTGAGAGTGTTCTGCAGCCAAATTTAATTTTGAGTTTTTTATCATAGAATTCAAAAAAGAATTGTCCAACTTAAATCGGCCGAAGAATTCAAACTAACAAAGAACTTTTAATCTCTAAAGTTATATTTGGGTTTATATTCTGAAAAGGGTCTTGTCTATGGCAAGACCTTTTTGTTTTTTCGTGGGTTGGGCCGCATATTTTTTTTTAACGGCAACTAATTCTCTCTTTCTCTTCCCTATTTTTAGCTAGTCAACTACACATTCCATGAAAAGACAATTCCTATTTTTCCCAATCTTAATGCTTTCAACATTGCTTTTGGCACAGGTTAGACCTTTTGTGCCCGAGCAAGTGTTTCCAGAGAAAAACACAAAAAGCAAACACTACCTCGTTTCCGGTGAACGTCACGGCACTTCTTTTTTCAAGAAGTTCGAATTTCCTGAAGTAGAATATCGACCAGGCACTACGCTTGACTTTACCAAATACCACACGGTAGATGTGATGTATCATTGGTATGAAACCTGGGCGAAGCAGTATCCTGATTTGGTAGATCTATATGTTGTAGAGAAATCTTTTGAAGGAAGACCAATCTACCAAATGACGCTGACCAATAAAAAAACAGGTAAGGATACAGACAAGCCAGCAGCGTATTTTGAGGGAGGTAGACATTCCGGGGAAATTACTTCGAGTGAATCTATTCTTTGGTTGACCCAGCACCTATTAGAGAATTATGGCAAGGATCCCGAAATCACTGCATTGATCGATACCAAGGTGATTTATTTGCGTCCTCAAAATAACCCGGATGGTTCCAATATGTACTTATTTACCAGTCAGCGCAATCGTAGTACGGTAAAACCCCAGGATACCGATCGAGACGGAATGCTTGACGAAGATCCAGAAGAAGACTTGGATGGAGATGGAATCCTATATCAAGTTCGTAAAAAGGCAGTGACTCCAGAAGAAAAAGAAAAAGCCAATTACATCCTTGACCCAAAAGATCCCAAGGGAAGGCTGATGGATCAAACTTTTCCAGGGAAAGGAGATTACCTCGTCTATTCTGAGGGAATTGATAACGATGGTGATGGTCGGTACAACGAAGACGGGATTGGTGGGCTGGACCTTCACCGTAATTACCCAGAAAACTGGCGCCCCAATACAGGGGGCGACTTGACGGGTAGGGGGTATACTCAATTTGGCGCAGGGGAGTACCCGCTTAGTGAAATTGAATCTCGCGCTACCGTTTTGTGGATGATGAGCCACCCCAATATTTCCGTGGTCAACTCCATGGATACACGGGTACCGATGCACTTGCGACCACCTTCCACCTCCAAAAGTGAGGAGCGCATGTACCCACAGGATTTGGCGATTTACAAAGAAATGGATCAGTTAGGGCTATCTTTCACTGCTTATCCTTGGGCTGGGGATGTATATGAAACCTACGCCACGCGCTACAAGGTCAATTCCATGACTGGGGATCCACTTAAGCCAGAGCCTCTTTTCGGGCATGGTCCTGACTTCGGTTACTTTTATTATGGCAGTATTTGGTATGGGGATGAGCTCTGGAACAATGGAGCCATGAAAGATTACGACAACGATGGCATTTATGACGATTACGACGGGCTGATGTGGGATGATGAGTCCAATGGAAGTAAAGGATTTAAGGTCTGGACTGCTTTTACG
>SXGQ01497998.1_pt1 | contig 29760 bp, 38 predicted proteins | sample 3178371 | NCBI WGS metagenome assembly SXGQ01 (sample SAMN11356859, study PRJNA531348) | freshwater metagenome | isolation source: freshwater sample F1-20 | place: China: Fuxian Lake, Yuxi | collected 2017-12-25
CAACAAGAAGGTCGCACGCGCCGCGAAGGCTGGTGGCGGCCGCGCTCGCGCTGCGGGCGAGCGGAACATCCTTTTCCCGACGATGCTCGCCGCCGTGGTGATCCTCGGCACGTTGCTCGTCGTGTACGCCCGGGACGAGCGCTCCGCCGAGGCCCTCGCCGCGCCCCTGTCCAACGAGGATCACTGGCACGCCGCCTACGGCGTCTACGTGTGCGACGCGCTGGTCCCGGACTTGCCCGAGTTCACCGCTCCGCAGAACGGTGGCAACCACACCCACGGTGACGGCCTGTTCCACATCCACCCGTTCTCGCCCGCCCGTGCGGGGGAGAACGCCACGCTCGTCAACTGGTTCCAGGACGCCGGCACCGTGCTCGGCGGCGGCGACCAGCTCGAAGACGACCGGCTGGGCGTGCCCAGCGGCGAGACCTACGTCGAGGGTGAGGACAGCTGCGACGGCGTCGAGGGCGACCCGATCGTTCAAATCGCCGTCTGGGACACTGCGTTCGCGGCCGCCGAGGGCGAGGAGGCGGACCGCGTCGTGACGGAGGACTTCGGGTCCATCCGCTTCGAGGACGACGGCATGGTCTTCACGATCGCCTTCGCACCGGAGGGCGCGGAGCTGCCGGCCCCGACCAGCGTGCAGGACCTCGCCGGGGTCGGCTCCGACCTGGGCGTGGATCCTGCCGATGTCCCCGGGAACACGCCGTCCGAGCCGGGTGACGAGGGCACAACCGAGATCGACAGCACGACCGAGGAGGACGGGGCAGAGGGTGGGGAGACCACGAGTTCGTCGGCCCCAGCCCCTGACCCCGAGTCGTGAAGGCGGTTCCTAAGTCAGCAAGACTCCATTTCTGAAGGCAGCTTCCATCGGCTTCCGAGGAACCCGGAAGCCGTGCCCCTGATTCCGCAGCCCGCGCCGATCACGGCGCACTAAGGCCGGCGGATACCGGTCGACGCAGCGGGTTCCGCTGGAGGTCGCGAGCGGCCTGCGATCACGACAGGGACCGGGCGGTCCTCGGGAACCGCGCACGGGGTCGTTCGCCGCCGGCGGCGGGCGTACCAGATGGCGGCGGGGGCGAGCGCAACGAGGCCCGCAGCGCCGAGCGTGCAGCCGAGGTCCTTGGCGCGGGCGATCAGGCGGAGCCGCTCCAGGTCCCGGTCGCTGTAGAGCCGGTCGCCGGCCGGTGTGCGCTCCGGGGCGTCGAGGGTTCTGATGGCGAGGCGGGCCGGCGTCGGCGGTGCGTGGCTGCCCAGGACGCCTGGATCGACGCGACGGTCGTCGTAGTCGAAGCCGCCAAGCGTCGAGGATGCAAGCATGCTGGCGTGTACGGCACGGAGGACGAGCGGAGGCCCGATTTCGCGGCGCTGTTTCTTGATCACGCCTTCGTCACGCCTCGTATGGCGTGTCGGCTGTGGATGGGCGCCCAGTTTTGCGGGGACACATGGCGACTGGAGGACGGCGATCCCGCGATCGCGCTGACGGATCTCCCACCGATCACCCACCGGTGGGCAGAGGGCGCGTGGCTGGATCGGTTCATCGAATCTTTCGATCTGATCGAGCGTCGCCTCGCGGCCGGCGACGTCTCGCCACTCAGCCTCACGCGATGCACCGGGGAGGAGATGGCGCTCCACCTCGTGATCGACCACGCGGAGGGCGACTTCGACAGCGGAATCGATGCGTCAGGCGGGCAGATCGAGCAACTGCCCGATCGGGGAGGTCGTGACCACGACTTCGAACTGATGCGAGACGTCTTGCTCCGTGATCTCGACGTACTGCTGCTGTTCGACATGCGTCTCGACGGCATCGAGGATCCCAGCAGCGAAGTTGCGCGACTCGAGGGCACGGCCAACCTGCACCCCGCGCAGTGGTTCTTGCCGTTCGATGATGTCGAGGAAGCCTGACGCGGAAGGTCATCCACCGACGGCGACAGGTTGCGCCGGCGCGATCGCGTTGGCGAGTGGTCTGACGTCCCCGACCAGCAGATACGGCGGCGCGTTGAGGAACTGCAGGTGCATTTGCTGGTCGCGGCAGGTCGCCTGTTCGATCGCCGAGTACCACACGGACCACCACGCGTTCTGATGCCAGACCAGGAGGCGGTCGGTCGTCGGTAGAACGGTCAGCGGACCGAGCGGACGCCATCGGGGGGCGGCCTCACCCTCCGCAGCTCTGCGGGCGCTGCGGTTGCGGAGCGCGGAGGCAACACCGGTGAGCACGAACAGGACAGGGCCACCGACCATGAGGGTCCTCCGGTCGTAGGTCACCTCCGCCGATTCGTAGCGCCAACCGTGTAGCGCCACGGCGTCGCTGATCACGCGCTCGCCAGGAAGCAGGAGTCCGCTGGCAGAGCCCGACGAGTCCTGTCCGAGACGGCCGCTGCACTGGCGAATCCGACCGGGGTGGGTGCAACGCATGGTTCCTCCGAGGTCTGAGGTTCGGAGGAGCCATCTCGCCGGTTCCGAGCGCCGCATCACGCGGTGCGCCCAATGTACCGCGGTGCCGTGACAGCAGTCAGCCAGCAGGAGCCGGTCAGCCAATGGGGTCGTCGAGGAACTCCACGGTCGAGGCGATGACGTAGTGACGTGACCGTGGCTGGCCGTCGCTGTTCTGCCAGGACTCGTGGTCGAGCCGACCGTGCACGGCGACGAGGCGGCCCTTGGCGAGGTGCTCGGCGCAGGTCTCTGCGAGCGGACCGAAGGTGTCGACGTCGACGAAGAGTGCCTCGCGTTGGCTGCGGCGGTCGACGGCGAGGCGGAGCCGGCAGGCGTTGCCGGCGCGAAGCGGCCTCGGTGTTGGATCGGCGGCGAGGTTGCCGACGAGGGTGATCGAGTTCACGGAGGTGTGCTCCTTGGATCAGAGGCTGCGCTGGAGCGTGCGGGCCGGGGCCGGTCGGTGCTGGAGCCGGTCGAGGGCGTCGCGGGTCAGGGCCACTCGGTCGCGCACCCACATGCGGGCGCCGTCGGTGGCGTGTGCTTGGGCCCAGCCGGTGGCAGGCAGGGCACCCTCGATCTTCGGGGAGGACGCGCCGCGGACGATGAGGATGTCGTGGCGGCGGGGTTGGTAGACGACCTCCTGGGGCCGGCCATCCCATCGTCCGATTGGTTCGGCCACCCAACCCGGTGGGCATGGCGGGCTCGGCGTTCCCTCGGGCAGGGCCGGTCGCAGGTAGGGGTCAGTTGGCTGCGGCATCGGTGGTCACCTCCATGACGGCGGACGGGCGTTCCGTGGGCCGGGCAGGCACCGGCAGTGCGGCGCGCCGTCGCAGCGCGCGCTCCCGGTAGTAGGGACGGGTGCGGACGTGGGCGGGCGGCAAGGTGCCGTGGACCAGCAGCGCGTCGCCCGGCAGCATCTGGCGCAACACGTGCGGCGCAGCCAGCGGGTTCCGGGACGTGGCGAGCTGCCGGGAGCCACGACCGCCGGTCATGTCGTGGGTGCGGCTCGTGGTCTCGACCTCCTCGTCACCGAGGACGCTCGCGACGTAGCGCAGCGAGTCAGGGTCGGACAGCCCTGCATAGAAGAGCTTGGAGAGGTGGTTCGACAGGATCGTGCCGGTCTGGCGTCCGTAGGTGGCCTCGATCTGGGCCAGGGACTGCCACACGGTCACTAGCAGCACGCCGAGGCCGGCCAGGGTCGACGCGTACTCCGGCAGCGGCTTCAGCGGCGTGTTGCCCGCTTCGTCGATGACCACCAGCAGGGGTGGATCGAGGGGCCGGCCGGTCGAGGCGACTCGGAGGTAGATCTGCTTGATGATGTCGTTGAGGAACCCGCCGAAGGCCGGTGCGAGCCGGGTCTGGTCCTCGATGGGTGAGCACAGGTAGAGGGTGTTGGGTCCGGCGAGGAGCCAGTCGAGGTCGACGCTCTCACCGCGGGAGGACGCGGCCATGCCGGGTTCGGCCCACGGCCACACGACGGTGCGGGCGGTGGCGTAGACGCTGGAACGGGTGCGCTCGTCGTCATCCCACAGCGACAGCAGCGACCGGGCCGCGTCGTTGGCGGCGACCTGCTCGGCGGGGCTGCCGTCCATCATCACCTGGTCGAGGGCGTCCTTGACCTCGCCCGGCCCCCACTCCCCCGGTCGGTCCTGGGTCATCACCCACTCCGCCACGACGCCCATGTCGCGGCGCGTGTGATGCGCAGCGAACAGCAGGGACGCAAGCAGCATCTCGGCCTGGGCCATCCAGAAGTCCACACCCCCCTCGACGTTCGAACCCTTCGGCGCTGCTTCCACCAGCGAGCGAGCGGCTCGCTGCGCCCCAAGCGTTGTGCCGGCCTGGCGGAGCGGCGACCAGACCGCCGTGCCCAGACCCGTGGACTGGGTTGGGTCGAAGATGGCGACGTCGCCCAGCTCGCCGCGGTGGCCAGAGGTGACTCGAAGGAGGTCGTCCTTGACCGAGGAGAGCACGGCCGGGCCGTCCCACTCGAGGATGCCCGAGACGACCGCCGTCGTCTTGCCGGAGCGGCTCGGACCTACGAGCGCGATCGCGCCGCGGTCCCCGGCGCGTGCGTCCGTCGATGGCCTGCGACGCCGCCGGGCTTCCGACCCGGGTCGGTGCTCGCTTGCAAGTAGGTGCCTTCCGAAGCGACCGAGGATGACGCGGCCTGGCTCAGGTCGGCCAACGATCAGTGGCTTCAGGTCGCGCGCCCGAGCGAACCGAGCCCGTGCGTCGACGCCGAGTGGCTTGCGGGGCACGGTGCCCACGCGGCTTCGATTCCACAGGCGCAGCAGCACCGCGACGATGGTGAGAGCCGATCCGAAGCAGAGCGCCGTGCACACCCAGTACAGCGCGGCTCCAACTGCCTGGAGCCCGCTCCCGGTCGGCCAAGCTGCGACCGGGTCAGCGGCGTTCGATCCAAGCAGCGGGATCGCCGCCAGCGCATCCGCAAGCGACGCTTTGAACTCCGCCCCGCTGATGACGACGGCCAGCGCGGCACCGGTCCAGACGACGCCGCCCCCGAGCAAGGCGAGCCCGCCGAGGGCCACGATGAGCAGCTCGCCGCCAGAAGCCGATGACCGTTCCACGCCCTACTAGGCCTTTTCGCCGGTCAAAACCTCACGCCGAGCCGGCCAACATTTTCGAGATCCTTCCCGAAGCCAACCGTCGGGTTCGGGAGCGGATCAGGTCGGTCGGGCCAGGATGCGCACTCCGTCGAGGCTGTTCACCTTGATGATCTCCTCGGCACCGACGAGGTGGAGGTTCTCGCCACGCGCTGGCTTGCGGCCCTGCGCACGTCGAACTCGGACCACCTCGACGAACCGACCGTCGCTGGCGACGTGGTCTCCGGGCCGGACGTGACTGGCGATCGCCACCTGGGTCCTCGGCGCTCGGGGCCCCTGCGTCATGGACACAGCCTGGTCTGGCGGGATCGCTCCCTCCAATCTTCGGGAGCCGCTGCATCCCAGGGGCCGTCGATGGCCGCCGCTGCACACGGCTTGCTCACCGGCGCAAGGCCGGAGGGGCGCGATCGTCGCGCTGTGCTGCGTCGCGGGCCGCTGCGGCGATGGTCTCGAGACCGCTCGCGCCGACCGTTCGACTCCAGCCGTTGAGGTCGCTCGCCTGCTCTGGTGGCCGCAGGCGGGCGGCACAGACGCCACGGGCTCTCAGGAGACTGGCAAGCCCCGCTGCCCCTCGATCGCCGGCCTCGTCGGCGTCGAAGGCGATGACCACCCCGTCGGCGTGGAGACAGGCGATCCGGTCGGCGACTCGAGTGTCGGCGACGGTGGATCCGAGAACGGCGACTGACCGGCAGCCTGCGGCGGCGGCGGTCAGTGCGTCGATGGCTCCCTCGCAGACCACCACGGGTCCAGTTGACGCACCCAGAGACTGGTAGATGGCGAGGCGGGGGTTCGGAGCGGCGCGGTTAGCGCAGTTGAGGTAGCGCGGTCCGGTGATGCGCGGGCCGAGGCGTCGGGTCTGCGTGAACACGGCGCGCCCGTCGTCGTCCAGGACCGGGAGGACGATGCCGGAGCTGCGGGGTACGCCGTCGGGGCGGTCGAGGTGTCGCGAACCGGGATCGAACCCGATGCGGTTGAGGCGCAGCACATCTTCGTTCAGCCCTCGCACTTCGGTGAGGTAGCGGGCGGGTCCTGCGGCCGCCGGACTCCAGAGGTACTCGGCGCAGATAGCGGCGTAGTGCTCGATGCCGGGGTGTGGTTCTGAACGTTCGACGGGGAATCGCGATCGGCGCCGTGGAGCTGGGCAGTCGGCGTCGGCTCGGAGCCCCGTACGGGAGGCGAGGAGCTCCATGGCACGGCGGACGTCGACGCCGTGGGTGTGGATGACGAGGTCGATGGCGCTGCCATTGGCGCCGCAGCCGTGGCATCGCCAACGCTGCTCGCCCCAACGGGTGACGAAGATCGAGACGGGGGGCGTCCGGCCGGTCTGGGCGTGGGTTGGGACCGGGCACGACCAGGTCGGTGACCGTTCGCTGCCGTGATGACCGCCGAGCAGCTCGTCAGCGAGGGAGCGCAGGTCGACGGAGGCGAGGAGTGCGACGCGGTCGTAGCGGGTCACGCCGCTTCCTCTTCCTCGAGGACGCGCTGCGTCGGTCGGCCGGACATGCGGCTGTCGGTGTCGATGAGCTCGAGCTCCCGGCTGCCGAGGACGTGTTGGACGACCGCCGTGCGGCCACCGACCTTCCAGAGGGCCCGTCCCCGGCCGAGCTGTCCGACGATCTGGCGTTCGGGTTCGGTGAGCCCGAACGCCCTCTCAGCGGCTTCGAGTTGGTCGGGCGCCTGGCGGAGAAGGATCTTGGTGGCGGAGTCGGCGAGCAGGCCGGAGGCGATCTTCGCGGTGGCGGTGCCGTCGTCAGCTTGAGCGCCGAGGTCGCTGGGGCGGTGAGCGATGCAGATGTTGGCGACGCCGTAGGTGCGGCCGAGCTTGAAGCAGCTCTGCAGGTAGCCGGCGGTGTGGCGGTTGGCGAGCAGCGCCCAGGCCTCGTCGAGCACCTGGACCCGCTGGGGTCCGGGGGTGGTCACGAGCTGCGAGAGCCAGCCCGCGGCGGCGACCATGACGAGCGGAAGGGCGTCGGAGTCGATGGGCACGGCGGAGAGGTCGAGGACCAGGCCGGGGCCGTCCCAGTCGACGCGGACGGTGCTGGGCCCGTCGAACATGCCGCGCAGGGAGCGTGAGAGGAGCTTGTCGGTGGCGTGGAGGAGCGCGCCGAGCTCGGAGCCGGTGTCCGCGCGGTCACAGCGGATGCGCGCGAGCAGCTCGTCCGGCGGGTCGAGGAGCAGGCGAGCGACGTGGGTGAGGTCGGGCTGATCTCGTCGGGAGTTGTCGTGGCCAGCGGTGAGGTGTTCGACCGCCGCGAAGAGGGCGGCGTCTTCGACCTGCGTGAGGGGCCGGTCGAGGACGGTGGCGGTGAGGGCGGCGACCATCTCGGCTCGGCGAAGGGTGCGCTTCTCGGGAGCCTCGGCGGTGACGGGACCTTCGGCGAGGGGGTTGAGGCGGGTGCTCCCACCGGGGGTGAGGCGGACGACGTCGAGGCCGAGGCGTTCGGCGATGGGGACGTACTCGCCCTTGGGGTCGGCGATGGCAACGAAGCGACCGCCGTCACCGGCACCCCAGATGGCGGCCATGCGCCACAGCAGGGTCTTGACGAGGGCCGACTTGCCGTTGCCCGGCTCGCCGAGGATCCAGCAATTCGGATTGGTGACCTGACCGGTTCGGTAGGCCTCGAACGGATCCCAGCAGAACTCGGCGCCACCGGCGAGGACGTCGAGGCCGACGTAGGCGCCCTGCCAGCCGAAGGAGGCCTGGACCGAGAACGGGTAGAGCGAGCAGACATGCGCGGTGGTGCCGCGATGCCAGGGCAGGTGAAGGGTCGGGCGAGCGCGCATCAGGCGAGGAGGTGCCGGGGAGCGAGTCCGAACGGGAGGGAGGCGGCCCAGGCGAGGTCTTGGCGTGCGTCGAGGACGCGCACTTCGATGCCGGCTTCGCGAGCGAGTTGCTCGACGATCTCGCAGTCGTCGTCGAGTGCCTCGAGGTCTGGGGCGCTGACGCAGATCAGGGCGAGGTGGCCCATCTCGGCGTAGCCGGCGACCAGTTCGTCCTCACGATCGAGCAGGGCTTGGGTGGCACGCCGGTGACGGGCGTCGACGCGGCGGCCCTTGTCCTCCTTGGTCTGGGCGTCGGACTCGAGCTTGACGAGGTCTCGTTCGATGCGGCGGCGGGACTGGTGCGGTGCGACGGGCCGGAAGAAGACCGTGAGGGTGCGGGTGATGCCATTGCCGGCGAGGAAGGGCTCGAGCCAGGCGGGGTGCTGGGGAAGGCGAGGGAACCCGACGACCCAGTAGGTGCGGTGGACGGCGCCGTCCACGTGCAGGTGGCGCCACGACGTGTCGAGCGTGAGCGGGCCCTCGGCGCCGGACTTGACGAATCCGAGGCGCTCGACGAGTCGGCCGTTGATGGCACGTGGCCGCGCAGAGAAGGGGTCGATGCGGGTGCGGAGGTGCTTGCGGGCCTCGGCGGGGGTGAGGGGGTTGGCTGCGTGGAGGCCCGCGTTCCGGAGCCCACGGTGGAGCGCGTCGATGGCCGAGCACAGCGCGCGACCAGTGGCGGCTTCGGGATCAGCCGTCGCAGCTCTTCGGCCAAGGCGCTCGCGGGAGACGGTGAGGAACATCAGGACTTCGTGGCTGGCGGCCTGTGCGGCCGCTCCCTCGAGGAGCTGGCGGTAGGACTCAAGTGCCTCGGCGTGGGTTTCGCCCCGTTCACTGCTGTCCAACCAGTCGACGTGTTGGCGGAGTCCGGACTGGCGGGCACTGTCTGACCAACCGAGGTGCACGACCGGTGAGCGCTCCGGGGCGAACTGCGCGAGCACGTCGGCCCACCCGTTGAGGAGCTGTTCCTGCTCGTCGCGGGAGCGGGTGAGGAACTCGGGCCCAGCGACGGGCACGAGCGCCGTGAGGGTGGCGGCCTGCTTGTCACGGACCGCGCCGACGCCTTGGCCTCCTCGCCATGGCACGGCGACGATGTCGAGCCCGTCGAGACATGGCGGCAGCCGCGGTGACCGGTCGCCGTCGTCGACGATCAGGGGGAGGCGGGCATGCCACCGCCGACCCCGGCCGAGCCGCATCCAGGCCCAGGACGCACCGAGCGGCAGCCACTCCCAGGCGACGTAGCCACCGATGCGGGCAATGCTCAACACGGTGCCGACCACGACGGGGACGGCGGCGACGAGCAATGGGGCGCCGAGGCTGACGAGTCCCACGCCAGCGACGAGTCCCCCGCCGACCAGCACACACTGGATGACGCCGAGGCCGAGGAACACGCCGGACTGATCGAGAGGATCGAACCGGTAGAGCCGTTCGGGTCGCTCAGCTGGCATGGCCACCACCACCCGAACGGCGAGGCGCGCTGGGCGGTCGCTGCGGAGTCGATCGCTGCACCGGCTGACCGGAGCGGTCCGAGGTCGACGTCGCCCGCTCGACGCTGCGCTCGGTTGTCCGCTGCGCGGCCCTCGCCGCGGTGCCGGCCGCGGCTGCTGCCCCTCCGACCGGCCCGGCGACCGCTGCCGCTCCTCCCCCGCCCGCGCCCGCACCAGCAGGTGCGGTGCCGGCACCGGCCCCACTGGCCGCCATTCCAACCTGACCGCCGCCGGCCACCTGAGAGAGCCGGCCCCCGCCGGCACGGGCGTAGTAGCCGAGCGACATGCCTTGCTGCGCGGCGCGCATGGGACCGCCGCGGACGCCCTGGGCGACGAGCGCCGCCTCGGTGAGCGGCATGAGCTTCGTGATGAGCAGCGGAGAGAACGCCGCCACGCTGAAGGCGGCGACCGCGGCGAGCAGGATGCCGACTGCTTGGGTGACCGAGCCACCAGGGTCCTCAGCGACGGTCTCCGGTGCCGGTAGCGCGGTGACCTCTCCGCCCGAGCCGACACCGACCATGGCCGAGGCGGCGACGGCGAGCGCGACAGCCATCACGAGCTTCGACACGATGAGCGCGACGACGAGCTCGAGGAGCTTGCGGCCGATGCCCCGGAGCGCTGGCCAGAGCTGGGCGGCGAAGACCAGCGGTGCGAGAGCGACGACGATGTAGACGAGCGCTGAGCGGATGACCAGCTCGGCGACGAGGACGATCCCAGCGATCACTGCGACGAGCCCGAGCAGAAAGACCACGAACGCGCTCGCCGGTCCGCCCGCCAGCGCCGCCAGCGAGGAGATGACTGTCGAGAACTCGGCGACGTTGTGGCCGAGCCGGTCGAGCACACCTCTGGAGAGCACGTCCGTGAGTCGGACAAGCGCCTGGACGAAGGTGACGATGCCGATCATGCCGATCACCGACATGGGCAGCTGCAGTCCGATCTGGCGGAGCATCCCTCCCACGTCGCCGCTGAGTGCTCCCTGGGTGATGCCGGCGAGTACGAACCCGACGAGCAGGGTGGCGGCGATGGCGGCGGTGGTGCCGTAGGGGCCGTCGGAAGCGATGAACCAGTCGGCCTGCACGTTGGGGTCGGTGGCGTCGAGGAAGAAGTCGAAGACCCCGCCGACGACCCAGACGACGGCATCGATCACCCAGGCTGTGAGTCCGCCGATGACGAGCCCGAACCCCTCGGTGGCCACGTCGCCGGCGAAGCCCTCGACCTTGTCGACGACCCAGCCGACCGGGTTCGGGAAGCTGATGGCGACGATCACGACGCAACCTCAGCCCCGACGCGGGTGAACCCCGACAGCGAGGCGTCGAACGGCTCGGGCTCCCATGCCTCGTCACGTGCGCCGATCTGCGGCGTCGGTCCCGGCGTGTCGAGCGTCGAGATGAGCCGCCATCGGATGCCGTCCCACTCGAGATCGAACACCGTCGTCGTCCAATCCGACTGCGGCATCGCCACATCGGCGGCAGACAGCACGCTCACCGTCCACACCGACACCTGCGCCCGGCCAGGGGTGAACGTGTCGACCCGTGATGCCAGCGGGCTGACCACCCACCACACTCGCCCAGGCGACCTCGCCAGTGCGTCTCGGGCGAGTCCGACCTCGGCGATGGTCTGCTCGACGAGCCGATCGGCCGACGTGGGCGCGGCCACAGCACGGACCGCCGTCTCGAGATCCTCGTCGGACAGGTAGAGCCAGTCCTGCGCGGCCGCCGCCAGATCGAGCGCAGCGGCGACCGCTCCTTCCTTGTCGCCGTCGGAGTCGGCCGCTCCAGCGCTGCGCCTATCAGCCACGGGAACGAAGGTGGAGGCGGGGCCGTCGCTCTCGATTGGCCGGCGCTGGTGGTCGGCGTTGTCGGGCGGTGACGACGAGGTGCGCACCAGTAGGACCCCACCGATAAACACCACGGTGCTGACAACGGCGAGCACTCGGAGTCGTGTCCAGGCCATCAGCTCGCCGCCTGGAAGAGCAGGTTCACCGCCGTCGGTGCGATCCCGGCGAGGATCGCGCCCACCGCACCGCCGAGAGCCAGAGCCTTGCCTCGGGAGGCCTGCTGGTAGCCGCCGGCCTCCCGGGCGAGTCCGTACATCGCCGCCCCGACGAGCAGGGCACCGAGGCTGCCCCACAGTGCCAGCATCTGCGACCAGTTCAGGAGCTGCTGGATCAGGTCGGCACCTGGCATGCCGGCCGAGCTCGGCTGGACATCCACCTGTCCGAGCACCGTGGGGAGAAGGATCATGGGACGACCTCCGGTCGGGACTGCAACGTCACCCCACTAGGCCTTTTCAGACCCCGAAACCTCACGCGACGACGGCGACTTTCTGGACGTCCGGCGTGAGGTTTTCGCCTCCTCGTTGGCCTAGTGAGGTATGAAGCGACGCCTCCGACTCCCGGCCGCAGTGGGCGCGGCGACGGCGCTCTGCCTCGTCGCCACGGCCGCCATCCCGATCCTCGCCGTCTCCGGCGGCGGCCCGGCCCCGCCCGTTGGCACCTGGGCCGGAATCCCGCCCCGGGCCCTGCAGGCGTACCAGGCGACGGACGATTGGTGCACCGGACTCCGCTGGGAGCTTGTCGCCGCCATCGGCCAGGTCGAGTCGGGACACGGCAGCTTCGGTGGGGCTCAGCTCGACCCTGAGACCGGAGAGTCGTTCCCCTGGATCTTCGGTCCGCCTCTCGACGGGTCCGAGGGCGTGAAGTCCCTCCCCATCCGTGGCTGGGTCGGTTGGTGGGGTCTCACCGGACCGTGGCAACAAGCGGTCGGCCCGATGCAGTTTCTCGGCCCCACGTTCGACACCTGGGGCATCGATGCCGACGAGGACGGCACAGCGAACCCGCACGACATCGACGATGCCGCTGCGGCCGCAGCCAACTACCTCTGTGGCGGAACCGACGGCGAGATCACAGACGAGCGAGCAGCGGTGCTCCGCTACAACAACTCAGTCGCGTACGCCGACAAGGTCCTCGCCATCGCTGCTTCCTTCGCAGACGTCGTCCTGCTCGTCGGGAACGGATGGCTGTGCCCCGTGGCCGGACCGGTCAGCTTCATCGACTCATGGGGAGCGCCACGCTCCGGGGGTCGGACGCACAAGGGTGTCGACATGTTCGCCCGTCGCGGCACACCAGTCGTTGCTCCCGTCGATGGGACCGTCCAGCACCGTTCGAACTCCATCGGCGGCCCCTCGTTCCACCTCTGGGGAGACGACGGCAACTACTACTACGGCACGCATCTCGACGGCTACGGACCGATCACCGGACCGGTCGACGCCGGTACGGTCATTGGCTACGTCGGCGACACAGGCAACGCCCGCGGCACCAGCCCCCACCTCCACTTCGAGATCCACCCCGACCGTGAGCGAGGCGAACCGTCATCGCCGGTCAACCCGACGCCTGCGGTTGCTGCAGCCTGTGAAGCGAACCGCCTCGGGGTCGGGATCGGTGGCGGGAATTGATCCCGTGTCGCGCAGATCGAACGGGGACGGTGGCCGCTGAACTATGCGCCGATCTGTGGCGTGTCCGACGGCCTCCACGCAGGAGATCGGGCGGCACGATAGGAGCGGCTGCGTTGCGGACGCCGCTCGCGGAGAACGCCAGTTAGGGACGAGACGGACGGCGGTGCGTCGTCTCGTCGCTTGTTGTTATCGACGCTGGTGCGACGGTGGCGGCTCGGCAGGTCCTGCGGCTGTCGCCGCTCAGCAGGTGAAGCAGATGGGTGCGAGGAACCAGATCGCGGCGCCTCCCACGATCATGCCTCCCAGCGTGGTGAGTACTGACTCGGTGATCGTGGGCTCCGTACCGTCCGCAGGCGCCTCGGTCGCGGGCTCCGTGACGGACGCCTCCACCCCGGCGGCTCGTGGTCTGGTGATGTGCGACATGGTCCTCCGTGGGGATCAGGCAGGGGTGCGGGTGAAGGCTGCCCGGTCGATGGTGCAGGTGAGCTGCGTGCGGATTCGGGTGTCCAGCGCCCAGGCCAGCAGCCCGATGGCGGCAAGCTGCAGGAACGGCTGCACGGGCTCGAACCAGGTCATGGCGCCGGCGCTGCCGAGGGCGACCAAGACCACCTTGTTGCAGACCGGGCAGCCGACGGCGAAGAACGTGAGCAACCCACCAGCTGCCCCTCGACGGGTTTCGGCGTCGCCGACCGTCGCGGGGGCGTTGACGTAGGTGGCTGCGAGGAGACCGGCGAGCACGGCGCTGACGGCCAGCGCGGGCCACGACCACCACGTCGGCGGGATCTCACGACCGAAGATCGGGTTCGGCACCAGGTCGGTGGGGATGCCGACCGCCATCACGTACGCGATGGCGGCGGCCCCGGCGACGAGCCAACGGCGCAGCGGCCAGGTCAGCACGGTGCGCCACCGGCCGGTGACGGCGCTCATCGACTGCTCCCGACGGCGACCGGCAGGCCGGCGGCCCGCCACTCGAGCATGCCGTCCTGGAGCCGGACCGCCCGGCGCCCCTCGGCGGCCAGGACCCGCACGGCGTCGTGGGCGAGCACGCAGTGCGCACCGCGGCAGTACGCGACGACCTCGACGTCGCCGTCGAGCTCGTCGAGGCGCTGAAGCAGCTCCCCGAACGGCACGGAGCGCGCACCGGGGATGTGCCCAGCGTCGTAGTCGTCGGCCGGTCGCACGTCGATGACCACCGCTTCGCCGGATTCGACGCGCTGGCGGAGCTCCTCGCGTGTGATCTGGTCGACGTCGTCGAGCGAACCCGTGCCGAAGTAGGTCGCGAGGGCGCGCTCGACGTCGGCCGAATGGGCGCGCGCGACTGCTCCGAGCGAGGAGTACAACGTGGCGACGTCCTGACCAGCGAGCCGGTAGTAGACCCTCGTCCCCTCGCTGCGGGTGGCGACGACGTTCGCGAGCTTCAGAATCTGGAGGTGGGCCGACACGGTGGTGACCGCCACGCCCAGCTCTCGTGCCATCGACTCGACCGAGCGTTCACGCTGGGCCAGCAGGTCGATGATCTTGAGCCGGTTCGCGCTGGCGAACGCCTTGCCCACTACGGCCAACCGGTCGAAGACGTCGTCTCGTTGTCGATCACTGTCCACGGGCGTTCCTCCGATGTTCTTCGGAGGAACGTAGCAGGATGCGTCAGACTGTCCGAACGCTATTCCAACGATTTTCGGAGGACAGTCGGATGGCACGAGGTCCCCAGACACCACAGCGACGCCGCCAGCAGGGGCGCAGCCGGATGTTGGCAGTGGTGGTCGCGCTCGCTGCGGCCGCCATGGCGCTGGCGCTGGCGGCCGCAGGAAGCAGCGGCTCGCGAGATGACGCATCGGAGGCGCCGTCGTCGTCCCAACGCGCACCCGATCGAGGACCGGACCTCCGGGGCGCAGGAGCGATGTCGCTCGGTGCGGACGACGCACCCGTGGTCATGGTCATGTACTCGGAGTTCCAGTGCCCGTTCTGCGGGAAGTTCGCGCGCGACACCGAACCGGAGCTGGTCGAACGCTTCGTGGACGACGGCACCCTCCGCATCGAGTGGCGCGACCTGCCCTACCTCGGCCAGGAGTCGGTCACCGCAGCGGTGGCGGGGCGGGCCGCGGCCGAACAGGGCGCGTTCTGGTCGTTCGCAGCGCACCTGTACGCCGACCAGCCGACCCCTAACAGCGGCACGCTCACCAGTGACCACCTCGTCGGCGTGGCGCAGGAGCTGGGCCTCGATGCGCAGCGGTTCCACGCGGCCATGGAAGACGATGCGATCCTCGACTCGGTCCAGGCGGACGTCGACGAAGCGATCGGGCTGGGCGTCACCGGGACCCCGACGTTCTTCGTCAACGGCCAGGTGATCGTCGGGGCCCAACCCACCGAGGTCTTCGTGGAGGCGATCGAGCGAGCGGCAGCGTCGTCCCGATGACCGACATCACACTGATGACGGCGTTCGCAGCCGGCGTCCTGGCCCTGCTGTCGCCGTGCAGCGCCCTGCTCCTACCGTCGTTCTTCGCCTACGCCTTCAACACCCGCACCGAGCTCCTGGGGCGGACCGCGCTCTTCGCGTTCGGACTGGCGGCAGTGCTCGTGCCGCTCGGGATGGGCTCGAGCGCGGCCTCGTCGCTCGTCTACGGCCACCGGTCGACGATGATCGCGGTCGCCGGATGGACCATCATCGCCCTCGGCGTGCTGCAAGCCTTCGGACGGGGCTTCACCATCCCCTTCGCGAACCGTCTGCGCGATCGGTCCTCCCGGCTCGACGTCCGCTCGGGCGCACTGCCGACTGTCACGCTCGGCGCCGTCTATGGGATGGCGGGGTTCTGCTCCGGCCCGGCGCTCGGAGCGATCCTGACCGTCGCAGCCACCGAGGCGGTGCCCGCCCGAGGCGGCATCCTGCTCGGCGTCTACGCGTTGGGCATGGCGGTGCCGCTGTTCGCCCTCGCGGTGCTGTGGGACCGCTTCGAGCTGGGGCGACGGCGGTGGTTGCGCGGCCGGTCCATCCACCTCGGTCCGCTGCGGACGCACACGACATCGCTGGCATCCGGGACGCTGTTCGTCGTCATCGGTGCGCTCTTCCTGCGAACCGACGGTTTGGTCGGCATCACCGGGCTGTTCGGCGACACGACCGACCTGGAGTTCGACCTCCAGGTCGAGCTCGGCCGCTGGTTCGGTGGCGTTCCCGACTGGGTGGTCCCAGCAGCAGTCGCGACGGGAGCAGCGGCGTGGGCGTGGCGACGCGGACAGACCTCCCCCACCGAAGAGACCGAGGACGCTCGCGACCTCACCGCTCCCCGCCGCTGACGACCCCTCCGCCACCCACAGGCCGGTCCGCCCGGCGCTGGTCGTGGCGCTGGAGCGCCCACCCGCCGCCCACGAGCAGCACGCCGAGTGCGAGGAAGCCGAGGCCCAGGCCAGGATTCGCCGCCGAGTCGGGACGGACCCGGTGGATCTGGTGGAGGACGATCCCGTCGACGAACCCTCCCATGCCCACACCGAGCAGGAGCCCCGGGGGTTCGCACCGGGTGACGGGCGTGGTCACCTCGACGCTCCTGTGCGGTGTGCGGGGTGGTGGCGGTCAGGGGGCTCCTCCGGTCCAGCCCTGCGCGGCTGTCACGGCTGCTCGTGGGGCCATGGGAAGCGGTTCGCCGTGGCCGGGGAGCACGGCGGCGGCGTCGATCTCGGCGAGGGCGTCGAGCGAGGATCGGGCCTGGTCGGGGTCGTGGGCGAACAGCGCCGGCATGGGTCGGGGGCCGCGCTGGCCGGTCAGCACGTCGAGGGAGACGATGGTGTCGCCGGAGAACAGGAGGCCCTCGTTGGGGAAGAGGTAGGCGCAGTGCCCGGCGGTGTGCCCGGGGGTGGGGATCGGGACGGGGCGGCCGGGCAGGTCGAGTGGTGTGTCGGTGATGCTGTCGATCCGGGAGGGGCCTCGCACGTTCAGGAAGCCGGCACCAGCTGCGTGGGTGACGAAGCGGACCGAGTGGGGGAGGCGCAGCTCGGGGAGGAGCTTGGGAACCATGGCCCATGCATCACGTCGGGGAGCGAGACCGATGGCTCGGTGCACCTCGTCTCGGTGCGCGTAGATCTGTGCGCCGGCGTCGGCCAGGTGCTGGGCGGCGCCGAGGTGGTCGGCGTGGGCGTGGGTCAGCAGGACGCCGGCGACGTCGCTCGGGCGGCGGCCGAGCTCCCGGAACGCCGCGTCGAGCAGGTGCTGGTGGTGGGGGAGTCCGCAGTCGACGAGGACGAGGTGGTCGTCGGCTTCGACGATCCAGGCGTTCACGTGACCATCGGTGACCCGGTGCAGCCCGGGATGACCCTCGATCGGCTCGGCGTGCCGGGTCGGCGAGGTCATCGGCTGACTGCCTCGAGCACGGCCCGGGTGCGCTCGTCGGCGTCACCTTGGTCCGTGACGGCGGCGAAGTCCCCGCGCAGGGCCTTGACGGCGTAGCGCTCCGTTGCGATCTCTCGTGCCGTGCGGATGCCGAGGCGACGGAACAAGGCGACCGGCGGACACCAGCCCTGCAGGGCGTGCTGCAGCAAGAAGCTTGTCACGACGCCCGGCACCAGCAGCCAGCGACGACTGTGCACGGCGGCCAGGATCGTGCCGGCGAGGGCCAGGGTGGCGGCGGTCGCCTGGAGCGTGCGCTCCATGTCGCTCTCCTGCTCGACCTCCTGCAAACGACGGGTGAGCAGTGCCCGACCGCCTTCCGAACCGTCTGCCTGCTGTGCGAAGTGGCGGATGCGCTCGACGAGGTCTCGATCGAGTTGGGATTGGACCGCCGTTGCCGTGTGGGCACGGACCCGGTCGGCGGAATCGGTGGCGAACAGGTCGATGACGTCGGCGTCGCTCATGGCAGCCTCCTCAGCTCCTGAACCCCCTACCCGCCGGGCTCGGCCGCGCATGCGTGTCCTTGTCGGTCGGAGCCGCCGGGAGAGCGGGTCCCCCGCACTCGGGCGGCAGCTCCTGGCCTAAAGACGGCGGGTACCGCGACCGCCTGGGGCTTCCCGGAACCGAGGCATACTCCCGACGTGGAAGATCCTGACGAGCGTCGGGCACAGCCTCGGCGGCGACCGCACCGGCATCTCGTTCCCCCGGATCCGCGCATGCGGGGCCACGACCCGGACTACCGGTTCTCGCTGGCCAACGAGCGAACCTTCCTCGCATGGATCCGGACGTCGTTGGCGCTCGCTGCCGGAGGCCTCGGTGCCGCTTCCCTTCTCGACGACTTCCCCGGCGAGCAGGTGCTCGGCATCGGCCTGCTCCTCCTCAGCTTCGTGACCGCCTCGATGTCGTACCGCCGATGGGCGCTGACCGAGACGGCGATCCGTGTCGATGAGCCCCTGCCTGAGACGAAGCTGCCTCTGGTGCTCGCCGGTGGGGTCGCGCTCATCGTCGTCGCATCCGCAGTCCTCGTGGCCGTCAACGCATGAGCGGAGGGCTGTTCGATCCGATGACGCCGCCGGAGCGCACCTCCATGGCGTGGGAGCGAACGGCGTTCTCCGGCATGGTCGTCGGGCTGCTCATGACCCGCGTCGGGGCAACCGTGCATCTGGCGCTCGGCGTCGTCGGCATCGTGCAGGTGTGCGCGTCAGCCGCCCTGCTCGTGTGGACGGGCAGGCGCTACCGGACCTTGCACGGGAGGCTCCGGGCGGGTGAGCCGGCGACGCATCCTTCCGCCGTCGCGGCGGTCGGCATCGGAACGACGGTGGCGACTGCGCTCGCCACCGGCCTGGCAGTGGTCTCCGCAGCGGTCGGCTGAGCCTGCGAGGCCAATGCCCGAACCGGCCCGGGCGCACTGCTCGTGTGGGGTCAGAGCCGGCAGGCGAAACCCTCGCGGTCGGCGCGACGCACCAGTAGCAGGCCCCGTGCGGTGCCGGTGATCCACACCGCAGCGATCAGCAGACCGGCGATCACGGTGTGCTCGCGCAGGGCGACGCCGGCAGCGGTACCGCCCAGCACCGTTCCGAGCACCGCGAGCGTGATCGGTAGGTGGCAGGGGCAGGCGAGGAACGATGCGACGAGCCACCACCGCCCCCGCCGCTCGAGATCGGTCGCAGCGCCGCCGGGTTGACCGGCGGTGCTTCCAGTCGGAACCGAATGCGTCTCAGGCTGTGCAGAGGTGCGAAGGAGCGGCATTGGCGTTCTCCGGCGGTGGATGCGGTCCCGCTTCTCGTGGCGGGGTGCTCAGTGTGCCGCGCCCACCGCATCGAGCGACTCCCGGATCCGCGCTGCAGCGTCGTCGGCCACCGGTCGGAGGTCGTCGTTGCCGCTGACCTCGGCCATCAGGGATGGCGAGAGGGCCTCGATGACGGTGCGGTCACCATCGGTGCGCACGACGACGTTGCACGGCAGGAGCGCAGCGATGCGGGGATCGGCGGTCGTGGCCTGATGCGCGAGCTGCGGGTTGCAGGCGCCCAGGATCATCTGGGGCGGGGTGTCGACGCCGATCTTGTCCTGCAGCGTCTGTCGCATGTCGATGCGGGTGAGCACGCCGAACCCCTGGTCCTTCAAGGTCTCGGTCACCCGCTCGATCGCCTCCTCGTAGGACAGGTCGGTCTCGATCCGGTAAGTGAAGTCCATCGGTCTGCTCCTTGTCGGCGTCGTGGCCCAGCTCGTGCTCCCTGCCCATGACGGGTCCGAGGTAGCCGAACCCTCTCCCGACATGTAGTCTGGTCAGATACCCCCCGGGGTATCCCCGAAACGGAGCGACGATGACCACCACGACAACGACAACGCCGTCATGGGACGACCTGGCCGCCGCCAACCAGCGGGCACGCCAGAGCGAGACGCTCGAAGGCGTTGCGCCCCACCAGCCGGAGGTTGCCGTGCTCACTTGCGCAGATGCACGGGTGTCCCCGGCCCGGATGTTCGAGCTCCCGCCGGGGGCGCTGTTCGTGGTCCGCGTCGCCGGTGCCAGTGCCACGGTCGAGGCCATCGCCAGCCTCACCTACGCCGTCGAGCAGCTGGACGTGACCACCGTCGTCGTCCTCGGCCACACCCACTGCGGCGCCGTCACCGCCGCGCTCGACGGCAACCCGGAGCCGGCCCTCGCCTCCCTCGTCACACCGATCCATCCGAACCTGGGCGCCTGCGAGGACCTCGAGTGCGCCGTACCGGCTCACGTCAGCGCCACCGTGACCGCCCTCATGGAGGACCCGGGACCGCTCGGCGATGCGCTGCGCAACGGCCGGGCCATCGCGCACGGGGCGGTCGTCGACCTCGCCGACGGTTCGCTCACCCGCCTCAACACCTGACCCCCATCCCCCCGAGGAGCACTCCCATGACCACCACCACCCCACAGCCCCACACCGCCGCCACGATCGACCCGGCCGAACTCATCCGTATGCGAACGGAAGATCCGGCCGTCCACGTCATCGACGTGCGCACGCCGGGCGAGTTCGAGACCGGCCACATCGAGGGCTCCTACAACGTGCCCCTCGACGTGCTCGGCGAGCACATCGCCGACCTCGTCGCCCTCGACCACCACGTGGTCCTCGTGTGCCAGTCCGGCGCTCGGGCCACCAAGGCCCTCGAGCAGCTCGTCGCCGCCGGCAAGTCGAACCTGCGTCTGCTGCAAGGCGGCATGAGCGCCTGGACCGCATCCGGAAACCAGGTCGCCCGCACCAACGCCACTCGCTGGGCCATGGACCGACAGGTCCGCCTCGCCGCCGGCAGCATCGTCCTGGCCAGCGTCGCCGCCAGCGTGGCGTTCCCGCCCGCCCGGTTCGTGGCTGGGTTCGTCGGCGCCGGCCTGACCTTCTCCGCCGTCACCAACACCTGCGGCATGGCCATGGCGCTGGCGAGGCTCCCGTACAACCGGGGCGCCAGCTGCGACATGGGCGCCGTCCTCGACCAGCTCACCACCACCGAAGCCAAAGTCTGAACGGAGCCCTGACCATGATCTTCGACCAGTACTACCTCGACTGCCTGTCCCACGCCTCCTACCTCATCGCTGACGAAACCACCGGCCGCGCCGTGGTCGTGGACCCCCAACGCGACATCTCCGAGTACCTCGCCGATGCCGAAGCCAAGGGCCTGACCATCGAGCTCGTCCTCGAGACCCACTTCCACGCCGACTTCCTGTCCGGCCACCTCGAGCTGGCGGAGGCCACCGGCGCCGAGATCGGGTACTCCTCGGTCGCGGAGACCGAGTTCGACATCCGGCCCCTGGCCGACGGCGAGCGCATCTCGCTCGGCGAGGTCGTCCTGGAGATCCGACACACGCCGGGCCACACGCCCGAGTCCATGAGCATCGTCGTGTGGGAGCACGCCGACGACGACGTTCCCTACGGCGTGCTCACCGGCGACACCCTGTTCATCGGCGACGTCGGCCGACCCGATCTGCTCGCCTCCGTGGGCTTCACCCGTGACGAGCTCGCCACCAAGCTGTACGACTCCCTCCACGACAAGCTCCTGACGCTGCCTGACAGCACACAGGTGTTCCCGGCTCACGGTGCCGGCTCCGCATGCGGCAAGAACCTGTCGACCGAGCTCACGTCCACGATCGGCGCGCAGCGCCAGGAGAACTACGCGCTGCTCGCCCCGGACCGGGAGACGTTCATCGACCTGGTCACGGAGGGTCAGGCACCGGCGCCGGGCTACTTCATCCACGACGCCACGATGAACAAGAAGCAGCGGGCCCTGATGGACGAGGCGACCGCGCCTCGGGCCATGACCTGGGACGAGGTGGAAGATGCCCTTTCCGCCGGGGCGCTGCTCGTCGATGGACGAGACCCGATCGAGTTCGCTCGCGGCCATCTGCGCGGCGCAGTAAACGTCGGCCTCGAGGGTCGCTACGCCGAGTTCGCCGGCTCCGTCGTGCCCGTCGATGCCGACATCGTCCTGTTCGTCGAACCCGGCGCCGAGCTCGAGGCCAAGAACCGCCTCGGCCGCATCGGTTTCGACCGGGTCCTGGGCCACGTCGCTCGTCCCTTCGAGGTGCTCCTCGAGCACCAGGACAAGGCGCAGGTCGCGTCCCGCTTGACACCGGTGGACTTCGAGGACCGCCGCACCGAGCTGGACGAACTCCAGGTCGTGGACGTCCGCAACGCAGGCGAGCACGCCTTGGGTGCGCTCCCTGACGCGGTGAACATCCCGGTCGGACAGCTCCCCGGCCGCCTGGACGAGCTCGACCCGAACCGTCCCACGGTCGTGTACTGCGCCGGCGGCTACCGCTCCTCCGTGGCGGCCTCGCTGCTGCGGGCCAACGGCTTCGCCGACGTCAGCGACATCGTCGGCGGCTACGGGGCATGGACCGACGTGGTCCAACCCGCCTGACCCAGCTCTCGGGCCCGTCCGCCTTCCCGCCGGGCGGACGGGCCCCGCCTGCTCTCCCGGAAGAGACCTGCCATGACGAACGCTACTGAGCCCCCCAGTCCCCCCTCTCGGCTCGGTCTGTCCCGCGACACCCTCTTGTCCGATCTCGGTGCCGGACTGGCCGTTGGGGCCATGCTCGTGCCCCAGGGCATGGCCTACGCGCTGCTCGCCGGGCTGCCACCCGAGGTCGGCCTCTACGCCTCGACCATCCCGCTCCTGCTCTACGCGGTCTTCGGGACCTCCCGGCAGCTGGCCGTCGGACCGGTCGCCATCGTCTCGCTGCTGAGCGCCTCGACCCTGGCCAGTGTCGCCGACGAGGGCAGCGCCGGCTACGTCGCCGCCGCCGGGCTCCTCGCCCTGCTCGTTGGTGCCGTCCATCTCGTGCTCGGGGTTGCCCGGCTCGGCTTCCTCACCCGCCTGCTCTCCCACCCGGTGCTCGTCGGGTTCACGTCGGCGGCGGCGCTGATCATCGGTGCCAGCCAGGTGAAGCACCTGCTGGGCGTGTCCCTCGAGAACGACGAGCACTTCCACGAGACGGTGTGGGAGCTGCTCCAGAAGGCGAGCGACGCCCACGGCCTCACCCTCGCCGTCGGCCTCGGCGCCATCGCCCTCATGGTCGGCCTCAAGCGGTGGGTACCGGTCCTGCCCGGTGCCCTCGTCGCCGTCGTGGTCACCACCGTCGCCTCCGTGGTCTGGGACCTGGAGGGGCGCGGTGTGAAGGTCGTCGGTGACATCCCGCAAGGGCTGCCGCCGCTCACCGTCCCCGAGGACCTGGGCATCGCCGGCGCGCTCCTTCCCGCCGCCCTCGTCATCACCCTCGTCGGCTACATGGAGTCGATCGCCGTGGCCAAGGTCTACGCCCGCCGCAACCGCTACGAGCTGGACCCGAACCGCGAGCTCATCGGCCTCGGCGCAGGGAACATCGGCGCCGGGCTCTTCGGCGGCTACCCCGTCACCGGGGGCTTCAGCCGCACCGCTGTCAACGCCGAAGCCGGTGCCCGCACCAAGCTCGCGGCGATCATCACCGCCGGCGTCGTCACGCTGGTCATCGTGGCCCTCACCCCGCTCTTCGAGCAGCTGCCATCGGCCACCCTCGGCGCCATCGTCGTCGTGGCCGTGGCCAAGCTGTTCGACCTCGCCGGGTTCGCCCACATCCGCAGCCTCAAGACCGCCGACTTCGTCACCCTCGTTGTCGCCTTCGTCGCCACCCTCGCCTTCGGCGTCGAGCTCGGCATCGGCATCGCCGTCGCCGCCTCCGTGGTCGTCGTCGCCGTGCGGATGATGACGCCGCACACCGCCGAGCTCGGACGCCTTCCCGGTACCACCCTCTACCGGAACGTCGCCCGCTTCCCCGAGGCCGAGCGGGTCCCCGGTGTGGCCATCATCCGCTTCGACGTCTCCCTGTCGTACCTGAACGTGGAGTTCATGAAGCGACGGGTGCATCGCCTGGTGCGAGAAGGAGGTCCGGACCTGCGGGCGGTGGTGGTCGACGCCAGCGGTGTGAACGACATCGACACCTCCGCCCTCGACGCCTTCACCGAGCTCGTCGTCGACCTCGCCGAGGACGGCATCGCCGTGCACCTCGCCACAGCCAAGGGACCGGTGCGCGACGTCCTGACGCGGGCCGGCACCTACCAGCAGCTCGGTGACCGCGTGCACGCCGAAGTCCACGACGCCGTCCTCGCACTGACATCATCCCCGCATGGGGACACACCCCCAGGGGTACCGACCGAGACCGGGCTCGATACCCGCCCCGAGACCAGGAGCTGAACGTGCAGATCCCCGAAGAGACCACCGCCGACCTGATCAAGCGCCTCCGACGCATCGAAGGCCAGATCCGCGGCATCCAGGCCATGCTCACCCAGCAGCGCGACTGCGCCGACGTGGTCACCCAGATCGCAGCGGCCAACAAGGCCCTGGAGCAGGTGGGCTTCAAGCTCGTCGCCTCGGGCCTCACCTACTGCGTCTCGAACCCCGAGGAGGCCGCCGCGAGCGGCTACGACCTCGCCCGGGTCGAGAAGATGTTCACCAAGATCAGCTGAGGAGACCCAGACATGCTCGACATCCGCACCGTGGAGACCCCCGGCCTCGGCGACCGCAGCTACATCGTCACCGACGGGGACGTCGCCGTCGTGATCGACCCCCAGCGGGACCTCGACCGCATCCTCGACACCGTCGGTGACGTCCCCGTCACCCACGTCTTCGAGACCCACATCCATAACGACTACGTCACCGGCGGCCTCGCCCTCGCCGAACGCTGCGGCGCCACCTACGTCGTCAACGCCGACGACCCCGTCGACTTCGACCGCCACGGCATCCACGACGGCGACGTCATCACCACCGGCACCCTCGAGGTCACCGCCATCCACACCCCCGGCCACACGCCCACCCACCTGTCCTACGCCATCGGCGTCGACGGGGAACCGGCTGCGGTGTTCACCGGCGGGTCGGTCCTGTTCGGCGCCATGGGCCGCACCGACCTCGTCGATCCCGACATCACCGAAGAGCTCACACGCGCCCAGCACCGCTCCGCGCACCGCCTGGCCGAGATGCTGCCCGACGACACCGACGTCTACCCGACCCACGGGTTCGGGAGCTTCTGTTCGGCCACCGAGACGAAGGGCACCGAGTCCACCATCGGCAAGGAGAAGCAGCAGAACCTCGCCCTCACCGAGGACGAGGACGCCTTCGTCGCCGAGCTGATGGCCGGGCTCACCGCCTACCCCCGCTACTACGCCCACATGGCACCGCTCAACCAGGCCGGTCCCGACGCACCCGACCTGGACATGCCGCAGATGGTCGACCCGGCGGCGCTGCAGCACCGGATCGAGCACGGCGAGTGGGTCGTGGACCTCCGGTCCCGGAAGGCCTACGCCGCCGACCACCTGCGAGGCACCGTGTCGATCGAGCTGGCCGACCCCTTCGCCACCTACCTGGGCTGGACCGTCCCGTGGGATGCCCCCCTCACGCTCATCGGCGACTCTCCCGACGACGTCCTCGACGCCCGCCGCCAGCTCGCCCGCATCGGCATCGACCACATGGCCGCCGCCGTCGGCCATCCCGCCGACCTCGCCGCCGACGGCACCACCACCTCGTACCGGCGCGCCACCTTCGAGGACCTCGCCGCCGAGCGCACCGAACGGGGCGACGAGATCGTCGTCCTCGACGTCCGCCGCCCCGACGAGTGGGACGAGCACCACATCGACGGCGCTGTCCACATCCCCTTCTACGAGCTGCGGGGCCGCCAGGACGAGGTGCCCGACGGCGAGGTCTGGGTGCACTGCAAGTCCGGCTACCGGGCCTCCATCGGCGCCTCGCTCATGGACTGCGCCGGCCGCGACGTGGTCCACATCGACGACGACTGGGACAACGCCGAACCCGCCGGCAACCCGATCACCGGACCGTGAGCCCGGAACGACCCATGGACCGACACGCCTGGAACGACCGCTACGCCGCCGCAGAGCTCGTCTGGACCGCCGAGCCGAACCGGACCTTCGCCGCCGAGGTCGCAGCGCTCCCGCCGGGCTCGGCGCTCGATCTCGGTGCCGGCGAGGGGCGCAACGTCACCTGGCTGGCCCGACACGGCTGGACGGCCACCGCCGTCGACTTCTCCGACGTCGCGCTGAGCAAGGCCCGCCAGCTCGCCGAGGCCAGCCGCGTCGAGATCGACACCGTCGTCGCCGACGTCACCACCTACACGCCCCCGGCCGGCGCCTTCGACCTCGTGGCCGTCATCTACCTCCACCTCCCCGACGACGAACGCCGAGAGGTCCACCGACGAGCCGCAACCGCGCTCGCCCCCGGAGGCACCCTGATCGTGCTCGGCCACGACACGACCAACCTCACCGACGGACACGGCGGACCACAGGACGCCCAGGTGCTCTTCACGCCCGACGACGTCGTGTCCGACCTCGAACCGACCGGCCTCACCGTCATCAAGTCCGGCCGGGTGCAGCGAAAGGTCACCACCGCCGACGGCGACCGCATCGCCATCGACGCGCTGGTCACCGCACGCCGCTGAACGAGCGGACGAACTGCATGGCCGTTCCGACCTCACCGAACCAGACCTCATCGGACGCGCCGACCGTCCGCTTGGGACTGAGGGAGAACCTCCCGCAGTTCTCCCTCCTCGTCCTGGTCAACGCACTCGTCGGCGCCACCGTCGGCCAAGAGCGGACCGTCCTACCCCTGCTCGCCGAAGAGGTCTTCGAGCTCGAGGCCTACTCGGCGATGCTGTCCTTCATCGCCGTCTTCGGCGTGTCCAAGGCGGTCACCAACCTGTTCGCCGGCGCCCTCGGCGACCGCTACGGGCGCAAGCCAGTGCTCGTCACCGGTTGGCTCATCGCGGTACCTGTACCGCTGCTGCTCATGTGGGCACCCACCTGGGGGTGGGTGCTGGTCGCCAACGTGCTGCTCGGCATCAACCAGGGTCTGACCTGGTCCCTGACCGTCATCATGAAGATCGACCTCGCCGGGCCCGAACGACGCGGACTGGCCATGGGCCTCAACGAGGGAGCCGGCTACGGCGCCGTCGCCCTCGCCGCCTGGGTCACCGGCTGGATCGCCAGCGAGCACGGCCTCCGTCCCGAGCCGTTCTACTTCGGTGCTGTCCTCGTCCTCGTCGGGATCGGCCTGTCGAGCGTGTTCGTGCGCGAGACCGCCGGCCACGTCGCCCACGAAGCCGCCACCCACCAGACCCGCGACGGCAACCCCGGCGACGACCTCACCTTCGGGCAGGTGTTCGCGCTCGGCACCTGGCGCAACCGATCCCTCTCAGCGACGAGCCAAGCCGGGCTCGTGAACAACCTGAACGAGGGCATGGCCTGGGGCCTGTTCCCGCTGTTCTTCGCCGCCGCCGGCCTGTCGGTCGGACGGATCGGTGTCGTGATCGCGATCTCGCCCGCCGTGTGGGGCATCGGTCAGCTGGTGACCGGCGCCCTGTCCGACAGGGTCGGGCGGAAGTGGCTCATCGCCGGTGGCCAGTGGACCGAAGCCGCCGGATTGCTCCTCATCGCTACCGGGGACAGCTTCTGGGTCTGGGCCGCCGGCAGCGCCGTCTTCGGCGCCGGCACCGCCATGGCCTACCCCACCCTGCTCGCTGCGATTGGCGACATCGCCCACCCGATCTGGCGAGCTCGCGCCGTCGGCGTGTACCGGCTGTGGCGCGACCTCGGCTTCGCCGTCGGCGCCGTCCTGTCCGGGGTGCTCGCGGATGCTGTGGACATCAGCTTCGCCATCGTCGTCGTCGCAGTCATCACCATGGCCAGCGGCGTAGACGTCGCCATCCGCATGCGTGAGACCCTGCACCGGCCACCGCTGCCGCCTGCCTGATCGTCCACTCGGACGGTGGGACGTTGATGGACCAGAGCGAACGACAGCAGCGGTACGGCCCACTCGAAGCCGTAGGTTCCAGCAAGCGTTCGTCTCCGAGTACCACGGATCGAGCTGGCTCACCGCGTATGAAAGGACCCCATGCAGACCGTTTGGATCGCCCTCGCCGGCGCCGTCGGGGCTGCGGCGAGGTACCGGATCGGTGTCGCTGTCGGCGTCCGCTCCTTCCCCTGGGCGACCCTGGCGATCAACGTCGGTGGCTCGTTCTTGCTCGCACTCCTGATCGTCGGGCCTTGGAGCGCTCGATGGTCTCCCTCGACCACGAACACGATCGGCATCGGTCTGCTCGGCGCCTTCACCACCTTCTCGACGTTCGGCTACGAGGCCTTCACCCTCGCCCGCACCGGACGCGAGCAGCTCGCCATCGTGTACGTCGTGCTCTCCATCGTTGGTGGAGTGGGAGCGGCCGCGCTCGGCTACCTCGTCGGTCGTGCGCTGAGCTGACCATCCAGCCGCCCTGCGCCGGGTGATGCGCGAGATGGGATAGGACTGGGGTGATGGGCTTCTACGAGAGCCAGGTTCTTCCCCGCGTCGTCGACGTTGCACTGAGCGGCAAGCCCATGCAACGGCTTCGCCGACGCGCCTGCGAAGGCCTCAGCGGCGACGTGCTCGAAGTCGGCTTCGGGTCCGGGCGGAACGTGCCCCACTACCTGGCGAGCGTCACCCGGGTCCGAGCCGTCGATCCTGCGACCGTCGGCCGCAGACTCGCCGCCGACCGGGTCGCCGCCAGCCAGGTCCCGGTCGAGTACGTCGGACTCGACGGCGAGCATCTCCCCGTCGACGACGGCACCGTCGACCACGTGCTCGTCACCTGGACGCTGTGCACGATCCCTGATGTCGACCAGGCCCTCAGCGAGATGCGCCGCGTCCTCCGGCCTGGGGGGACTCTCCGCTTCGTCGAGCACGGGCGGTCGCCCGACGACAACGTCGCCCGCTGGCAGGACCGGCTCACCCCCATCCAACGTCGCCTGTTCGGTGGCTGCCACCTCAACCGCCCCATCGACGCACTCATCGAACGGTCCGGATTCACGATGACGGCGCTGAACGTTGGATACGAGAAGGGCCCCAAGCCCTTCACCTACATGCTGCAGGGCGTCGCAACGGCGCCGTAGAGGGACACGTCGGCGAGCTGGGTGTGGCCGGCGCTGTCAGCCATCGTCGGCCCGGTCGGCGTCTTCGTCGCCGTTCTCTCCGGTGTGGAGTGCTGATCGAGCATGCTCGAAGGTCTCGTGCACGCTGATCGGGTCGTGACCGTGGTCGGTCTCCACGGTCCAGCCCTCCCGGCGGTGGGCGACCCAGCGGTCCTCGTCGTCGTCATGTGCCATGCCTGCTCCATGCCCACGCCGCAAACGGCCTGAAGCCGAGAAGGCCCGGGTAGTTGCTCCAGTGGCATCGAACGCGCAGGAGGAAAAGCCATGGCGACCGGGACGACGAAGAACGAGCCCGCCCAGGACGGCGGTGGGTCGAACGACGACGGTGGGTCCAAGAAAATGGAACGCAAAATGTACCTGCGGTTCGCGGCGATGATCGTCACGGGCATGTTCGTCATGTACTGGACGATGTTCGTGGGCTCCTACCGGTGGAGTCACATCCAGTTCAGCCAGAGCCGCGTCTACATGGCCCTCGTCATGGGCGGGGCCATGACGCTCGTGATGCTCGGCTGGATGCTGAACATGTACAAGAACACCAAGATGAACATCGGCATCGTGGTCATCGGTCTGCTGCTGCTCGGCCTCGGTACCACCCTCGACCGCACACAGGCCACGGTCGGGGACGTCGAGTTCATGCAGGCGATGATCCCGCACCACTCGCTCGCCATCACCCGCTCCGAGCGGGTCAACGTCGAGGACGTCCGGGTCTGTGAGCTGGCGGTCGCCATCAGCGAGGCCCAGCGCCGGGAGATCGACGAGATGGAGTGGCTCATCGAGGACATCCGCGAGAACGGCACCGCCTCGACCCAGGAAGAAGCCGAACAGCGGTCGGTCCCGAGCTTCCCGGCCGATGCCGTGACGGAGTGCAACCCCGACTGAGGGCAAGGCGCCGCAGAACGCCCCGTATGCGAGCAGCGAACTGCCACATAACGACAAAGCCGACGTACGCCGGCCATCATCCCCGACCGCCGGGTACGGGACGTAGTCGTGACGCTCATCGTGTCCGCAAGCGACGGGCCGGAGCGCCCCCTATCGGCGAGTCGGTCGCCGGGTAAGTGCACCCGTCGTTAGACAACTCGTTAGACACGCGCTCGAACGAG
>SXGQ01494611.1_pt1 | contig 29744 bp, 29 predicted proteins | sample 3178371 | NCBI WGS metagenome assembly SXGQ01 (sample SAMN11356859, study PRJNA531348) | freshwater metagenome | isolation source: freshwater sample F1-20 | place: China: Fuxian Lake, Yuxi | collected 2017-12-25
CCGATGTTGGTCGAGTCTGATGATGAGACGTCGGGCTCGGTCATCGCGAACGCCGAGCGGATCTGGCCGTCGAGCAGCGGACGCAGCCACTGCTCCTTCTGCTCGGGGGTGCCGAACATGGTCAGCACCTCCATGTTGCCCGTGTCGGGCGCGGCGCAGTTGAGCGCGGCGGGCGCGAGCTGGATGGAGCGGCCGGTGATCTCGGCGAGCGGCGCGTACTGCAGGTTCGTCAGGCCGCCCTCCTCCGGGTGGCCGGCCAGGAAGAAGTTCCACAGGCCGCGCTCGCGCGCCTGCTCCTTGAGGCCGTCGAGCACGGCCGGCGGGTCCCAGCGGTCCTCGGCGTAGAGGGCCTCGATCTGCTCGGCGGCCTCGGCCTCGGCCGGGTAGACGGCCTCGTCCATGAAGGCCTCGAGCTTGGCGATCAGCTCCGTGGTGGTCTCGTCGAAGGCGAAGTGCATGTCAGGCCGCCGCCATCACGTAGACGACCTCGGCGATGCAGACCGGCTTCTCGGCGCCCTCGCGCTCGACGACGAACGTGATGACGGCCTGGGTGCCGATCGGGATGTCGCTGGTCTCCTTGAGCGTCGCCGTCGCGCGCAGCCGCGAGTCGACCGGGACCGGGTTCGGGAAGCGCACCTTGTTGGCGCCGTAGTTCACGCCCATCGCCAGACCGTTGACCGCGTAGATGTTCTCGGAGAAGACCGGCAGGAGCGACAGCGTCAGGGAGCCGGGCGCGATCGTGCCGCCGAACGGCCCCGACGCGGCGCGCTCGGGGTCGACGTGGATCCACGGGTGGTCGCCGGTGGCGTCGGCGAAGGTGTTGATCTGCTCCTGGGTCACGGTCACCCAGTCGCTGGTGCCGAGCTCCTGCCCGGCAGCTGCCTTGAAGTCGTCGAGACTGTCGAACACGCGGGCCATGGGACTACCTCCGGGACAGGTCGCCCTCGGGCGACGACTAAGCGCTTGCTTAGTTCGCAGCCTAGACGACCTCGTCCGCTTTGTGCACCCCTGCGACCTACGTCAGGACGCGGGCGACGACGGGCACGAGCGCCAGCAGGGACGCGACCACCACGACCGTCGTGTCGCGCGGGGTCCACGGCACGCCCTGCGCCCAGGTGCGCCGGGTCGCGGTCGCGAAGCCGCGGGCGTCCATCGCGATGGACGTCCGTCCGGCGTCGCGCAGCGCGGCGGCCAGCATGGCGAAGGTGACCGACCCGGCGTGCCGCACCGCCGACGCCGGGCCGTGCGGACCCGTGCCGCGCACGCGGCGGGCGCGGAGCACCTGCTGCAGGGTCGCGCCGAAGTCCGACACCCGCTGCAGCGAGGCGACGAAGGCGGCCACGGGCCGGTCGGGCAGGTGGAGCCGCTGCGCGAGCTCGTCGCCGAGGTCCGAGAGGTCGACGAACGCGACGACCACGGCCCCCGGCCACGCGAGCACCAGGATCCGCAGCGCCGCCACCGGGGCGTGGTCGGGGTTGCCGAGCCGCCAGGCGGAGTACGCCACCAGCCCGGCCGACACGCCGCACAGCGCGAGGCAGGCCAGCGGGTAGCGCCACGACGGCAGGACGAGCAGGCCCGCCAGCGCCCAGGCGCTGGCCGCGGCGACGGCGGAGGGCAGGTCACGGACGGCGAAGGAGCCGAGCAGCGCGGCCAGCCCGATCCACAGCAGCGCCAGCGGGTTCGTCTGCGCCAGGGTGCGTCTCATCGAGCCACCTCCACCCGGTCGGGCGCCAGGTCGACGACGTCGGTGTCGTGGGTGGCCGTCGCGACGACGGCACCCTCCCCCGCCGCGGCGAGCGCGAGCCCCACCACGGCCGCCCAGGTGTCGCGGTCCTGGCCCACGGTCGGCTCGTCGAGCAGCACGACCTCGGGCCGGTGCGCGACGGCCGTCAGCATCGAGACCCGTCGCTGCTCGCCGCCGGAGAGCCGAAAGGGGTGGGTCGAGGCCAGCGCACCCAGCCCGACGACGTCGAGCAGGGCGTCGACGTCGACGGTCCGACCGGTCCGCCCGGCGGTCAGCGCGACCTCCTCGCGCACGGTCGCGGCGACGAAACCGTGCTCGGGGACCTGGGACGACCAGCCGACCTGCGCGGCGAGCTCGCGGCTACGGAGCCGGTGACGCGACGGGGACACCCGCCCCGACGTCGGCTCGAGGAGCCCGCCGAGGGCGGCGAGCACCGTCGACTTGCCGGCACCGCTCGGCCCGGTGACGGCCGTGAGCCGACCCGGGTCCAGCCGGGCGTGCACGCCGTCGAGCGCACGGGTCCGCGTGACGCCGCGCATCGACCGACTGGTCAGGTCGACCACGAGGTCCTGGGCCACGACGGGGGTCGCCGGGTTCGCGGGGGTCACGAGACGCGGGTCGACCTCCAGGGGCCTGGGGGCGGGCAGGCCGGGCATCCAGAGCCCGAGCCGACCCATGGCCTCGACGTGGTCGCGCACGAGCACGTCGGGAGCGACGTCGGCCAGCAGCGTGCCGTCGCGCCCGAGCACCAGCACCCGGTCGACGAGGTCGAGCCACGGACCCATGCGGTGCTCGACGACGAGCAGCGTGGCGCCGCGGGCACCGACGGTCGCGCGCACCGCCTCGCGCACGGAGGCGGCGTGGTCGGGGTCGAGCATCGACGTCGGCTCGTCGAGCAGCAGCACGTCGGGCGCGACGGCCAGCGCGCCGGCGAGCGCCAGGCGTTGCAGCTCACCGCCGGAGAGCGCCGCCGTCGGGTGGTCCCGGCCGTAGGTCAGCCCGACGTCGGCCAGCGCACGGTCGACACGGCTCCAGATCTCCGGGCGGGGCAGGGCGCGGTTCTCCGGGCCGAACGCGACGTCGCGACCGATCCGCTCGGCCACCACCGCGTCGCCGGGCGCCTGGGGCACGAAGCCGACGACCCCACCGACCTGCACCGTGCCGCCAAGGTCGCCCGACAGCGTGGTGCCGAGGGCGCCGACCAGCGCGTGGAGCAGCGTGGACTTCCCCGCGCCGCTCGGACCGAGGAGCATCACCCGCTCCCCGGGGTCGACGCGCACGTCGAGGCCGGTGACCACCGGCTCGCGACGCCCGAGCGGGCGCCAGGTCAGGCCCTCGACGCGGACCTGACCTGGCTGGAGGTCGCTCAGACCGCGGTCCGCTCGTGCAGCTCGCGACCAGGCCCGAAGGCGTCGAGCACCCCGGCGCGGGCCAGCGCGCGCACCAGCAGCCACCCTCCGGCACCGGCGACGACCGCGCCGGAGAGGGCGAAGAGGCCGAGGTGGATCAGGCGGTCCGTCCCGGAGAAGGCGCCCTCGTAGTAGGCGAACCACTCGTAGACCGAGCCGAAGGCACCCGCTCCGGCCCCGGCCAGGACGGCGACGCCGAGCGAGAACCGTCGGTACAGGAACAGCGCGAGGACGAGCTCGGCGCCGAGTCCCTGCACCAGGCCCGAGGCGAGGACGCCCAGACCCCACTCGGTACCGCCGGGGACGAGCGCCGACACCGCGGCGGCGGCGAGCTCGGTCGCGAGCGCCGCACCCGGGCGGCGGACGATCAGACCCCCGACGACACCGGCGAGGAGCCAGGGCCCGGCCAGCGCGCCGACGGACGGCGGGAAGGAGAAGACCGCCAGGGCACTGATGCCGCCGTAGGCCTTCCCCCAGATCCAGAAGGTGACGCCGAGGGCGACGGCGAGCGTCGCGATCGTGACGAGGTCGACGGTGCGGTACCGGAACGACGACCCCAGGTCGGTGGACGGACGCGTGGATGCAGAACTACTCATCGTGACTCCCTTCGCCGGTGCTAACCGGAGCAGGTTCAAGGGTCTGCGGCTGTTCCGCACTCTCAGCGCCCTCTGCGGGTGGCGCTCCCCTGTCGTTGGTGAGGTCCACCCTAGCGTCGTCCCGTCTCGGGCGGCGCGCCGCGCCAGGGGGTGGACGGTCCCGTCCGGCGGAGCCGCCGGACGGACGACGGGCGCCCGGTCCGTGGTGGACCGGACGCCCGTCGGCGTGCTCAGCGCGTCAGCGGATGCGCACCCCCTTGGTCGCGCTGGTGCTTCCGGTGAAGGAGCCGTCGCCCACGTAGACCGTGCGGACCGACAGCGTGCCCTTCGTCCTCGGCGCCTTGAGCGTGGTCACGACCGTGCCGCCGGACAGCCGCACCGTCTTGGCCCAGGTGAACGACTTGGCGCCAGGCGCCTTGACGTACACCCGCACCGAGCCCGACGGGGTGACGCCCGCCACGGTCGGCGAGACCGTCGCGCGCACCCGGTACGTCGCGCTCCGCCTGACCGACGACGTCGCGTTCGTGACCGTCGTCGTCGCGCGCTTCACGACGGTGACGTCGGCCGTGGCCGTGCCGCTCGCCTCGACCTCGTCGGTGCCGTCGAAGACCGCGCTCACCGTGTGCGAGCCGACCTTCAGCGTGGCCGGGAGCTCGAAGCGTCCCGTGCCCTGGGCGTCGAGCGCGACCGTCACGGGCGTGCCGGCGACGGTGACCGTCACCGTGCCCTCGTCGGCCCCGGCGACCGCCACGGCACCCTTCAGCGGATCACCGAAGGTGCTCTCGGCCGACGCCATGACCAGCGCGATCGTCGAGGCACCCTTGGTGAGGGTGAACGACACCGCACCCGACTGCGACGCCTGCGCGGTCGCCGTCTTCGCGAGCGACGCGACCAGCTCGTGCGAGCCGGCCTTGAAGCCGGGCACCGCGAGGCTGGCCGTACCGGCCTCGACCACCGACGTGCCGAGCACCGTGTCGCCGTCGGCGAAGGTGACGGTGCCGCCGTCGCCGCCCGTGACCGTGGCCGTGAGCGTCACGGGCTGGTTGATCGCCGGGAGCTCCGGGTCGATCGACAGCTCCGTGGACGTCTCGGTCAGCACCTCGAGCGAGCCGGTCGACGTGAGGCCGTAGCCCGCGCCGACCGCCTTGACGGTCGCCTCGCCGATGGCGGCGTCGCCCGGGACGGTCGCGCTGAGCACGGCCGTGCCGGAGGGGTCGGCGATCGCGGTGCCGAGCGTGCTCGAGCCGAGCGAGAACGTGACGCCCTCGCCGGACCGGTAGCCCGACGCGGTCAGCGTGACCGCACCACCCGGGGCGGGCGTGGGGTCGTCGACCGTGACGGCGCCGACCTCGGTCGAGCGAGCCAGCTCCTCGCACGGGTCGCCCTGCGCGCCGACCGGCGGCAGCGCCGTGGCCGAGCCGGTGACGCCGTCGTCCTCACGGACCGTGAGGTAGCCGAACGCCTTGGCGCCCATGACCGCACCGGAGGTGTTGATCGCCGAGACCTTCACCGCGGTGCTCGCCGACGTCGACGCCAGGCTGTCGCCGAGGATCGACCCGGTGACGACCTTGCACGTCTCGCCGGGCGCGAAGGTGACCTTCTCCATCGCGATGCCGGCACGGCCCGAGGCGGAGCCCAGGACGCTGACGTACGCGACGACCGGCTTGGTCGCCGGCTGGGCGAGGTAGACGCCCACGTCGGCGGTACCGGCCGAGGCGCCCTCCTCGACCGCGGTCGCGAACACGTTGACGGTGTTCTCCTTCTTCACCGTCGGCGTCCCGAGCGAGGACGACTCCCACGCGAGGTCGGACAGGTACGCCGCTCCCGTGGTCGTCGCATCGGCGCCCGTGGCCGCGGTCAGCCGCACCTCGCGCACGTCGGACACGTCGAGCCCGGCGTCCTCCAGCGTCGAGGTCGGCACGTTCACCTGCTGCAGCACGATCTTCTTGAGCACCGTCGTCGTCGAGTCCGACGGTGCCGGCAGGCGCACGAGCGCGTACGGGTTGAGCGCCGAGACCTTCGACGACCACGTGGCACCCGAGCCGTCCTTGACCGCGAGGGTCAGGTCGGTGCCGGTCACGACGGTCTCGTCGGCGGCCACCTTGAGCGACAGCCGGTCGAAGCCCGACGCGTCGCGCTTGGCCTTCGGCACCGTCACCAGCACGGCTCCCGTGTCACCGGTCCAGGTGAACCGGGTGACGGGCGTCGCGGGCACGTTGCCGCCGTTGCTGGCGGGCGTCCAGTGCGGCACCTGCGACGACGCGAGCGTCGAGCAGGCGGGGGCCGCGGCCGGGATCGTGCGACCGGTCAGGCTCGCGCACGGCTGCGCCGTGGCCAGGCCCGACGTGCGCACGAGGGAGCTGGTCGACTCGAACGACGTCAGCGTCGAGCGCGCCGACGAGGGCGCGGTCGTGACGGTGCGGACGTCGGCGTTGCCGACGACCTCCGGGCGCGTGCCCGAGCCGTCGAACATCGGCAGGAACTGCTTCTCGCCACCGAGCGTCAGCCGGAACCAGCCGGCCATGTACGCCGTGCCCAGGTCGTACTGGGCGTCGGCCGACAGGCGGATCGACGTGGCGGCGACGGCCGGGACCGGACCACAGGTCTGGTTGGTCGACGTGGCGCCCCAGTCGTCGCTGACGCCGGCCGGGAACTTCCCGGGCGTCCAGACGGTGTTGAAGAAGTTGTGGTTCGCTCCCATGACCCACGTGGCGGCCCGCAGCGCGTCGTCGTCGAACGCGTAGCGCGAGTCGTCGAGCATGTGCTGACCCTGCTGGTTCGACACGTCGCCGTCGCAGTACGGCAGGACGACGTTGAGCGGCACGTTCGGCACCGTCATGCGACCGAAGTCGACGGGCGCGAGCGGCAGCAGGCTCTTGATGCCGAACGGCTCGGCGAGCGCCGCGTTCAGCGTGGCCGCCGAGGTGATGCCCTCACCACCGCGCGAGTGACCCATGAGGCCCACGTCGGACAGGTCGAACCGGCCCTGCAGGTCGGCCGCGGTGAGCGGGTCCTGCAGCGCGTCGTCGAGGGTGACGTCGAGGTCGCGGGCGTCGTCGTGCAGCGTGACCGGCTGGCCGGCGTCGGCCTTGCGCAGCATCGACAGCGTGTCGAGGACGAGCTGGCCGCGCGCCTGCGCGCCCTGGTCGGGCGAGCGCGGGTTGTCGTTGGCGTTCACGGCGTTGGCCGAGATCGAGATGACGGCGTAGCCGTGGCTCGCGAGCGCCTGGCCCGTGCCGTCGTACCCGGCGTAGCTCGGGATGGCCAGCGGTTGCGCGCCGGAGCACGGCCACGCGAGCGACGCGCCGGAGCTGCCCTGGGCGTAGCAGGTGACGTGGCGCCCGTGCAGCAGCAGGACGACCGGACGCTTCCCGCCCGTCTTGGGCAGGTAGAGACGCCCCTGCATCTCACCGCGCACGCCGCCGATGTTGGCGAGCGCGACCGACTGGGTGCCGAAGTCGTAGTCGGCCTGCGTGTACTCGTAGGTGCCCGTCGACGCGGGGTTCGCGTCGAGCGTCTCCAGGGTCGCCGGGTCGGCGAGGTCCTCGGGCTGCGCCACCTCGCCGGTGCGCTCGGACTTCGCGGAGGCGCTGCGGCTCGCCCAGCCGGCCTCGACGCTGGACGCGTCGGCGACGGCGGGGTCGCTGGTCAGCACCGTGAGCGTGTCGCCCTTCGGCGACTCGGTGGCGATGCCGATGTCCTTGCCGTCGACGACGAGCGTCGGGGCGTCGTCCTTGACGGGCAGGGGGCTGTCGAGCTCGAGCGTGACGGCGTAGCCGCCCGGAGCGCGTTCGACGCTGAAGTCGGAGCCCGACGCCACGGTGGCGCCGATGGCGCTCGTGGTGCCCAGGGCTCCCAGGAAGGTCGCGGTCAAGGTGGCGGTCAGCAGACCGCCGGCGACCCGTCGCATGGATGCGTGCACAGGTGGTGTCTCCCTCGTGGTCGGCGACCGTGCGCAGGGGGGTGGCACGGCTCGCGCGCCCAGCCTCCGGGGGTCGCGTTTCGCGCACGAAGCGTCCGCCGACCCCCCGACGTTACGTTTGTTGCCGGAGCGAACAATTTCGTGACGATGTGAGGAAAACGCCCCGGACCCGCCGATCGGCTGCTACCCGTGAGGAGCGGGCGTGGCCGGGTCGGTGGCCTCAGGCGGGCCCGACCAGGTCGGTGCGGCCGAACATCTCGGCGGTCTGGCGAGCCGTGGGGTGCCCAGCGTCGGGGTCGGCGCCCGCGTCGAGGAGCGTCCGCACGACGTCGTCCTCGCCCTTGAACACGGCACCGGCCAGCGGGCTCTGCCCCCGGTCGTTCAGGGCGTCGACGCTCGCGCCGCGCTCCACCAGCGCGGCGACGGTGCCGGCGTGGCCGTGGTAGGCGGCGAGCATGAGCGCGGTGTTGCCCGACGCGTCGGTCAGGTCGACGGGGACGCCGGCGTCCACGTGCGCCGCGAGCCGCTCCGTGCGGCCCTCCCGTGCGTCGTCGAGCAGGGACTGCGCGAGCTCGACCGCACGAGGGTCGAGGGGGGACTCGTCGGAGGTGGCGCTCATGGCGCGACCGTAGGACGGACGCGACGTCCGCGCATCCCGCTCGCGTCGTCTCGGGGACGGCCCCGGCGGCTTCTGGCCAAACCGCCGGGGTCGTCCGTCCAGGGGATACCCGTCTGCCGCAGGTTCATGACCGGCCGTCGTCGAGCGCCCCGAACCCCTCCCGCGCGACCTGCTCGGCCACCTCGCGCAGCTTGACGTTGCGGTCCTGGGAGTAGCGGACGAGCACGTCGAAGGCCTGCTCGGAGCTCAGCCCGAACCGCTCGACCAGCCGCCCCTTGGCCTGGCCGATGACGTCGCGGCTCGCGAGGGCGGACTCGAGGTTGTCGACCAGGTCGGCACCCCGTAGCGCGACCGCGACGTGCGCCGCCAGGGCGAGACCTGCCTGGACGTCGTCGTGGTCGAACCCGTCGACGGTGTCGGAGTACATGTTGAGGCACCCGAACGTGCGCCCCGAGGTGAACAGCTGGACGCACAGCATCGAGCGGAAGCCCAGCCGCTCGGCCGCGCTGGGCGACCACCGCGGCCAACGGGGCTCGTCGCGCAGGTCGGCGCTGCGGACCGTCTCGGACTCCTGGATGGACTGCACGCACGGACCGTCCTGCAGCTCGACCTGCAGCGCGTCGGCCTGCTCGACCCGCTCCCCCGTGGACGCCTCCGTCGTCACCCGACCCCCCGCGTGGACGACCGAGATTCCGGCCTCGTCGCACCCGCCCACGAGCCGCGGTGCTGACCGGACCGCGGTGAGGACGGTGTCCCTGAACCCTGACTTCGCGCTCATCGAGCGAGCGAGGTCAGCGAACTGTTCCCAGTCCTCGACGGCCATCCTGGGGACTCTTCCAGCCAGGACACGGTCTGACAAGCGCCGCTCCCCGCGGGGGACGAACGCGCCTAGGCTGGCGGCATGACCGTCGCGAAGAACCTGCTCCTGGTGGCGATCGATCCCCGCACCGGCCGGGTCCGCGTCGTGACGCGGACGGTCGAGGCGGCGCTCGGGGGCGCGGCCCTCATCGACCTCGTCCTCCTCGGCCGGCTCCGGCTGGAGGGCAGCGGGCGCAAGGCTCGCGTCGAGGTCGTCGACCGCACCCCCGTCTCCGACCCGGCCCTGCAGACGGCCTTCGAGCGGGTGCGCGAGCAGGGACGCCAGACGCCGAAGTCGACGATCGCCCGCCTGGGGCGACGCCAGCGCGCCGTCGTGCTGCGCGACATGGAGGCCGCGGGGACGGTCCGGCGGCAGCGACGCCTGGTCCTCGAGCGGTACGACGTCGCCGACGTGGTGCAGCGCGACGACCTCGTGGGCCGGTTGCGCGCCGTGCTGCTGCAGGAGCAGCCGGCCGACGAGACCACCGGACCGCTGGTGGGACTGCTCCTGGCCACCGGCCACCTCGGCATCGCCGTGACCGACCGGCGCGAGCTGAAGGTCGCGAAGGAGCGGGCCAAGGTCGTCGCCGAGGGCGACTGGGCGAGCGAGGGCGTCCGCGGGGTCCTCCAGGACGCGCAGAACGCGATGACCGCCGTGCTGACGACCGGGGCCGTGCTCAGCGCGATCAACCCCTGACCGCGACCGCGCGACCCGTCGTCGGCCCGCACCCGCCAGGGCGGTCGGGTCCATGAGGGAGGATGTGGCCATGGCGTCCGTCCGCACCCCCGACCCGAACCCCGGCTGGCTCTCCGAGATCGCCCTCGAGGAGACCCGCTCCCGGGTGCCGATCCTCTACGTGGAGGGCATCCCCGTCCGGGTCGACTCCCACGGTCGCGTCGAGCACGTCGGGCTGCTGCTCCGCGGCTCCGCCACCACCGGCGCGATGAGCCGCACCTTCGTCTCGGGTCGTGTCACCCACGGCGAGTCCGTGCGCGACGCGCTGCTGCGCAACCTCGAGAAGGACCTCGGGCCCACCGCCTTCCCGCAGCTGCCGGCCTCCATCGTCCCCTTCACGGTCGCCGAGTACTTCCCGCTGCCGGGCGTCGCCCCCTTGCACGACGCGCGTCAGCACGCCGTCGCGCTGGTCTACGTCGTGCCCGTCACCGGCGAGTGCAACCCGCGCCAGGACGCCCTCGAGCTCACCTGGATGACGCCGCAGGAGGTGCTCAGCCCCCTCGTGCTCGACGAGATGGAGGGCGGCCGCGGCACCCTCGTGCGCCAGGCGCTGGCGTACCTCGGCGCGCTCGACTGACACCCGACCCGGTCGCGCGGCCTCGTCGGTCGGGGCCCACCATGGAGCGGTGGCGTCCCCGAACCGATGGCTGATGCTCGCGGTCGGCATGCTGGCGCAGGTCTCCGGCACGGTCGCCGCCAACGCGGCCGTCGCCCTCATCCCGTTCCTCACCCGCGACCGCGGCCTGACCCTCGGCCACGCCGGCGCGCTCGCGTCGGCGTCGCTGCTCGGCACCACTGTCTCGCTCGTCGGGTGGGGCGTCGTCGTCGACCGGTGGGGTGAACGGCTCACCCTCACCCTCGGTCTCGTCGTCACCACCGTGGGCAGCGCCGCGGCGGCGTTCGCGGACGGCTACCTCCCGCTCGCCGCGTGCTGGTTCGTCGCGGGCGTGGGCGTCGCCAGCTCCAACGCCGCCAGCGGTCGGCTCGTCGTCGGCTGGTTCCCGCCGGAACGTCGCGGGACGGCCATGGGCATCCGGCAGGCCGCGCTGCCCCTCGGGGTCGGGCTCGCCGCCGTCCTCGTGCCGACCCTCGTCGAGGCCACCGACCTGCGCACCACGCTGCTCACCATCGCCGCGATCAACGCCGCCACCCTCGTGGCCTGCGCGGTGCTGGTCGTCGACCCGCCCCGCCGGGCCCGCGCCGAGGCCCTGCGCGACGGCGAGACCGCCAGCCCGTACGCCGGCGACGCGTCGCTCCTGCGCATCCACGCAGCGTCAGCCCTGCTCGTCGTGCCCCAGTTCACCGTGTGGACGTTCATGCTGACCTGGCTGATCGCCGAGCGCGGCTGGTCCGCGCCGGCCGCGGGCGCGCTCGTGGCCGTCACGCAGCTGCTCGGGTCGGCGGGACGCGTCGGCGTGGGGTGGTGGTCCGACCGGGTCGGCAGCCGCATGGGCCCGATGCGCGTCGTCGCGCTCGGCGCCGCCCTGGCGATGCTGGCGCTCGGCCTGCTGGAGCCGACACCGCTCGCCGTGGTGCTCGTCGTCGTCGCCAGCGTCGTCACCGTCGCCGACAACGGGCTCGCGTTCACGGCCGTCGCGGAACGAGCCGGTCCGTGGTGGTCGGGCAAGGCGCTGGGCGTGCAGAACACCGGCCAGTACCTCGTCAGCGCCGCGGTGCCGCCCGTCGTCGGCGTGCTCATCGCCGGTGCCGGCTACGGGTGGGCGTTCGGACTCGTCGCCGTCCTCCCCCTGCTGGCCCTCCCCCTCGTCCCCACCGAGCGCCGCCAGCCGGACCGGGCGTCCGAGGTCCGCCCCCCTCCGCTGGTCGAGTAGCGGCCACGCGCTGGGGGCACCTCCCGCTTGCGGGGGCGGAACGAGCGCCGTGGATGCGATGGAGCCGTCGCACGAGGGGCGTAGCCGCGACGTATCGAGACCACCCGGCAACGGCCCAGCGCGGGCCAGCCCCCAGCGACCGCTTGGAATGGTCTCGATACGTCTCCGTCTGCTCCTTCGTCGCGACGTCGACTACTCGACCAGCGGAACGTTCCGCTGGTCGAGTAGCAGGGACGAGCTTGCGAGGTCCCTGCGTATCGAGACCACCCGGCACGGCTCAGCGCGAGCCAGCCCTCAGCGTGAGCGTGGAGTGGTCTCGATACGTCCGACCGGGCTCCTTCGTCGCCGCTCGGCCTACTCGACCAGCGAGACGTTCCGCCGGTCGAGTAGCGGCGACGGCGAGCGCCAGCGAGCTCGTCGGTGCGTATCGAGACCATCCGGCAACGGCCCAGCGCGGGCCGAGCCCCAGCGGACGCCCGAGGTGGGGTCTCGATACGCCCGGAGCACGCTTGTCCCTCACCGCCAGCGCTACTCGAACGCCTCACACCGGCGGACAGAGGTCCGCCTCGGGGGTTAGGCTTCACCTACCCACCGGTAACCGACCGCTGACCTGCAGGATCAGGGTGGCCTTACCCCGCGGACGAGAACGCGAGGGGCTAGTGTCACCCCCACTGTCACGGTCGTCGCACCAAGGATTGAGGCTCCATGCAGCTCGTCGCGATCATCGTCTCGCTGGCCGTCACGGCCATCACGATCCCCGTCACGGTCATCGCCGTGCGCCGCATGACCGCGGTCGTGCGCGCCGGTGGACCCGCGCCCGGTCGCACCAACGACCCGGCGGCGCGCACGGTGAACATGCTGAAGGAGACGTTCGTCCACACCCGGATGCTCCAGTGGACCTGGGTCGGCATCCTCCACTGGTTCGCCTACGCGGCCTTCCTGGTGCTCAGCTCGGCCGTCGCCCAGGGCTTCGTCCAGCTGTTCGACCCCGAGTTCGTGTGGCCGCTCATCGGCCACTTCTTCCTCTACGAGTGGATCAGCGAGTTCATCGGCCTGCTCGGCGCGCTGGCGATCATCCCGCTCGCGATCTACCGCCAGGTCAAGCACCCGCGCAAGCTCGGCCGGCAGAGCCGCTTCTTCGGCTCCCGCCAGGGCCAGGCCTACTTCGTCGAGTTCATGGTGTTCCTGGAGAGCATCGCGATCCTGTTCATCCGCGGCGCCGAGTACAACCTGCTCGAGGCCCAGGGCAGCAAGTACGCGAGCGGGTTCCACTTCCCGATCGCCCAGTTCTTCGGCAACCTCTACCCGACGGGCGAGGAGAACATCGAGACGCTGGAGACGATCATCGTCACCATCGCGATGATCAAGGTCGTCTCGGCCATGATCTGGCTGCTCGTCATCTCCACCAACCTGACGATGGGCGTCGCCTGGCACCGCTTCCTCGCGTGGCCGAACATCTGGTTCAAGCGCGAGTCCGACGGCGGCACGGCCCTCGGTGGCCTCAAGCCGATCCTCGTCAACGGCCAGCCGCTCGACCTGGAGAAGATGGAGGACCTCGAGGAGGAGGACTTCGAGAAGCTCGGCGTCGGCAAGGTCGAGGACTTCTCGTGGAAGGGTCTGCTCGACTTCACCACCTGCACCGAGTGCGGCCGCTGCCAGAGCCAGTGCCCCGCCTGGAACACCGAGAAGCCGCTCAGCCCCAAGCTGCTGATGATGGGCCTGCGTGAGCACGCCTACGCGAAGATCCCCGCGCTGTCGGTGCCGGAGGACGAGCGCACCGAGGAGCAGCAGAAGGAGGTCGAGCGTCCGCTCATCGGCGACGAGGAGATGTACGGCGTCATCGACCCCGACGTCCTGTGGTCGTGCACGAACTGCGGCGCCTGCGTCCAGCAGTGCCCCGTCGACATCGAGCACGTCGACCACATCGACGACATGCGCCGCTTCCAGGTGCTCGTCGAGAGCAACTTCCCGGCCGAGCTGAACAACATCTTCAAGGGCCTGGAGCGCAAGGGGAACCCGTGGGGCATGAACCCCAAGAACCGCCTTGACTGGACCAAGGGCCTCGACTTCGAGGTCAAGCAGGTCGGCGTCGACGTCGAGAGCCTCGACGAGGTCGAGTGGCTGTTCTGGGTGGGCTGCGCCGGTGCCTTCGAGGACCGTGCGAAGAAGACCACGCAGGCCGTGGCCGAGCTGCTGCACACCGCGGGCGTCGAGTTCGCGATCCTCGGTGACGGCGAGACCTGCACCGGCGACCCGGCTCGTCGCGCCGGCAACGAGATCGTCTTCATGCAGCTGGCCATGGAGAACTCCGAGGTGCTGAAGGAGACGAAGGCCAAGAAGGTCGTCTCGACCTGCGCGCACTGCTTCAACTCCCTCAAGAACGAGTACGCCGAGTTCGGCGTCGAGCTGGAGGTCGTGCACCACACGCAGCTGCTCAACCGTCTCGTGCGCGAGGGCAGGCTGAAGCCGGTCGCGCCGAAGGCGGGCGCTGCGGCCTCGGCCGAGCCGGAGAAGACGATCACCTACCACGACCCGTGCTTCCTCGGCCGCCACAACCAGGTGTACGAGGCGCCACGCGAGCTGCTGAGCGTCATCCCCGGTGCGAAGTTCGCCGAGATGCCGCGCAACTCCGAGCGCTCCTTCTGCTGCGGCGCCGGCGGCGCGCGCATGTGGATGGAGGAGAACCTCGGCTCGCGGATCAACGTGAACCGCACCCAGGAGGCCGTGGCCACCGGCGCCGACCAGATCGCCGTGGGCTGCCCGTTCTGCCGGGTCATGCTGTCCGACGGCCTGACGGCCCAGCAGGCGGCCGGCGAGGCGCGTGAGGAGGTCGAGGTCCTCGACGTGGCGCAGATGCTGCTCGCAGCCGTCAAGCGTCCGGAGGAGCCGACGGCCGAGGACGACGCCGCGGTGGTCGAGGAGGCCGAGAAGGCGACGGCTGCGGCCGCTGCCACCGAGGCCGAGCCCGACGCGAAGGACGAGGCCGACCCGGCGTCGATCAGCGCGACCGAGGACGCCGCGCCCGCTGCCGACGCCCACGAGGACCCGCAGGGCACCGACGAGCCGGCCGAGGCGCCGAAGGACGACCCTGCCCCGGCCTCCGCCGAGGCGGACGTCGAGGTGGCCGCGCAGCACAACATCGAGGTCGACGAGAAGGGCGACGCCGCCGGCTCCGGTGGCGACGCCGGCGAGGCGCCCGGTGCGGAGCACGTCGATGCACAGAGTGCGGGCGAGGTCGAGGCTTCCACCGCCGGCGCGTCCGACGACGAGCCGACCCCGGACGCCGAGCCCGAGCCGGGCGACGCGGTCGACCCCGAGGTCGAGTCGGTGCCCGAGGGCGGCGAGGAGTCGCCCGCCGAGGCCGACACCCCCGCGCCCGCCGAGGACGAGCCGGTCGACGGCGACGCCCGCGAGGAGGAGGCCGAGGCGGCCGGTGCCGTCGACGCCGCCCCCGAGCCGACGGCTCAGGCATCGGCGCCCGAGGAGCCCGCTGACGAGCCGGCGGCCGTCGAGACGACCCCCGAGCCCGCGAAGCCTGCGACGGACGAGGCCGGCGCCCCGGCGCCGGACCCGGAGCCCGAGCCGGGCGACGCGGTCGACCCCGAGGTCGAGTCGGTGCTCGAGGGCGGCGAGGAGTCGCCCGCCGAGGCCGACACCCCCGCGCCCGCCGAGGACGAGCCGGTCGACGGCGACGCCCGCGAGGAGGAGGCCGAGGCGGCCGGTGCCGTCGACGCCACCGAGCCGACCGCGCAGGCGTCGACGCCCGAGGAGACGGCACCGTCGGCTGCTCCGTCGGAGGTCGTGGCGGTGGAGGATGCGCCGAACCCCGACCCGGAGTCCGACGACGTGGCGCCGCTGAGCGACGCGAACCCGTCGGGCCCCGGCGTCACCGAGGCGGCGACCGAGGTGGCGAAGGACGACGAGGAGCCGAAGGCCTGACGGCCGGAGCCACCTGAGCCGAGAGGGCGCCCGCACGCTGCGGGCGCCCTCTCGTCGTCTCGGCTACCGCTGGGGGGCGAGGGCGTGGTCGACGGCGTCGGTGGGGCGGCCCTGCCAGACCGGTCCGTGACCGGGGGCGATCGTGTCGGCGTCGAGGTCGCGGAACCGCTCGAGGGAGCGGGCGGCGAGCGTGGGGTCGGCGGCGAAGAAGCCGGGCAGCTGCTGCGGACCACGACGCGACGTGGTGGCGTGGGCGGTCACGATCGCGTCGCCCGTCACGAGCACGCCCGCGTCGGCCAGCAGGAACGCCGTGTGCCCGCTCGTGTGCCCCGGGGTGTGGACGGGGACGGGTCGGCCGGGCAGGTCGAGCGGACCGTCGCCCGTCCACGTCCGCGCGTGCGGGGCGGTCACGTGCGCCGTGCCGCCGGCCCGTGTGATGCGCGCGGCCCACAGCGCCGTGCGGGGTCGCCACGCCCGGCGGGCGACGTCGAGCGGGGTGGCCGACTCGTGCCGCTCCCCGCGCACGTTCGCCAGCTCCTCCTCGTGGACCAGCACGGGCACGCCGTGGTCCCGCCACCACCGCTCGATGCTGCCCACGTGGTCGACGTGGGCGTGGGTCACGAGCACGGCGGCGACGTCGCCGGGCTCGCGGCCGAGCGACCGCACCGACGCGTCGAGCCGGTCGGCGTCGCCGGGGTAGCCGGTGTCGATCACCGTCAGCGCGTCGCCGTCCTGCAGGAGCAGCCAGTTCACGTCGGTTCCGGTGGCGAGGTGCACGCCGTCGGCGATCTGGGTCGGACTCGTCATGGATCGATGCTCCCGCTGAGTGTGACGTTCGCGGGCCAGAAACGCCGGTCCGACCCCGCGAACGTCACGCTCAGCGGGGAAGGGGGCGGGGAAGGGGCGCGAGGAGGCGGGGTCAGGTGGCGCAGGCGACGTCGCCGAGGGCGGCGAGGCCGGCGCGGTCGCCCGGGCCCCAGGAGGAGCGGGGGCTGCTGGGGTGCATGAGCTCCCCGAGGTCGTCGACGTGGTCGAGCCCGAGCACGTGGGCGAGCTCGTGCATCAGCACCCCGGTGGCGACCTCGCCGCCGCTGCCGCCGTCGACGAGGTCGGGCGCGTCGAGCATGACCTCGCCGGTCACGTACCGGCGCACCCCGTCGCGCTCGATCCAGGTGCTGCCGCCGAGGCCGGCCACCCGACCCTCCAGCTCCTCGACCTCGTCGGCGTCGGTCCAGCTGACCTGCACCGGACGCCAGCCGTCGCCGTCCTCGGGGTCGTCCAGGTGCGACTGCGGCGGGTCGTCGGTCCGGCCCACGACCCTGACGTCGAGCCCCGAGGCCTCGCGCACCTCGGCGACGGCCCGCTCGAGCACCGCGTCGGCGTCGTCGGGCGCGAGCCGCTCGTTGACCACCAGCCGCACGGGCGTGCACGGGTCGTAGGCGACCGGGGTCTCGCCGTCCGCCTGCGTCTGCAGGAAGGCGTACGACCCACCGCCCGGCACGGTGCGGGTCTCGCCCTCCGACGCCACCCGACCGTCCGGGAACGTCACCCCGGTGCTCTCCGGGGCCACCACGATCCAGCCCATCAGCCCAGCCAGGAGCGCGACGAGCACGCCGACGGCGAGGACGGCCCGTCGACGCGGGTCGTGCCGCCACCCCACCGATCCGCTCACGGGCCCAGCATGGCAGCCGCGGGCCCGCCGTTCAGGCGGGCAGCAGCGGGAGCGCCTCGGCCCCCGCCGAGAAGGTGAAGCCGTCGGGACCCTCGTGACGCTCGAGGACGCTGACGTACCAGGTGCCGGGACCCGGCGCCGTGAGCGTGACCCGATCGGGTGCGCTCTCGTGGTCGGCCCACGTGGTCACGACGCCGCCGCGGGCGTCCCGCGCAGCCTCGGGCGAGCGGTAGTAGGCCAGGACGTAGACCCGGTGCTCCGCGGCGGCGACGTGGACACTGCCGTCGAGGACACCGGCCGGGCGAGCGTGGCGCTCACGACGGGTGGCACGGTCGCCACGTCGTGGCGTCGGCACGATCGACACGGTGTCCTCCCTCTGGGGCCCACCCCTGGACGGCCCCACGTCGATACAACCGCACCAATCACGGGAACCGAAGCCGGTCGCCGATAAAACATCGCGGAAGGTCCCGAAATGACTCGATCGGGCTACGGAATCAGTCGCCAGGTGCTAGACGCGGGGACGCGCGCCGCGCACCGCGATGCACCGCTCGGCCACCGCGCGGCCCGACTCGAGCGCACCCCGCACGTCGCGGGGGCCAGGACGCAGCCAGCACGCGAGGAAGCCGGCCGCGAAGGCGTCCCCCGCGCCGGTCGTGTCGACCACGGAGGTCCGCGGCGCCGTCACCTGCTCCCGACGCTCCACCCCGTCGACGTCACCGAGGAACGCCGCCCCCATCGACCCGAGCGTCACCACGACGCCGCCGAAGCGGGTGGCCAGGTGGTCGAGGTCGATCTGCGGACCCCGTGAGTCGACGAGCACCCGCGCCTCGTCGAGGTTCGGGAACGCGAGGTCGGCCCCGTCGACCCAGTCGAGGAAGGTCGGGCCGCCGCACGCCCGCAGGAAGGAGACGGTGCTCGGGTCGACGCTGACCCCGGCACCGCGCGCCCGGGCCTGCGCGACGAGCCCGAGCGCCGTCGACCGGGTGCCCTCGTCGAAGAACGAGTAGCCGGTCAGGTGCAGCCAGGTGACGCCGTCCCAGACGTCGACTCCGACGTCGTCGGGCGAGAGCCGCCCGTTCGCGCCGCGGTCGACGAACATGGTCCGCTCGCCGGCGTCGTCGAGCTGCAGCAGGATGGTCGCCGTCGGCAGTTCCGGGTCGCCCGCCAGACGGGCGTCGACGCCGTGCGCCGCGAGGGCTGCGGTGTGCCGCTCGACGGCGTCGGCACCCACCCGGCCGACGAAGCGGGTGGGCACGCCCAGCTCGCCCAGCCACGCCGCGACGTTGGCCGCCGAGCCGCCGGGGGCCATGCGGATGGTCGCAGGGGTGTCGCTCGCGGGCGTGACCTCCGTCAGCGGTCGCACGCTGATGTCGTCGACCACGTCGCCGACGACGAGGACCGTCACGGGCTAGAGCTCCGCCCATGCGGTGGCGATCTCGGCCGCGACGCGGATGTTGTTCTCGACGATGCGCAGGTTGACGGCGAGGCTGTCGCCCTCGGTGAGCTCGACGATCGTCGAGAGCAGGAACGGCGTCACCTCCTTGCCCTCGATGCCCTTCTCCTCGCAGCGGCGGAGGGCCTCGGCGAGGGCGCGGTCGTGCAGGTCGGGGTCGAGCTGCTGGTCGAACGGCAGCGGGTTCGCCACGACGATCGCCGAGCACAGCTCGAGCTGCTCGCGTGCCTCCATGACCCCGGCGACGGCCTGACCGTCGGGCACCGTCCAGTCGAGCGGCTCGCCCGACGAGCGCAGCCAGAAGCTCGGGAACTCGTCGGTGCCGTAGCCGAGCACCGTGACGCCGAGGGTCTCGAGCCGCTCCAGCGTGGCGCCGATGTCGAGCACCGACTTGACGCCCGCGGACACGACCGTGATCGGCACCTCCGACAGGGCCTTGAGGTCGTTGGACTCGTCGAAGGAGGTGTCTGCACCGCGGTGCACCCCGCCGAGGCCGCCGGTCGCGAAGACGCGGACCCCCGCGTGGTCGGCGATGAACGACGTGGCCGCGACCGTCGTCGCACCGCTGCCGCCCCGCGCGAGCACCACCGGGAGGTCGCGCATGCTCAGCTTCGGCACGTCCTCGGCGGCGATCCGCTCGAGCTCGGCGTCGGTGAGGCCGGCCTTGAGCTGACGGTCGAGCACGGCGATCGTCGCCGGCACGACGCCCGCGTCGCGCAGCTGCTGCTCGAAGCGGCGCGCGGCGGCGAGGTTGTCCGGCCGGGGCAGGCCGTGGGAGATGATCGTCGACTCCAGCGCCACGACCGGCCGGCCGGCGGCGAGGGCGTCGGAGACCTCGGGACTGATGGACAGGGGTAGCGACATGCTGGCTCGTGCTTCGGGTCTAGATGCTCGTCTGGTGGAAGTTGGCGTGCGACCGCGACGCCGTCGGGCCGCGCTGGCCCTGGTACCGGGAGCCGTACGCGGCGGACCCGTAGGGGTGCTCGGCGGCGGACGTCAGCCGGAAGAAGCAGAGCTGGCCGATCTTCATGCCCGGGTAGAGCTTGATCGGCAGCGTGGCGACGTTGGCCAGCTCCAGCGTCACGTGCCCGGAGAAGCCGGGGTCGATGAAGCCGGCCGTCGAGTGCGTGAGGAGTCCGAGGCGACCGAGGGACGACTTGCCCTCCAGGCGCGCCGCGACGTCGTCGGGCAGGGTGACGAGCTCGAACGTGGACCCCAGGACGAACTCGCCGGGGTGCAGCACGAAGGTCTCGTCGCCGGCCACCTCGACCGGGCGCGTCAGGTCGGACTGGTCGGCCGCGGGGTCGATGTGCGGGTACTTGTGGTTGTCGAAGACGCGGAAGAACTTGTCGAGCCGCACGTCGATGCTCGACGGCTGGATCATGGTGCGCTCGAACGGGTCCAGGCTCACCCGTCCGGCGTCGATCTCGGCCAGGATGTCGCGGTCGCTCAGCAGCACGGCAGCAACCTAACCCATCAGGAGGGCGCGGACGTACGGCGACGCTCCCGCCGGACGCCGACGACCACGAGGGCGCCGACGGCGAGCGCGACGACGAGGGTCGCGACGCCCCACGCGAGCCCGTAGTCGCCGGTCAGCAGGGTGGGGTTGTCGGGCTTGCCGCCCTGCCCCGACAGCACGTTGGCGACCGCCACGGTCACGAGGGCCCAGCCGGCGAGCAGCAGCAGGGCCGGGGTGCGGGTGGCCGGCGGAAGGAGGCGGCCGAGCACCAGGCCCGCGACGACGGTCAGCGGCGCCACGACGAGGTCGTGCACGAGCACGGCACCCGCGGCCCAGACGAGCACCGAGACCAGGCCGTCGGGCCGGTCGAGCAGCAGGAGGACGCCCCACACGATCGCGGCGACCCCGGGGAGCGCGAGGAGCAGACGAGCGGCCCTCATGCGCGGACCTCCAGCGTCCGTACCCACTTGGTCTGCAGCACGCCGGGCCGGTTGGGCGCGATGATGCGGCACGGGAAGCCGTGGTCGAGGTCGAGCGGCTCGCCCTCGAGCTCGAGCGCGAGCAGCGTGCGGTGGTCCTCGACGAACACGGCGGGCAGCTCGCTGCGCGCGAACGCGCCACGGGTCTGCATCGAGGTGACGAGGACCGTGGACGCCGCCGGCGCCCCGACCAGCTCGAGCAGGTCACGCACGGCCACGCCCGTCCAGGTGGCGCTGCGGCTCCAGCCCTCGACGCAGGCGATGGGCAGGCGGTGCGTGCGCTGCGGCAGGGCGGCGAGCTCGGACCGGGTCAGCGTGACGCTGCGGTCGCCGTGCACGACCTCGAGCCGGAAGTCGGCGTCGGTGGCGGCCTCGACGGCGCCGGCTGCGCGGGCCGTGCGGTTGATCGGCAGCCCCTGCGGGCCGGTCCCGTCGCGCACCGCGAGCACCGACACGCGGCGCAGCCACGGCACGCTCTGCCCGAGCGTGAGCACGGTCGCCACCGCCGACGCGCCGAGGGCGGTCGCCAGCACGGCGCGACGTCCGGGGGCACCGGAGCGCTCGATGTCGTCCTCCTCCTCAGGCCCGAACGCCTGGCGGACCACCGGCAGCTTGACCGCCACGTGCACGAGGATGCTGCCGATCGCGATCCAGGCCACGGCCTCGTGCGCCGGGCGGAACGAGAACGACCACGGGTACCACTGCACGACGTTGAGCAGCCCGCTGACCAGCTGGAACAGCGCCGAGGCCACGAGGACGGCGATCGAGCCGCGCTCGAGGGCGTGCAGCGCGAGGCGACGGACGCCGGCCGGCGGTCGAGCGAACAGCCGCGGGAACACCGACCACAGCTTCACCAGCAGCAGCGGCACGCAGGCGACCCCCGTGGCGACGTGCAGACCCTGCGTCCACCGGTAGAGCGACGCGGGCCGGGGTCCGATCGGGGCCCAGGACGGCGGGTCGTACTGCAGGTGGCTCCACATCCCGGTGAGGAAGCAGACGCCGAACGCCACGCCGAGCCAGGTACCGACGCGGGCCGTGAGCCGTGGTCCCCGCGCACGGGCCTCGAAGTCCTCGACCCGGGGCAGCCGCACGGTCCTCAGCCCCGGACCGGTCGGTGCAGCTCGGCCACCCAGCGGCCGTCGGCCTGCAGCGTGCGGGTGTGGACGAGATGGGCGCGGTCGGCCAGGTAGCTGACGGCGTCGAGGCCGACGACGGCCCACTCGAACGGCGCACCGAGGCGACCGTCGACCAGCAGCCGCCGGCTCTCCTGCAGGATGCCGCCGTTCTCGCGCACCTCGACGAGCACCGAGCCGCCGGGCGCGACGAGCTCGCCGACCCGGCGCAGCAGCCGCGCCGGCCGTCCGCCGATGCCGATGTTGCCGTCGGCGAGCAGCGCGTGCTGCCAGCGGCCCTCGCCGGGCAGCCGGTCGAACACGTCGCGCCGGAGCACGACGGAACCACGCGCCTTCGCCAGGTCGAGCGCCGCACGAGACGTGTCGACGCCCAGCGCGTCGACCCCGCGCAGCAACAGGGCGTGCACGAGACGACCGGGTCCGCAGCCGAGGTCGAGCGTCGGTCCCGAGCAGGGGTCGACGAACAGGGCGTGGTCGGCGTCGTCCGCGTCCGCAGCCCAGCGGTGCACCGCGAGGTGCTCCTCCACCCCGGCGTCGTCGACGAACCGCGAGTCGTCGGAGGTGAAGACCGCGTCGAACGTGGCGTCGTCCAGGCTCATGCCCCTGCTCCTGCCGTCGTGGACCGGTCCACCGCTCCGGCGAACCGCGACCCCGGGAGGCCGCTGGCGACCGACTGCGCGTCGGGCCACTCGTCGACGTCGCACAGCGCGCGCAGCAGCTCGACGTCGCCGAGCGCGGCGCGGGTCAGCTCGCCGGTGTCGTCGCGCGACATCGGCACGTCGCGCAGGGCGTCGGCGCGGCGCGGGTCGGGCAGACCGAGCAGCCACCAGCCTCCGTCGTCGGCCGGTCCGAGCACCTGCCGTCCCTCGACGACGGCGTTCCCCGCGGTCACGAGGTCGTCCGGGGCCACCTGGGGGGTGTCCATGCCGATCTGCACCGTGCCGCGACCGTGCACGCCGGCGTCGGCGTGCGCGTGGGCGAGGCGCTCGCCGAAGTCGTCGCCGCGCTGGGGCACGACGATGGTGCGCTCAAGGGCGGCCCGGACGTCGTCCGCGCGGGCGGCGCTGGCGACCTCGCCGGTCATCGCGACCACCACCGGCCAGCCCGTGACCGCGCGGGCGGCCTGCACGGCGTCGAGGGTGTCGAGCAGGGCGGCGGCGGCCACGTCGGCGGCGGCGTCGGGCCCGACGACCCGGCCGAGGCGCGTCTTGGCGAGTCCGGGCACGGGGGCCTTGGCGACGACGAGCAGCACCGGGCCGGTCGACGGCGGCTCGAGCGGCGCGGGCGTCATCGGAGCACCTTCGCGAAGTCCTGGACGACCCGGGCGGTGCCCTTGACCGACCCCGACACCTTCGACCGCGTGCCGGCCGCGCGCGGTCGGTAGTCGACGTCGACCTCACGGACCGTCCAGCCCGCGCGGGACGCCTTGACCATGAGCTCCAGCGGGTAGCCGAAGCGACGGTCGCGCACGTCGAGGTCGAGGAGGTCCTGGCGACGACAGACCCGCATGGGCGCGAGGTCGTGGATGCCGAAGCCGCTCGAACGGCGGATCCAGGTGGCGAGGGCGAGCGTGCCGGCGCGGGCGTGCCAGGGCCAGACGCCGCGGGCGACCGGCCGGCGTCGACCCACGGCCATGGTGACGCCCTCGGTGCGCACGGCGTCGAGCATCGGCAGGAGGTCGGCGAGCCGCATCGAGTCGTCGCCGTCGATCACGGCCACGTACTCCGCCTCGGCCGCCTCGACGCCGGCGTGCACCGCTGCGCCGTACCCCGGACGGGACTCGTGCACCACGACCGCGCCGAGCGAGCGGGCGACGTCGGCCGTGCCGTCGGTGGAGCCGTTGTCGACCACGACGATCCGCAGGCCGGCGGGGACGTCGGCGAGGACGAGGGGCAGGGCCGCCGCCTCGTCGCGACACGGCACCACCACGTCGCACGTCACGCCGGCATCGACCATCCCCCGAAACTACGGGCGATGGCACGACCCCGCACGTCAACCAGCGGCCCTGCGGCGCGGTCACGGTCGGGCTAGCGTGGCGCCATGCAGGCCCGCCCCCGCCCGGCCGTCGTGTCGGCGCTCGTCGGACTCGTGCTCGTCGTCGCGGCCATGGTCGTGCCGCTGCTGCTCGACGAGGACGTGCGCGTGCACTTCCCGCCGCTGCACGCGTGGTGGGGTCCGCGCCTCGACCCGCTCGTGCTCGTGGCGGTCGCGGCCGGGGTGCTGCTGTGGTCGGCGCTGCCGCGTCTGTGCCTCGAGCTGCCCTGGCGGGTGGTGGTCGTGCTGACGACCTTCGCGGGATGGCTCTGGACCTGCGCGCTCGGGCTGAGCGACGGCCGCTACGGGTTCGCCCGCGTGTACGGCCGCACGAGCGAGTACCCGCACGACGCGCAGACCGTGCGCGACGTGCCCGCCATGCTGCGGGAGTTCGTCGAGCGGATCCCGTCGTCGGCGCCCGACAACTGGCACACGCACGTGGCCGGGCACCCGCCGGGCGCGCTGCTCTCGTTCGTGCTGCTCGACCGGCTGGGCGTCCAGGACCCGTTCTGGATCGCGATGGTCGTGGTGACCGTGGGCGCGACCTCCGTGGCCGCCGTGCTGCTGACGCTCGACCTGCTCGGCAGTCGCGACCTCGCGCGACGGGCGGCGCCGTGGCTCGCCCTCGCGCCCCTCGTGGTGTGGGCGGGGGTCAGCGCCGACTGGTACTTCGCCGCCGTGGCCGCCTGGGGCCTGTACCTGCTGGCCCGTGCGGCGACGTCGCGTGGTCCGCGGGCCTGGGCGCAGGGCGTCGCGGCCGGTCTGCTGCTGGGCTGGTGCGTCTACCTCTCCTACGGCCTCGTGCTGCTCGGCGTCCTCGCGCTCACGGTGCTGTGGCTGGCCACGAGGACGTCCCGCGCGGGCGGGCAGGTCACATCGGCTCGGGCGCTCGGCTGGCAGGCCCTGCCGTGGGCACTGGGCGGCGCGCTCGTGGTGACGGCGGCCTTCTCGGCCTTCGGCTTCCACTGGTGGGAGGCCTACCCGGTGCTGCGCGAGCGCTACTACGACGGCATCGCGTCGGAGCGCTCCTACGGCTACTGGGTGTGGGCCAACCTCGCGGCGTGGACGTTCACGGCGGGCGTGGCCGTGTGGGCCGCGTTCCCCGCCACCGCCGACGCCGCGCGACGGCGCGTGCCGCTCGCGGTGCTCGCCGCCGGCGGCCTCACCACCATCGCGCTCGCGACGTTGTCGGGCATGAGCAAGGCGGAGGTCGAGCGGATCTGGCTGCCGTTCACGATCTGGGTCGTCGCGGTGCCGGCGCTGCTGCCCGATCGCTGGCAGCGTCCCCTGCTGGCGTCGCAGGTCGTGCTCGCGCTCCTCGCCCAGACGCTGCTCGTCACCCGCTGGTGACGCCGGGTCAGCGTCGGCGCAGCGGGTCGGTGGCCAGGCGGGCGATCCCGTCCTCGGGCGCGATCTCGGCGCGGAACCCGAGCCCCTCGGCCGCCCTGTCGGGCGAGGCGAGGACGTGCCGCACGTCGAACACGCGCGCGTCGCCGGTGACCACGGGCTCCGGGCCGTCGACCGCACGCGACAGCACCCGCGCCATGTCGCCGATCGTGAACGGTCGTCCCGACGCGACGTTGTAGGGCGTCACGCCCACGGGGTGCTCGGCCACCGTCTCGACGGCGAGCGCGTTCGCGAGCGCCACGTCGTCGACGTGCACGAAGTCGCGCACCTGCTGCCCGTCCTCGAAGACGCGTGGCGCCTCGCCGCGCTCCAGGGCGGACCGGAAGATCGCCGCCACGCCCGAGTAGGGCGTGTCCGCGGGCATGCCCGGGCCGTACACGTTGTGGTACCTCAAGGCGACGGCGCGGCCCGACTGCAGCGTGCACCAGGCGTCGGCGAAGTACTCCTGCGCGATCTTCGAGGCGGCGTACGACGTGCGCGGACGGATCGGCGCGTCCTCGGTGACCCGGCGCCAGGTGACGTCGCCACCGCAGACGGGGCACCGCGGGTCGAAGCGGCCGGCCGCCAGGTCGTCCTCACGGCGTACCGCGGGCGGCACGTCACCGTGCTGGGGACAGTCGTAGCGGCCGTCGCCGTAGACGACCATCGACGACGCGAGCACCATCCGATCGACCCCCACGCGGGCCATCGCCGCGAGGAGGCGGGCGGTGCCGAGGTCGTTGTGCGCCGCGTAGTCGGGCAGGTCCTGCGCGTCGACGCCGTTGCCGACCATCGCGGCCTGGTGGCACACGACGTCGATCCCGTCGAGCACGGCGTCGAGCTGCGCCTCGGTGGCGTCGCGCAGGTCGAGCAGGTGCACGTCGTCCGGTGCCGTGTCGCGGGCACCCGGCCCGTGCGCCATCGGCAGGTAGGCGTCGAGACGGACCACGTCGTGTCCCCGCTCGGCGAGCCGCAGGTCGATGCGCGAGCCGATGAACCCGGCCGCGCCGGTGAGCAGGACCCTCACGGCAGCTCGAACGGCAGCGTCATGCCGTCGACGGCCGAGCCGCAGGCGCAGTCGCGCTCGCCGAGGGTGCCGACGACCGTCGCGAGGGTCGACTTGAGGGTGTCGGTGTGCTCGCGGAACACCTGGAAGACCGCCTCCATGCTGACGGCCTCGCCGTGACCCCCAGCGCCGTCGTCGACGCCGGCGTCGTGGTCGGTGACGAGCGCGACGGTGGCGTAGCAGAGCGCCAGCTCCCGGGCCAGGACCGCCTCGGGGTGGCCGGTCATGTTGACGACGGCCCAGCCCTGGTCGGCGTACCAGCGCGACTCGGCGCGCGTGGAGAAGCGCGGACCCTCGATGACGACCATGGCGCCGCCGTCGGTGGGCTGCTGGTCGGCGAGGCCGTCGAGGAGGTGGCCGCGCAGACGCTCGCAGTAGGGGTCGGCGAACGAGACGTGCACGGCGCCGGTGTCGTAGTAGGTCTGCATGCGCCCGCTCGTGCGGTCGACGAGCTGGTCGGGGACGACGAAGCTGCCGGGACCGAGCTCGGGTCGCAGGCCGCCGACGGCGCACGGGGCGAGGACCTGACGGACGCCGAGCGAGCGCAGTGCCCACAGGTTGGCGCGGTACGGCACCCGGTGCGCGGGGTAGCGGTGGTCGGCGCCGTGCCGCGGCAGGAACGCGACCGTGCGGTCCCCGACCTGGCCGACCGAGACGGGCGCCGACGGCGGGCCGTAGGGCGTGTCCACGTCGACCTGCTCGGGGTCCTCCAGGAACGTGTAGAAGCCGGATCCGCCGATCACGGCGACGTCGGGGGTGCTCATCCCCTCACCCTGGCAGCGCCGGGGGTCGGGCGCATCCCTGCGGCCCCGCTCAGCGCAGCGAGGCGAGGAGCTGCTCGACGCGGGTGCGGATCTCGTCGCGGATCGGGCGCACGGTGTCGAGACCCTGTCCCGCGGGGTCGTCGAGCACCCAGTCCTCGTACCGCTTGCCGACGTAGAAGGGGCACTCGTCGCCGCACCCCATGGTCACGACGACGTCGGCCGCGACGACGGCGTCGTCGGTGAGGACCTTCGGCTGCTGGCCGGCGATGTCGACGCCGAGCTCGGCCATGGCCTCGACGGCCACCGGGTTCACCTGGTCGGCGGGCGTGGAGCCGGCCGAGAGCACCTCCACCTCGTCGCCGCCCAGCTCGCGCAGGAAGCCGGCGGCCATCTGGGAGCGTCCGGCGTTGTGCACGCAGACGAACAGGACGGTGGGACGGGAACGGCTCATCGGGGGGACTCCTCGAGGGGGTAGAAGCGACGCGCCCAGAGCGCGACGTGGACGAGACCCACCAGGACGGGGACCTCGACGAGCGGGCCGACGACGCCGGCGAGCGCCTGGCCGGAGGTCACCCCGAAGGTGCCCACGGCGACCGCGATGGCGAGCTCGAAGTTGTTGCCCGAGGCGGTGAAGGCCACCGTCGTGCTCTTGGCGTAGCCGAGGCGCAGCGCGCGGCCGAGCAGCATCCCGAGCGCGAACGTCAGGGCGAAGTAGACGAGCAGGGGCAGCGCGACGCGTGCGACGTCGAGCGGCCGGCTCGCGATGGCGTCGCCCTGGAGCGCGAACAGCACGACGATCGTGAACAGCAGTCCGTAGAGCGCCCAGGGGCCGAGCCGCGGGAGGAACGTCTCCTCGTACCAGTCGCGGCCCCGCGCCCGCTCGCCGAGCGTCCGGGTGGCCCAGCCCGCGAGGAGCGGGACGCCGAGGAACACCACGACGCTGAGGGTGATCGCCGTGAACGAGAACTCCGCCGACGTGGTCTCGAGCCCGAGCCAGCCCGGCAGCACCTGCAGGTAGAACCAGCCGAGCGCCCCGAACGCGACGACCTGGAAGACGGAGTTGACGGCGACGAGCACGGCGTCCGCCTCGCGGTCGCCGCAGGCGAGGTCGTTCCAGATGAGGACCATCGCGATGCAGCGCGCGAGGCCGACGATCACGAGCCCGGTGCGCAGCTCCGGCAGGTCGGGCAGGAACAGCCACGCGAGCGCGAACATGAGGACCGGGCCGACGACCCAGTTCAGGACGAGGGAGGCGGCGAGGAGCCGGCGGTCGCCGGTGACCCGCGACGTCTCGTCGTAGCGGACCTTCGCGAGCACCGGGTACATCATCACGAGCAGCCCGACCGCGATCGGCAGCGAGACCGAGCCCACCGACACCGCCTCGAGCGCGGAGTCGAGCCCCTCGACGGTGCGGCCGAGGAGCAGCCCGAGCGCCATCGCCAGCAGGATCCAGACGGGCAGCAGCCGGTCGAGCCGCGAGAGCCGCTCCACCGGGGGTGCCGGGCTGGACGACGTGGTGCCGAGGCGCTGCTGCACGGCCGCTCCTTCGTCGGGACGGATAGATCGACGGATGTCGATGGAGGGAGCGTAGCGGGTCCTGGGGCATACTCGCCGGGTGACCTCCTCGCCGCTCCCGACGACGGCCTCGGCCTGTGGCGGGACGCTGGCCTCGACGCCGCTCGAGCGCGAGGAGGCGGTCGACCTGGCCCGCACCTTCAAGGCGCTCGCCGACCCCAGCCGCGTCCGGCTGCTGTCGCTGGTGGCGGCGCACGAGGGCGGCGAGGCCTGCGTCTGCGACATCACCGGCCCGGTCGGCCTCAGCCAGGCGACCGTCTCCCACCACCTGAAGGTCCTCGTCGAGGCGGGGCTGCTGTCCCGCGAGCAACGCGGGACGTGGGCGTTCTACTCCGTCGTCCCCGGCGCGCTGGGGCGCGTCGCGCGGCTGCTCGACGGGGTCGAGGGGCCTGACGTACGGCCCTGATGCTCAGTGGCGACCGAGCCGACCGGTGAGTCGCTGGTGCCGCTCCGCGCTCGCCGCGTCGAGCCCGACGATGTCGACGCACGTGCCACGCCGGGCGTACTGCGTCGTGATCGCGTCGAGCGCGGCCACCGTCGAGGCGTCCCAGACCCGCGCGTCCGAGAGGTCGACGACGACGCGCTCCGGGTCGTCGGCGTAGTCGAACCGCGTGTACAGCTCGTTGCTGGAGGCGAAGAACAGCTGCCCGGTGACACGGTAGGTGGCGGTCGCGGCGCCGTCGGCGTCGCGGGCGACGGTGCGCTCGACGTCGGTCAGGTGCGCGACGCGGCGCGCGAAGAGCGTCATGGCCGTCAGGACGCCCACGACGACGCCGATCGCCAGGTTGTGGGTGAGCACGGTGCCGAGCACGGTGACGACCATGACCGCCGTCTCGCTGCGCGGCATGCGTCGCAGCGTGGCCGGGCGCACGGAGTGCCAGTCGAAGGTGCCGACCGACACCATCACCATGACGGCGACGAGCGCGGCCATGGGGATGAGGGCGACGACGTCACCGAACCCGACGACCAGCACCAGCAGGAACACGCCCGCGAGGAAGGTCGAGATCCGGGTGCGCGCACCCGAGACCTTCACGTTGATCATCGTCTGGCCGATCATGGCGCAGCCGC
>SXGQ01653852.1_pt1 | contig 29742 bp, 46 predicted proteins | sample 3178371 | NCBI WGS metagenome assembly SXGQ01 (sample SAMN11356859, study PRJNA531348) | freshwater metagenome | isolation source: freshwater sample F1-20 | place: China: Fuxian Lake, Yuxi | collected 2017-12-25
ATTAAAACTGTTTTCTAAATATGTTGGTGGGGTTTTACCTGTTATATAATTACAACCTAAATCACTTGTTTGACCTGATGGACTTACTGTCTTTTGTGTACCTGTCCAACTATTATCGCAAAAATTTGTTGGTACTAAATTTCCACTATTTGTATTTGCAACTTTTGTTGTAATATCAGTTAAAGTTTGATTTGTAGTTGTAGCTGTTATGTCGCCAATGTTTGGTATGTTTGGTGTATTTACAGTTGATATTGGTGTATTCGTAATTGTAGTTGTAGTGGTTGTATTACCATTTACTGTGACAGTTGTTGTTTGAGCAATAGCTGAGGTTGAAATAACCCCAGCTAATATTGCTACAATGTATAATGTCTTTTTAATCATAAGTTGTTATATCGTTTGGCTCTATTAAGTCTCTAGTCTGTTCATACCAATATCTACCAGAGTCTCTTAAATTATCATTTGCTGAGCGTATTTCTTCCATTCTTTTTTTAAAGTAAGCAACATCTCTTTTACTTAATACAAACTTTTTACCATCATAACTTTTATCAATTTTTTCAATCGCATCGTCAATAATTGGGCATGTAAGATCTGGCACTCTTGGTGCTTTTCTTTTTAACCCACGCATTGTAATCTTCTGTTTCTTTTTTCTTGGCATAATAATAATCTCCTATATTAGTGATTGTCATTATGTAATTTACTATTTTTTATCAGAAGACTCTGCTTTTTTTCTTTCCTCTTCTTTACGTGCATCTTCTATTACTTTAAGTTTATCCACGTATTGATTATAGTCAGGTCTTAATTTATCATATTTCAACCATTGTGTACTAGCTTCTGTTCCAATCTTTCCTTCAAATGGACAAGGAGTTCCTGATTGTTCCATAGCAAAAAATACACGAGGGTCTTGACATAATATTGAAACTGCAGCAACTTTCATTCCTAAGTCATTTAAAACTTTTGAAAGTTTAATTCTTTCACAATTTTCATCAGCTTTGTATGATCCACCAGTGACACCTACACCAAATGTAGATATTCCAGCAGAATATCCTACAAGACATAAATCTTGTGAATAAGCTGACATACTCGGAGCAGTTGCAGTAGCAGTCACTCTTGTATCACCACTATATGCGTTTGACGTAGTATTAGTGGTTGAAGTCGTGTTGCTCGATGAGCCTGACTGAAAAGTTGATGTTGTATTTGAAGTATAACCACCTGTAATAGCAGTATTACTTCCACTCGTATTAGTTTGTGTTTGTCCCAACGCACTCGTTCCTAGCACTTGCCAGAACGCAATCATAAAACATAACGAAAGACCAAATAGTCTTTTCATTTGTTTTCCTTTTTTTATTATAGTGCTTTAATTATTTCTTCCCAATTAGAATAATAATTTTTAATATCATTTTTTAAATTTACTTCAATTTTTGATCTCAAATCAATTACATCATTTCCGAAATAACTATAATATTCGTCATGTAATTTTTCTAATGAATCGTATAATTTTGCAAGTCTTCTATTCCCCATTAATGTAGCAATGTATGCTCTTGCTTTAAAATGGTCATTATAATTAGTATACTTTGCTATTTGCTGAATAAAAGGTGGTGGTAATTCTTCTTTTGGTTTTTCTATTAAAAAATCTTTAAGAGTTTTCATTTTCTTTTTCCTCTGCTTGTATAAATCCCTTTTTACGATAGTCTTGCCATTTATCTACAGGAATTCTTATTACTCTTTCTTGTCCTGGTTTTCTTAAATTATTTGGTCTCGCGACTAACATAGTTTTTTTCTGTTCTTTAATTCTTCTTATTAAATTTAAAACAGATTCTAATTTAGTTGATTCAGGTACACAATTTGGAACTGATCTATTACCTTTTTTCTTCATACCAATTTGTTTGTATCCATCCCAGCATGCTTCAAAAACTTCTTCATCCATATCTTCACCAAACATATCTCTATATTTTTTAGTGTGTTTAGATTCTTTAGTTTTAGCATCCGCATCTCCTGGAGCTGGTTTGTATGCTGAAGCATCACTGTCTGATTTATCTTTATTTTTTTCAAAATGGTCAGCACGTGCTTGAGCTGTTTTATCAGAAAGACCTGCTACATATTTTTTTGGCAAACCAGTTTCTTTATCTTTAGGAACTGTTGCTTCACGTAAATCTTTATCAGCACCATAATATGTTCCTTTACCTTTGGTTATATAAGAATTCACTCTTGCCATAGCCCATTGTTGTGGTGTAGTTCCTGGACGATGTCCTGTTTTCCATGCTGCCATACCACGATTATATACTTTACGTAATATGCTAAGTGGTACACCAGACTTTTGTGCTTTCGCTTCAAGTCCTGATTGAGCTGTTTCACAAATATCTTCATCTTTTACTTCGTCTTCTGGTTTATCTTCTGGTTTATCTTCTGGTTTAATAAATGATCCAGATTCTTTTACTGTTTCAGTTTTAACGATTGATTGAGATATAACTTGATAGCCTGTAGTTTTTAATACTTTTTTTACTTTTTCCATTGCATCAGCTGGAGTCAAAGCGAATACTGATCTTGATAACTCTTTATTTTCTCTTTTTTCACCATCAGCTTTTGGTGCTGGATCTCTTACTATTGTTTTAACAATATATCGATTGGTTTCTTTTAACATCTCTACTTCTTCACCAAACTTCATAAATGATGGCATAGTCGCTGGTGTAAGTAAATCTGTTTGAATTTCTAAAGATCCGAGTGGTCCTAATAAATCTGCTCCCTCTTTACTTTGTAATCCTTGTAATCTTAATTTTGCTGTTGCTATATCAGACTTAATAATTGCCATTTGTGTTTTAGCATCAGCATCTGCAGGACTAATCTTTCCTAATTTTGCTACAAGTTCTGACACTCTGTCTTTTAATTTTGCAACTCTTTCTAGTTTGCCATCAGTGTCAGTTGCTTCTTTCATTGCTTGTGGTAATAAATTTTTATCATACTTAACATCTAACATATCTGCTGTTTTTAACATTTGATTTACTACATCAGATAATTCAGGTGTAATTCTTTTTACTCTTAATTTCCTTAATCCTAGATTAATTAATTGTTCAGGACTAGACATCTTTTCTGGATTATCTATTCCTAAAGCACCAGCTATAATTCTTGCTATTTTAATTTTATCAGCTGACGTAAAGTTAAATGGATTGTCAGATGCTTCAGTGATTGATGTTTCTTTAAATGTATCTCTTGGAAGTTTTAAAATTAAATCTGTCACCATACCTGATACTGCATAATCAATATTTTTTAAAGCATCTACTCCTTTTATTAAAGGAACTTGAAATATATCTTTATTTTGTTTATAAAATTTTAATGACTCATCAATAGATTTAAGTGCATTAATAACTGCGACTGAGTCTGTCTCAGCTGAAATTACTGATTCAATAATTGGTTTTAATTCAGGAACAATTTCAAAATTAGAAGTTGTAAATCCTTTATAAGAAATTTGGTGTTTGTCTTTAGCTTCTGTTTTATAATTCATATCTGTAATAACTTCTTTTACTGAATCAAGCCATTTTTTGCTTAATTCTCCATTTTCGTTTATAACTGTAATGTAATTTGTTCCTCTGTCCATAACTTCGTATACTCCTTTATCATCTTTAACTGTTGACCCAATTTTAAATACTTCACCTCTGAAATATTTTTCTCTTAACTCGTTTTGATTATTTGATATATTGATTTCAAAAGATTCTGTTTTTAATCCAAGACCTTTACGAACATCATTATACATTTTTTTGGTATCAACATCAGTAAGTTTTTTAGTGACACCTTTTTCAAAAGATTTATAATCTCCATTAGATGCTGCACTTCTCATCTTACTTGCTGACATACCATCAGCATCATCACTATCAGGATCTCTTTCTCCTGCTGAATGAATTTCTATTTTACTAAATTTGTAATCTCTTCCATTATACTTATTTAAAAGAGATTCAAACTCTTTTGTTCTATCACTTCCAACAACTAAATGTATTTCTTTAATTCCTTCTCTTTCAAAACTTTGTAATAGTTGTATAATATTTCCTTTCGCAGCATAGATATGAGCATTACGAAAAGACTTTTCCATATACTTAATTTTATCTTTTTGAGATAATGGATTACTCTTTTTGTCTTGAGTAGCTGTTGTGTAAATACGATATGGGATTGATGTTTTCTTTGAAAGTGCTTCAACTTTTAAGATTAAAAGTTCGTGCCCAACTGTTGGTGGGTTAAAGCGACCGAATGCAAATATAAGAGATTTGTTCGGTAATTCCGATAGTAGTTGTTTTATTGTTTTCATGTTTCAATTTATCCATCCGTATTATATGCTTATATTTAGTATTTTTAAGGTTTATCTTTGCCAACCTTTTAATATATCTGGTGAAAAATTAGCACGCGAAAACTCAAGTCTGTCAACGATTTTTATAGCATTTCCTACCTTATCAATAGCTACAAACCCCTCTACTCCTGTTGGAATAAACCCTTTGTCTGTTCTTAAGAAAGTACCTATTTCTGATGCTTCATTCATCTTCGCTATAATAACCTTTTTAGCATCTGCGATTGCATTTGTAAGTTCAAATACACCTATAATATCTTCTTGTTTATGAGCTGAGAAGTATTTTAAAACTTTTTCTTTTTCAGCTTTATACTTGTCTTTAGCTTTTTCTGTTTTTTTACTATCAATAGTTTCTTTATAACGATCGGCTATAAAATGAAATAACCCTGCAACGTGTGCTTTTACATTCGTTATTTTTTCACCATCTTTAATCTTAGAATTATTATATATTTTAATTAATTCAAGTAATTCTTTATCAGCTTGAATATCCGTTATAGCTTTAGAATTAATTTTAGCAAAAAGCTTTTCTACTCTTTCAAGTAATGCATCTAAATTTGTTAATTCAGTTTTTGTAAATGTAGCAGACCCTGATACATCTTTATACGTTGCATCGTCCACCCATATAGTTGATATCTTTTTAAATCTATCTACAATACTTTGTCCAAACTCAGCTGTAAGTTTACCCAAAGATCCTTTATAAGTTGTATGGAATACTACACCTATATTTGCCTTTGAAATAGTATTTGCTAATACAGTATTCGCAGGTATAGCATATACGATTGTGTTTGGATGAAATGTAATATAACTTTCTCCCTCAATAGTTGTTTTCTTTAGAGTATCTTTTGTAAACATTATATCACCTTGATAAATGCCTGACTTAATTACTTTAGAAAATTCTTCAAATGCTGTAATAAGTTTATTACTTAAATCTTTATTCTCTTCACCTTGCTGTATTTCCTTTACAGATTTATATATCTTTGGTGTTGCGTTAAAAATAGATTTAGTTGATACGAAAAACTTTTTATCTTTAGGATCTATTCCTACAAAAATAGCAGGTGCTCCATCCCATTTAACTGTAGTCTTTAATTTACTTGTAGACTTTCCTTGAAGCATTTTTCTTAAATCATAAAGAAAATTGATTGCTTTCTTAGTGCCTGATAATCCTTCATTAAAGACTAAGTCTTCTAAATGCTCCATATGAGCATTAACTGATTCTATAAGGTATTCATTAAATTGTTTCATGTTTTTTTTAAATTAATTCTTAAATATCTTGGTGTAAGTGCACCCTCTGTTGTACCTCTAAATTGACATTCTACTTTGTATTTGTCATTATTAATTAATGCTACAAACTTAATCGCAGCATATTTTCTTTTACCAGCTTCTGGATAAATGTATTCAAGATTTCCATTTACACTAACATCAGAAGTAAATCCTTTAAATATTACATCAATGTCATTAGCACTAGGACCATACTTATTAATTAAAGTCACCTCTTGCCCTAATGCTAGTTTAATTGCTTGTGATATATTTTGTTTTACTTTTGTTAAATCTTTTGGTGTTGGTACAGTAGATCTAAATTGTTCTCCAAATCCAGCCATTCCAATACCAGATAATCCAAAATACTTATAAGCTTCATCTCTTGTTCTTGGCGATGATTCGAATAAATCTTTCATACTTCCATTATAGATATAATATGATGATGAAAATTTAAGAGAACAAAATACTCTAGTTTCATTTGTTCCTTTAACTATTATATTAACATCACTAACACTTGATCCTTCGTTTGGATTTAATTCTAATACACCATTGGAGATTGATGCTTTTCTTTTTGTATTAGCACTTCCTACTGGTTTTGCTATAAACATTGATAAATTATTTTTATTAAATTTATATTTTGATATAAAAGTTTTATTTAAAAATAAAGATGTAATTGTATCTCCATGTCTTAATTCTTTTGGTGATTTGCCACCAAAATAGCTATTTAAATCATTAGTCAATTCTTGTTCAAACAATTTACCACCTGAACCTTTATTAATAATTGGTTTAAAATAAATGTCTCCTCCTATTGCTTTTTGTCTTTTATTTTTATCTATAAAAAATTGAAATACTCCTAATGATGATTTTGAAGAAGGAGTTTTGATGTGATAAGATTTGACTAGTGATTTAGAATTGTTTATAAGTTTTTGTGCAGCTTTATTAAAATTTTCAAATGCACTGCTTCTTGTTGCTTTATTCTCGGTATAAATTATAATATCATTTTTATTTAAAACTATTTTACTTGCAGGTTGTCCTATAATTTCTTTAATATTTTTTACATTAAAAAGACTTGTTAGTTGAGTTTCTGGGTTTGTAGCCATTAGAAAAACTTTCTTTTAGTCCACTTTTCTTTACTTAAATTCATTTTTTCAACCCATTGAATAAACAATCCTTCTTCTCTACCCATTGCTTCTATTTCCCATGGCTGATCCCAATATTCAACCTTATTTGAATTTATATTGTCTTTTTTAAATTTAGTAATGAAGTTATTTTTAGTTTCTCTCATCTCACCAGTCGCCCATTGCTTTACATGAACCAATTCATGAGCGAGTGTTTCGAGCATACTTCTTAATCTTAAATTTGAATCTATTTCTATAATGAAATCTTTTGGCGGAAGATCTGAATCTTCATAATAAGCAGTTTCACCATACGACTCTGTTTTCTTATAGAGTGTAGGTTTAAATACTATACGAATATCTAATTTGTTATTTAAGCGAGATGAAATAAGTTTATCGAGACAAAATTCAGCCAATGATTTGGCTAAGTTTTTCTGTTCTTGTGTTCCCCCTCTAAAAGTGATATATGCCATAGCATTATTTAGGTTAAAAACGAATCCAATTTACGACAGCAATTAAGCACCAAATTACGTAAAAACAGTTCATTAAAATACGTGGTTTATCTGAATCTACACTTGCTGCGTAAAACCAACAACTAGAAGATATAAAAGCAAAAGCCCACCCATATACTTGATATTGAATAACTGCACTACCAGTAAACAATGCTGCAAGTACTCCTGCAATGGCTGCTATCCATCTTAGAGTATAATCTAATTTACTATTTTTTAATTTTCTAAGTTTTAATTTTATTGCTTTTTCCATATTGTATATTTTTTAAAGGATCCTCAATTTCTTTTAATGAAATCACTTTGGAGTTCATATATTCTTCTAAACGTTTTTTAGCATCCTCTAAAGTATCACTATAAAACCAAGATTTAATTTTTTTCTTAGTTTCATTAAATTCTATTTCCCACTCCCAAGCTTTATTTAATCTATTCTTTACCATTTAAATATGTCCTTAATAACTTCCCAAAATGACGTTGTTTTATATTTGTCAATTTCTTCGTTTCCTTGGCTTTGTCCTGATGGGTTTACTGATTCTATTTCATTTGACCAATTAGAATCAAACGAATCGTATTCATTATATTGCTTAGTCATATATTTCAAAGTGATGGTGAAGTTCGTTAATATCTCTTGTTAGTTTAAATGTTTTATCTTTTTTTCTATTGTATTGTTTTTTATTCTTTATAACTTTTTGTTTAAAACTTGATGTTCTTAAAGCTTTTGCTACTGGATTTCTTTTCATTTTATACTCGCAATTGCTGCTTTAAGAGTGGGAAATTTAATACATGTATATATGTAAAGGCATACTAATAATAAGAATGCAACTATATAAAGATCATTAGTTGCAATCCTAAGAAAAATGTAAACATTAAAACAAATTTTATCTTTTAAATAATTATATATTTTTTTTATCATCTTTAAATACCCAATCTATAAAACATCCTATTCTTTCAAGTACATATCCCAAAAATATTGTAATTACCATTACAACCATTAATATTGCTATAACTATCCAAAATAAAAAATTAATTAATCCCCAAAGGATCGCTCTAATCAACGATGTAATCATTTAAAACCTCTTTCATATTTGATATTGGCATTCCCCAGTCTTTTGGTAAAGCTGGTGGATTAGTTCCATAAGGATATAGAGTGACAGAAATTGCTTTTCTTGGCTCACTATACGTTCGTACACTGTGTGGTTGACCACTTACAATACAAGTTGGTGTTCTTATGGTGGTTCTTTCAACTTCTTCTACTTCGTTCTCATCAAATGTAAAACTGTAATCATCATAACGACCATCGTCTTGTTCTCCGTCAGTCGCTCTTGGTACCCAAGTTGATTTAGGTTTAAACCAAAGATTATGATGATCGCCTTTACTATAAGCCCAATTTAATTTACATTTTTCTGTAAATTCAACAGCATCAACATGTATTTCCATTGTATAATTTGCAGGAAATGAAAAAACCTCAGCATCCCAATAGAGTAATTTATGTTTTTTAAAAAACTCGACAGCTTCAGTATTAAAATATTCTTTTGGTACTTGTATAAAACAAGGTGGTAAATCGAAAAACCACTTCATGCCCTCTTCGCTTAAAGGATCTTTAAATGGTAATTTCAAATGAAAGTAATTTTTAGCCATTAAATATTTCCTTATTTACCATATTCTTTTCCCAAAAATATAACTTTATATTCTTATTAATTTTTGAAATACCTTTTAATACTTTTTTATTATCTTCAGTGTGTTCTATTGCACCAACTAAATTAATAGCATCATTCTTAAACTTTACTACATTGTTTACAGTTCTTGGTACGTTCAATAAAGATAATGAAAGTACTCTTCCTGGAAAATATTTATTCAACCAATTCATCGTTATTTCCCAAGTGCGTTGATCCTTTTTTCTTGCTGAAATTACATGAAATTTATCTTCTGTTGGAGTATATAATAGTTCAGCAGAATTATACCAATCATATAGAAATTCTTTTCTTGCTTTTCTCTCAGTTCCATTCATGTGTCCCCACTTTTTTATATTTGGTGGTGGGTTTAATGCAAGAACACCATCCATATCATAAGACACTATCATAATAAAATTAAATCTATATTTGTTTCGTTTTGAATAATTGATTTTTGTTTTTCCCAAATCAATTTACGTTTTTCATCTGATAAGGATGTAAATTTAGTTAAATCCTCTGCAGTTTCTACAGGATATGTCCAATTTAATCCATTATTTCCAGATGGTGCGCATACAGGAATACCAGCATAAAGTGCATGAAAGGCACGACCAGTTCTCCATCCAGATGCTTTATGTTTACTATCATAAACAGTTAAACACCCTTTATAGTTTCTATAAAAATTTCTTCGATCTTTTTGTTGTGGATTCTCTATAACGTTTATATTAAAATCAGTCCACTCTTTTGGTTTACCTGATATTTCTAGATTTGGTGATTTTAAAAATTCTTTAAAGTATTTTGTTCTTCCATTTGGTCTTCCAATGTAAACAGTTTTATCTATGTTTCCATTTGAAAAAGATTCAAATGTCATTCCATTTGCCATTGGTAAATCTACAACTCTTACACCCATTGGGCATTTAAGTATCGTAGAAACTTCTGCAGAATTAGTTGCATTTGCTGCAACTATCCATCTATCCCATTTTTCATTTGGTAATAACTCCCAAAGAAATGGTAGATCAGGATCGTCATTAATAAAAATTATTTTACCAGAATGTGATTTAATAAGTTCAACTGTTTTATCCCAATCTTTTTTATAAAATTGTAAATTAGTTCCACCAAATTCTAATAGAAGTACATCACACTTTGTATATTTGTCAACAGATGTAAATCCGTCTGCTGCTGTTGATTCTGTTGGTGTTGAAAAAGGAATTATTGAATATCCAGATGCAAGTAGGTTTTTGAAGAGTGCAACTCTTTTTTCTACCCATGCACCACGAACACCAGATTCTTTATTTGTTAATCCTATCTTACCAGATACTCTCCGATAGCCAAGTTTTAATCCTTTGTTAGAGGGATTAACATTATAATACCAATCTAGTGCTCGTTCCTCTCCTAAAAATTCATGGAGAGACATGGTTAAAAAAATGCTTCAAGTGAAGATTTATTCGCTTCAGGATGATATTTGTAAAGTGTATCTTTATCTAATTTTGATTGTAGATAATCATACCATTCCTGTTCTTTCCACATATTTTCTGAAACACCATTCCAAAGTTCTCTTTGTAGAGGGTGACTTTTGTTTCTACGTCTTTCCTCAACATAATTTTTTCTAGTTAGTTCATAATTCCAAGAGCCAAGTTCTAGCATCTTTTCTCTGAAATAACATACGAAAGAAATACGTTCTGCTTCAGGATCTTCAACAGTCATTTCAGTATTTCCATGAATACCCTCATGATTGTTAATTAATAATAAATCTCCTGGACGTATATTTACAGCAACTTTGTATTCAGGTAGTACTAGATAACCTCCTTTGTACTTACCATTGTTTGATACCACTGTAAGATTACTGAATCCTTCATTTAAATCACCAGCATCTCTATGTGCTGCTGTTCTAAACGTTTTATTTACAGTCGCTGTAGTAAATACAGTTCCTGGAATAATAAATTTTGGATCCATTTTATCACAAGCTTCTTTTTGTTTTGCAAAACGTTCAGGCAGTAATTGTTTAAAACCATCTGAAAGTTTTTGTAAGAATGGGAATCCCATAGCAAATTTCTCAGGATTCTTTTCAGTGAAAGCTGTTGCTCTTCCATAAGGAATACGAGGATATCTATCAAAATATCCAGCAATACCAGACCACACTGCTTGTGCGTATGAAGTTGTTGATGTTAATTTAGATTTTACTCGTATAGCTTCTTTTACTATTTCATCACGAGGTAATGATTTTATCTCATTTAACCATGCATCAAAAACAAATCCTTCATCAGTGACTTTATTCTTAAGCCATACAGATCCTCTCGAACCTGCTGCTGCTTTATCTTTATTTTTGTATTTTTCTGTGATTGTTGTTATAGGATTAGAACCATCAAGTGTAGTTTCGTACTTAGATAATGCTTCAAGCATTTCTTCTTGATATTCCGTCACCCAGTCACGACCACCAAGCTTTGTACCTTTTGGTCCTGCTGCTACACCACGATTTTGTGTTTCGACTGCTGCTTCACGAAGACCTTTATATGCTAGATCTTGTTGCTCTTTCGTAAACCAATTTTTTCTAAACTTAAACAGAATGTTTTTCTCGCTGTTTATCCCATCAATAGATGGAGCATAGAAATCACAATCATATTCCACCAAAGTGTCATAGTGTGAGTGATCTACAAAAGTTGCAAGCAAATGTTCACAGTCAATCTTATTTGCTGCGGTTATCACTTTTGTTGTCATCTTTTTTTCCTTATATTATTCATCGAATTTAAACGATGATGTTGTTTCTGCCTTTATTCTTTCACCTATATTTCCTTTATCAAATACAGGTTGAGAATCTCCTGCGTCAGCTAGTGCCATATGTCTTTTCATATGTTCTGTTTCAAGATTATATACTTTCATCTTGTTTCTTTCAACACCAACGACAAATCTCTTATAATAATTAGGATCGTTATAACGATTCTTCAATTGTTTTACACTTGCTATTCCTTCTTTAATCATATCTTCTGTAGCAATAATCGCAAACATAAAGTCAGCTGTTGCTGGAAGACCGAATGACTCAGAAGTATCTTCTAATCCCAAGTCAGAGGAAGTAAATCCTTGTCTTGTTGTTTGAGTAGCAGTCATTATAGGTAAATCATATTGTACTGCTAGTCCTCTTAGTTCTTCTGCTATACTCTTAATAACAGTGTAAGAATTATTATTTCCACCATATTTTAATCGAGCAGAAACACACAAGTTTAGATAATCTATGTAAATAACGTCTGGTGTAAAATCTTTTTTCATTTTCAATTCATCAAGTAATGATCTAAAATGGCCAACGTGGGCTGTAGCTGTTGGAAACTCTTTTATAACAAGTTTTCCTTTAGTTTTTTCTTTTACTCTATCAACACGTAAAGTGAAATCTATTTTTTCTAAAATTTTTAACTCATCCATCGTCACATTTAATAAATTTGCGTCAATACGTTCAGCAATCTTTTCTTCTGACATCTCTAGTGTTATATAAAGTACATTAAGATTATTCATCAAATTTGCTGATGCAAAATGACATAAGAATAATGACTTACCAACACCAGTTCCTGCTAAGGCAACATTTAAAGTTTTATTACTTACACCACCACGTGTAATGGTATTAAATAAATCTATATCAAATGGTATTTTTTCTTCGACTCGTTTATAAAAATCAAAACGATCATCAGCATTTTCAAGATAATCATGACCGACTGACTTATCGAAAGAAACTGCAAGTGCATCAGATAATAAAGATGGGATAGTATCTTGTTTTCTTACTTTATCACGACCATCTATAATTTTAATACTATCCATAATAGAATTATAGACAGCTTTATCTTTACAAAATTTTTCAGTAGCATCAACTAACCACTTTGAATTTATATCTTCTTTATTTTTTAAATCTTTTGTATAAGCTTGTGCTTGTTGGTAATCACTTTCAAATAAAGTTTTATCATTACCAAGTTCGATATCAATAACTTCAACTGTGGCAGGTTTATTGAATTTAATAAAAAATTTTAATATTTGACTGGCGATTGCTCTTTCAATTTTATCTTGAAAGTATTCCTCACGTAAATGTGGTACGACTTTACGAGCATAATCCTCGTCATGAAGTAAATTTTTAAGTATTGTTGTTTCTATTCTCATCAGTTTTAGTTTTAGGTTTTGCGTAAACTTCCATTTCTTCTTTTCCACCTCTAAATAAAATGGTTTTATTTCTTGCTTGTTCTTCTATACACGCCATAAGAAAATCACCCAAGTGTCTTTCAAGTTGTTGTTTACTCTCTGGTATTTCAACATTAAATCGATGTAATGACTTTTCTACATCAGCATCATATTCATAGAATAGTTTAATATTACCATCTTTTTGTGTTTCGAATGATACCTTACCAAAAGACACAACTACATTTTCAAGTGTTCCATTTTTAAATCTAATTTTATCTGCACCATATTTACCTTTTGTGTCTAAGGTTTCATATGGTGGTACATTTACTGGTTTAGATTTAAGATATTCATCTCTTGCAGCTTCATATGCTTCTTTAGATTCATATGAACTTGGATTAATAAAAGGAAATAGATTTTCCTTTGTGGCTGGTATTTCCGACTTATTCGGATTTTGATTTTGTTTTTCGTCCACCATCTTTTTTTTCCTCTGGTTGTATTTCACTTACCTTATCTGATAGTTCGATAGTAGAACCATATTTAAATGCTTTTTGTGTATATTCATTTATTTTATCTAAAACTTCTTTTGTAAAATACTTTTCAGGATTTTCTTTAATAGCTTTACCAAATACTTTGGTTCCACCAACGTCAATCCTACCACCCTCATCTTTCCATATACCAGCATCAACTGCAACATCAATTAATCCATAGTATCTATCAAGACCTGTTTCATATGAAAGTTTTATTTCAGCTTTTAAAAACTCTCTTGTAAATCTAGATTTTTGTAATGTGGCTCTTATAATATTACCAATTACATTTTTATCAGAATCTTTATCTTTTGATTTACTTAAATATACGATTGTTGATGCAGCATATTTTAAACCAGAACCACCACCCATCTCTTTTGTTGGGACATAGGCACCGATTACATCATAAGTATGATTTGTGACAATCATTGGCATTTCTAATTTAGATAATCTTAATGCAAGTACTCTAAAAGCACCACGAATTAATTGTGCTCTTGTCATATCACGAGTATCATTACCCTCAATAATATCTTTTACTTCTTTTTCAGTTGAAAGATTACCAAGTGAATCTAATACAAGTAAAATAGGATGTCTTGCTTCAAGTGGCACTTTATCAACGTTATCACAAATTTTTGTAGCTTGATTTCTAAATTCTTGTACTGTTGATACAGGTATTAATACGAATCTCTTAGGATCTATTCCTCTTTCAGCCAACATATCCTTAGTAATAGCACCCTCTGTTTCAAAGTATATAATGCCTGCTTGTGGTTCTATTTGCTGAAATGTTTTACAAATTCCTAGTGTAAAAAATGTTTTTCCACTCGATGGTTCTCCTGCTAATGCAGTAATTTTATTTGCTGGCAACCCATCATAGATATTACCAGATAATAAAGCATTGAATATGTAAGATCCAGTATCTACAAATGATGTAGAATCTCCGACTAAATCGCCATCGGCTGTACCAGCATATTCATTATTAATATCTTTTATTACGTCTTTTAAAAAATCAGGCATTTGTATAGTTCTCCCTTTTATTGATTGTGTCTTGTAATTCAACAATATCTTCTTCTATTTTTTTAAGATTATAATTGTTTTTTAGAAAATTGGTTGATTCAAACTCGTGTTCGTTTTGAAGTTCTTTTAATTCTATTTTTAATTGTTTTAAGGTTTTCATAATATTTTTATGGGGTATAGGTATATTATACCCCATTTTTAATTGCAAGTAAAGATGGGATTATAGAGATTTTACTTTATACTCAATCACTATAAAAGATCTGAATCTTCCTTGATCTAAAAATTGTTTATCGTAAACAACTTTATATTTTGTCAAAGATTGTTCAAATGTTTGGTTTTTTTCGGTTGACTGATACTGACGATTTACTCCGTCTTTTGTACTTTCAGTCGTTGCCATTGTTTCTTGCTTTGTTAAGCTGTTAGACAATACATCGGCAACTGAAATTTTAGCATTTAATATTGCTTTTGATTTTGATAACTCCATATCTGAAGATATACCAGAACCACAACCATATAATACTGTATCAGTAGATTTAAATTCATTACATACTAATGCTGCAACTTTAATTAAATCTTCGTTTCCGTCAACTGATGCTTTACCATCTAATTTTGATAAATTACCAGCACATGCTCCTAAGAACATTAACGAACCAACTAATAATATTTTTTTCATCGTTTCCTCCTTTCTATCTAGCAGATGCACCACCAGCAACTCTTTGTAATAAAAGAGAAGATGTTAGTACTATCAGTGTTTCACCAAGAGGTGATGTAATAAAATCTTTTATAAAAGAAGAATTACTTTCACCAGTTTTTACTTCTTCGTGGCATCGCTTTATTTCATCTCTGCCAATAACTACACCATCTTTGGTTCTTTCTTGACTTTCATAAATACAGGAATTTCTCGGACCAGATTGTCGATTAATTCTATCTGCATCGTACCCATACGCATTGCCATTTATATAAGCTGTGACAAATGCATCTGAATTGAAAGATCTTACTATTGCTTGTGCGTTTACTACTTTTGCAAGGAACAAACTAAGCACAAAATAAAATATAGTTAAAAATAAAAATTTTTTCATCATTAGTAATTTCCTTTTTCTTTATCCCATTTATCGAAGAAAGATTTAAATTTTCCTTTAAATTTTTTCTTCCAAAGATTATCTATATTCTCATTATGTTTAGATTCGTCTTTATAATTATAGATTCCTCTACTATCTGCTAATCTTGATTTGTTTACTTTATTCCAATCAAATTTTTTATTCATTAGCAATGATTTCCTTTTCTTCTAATAGGTGTCACTTTACCTCTAATTTTAATGTTTTGCTCAATAGAACTTGATGCTTTTATTATATCTTTTTTAATTAAATTAAGTCTAGTGATTGCTGCAATCATCATACCATTCTCAACATAATCTCTTACATCATCTAGATCTTCAACGAGTTTGTGTGTAAATATTTTATTATATAACATATGCATTATTTTTTATCGATATCTTTAATATGGAAACATATCCATAGTGTTAAGATTAAATTAATAAGTATTACTAAATCTATCACAGCACTATTCATTTGTTTTGCTTTCTGTTGATGGTACAAAATACTCTTTTAACTTATCAATTGTATTGAATAAAGTTGGATTCTCTTCTCTTGTTTGTTTCCAACTTTCAGTTTGATAAACTTTCACTTCATCCCAATAGTTTAATAAACCTGTTCCTACTTTATCAGGCATTGTAATTACAGCATTACTAATGCCAAGTAATTCATTTTTAACTGATAAACTTGTATCTTCATACCAAGCTGTAATCTCGTCTTTAATTGTTTTTTCTGTTGACTTTGCTGGTTTCGGTGCGAATACTAGTAATACAAATAATACAATAGCAAAAATTATTGCACCAATTAGATCTTGTTTTCTATGTAAATCGTACATATATTTTTTTAAGTTTAAATTATCGTCAGAAGATACATGTGATTTACGTTTATAATTAAAGTCTTTATTACCCATTATTTTCTCTCCTCTGTCATTTTTTTAGTTTGATATAACAACTCAGCCATTATACTCTTAGCCATTTGTTGCATTGAGTCTTCCATCTCAGCTTCAAATAGTTGTTTCTTACAATTACGATCACAGCTATTTGGCATCAAATTTAGTACTACATTATTATATGTTGTATTCTTACGAGCAAGACTATGCACTGTAAAAATTACACAGAATATTAATAAAATTTTAAATATAAATTTAATCATTTTTTTAAAGGGTTTTTAACCATTACAAATTTACGAACAATATTGTTTGATGGGTTTATAATCTTTACATAAGGTTTTATAAAGTCTTCTAACACTGGAAGAAAATATACCTCTTTCAACTCTGTTTTTGGATATCCATTAAAATTTGATTTACATGGCCAATATTGTTTAAACCATCTTAAAGGATTTACTTCAAGATTCTTTATTTCTTTTTGAGAAAACTTAAATCCATTATATGGAACAGCTTTATCTTGATTCAACCTTTTCATAACTGATTTATCATTAACAATACCTAAAATATCATGAACAATTATAGTGTCATCACGCATAACAGAAGTATAGATACCATATTTACAATTATTTTCAATTGCTAGTTTACAAATAGAATTAAGTTTTTGAAGTTCTATTAATAAACCATTTGTCAACCAATCATTTGGGTTTCCATTAATAAAACCAGCTTCAGATCTATGTTTATATTCATTTTCAGTATTATCACTAAAAGAATCTGTTCTTGATTTATCTGGACTTTTTAATTGTTGAATTCCATAAATATTAGTTAATTCAGGTTTGGAATTAAATAAATTATTACAATGAACATTAGATTTATGTCTACTATCTGCATCAGTAAAACTAGCAGTGTGTTCTAACCTATTTTGTTCTCTTAATTTTCTATTTTTATAGTTTGTTATTTCAGTTTTAGTCATTTTTAGTTCAATCATTAGTCAGTGCCTTTCATAGTTTATTTTATTGTTTCTAAGTATTTTATTGTTGTACGAATCGCATCAGCATATCCACGAGCATAATGTAAATCTTGATATTCGCTATCAGCAAGATCACCCTCTGCTTTTTTAGTTTCAAGATATTCAACGTCTTTTAATGTATCAATTAATATATTTGAACAAACATTAATAGCAGTTATTATGTCTTCAACTTTTAATATACTTTTATTATCCATACACCTATATTATACCATATTTTTTCTTAAAAGTAAAGCTTTCCACAAAGAAAAAAGATATTAAAATCAATAACTTATTTAAAAGAAATCCTCTAAACTGCTAGTTTCTTCAGTTTTCCACCCCAATGGTGTAATAATTAACTTTAAAGCATCTAAAAATACTTTTTGAAACATTGTATCATAATCAATATATTGATCTACTTTAAACTCACTTGGTAATTTATCTAAAAACGCAATTACATTTGTAGATTGTAAAGGGTTTGGTGTTTTAAGATGTATAAATTTAATCTTATCGCTTTCTCTTATAAGTTCTATTTTTTTCGTTAGTTTCATTTTATTTACAAAATGGTTATGCATTAAAGCACCACGAGTATGCATTGGTGTTGATAGTTTGTAAATCTTTACAGAATCAGCATATTCATTTATGCCTTGACATGATCTAGGAAATGCTATTTGTTCTGGCTTTAAACTATAAAATTCTTTTTTGTAATTGTTAATAAAATTAAATAATTCATATTGATTGCCATATAATATAATAGGAAGAGCATCTTTAAGTTTTTTTCTAACAACCATTGGTGTACTTGATTTAACAATTTCTAAACCCATTATTTTAAATTTAGGTGTGGTGTAAGAAATACCCTCTTGATCTAATACTGAAAGAATATATCTTTTTTTAGCAGTCCATATTGCTCTGTCGGAAATACTTTCTCGTTTCATTATCATTTTATTATTAGCATTATGACGTTTTGCTAATTCATCATAACAAGTATTAATATATGGTATGATTTTGTCTTGGCAGATTTTATCTATAAATGCTACAATCTTAGATCTATCAGGTATATCTAAGAATGCTTTCTCTACTATTTTTTCAAAGTTTACATATATTGAATCTGTATCAACAGCAATAATATAATCTTTATTTTCTGTTTTTAAAATTTTATTTACATAATCATTCATTTTATTGTGAATCCATTTTATAGCAAGTTGCCCACCTAGTGTAATTGCTTCAGCCATACGTATATCAAAATATCTAAAATGTTCATTACCTATCGCACCATAAGCACTATTCAAAGCAATCTTATAAGCCATTTGTTCATTATTGTATTTTGATATAACTTTTTTAAGCTTAGGATCTTTGGTTATTTGATATTGTTTTTCTGCTTCTAACATTTTCTTTTTAGAAATATCTCTTGCTGAATAAAAAGTATTCATAATATTAGGAAGCATACCCTCAATTTTATTTGTGTAAATTGATCCATTAGCAGCAACAATTTCGTCATCCTGAAATTCAGCAGGAGTTTTTAGATAGTGGTCTACTCCTGATTTATAAGTTTTATTTTGAATTGTTTCTGGTGATATATTATAATGCATAATTAAGTGCGGATATAGTGATGATAAGTCAAATCCAACCACCCATTTATGCATTCCTAAGATTGGATCTTTTACAAATGCTCCTTCAAACTGTTGACTTTTTCCTACTGGTTTTTTAGGTGGAATAATAATGTTTTTTTGTATAAGATGATTATGAATAATCATATCCCAAGTTCTCACTTGAGAATAAACGTCAGTAAAATTAACTTTCGCTTTATATGCAAAAGTGACAATTAATTCTAAAAGACGCATTTTATCTTCTAGTTGAGTAATTAACTCAGTATCTCTTATGTTATAATCAACAAATTTATTCCAGTTCTTTGTATAAAATTCTTTAAATGAAGCATATTCACTATGATCTAATTTCGTCACACCTAATTCATCTTGTGCTATATCAACAAGCTTATAAGATTCTTTATTTGTATAAGTATATTTTTTATACAAACTCATATAATCTAAAAGAGATGTTCCTTCAAAATCAATATATGTTGTTTGTTTATTCCTTACTGAAACTGTTTTAGATGAAATAAAAGACCATGGACTTAATTTCTTAGCAGTATAATCACCAAGTAATAACTGAATTCTTTTATAAAGATAAACTGTGTCGAATGCACCTACGTTCCAACCAGTAATAATATCTGGACAGTTTTTATGCCACCACTTAATAAAGTCTTCAAGCATAGCATTCTCATCAGGGAAAGCACGATATTCAACATCTGTACGTTCACCTGTGTATTTTTTTAAACCCCATGTAATGATTTTTTTAGTATGAATATCTTGCACTGAAAGAAGTATAATAGATTCAGTTGGATTGTTTACGTCTGGAAACCCATTTTCAGTTGTTGTTTCTATATCTAAAGAATAGATTCTTATTTTGTAATAATCAAAATCTAAACTTGCTGCAGGATATGCTTCATTAATATATTGATGAGTAAATGAAAGCATCCCATGTACGTCAAAGTTAGATATTGTTTTAAATTCATCGAAAAACGTTCTCGCATGTTTCATAGAGTCAAAATTAACTCTATAACAAGGTTTTCCGTCGAGTGTTTTATAGGGTGTATCGCCAGTTCCTTTGGTAATATAGCAGTGTGGTTTAAAAGGGATTCGTTCTTGGATTCGAGTACCAACATCGGTGACTGCTCGAACGAGCACATCGTTGGCTGTAGTGGAAACGTTAGTATAAAAATTTGTACCTATTTTAGAATTCATTTAGTCTTTCTCGCGAATATATCGCAACCTTTTTATTAAGAATGGTGTGCCACATTTGAAGGCACATAACAAATTTCTTCGCTCTAAGAAGAAGAAGATAAAGGCACACCACTATTTACTAGCGAGGATTTAGCCCTCTCAGTAAATTCTTTAATTAGTTAATTGGTGATAATTCAGATTTTCTTACTGGATTTTTCCAATTAGAATATTTGAACTTCGTACCATACAAAGCTTGGATACCAGCAGCAATAATTGCTCTTGTTGGTGTTCCTAGTCTGTAATATGTTTTACCAGCAACTTTGTTGCCATAAATCATATGTCCTTCTGCTCTTAAAGTATCAATCATCGCTCTTGGTGATTCAAGATCAAATCTATCTCTGATAGTTTGCCATGCAACGTTGTTTCCTTTAGACAAAAGATTTAACACTTTCGCTTTTTTTGATAATGCTGGTTTTGCACTTCTTACAGAAGATTTTGAACCGAACATTCTTTTTAGTATAGTCATTATATATTTACTCCTTGTTATACTATATTGTTTATTTTTACTTTACTCCATATATTATACTATAAAAACTCTTGGAAGTAAAGTGCCTTTAATTATACAATTAAAGATGGTTTTGTTATAATATCCAAGCCAGAACCAAACATACGATTATATTCGTTAGTTAGTGCTTCTGCTGGAATTGATGTTGTTAATACCATATCTGATCTAAAAGCAAATACTTTATCAGATGAGAATGGAAGAAATGGTGCAAATGCTAATGACATTCTTTTTGTTTCTTTACCCTCTTCACCTGTTAATATAACAGCAGGTGCTTCAATAGTAATTTCTTTTTCATCTTCTTTAATTACTTTACCGATCATATGTTGTCCGTTCAACAATACGATTATTTTAACTTGTGGATTATTTTGATTCATAGACTATATTATATAATAAAAAAACTTGCATGTAAAGATTTAAAATATGGGTTCTAATTCGTCCTGGAGTAATTCTGATGGAGTTTTTGAAATGGGTTTATCTGGTGTGGATACTTCTTTTTCAAGATTGAAAGATTCTTCGCACTTGCATGCTTTAAGTAAACAGCATTGAATACCTAAGCATGAAAGTTGAAAAATACAATCTTTTGAAAGATTGCTCATTAATTATAGAAAACTACTGATTGAAGTGATGATAGCTAAAGCAACTATTGAAGTTGCAATTATACCTGCGAGCACTAGATACACAGGCTGATATGTGTTATAATGCTTTTTAGCTTTTCTTCTACTATCGCTCAACCATTTGTTTTCACAAATGTTATATGGAAACATGTTTATTCTCTCAATGTAAAATAAGAAAGGTGGAGAATAAACTCCACCAATCTTATGAATTTAATAGTAAATTATTTTACTACTATTTTTTTTGGCTTTTTATGCTCTGGGATTATTCTTTCAAGAATAACTTTTAGCATACCATTTAGATATTGCGCATCTTTTACTTCGATATTCTCAGATAATGCAAACGATCTTTCGAATGCACGATTTGCTATACCTTTGTATAAGTCAACATCTTTTGATTCTGATTTTGATTCATCAGATTTTGATTCACCTTTGATAACTAATTTGTCATCTTCTAATGTGATTTCAATGTCTGATTTTGCAAAACCAGCTACAGCCACTTCGATAACGTATTTGTTATCGTCAACTTTTTTCAAGTTGTATGGTGGGTAGTTTGGTATCATTTTGCCAAACGACTCGTGTATATCGTGGAATCTTGCCAATTGGTCATCGAATCCTACGAAAAATTTATCAAAGTCTTTGAATGCATCGTTAAAAAATGAAGGAAGTCTAGTCATTATTTTCCTCCTTTATTTAAATTTGCAACAAATGTTTCGCCTAAATTCACGAATGATTTTGCTAATGTTTTGCTAAAGGTTTGAGTAGCATCAATAATTGTGTTTACTGGTTCTGCTACTTTTGAGTCTTTGATGAATGTTTCAACAACAGACTTTTGTGCGTTTGACAGAGTGTCAATCGCTTGGTTTATTTGTGCTATCATTTTATATCCTCCTATGAAAGCAAGGTTATTTTTAATACTGACTTTCCACTATTGGAACAATCAGGTGTGTTATATTCGATACAACGATCGAATATACACTATTATATAGGTATTATTTATAAAATTACTAGTACCTATACAATATTATTTATTTAAACTATTGAATTTATTATCTTTTTTTTTATTCAATAGACTTAAATTTCGTGTCTTTGAGCCCATTTTTTTACCTAAAATAAGACCCATAAAGAATGCCATAACTATAAAAGCAACTACTAATAAAGTATGCCAAATATAAAACATATTAATCGCTTAGTCTGTTAAAACGCACTTTTTTATTAAAAAGTTTTTTAAATTCTGGATTAATCAATACCTCTAAATTGCAATTTCTAAGTTCATCATCTGAGATACGATAATTCGCCCAATAATTTTGAAAACTAAATTGTGTACCCAAACATGTTAGTTGATCCACATTAAAATTGTAATCTGTTGTGTGTATTACTTCCATTGCGAATTCACTAAGCCATTGTCCACATTCACTACCACGCATACGACCACCATCTCCATACACTCTTATCCATCCTGGAGAACAGTCTGAACGATGATAGACTAGTCCATGACCATTGTTGGCTGCAGCATTCGCTGTGTTTGTGATGAAGTTTATAGATAATATAGACAATAAGATTGCTATACATGTTATTATATTTTTCATATTATTTTGCTCGTTTTCCAATATTATATTTAGCTACAAGTTCCCAACCTGCTTTGTCTTTATGTGCTAAAACTTTTATTTGACTTAGAGAAGCTTTTGATGTAATTTGATTTACATCTTTAATTTTTAATAATCCCCAATCAGCCAATAGTACAGCTATTGTATTTCTTCTCTCAATATCGTTTGTTGTAATATTAGATTCTTTACCATCTAAAGAAAACAACTCTTTAAAATGTACGATAAAATATCTTCCTTGTTTATGTAATATATGACAAGATTGATATAGTTTTTTATCAGTACGACTTGCGATACCAATACGTGTTAATGTTTCTCTAATTTTTAAAAAGTTATCAGGTTCAATCAAGAACACTTCTAACATTTTGTCTGGATTCCATGCATATGGAGTAGACTTATTCGGGTCTTCTTTTACAGTCTCTAATGACTCTTGTTTATTTTCAACTTCACTCATCGTGTGCCACCTTTATAAAATTTTGATTTAATAATTTCAATCTGCTCTGGTTTTAAAAGGGATAATATCTCTTTTGCTTTTTGAGCAGAAACGTTATAATATTCCATAATAAAGGGTTCATTAGAATCTTTAGATTTTTTTGCCCACTTTTTATTCGAATATCTTTTCTTCTTAGCGACTATATTTAGGTAAAATAGAAATTGCCACTTCTTTGGAACATAGTGTAAAATGTTAATTTCATTAGCTATTTGTACTGTATCTGGGAACATAGAGAGAGACCTATTAATGATATAGGGTAAATAGTCATCTTCGAATGTTTCACTCTCGTGCAGTTGTTCTTTACTGTAATTAATAGCTGTGACAAACTTAAATGGGTTTGTTTTATATTGTTTTACTTCCACTGACATTTTTTCATTATCTCAGTCATCGCAGCAATCTTATTAATATTAGCATCAGCTACGAAAGCTGACTTGTATTGATAATCTGCTAGTATTAAAACTAACTCTGGTATTGAATTTTTATCCATCGTTGGTTGGCATTTTTCAAATATTTCTGAAAATAGATTTGTAGTGTCAATATCAGAATTAAGATCAACCCATTCACGCATTTTATCCCACTCTTTATTCTTCAAATACTTAAATAGTTTTGTATAAGACTCATCTGATACACCAACAAGAACTCCTGTATCAATGGTACCACCAACTGAATATCTTTGTAGTTCGTTTAATGTTTTTCTAAAGTCAGGAAAAAACTTATTTATGAGAGTAGCAACTACTTTCTTATCGTATTTTACATTTTCTTTATCCAGGATCTCAATAACTCTATTGAAAAAATCAGTAGCAATAATTGCTCTCTCGTCAGTTGGAATTTTAAAATCAACTACAGAACATCTTGATTTAATTGGATCAATAATCTTATTCTTAAAATTACAAGTAAGTATAAATCTACAATTAGAAGAAAATTCCTCTATAAATGCTCTTAAAGCTGGTTGCATTATATTCGGAGTCATATAATCAGCTTCATCAAGTATGATTACTTTTTTTGCTGCAGTCAAAGATATAGTTGAAGCGAATCCTTTAATCTTTACTCTGAGAGTATCAATCATACGACCCTCTTCTGAACCATTTATAATTATATATTCAGCACCGATTTCATCGCACAGTGCACGAGCGACAGTAGTTTTACCAACTCCTGCTGTACCATAAAATAGAAAATGTGGTATTTGTCCTCCCTTAATGAAAGACTTTAATGTAAGTTTAAAATTTTTAGGAAGAATACACTCGTTAATTGTACGAGGACGATACTTCTCAACCCAAACAAATTGATTTTCAGATGTGTTTATCATAATATAATGTAGATTTATAATGGGAGTGTTCCTCCCATTAAATTATTTGCCGATTACAGAATCAGATTCGATTGCGATGTAATATACTAACGAACCTTTAGTTGCTGAAAATTTAGATAGTTTTTTACTATCAATTGTCACTACATAGTCTGTAAGTACAATTTTTTGTAAATTTTCAACTTTCATATTTACTTTAAACTCTTTATCTGATGTGCCAATATCTATATTAAAAACATTAGTTGTTGAATGACCTGTTTTCATAGCTTGTTGTGCTTTCTTATCAACAACTTCAACACTTACTTTGCCATCTTTTGATACAATTGATACATCACTTACTTTTAAAACTGCTGCTGATTTTGAAATAATATCTAAATCTGCTGCTTTTAAATTGAAAGATACATCATCAGAAACAGGTAAACTTTCTTTTGATGGAACAAGTAGCATTTCACTTGCTGCTGAAAAAAATTTTATTCTTTGTGAACCTTTTGATATTAAACAAAAATTATCAGCAAATGTTAGATCTGCATCTTCCATTAATGTATAAGCTGATAGAAAATCATTTAACTCATATATTCCGAAATTACCAGAACCATTAATTGGCAAGTTCTCAGAAATTTGTGCTACAGCCATTACACTTTTTGCTGGCGATATTGTTGATATTTTATTACCATTCTTCAACATTAGATTGGCATTAATTCCTGCGAAGTTTTTCATAATCGCAAGTGTTTCTTTACTTAGTTTCATTCTCACTCCTTTTCATTATTAAGTTTTTCTCCTTGATCGTGTATATACAAAGCAAGAAGAGCATAGTGTAAAATCTTTAGAAGATCTTTACGATTTTGTCCATCTTTATGCCCATACCTTTGAGCATATTTTAAAACATTGCCTAGAGTAAACCCTAAACCATGACCACAATCAACGATGAACTCTGTTGATTGAAATTTCTTTTTAGAATAATGACCTTTGTATGTTTGGTCAATATATTCTTTTAATTCTTTAATTAGTTTATCTTCGTTAAATCTATACATTAGTTAATACATCTTTAAAAAATTGTTTATCTTCTTCTGTCTTTGATACTTCTGCTCTTACAGAGGAATCTCCCACTGGAGTCGTTTTAACTATATCGTCAGGGTTTAATCCTTTTGCAGGAAAAAAATAAACTCCTGGATTTATTTTATTAGTTTTAAATAACCAATTAGGATAACCAATTTTATCTGAATCTGCTTTACGATTTTTTAACAAATTCATATGAGCAGAATAACATTCTGCTGCTGAAATTACTCCAGTTTTTTCAAGATTTGGAAAAATTGTAATTACTGCATCAACCCATTTTCTTTGGGCTTTAGAAGCATTATCATAAGTTATCATGTCAATATTATATTATAAATTTTATTGTAAGTAAAGTGGGTGAGAAAAAAAACTTTCTTATATGGGACACCCACTTTACAATATAACCAAAACTCCCATTAAGAAACTTTTATATCAATACCAAAATTCTTTAAATCGCTTATAAACGATTTATCTTCTTCTGATACTCTACTTGAAATAGCGATAGGATCATTTTTATTACTTAAAAATTGAGATGCTTTTTGCACTGTCACTCCCTCTGCTGGAAACAAATATATTCCTCTTTTAATTTTATTAAGTTTAAACAACCAGTTAGGATATCCAATCTTAGGAGTACCTGATACTCTTTGTTTTTCTAATTCTTTAAAAGAATCATAACATTGTGTTGCTGTAATATAACCTGTTTCAACACATTCGGGTAGAACTTTTGAGACGTGTTCTACCCAACGTTTTTGAGATTTAGTAAGTGAATTCCAAGTTAGCATTAAGCACTCACCGATTGTGGTTGATTTACTACAGCATTTGCAACTTCAGACTCAGATGGTTTGGGAGCAGAAGTTTCTTTGTTATTTGAAACTTTGTCAAATAAATCAATAAAAGCAAGTCTTGTTGTTTCATCGAATCTATTTGTACATAATTGTATAGATTTATCAATATTTTTAAATACTGAATATGCTCTTACAATATGAACCAATCTTCTTGTAGTAATTGTTTCATCAACACCACCAGATTCATTAGTTTTTCTAATCACGTCAGCCCATTTAACTAGAGTCTCAGCGAATTTATCATTCTTACATTTATAAGAATCCATCAGATTTTTAACAATTTTTAACTCAATCGATGGTGATGGATATTCTTGTTGGAATGTCACAGCAAATCTTTCAAGGAATGCTTCATTCAATACATTGGTACCAATATATCTTCCATCTTCTGAACCCTTACCTTTTGTGTTCGCAGTAGCAAATATATTAAAACCAAATTTAGGAACGATAATTTCATTCTTCAATTTAAAGTAGAATGGCTTGCCCTCTAGGATTGGTTGTAAACATAATAGAGTATTAGCACCACCAGCATCAATCTCATCAAGTAATAATGGGATCCCTAGTCTCATCGCAATAACAACTGGTCCCTCAACGATTTGAATATTACCATCGATTAATGTTTTAGTACCAATTAATTGATCTTCGTCTGTCAAGCTGTTTAAGTTTACTCTAATCAAAGAAATTTTATGCTTTGCGCAAATTTGTTCGATCGAAGTAGATTTACCATTACCAGTCGGTCCAGTCACAAATGCTGGATAAAATTGTCTAGATGTTATAATAGTTTCTAGATCTTTAAAGTTTCCGAATGGAACGTAATTACTATCTTTAATTGGAATTAAAGATTTTGCATCTAAATTAGAAGATTCAGATTTTACACTATCAATTTTAACAACATTATTTGTCACTGAAGAAGAAACACTTGAAAGAGGAATAATATAAGATCCTCTTCCAGCTTTTTGTTCTTTCACCCAGTTATAGACTTCTGATTTATTGTCAAATTTAGTAGTTTTAAAAACCTTAACAATCTGTTTCCAATTAAATTTATTTTCATCATTGGAATAAGATTTATGTAGAGATTCTACAAACTTTTTTATATTCACATTATTCATCATATATTTGCCTTTTTTTAGTTAGTTTATACGTATATTATACCATAAATCGTTGAAAAAGTATATACTTATGGAAAATAAAAAAGATAATAAAATCAATAACTTAGCCATATTATAATCTTTTATTTTCGTAGTCTTCTAGATTTTCATCGTTTTTTGGTATAATTTTAACGATTTTAGTTATTACATCTCCTGTGGTTATTTTTAATTCACCAAGTGTAAATATTGTTGAACCAAAACAACCTGATAGAGATAGTAATATCATAAATTTAAATATTAAAGTATGGAGTTGCATTTTTATACTTATCTAATATTTCAACTCTGTTCGTAATCCATTCGTCAAATAAAGGCAATCCCTTTGAGTTCTTACCATCCCAATTAATAAATGCTGCTTCAAAAAATTCTATTCTTTCATTAGGAAATTTTTGTTTATGTTCATTTTGATATTCAACTAATTGTTTTTTCCAAGCATCAAATAAAACATCAGATACTAGAGGATTATCTTTGTACCAATACATATAAGAGTGTATAAGTATTTTAGATCTTAATTCTATAATTTTATCTTTTAATGATATTGTTTCAGCCATTATGCTACCTGTTTCGCAAAAGAAGTTAATAAGAATCTACTATTTCTATTTTGTTTTAAAAGCTTAGTAAATGATTTTGCTATTTGATTTGCTGTTTTTGAGACATTTAATTCATCAGCAATATTTAAAGTTTCAGGCTTAACATTTTCTATTGGGATTAAATAGTATTCATCATAAGAATTGATTTTTGTCAAAGCACAAGCACCTAATTCTTTAAAATCTTTTGCAATTTTAATTACTTGAGATTCTTCAGGATTTCTATACTCACCAGCATTAGAATAACAACTTATTTGCGATAACACACTAGTTATAGTTCTTTTATTATTTCTTATTAAAGAAAAAGCAAGACAAGTTGTATTTGGATCTTGATCTTTTATCATTTGAATAAGTGCACCTGTTTGCATATATGTTTTAAATTCATATTCTTTATTATCTTTTCTAAGATATAAATGTCTTTTCATAGCTACACCATCTCTTCCATATGAAGAGTAAGAATCAAAACGTCTTGGATAAATGCTGTGTCCTTCACCATCTGTTAATACTATAAAAGAAAGTTTTTGAACATTATTTAATTTTTTAAATTTTGGCAAGAAATCAAGCATAAAGTATAAAGATTCATTTAAAGGTGTAGATGATAATTTATAATTAGACACATTTTTATATACTCCAGAAAATAATAAAGCACCCATTTTATTATAATCATCTTTACTCATTTTATCAGATATAATTTCAACAACTCTAAACATTTCAATATCTAATTCATTTACAGTAATCGCTTTTTTTACACGATTTTGTTCTGGTGTCAAATTATCGTCATAAGAAATGTATCTTTGTCCATATAGTTTTTCTCTTTCAGCTTCAACTTTAATTTTTTCAGGATTAGAGTCAGATATACCATTAGTAAATGAAAGAACAGTAAATGGTATATTTGCTATTTTACAAAATTGAGTCATTAAATAAACTTGTTTAATAACATCTGGTAATACACCAGACATACTACCAGACCAATCCATTAACATAACCATTCCATGGTTTTTGCCTTTTGGTAGTGATTGAATAGTTTTAAATATTTCTTCTTTAATTTTATAAGATGCAAGTTTTCTAATATCAATTACTCCAGTTTTATGCTCTTTTGTTTTGTAATATTGATTTGCTGATTTTCTCATTTCAAATTCTTTAAGCAAATAATTTACTTCTTTTTTAGTTTCTTGTAAATATTTTTGAAATTCAGTATTTGCTATTCTTACTAAATCTTC